>JGI25153J46596_10001012_pt1 | contig 17109 bp, 18 predicted proteins | sample AraplaMF_Col_mMF_FD_46596 | JGI IMG/M metagenome (IMG submission 46596)
CCCAGCGGAACGATCCGCATAACGACGGCGGTCGAAATTGCGCAATTCGCCCTTCGCGACCTGATCCCAACGTTTCTCAACAGATACCCGAAAGTGAAAATCGTCGAGATCGCGACCGACAGGCTTGTCGACATGGTAGCTGAAGGCTTTGACCTCGCATTGCGGGGCCACGTCGCCTCGTTGCAAAACTCCACGCTAGTCCAACGCAACATCGCTAGCGTACCATGGTACCTTTTCGCCAGCCCGGAATACCTGTGGGGAGCTGGCGAAATCACAGATCCACTTAGCTTGAGCGAACACTCTACATTGGCAATGGATCGCCACGGCGCAGATGTGTGGAAGCTGAAAGGGCCGGGAGGCGGGGAGGCCGACGTCCCAATCGACCCCAGATTTCTCAGCAACAATATGATCGCGCTGAAGGAAGCGGCTTGCGCCAATCTGGGTGTCGCCGCACTGCCCGGATACATGTGCCGAGAGGAAATTGCATCCGGCCGTCTCCGTCAGATCCTTCCAGGCTGGATAGCGGCTGACGCACGGATGAGCGCGTTGATCCCATATCGAAATGGGCTGCTTCCTGCGGTGCGGTCGCTGGTGGACTTTCTAGCCGCGGAGGTTCCCAAGGTGACTGCTTTCACGCCTCGGACCGAGTAGCGAAGGCAAACCTAGGCGATCAACCCCAACATGGGTTTGCGTTGCTGCACGTCGGTGGCCGCATATAATGCCTACGACTTGCGCATGCCAGGTTATGGATTTGACCAGGCAGGCGGTACCTGCCAGCAGCGCCGGCTCGCCATGGCATTTTGCGCGGAGACTGTACGATAAAGAGCATCCTCAACGAAATGGCGGGTATGGTCGCGTTCGTCAGGACAGTCGAAACGGGCTCGTTCAGTGCCGCTGCCAAGAACCTGGGACTGACGCCCTCCGCCGCCTCCAAAAGCGTCTCGCGTTTGGAGTTGCTGCTGGGAACAAAGCTTCTTCGCCGATCAACGCGCACACTGAGCCTGACTGATGAGGGCGAAGCTTTCTACGACGTATTGACGCCTTTGCTCCGCGCCGTCGAGAAATCGGCCGACGTCGCTCGGCCGCGGAGCTATGCGTCCGGCCATCTGCGCGTCGGACTGCCAGGGGACCTCGGACTTCAAATCCTGAAACCAGTGTTCAGCGAATTCATGGAGCTGCACCCGGCGATCTCCCTCGAGATCAGCACGACGGATAGGCACGTGGATGTTTTGCGAGAGAACTTCGACGTCGTTTTCCGAGTCGGAGGCGTGAAGCAGAACACTTTGATGTCGCGGACGATAGCGCATCTGGACATGGTGCTAGTCGCGTCGCCGAAGCTCGTCGAGCGATACGGAAGCATTTTAGAGATCGACGACCTCCGCCTGTTGCCGTTCGCCAGATACGTTTTGGGCGGCGTGCCGTATTCTATCCGCTTCTTGGATGGCACCGAATTTACTCCCGAAGGTCGCCTAGATCTCGACTCTGCGGCAGCAATTCGGGAGGCTGCAATCAGCGGCATCGGCGCCGGGCATCTCATTCGCCGGCTTGTCCAGCAAGATATCGAGCAGGGGAGACTTGTCGAATTGCTGCCGTCGATAGCACTGGAAACGGTGCCTTTGCGAGCTGTCCATGTCTCTGGCAGCATGCCACCGCTGCGGCTTCAAGTCTTGATACACTTCGTGACCGAAATCCTTCGCCGGAGCTAGAGGCGGACAATTCTGTGTCACATGCATCCAGCTTGGAGGTGTCTGGACCACCTCCATTCGACTGGTGGTCCAGACACAATGTGAACTCAGACGTTCGCGGACATCTCGCCTGGCCAGGTGAAGTAATAATTCGTATTTCCAATTCTCGAAGCTGGCGTTCTCGCCGGTCTTGGCATCGACAAACGATCCGTCGGCGGATTTTGCGAAGGATCCGTTGGCGTCGCGCTTCAGGTGATCCTGCAGAAACTTGTTCCAGGCCTTTGGATCTGTGGTGTCCGCACTCGTGTCATGCGTCTTTCCGTCCGAGGGATCGTAAGCAGTGACCGTTTCACCGGTCGCGGGGTTGGTCAGTGTCCCATCCTTGAATGCTTTTGACATCTCCTGGTGATTGATGAAGCTGATTGGCTCGGTCCCTGCAGTGGAAAGCTGATCCTTCAGGGAGGACATGAAGTTCTTCGATCCAAGAACGCCAACCTGCGTGGCCGGACCGCTGCTGCCGCTGCTCGACCTATTCTGGATAGCCTGGAGCAGTATCGCGACGGTCTTGGAGTCGAGCCAGCCGGGCTGCTGCTTTCAGACGCGCTCGATGAGGATTGGCTGTTCTGAAGAACCCCAAGCGCAAGCCGTGCGCTGTAGCTACGAGCCAGAGAAAGTGCGGTAATCATTGCTTTTCACCTTTCGAGTAAGTGTTTCGAAAATCTGCCGGAGACGCAGTTTCGCGAACGCGTAATCAGCGCGACGCCGTCCGTTTAGATTTTTCGTAGCTAGTGAAGCGTTGAACCCCGACTGCATCCGGTTGTTCGCCGCCCGACGCTGTGCAACTCGATGGCTAGGTACTGCATCTTGCGCCGAGCTTGCTGATGACCGGCGGGTTTCTGCAATTACTTCACTGGAGAAAACGGGAAATAGCCTATATGTATCAATATAGTATTCGGACTTTATGACGCTTCATGCGAGGCATCGCTCGCCCACTTCATTTCAACCGCAACCATATCTTGTCCGGGAGGCTGTCCCGCCAGTTCGTTCAAGACCCGGTGTGTGCCTACGCTGCAGGGCTTAACAGCATCGCCAACTCTGGCCGACGGCGCACGAGATCGGCCACGGTGTACTTATCGAACACGGCCACAAACGCAGCGGTCGCTTCGGAGAGAATGCTTGGCATGCCGCACGCCCGGTTCACGATGCAGGTCGTGCACTCCAGCAGGTCCGTGAGGCCCTCGGTATGTCGCAGCAGTCGCCCGAGGTTGATACTCTCGGCGGGCTTTGAAATTCTGATCCCGCCACCTCGTCCACGCACGGACTCGATGAATCCCGCAGCCGCTAAGTCTTGCACAACCTTCATCAGATGGTTCTGCGAAATTGAGAATGCCTCCGCGATCTCACGTATCGAGCAAAGCTCGCCCGGTCTAGCGCCGAGGAATATCAGGACGCGTATCGCATAGTCGGTGTACCTCGTCAGCCTCATCGCAACCCTGCGTCAAAAAGCCCAGTCAATAAAGATGCATTTCACTAGCATGTTTCTGCTCGGAGGAATAGATGCATGTCAGATACATGTTTATGGAAGGATCAACCGGTGAAACCTCTCGACGAGCCGGAGATCGAGGATCTTCTGAAGAAGTTTTATGAACGGGTACGTGCGGACGAGCAGCTCGGCCCTGTGTTTTCGGGCATCCAGGACTGGGACGAGCACCTGGTTCGCCTGGGGGAGTTCTGGTCCTCGGTCGCGCTGATGAGCGGCAAGTACAAGGGGAATCCTCTTGCGATGCACCTCGTCCATGCAAACCTTATTCGGCCGGAGATGTTCGACCGGTGGCTAGCTATATGGAACGCCACCACCGCGGAGATGTTGTCCGACGATGCCGCTCGGCTGCTGCAGGCGAAAGCAGCGCGTATTGCTGCGCGCTTTTCACTGGCGCTTTTCGATCGCGCTGTCGTCACGGTCCCCGAAGCCACCCACGAACGGCCATTCAAGACTTCAGTGACTTTCGATGAGACCAGCCTGCCGTCGCAGCTCCAGCGGTTTCATTCGGTTCGTTCTTGGTCCGTGATCAGGGTCGATGAAGGCCAAGTCCTATACCACGGCGACCTTGTTGGTCCTGGCTCGCTTGTGGAGAGCGGCAGAAGCCAGACCGTCCCACCCGATACGATCCACCGGCTCGAAGTGATCGCGCCGATGAAGGTTCACGTCGAGTTTTTCGACCAGGATCCCACGCTTTCAAATCAGCATCAGAAAGGAAATGATCATGCCTAAGCCTCTCTCGCCCCAGACCATCGAACTGGTGAAGCTGAGCGTTCCCGCGCTCGCGGCCAACGGAACCGAAATAACTCGACGGATGTATGCGATCCTGTTCGAGGACGACCACATCCGAGAACTTTTCAACCATGCCAATCAGGGTGAGGGCGGGTCGCAGGTCAAAGCGCTTGCCGGCGCCATCCTCGCTTACGCCCAAAACATAGAAAACCTGTCGGCGCTAGGTCCGGTCGTCGAGCGTATCGCTCACAAGCATATTGGCTACCACATCCTTCCTGAGCACTATCCATTTGTTGCGAAGGCGCTGCTGGAAGCAATTGCAGACGTCCTCGGTTCAGCCGCCACCCCGGAACTGCTCACCGCGTGGGGCGAGGCGTATTGGTTCCTGGCCGACGTCCTCAAAGAGCGGGAAGTCGAAATCAGAACTCAACTCGAGTCCCAGGAAGGCGGTTGGAACGGATGGCGGGCCTTCAGACTGGACCAGAAGATAAGAGAGAGTAGCGTGGTAACTTCGTTCGTGTTTCGGCCGGTCGACGGACGCCCAGTCACGCGGCACAAGCCAGGCCAATACCTCACTATTCGCCTGACGTTGACAGATGGTCAGACTGTGAAGCGCAACTACTCGATCTCCAGCGCCCCGAACAATGAAAGCTATCGCATCTCTGTAAAGCGTGAGGCAAACGGGCAGGGCGGGTCTCGGTTCCTTCACGATAAACTCGCCGTCGGCGACGTTATCGAGGCAACGCCGCCTGCTGGTGATTTCTACCTCCCGGATGAGCCGACGAAGCCGGTGGTCCTATTGTCGGGTGGCGTCGGCCTGACGCCCATGGTCAGCATCCTCGAAACGATCTCGGCGGAGTACCCTGAACTTGAAACCCACTTTGTCCATGGTGCCCTGAACAGCGAAACCCACGCCATGGATCGACACGTGCGAGTCCTTGCAGATAAACATGGGCGCGCAACGGTGAAGACATTCTACAGCGAACCTGGCGCCGGCGATGCAGCCGGATATTCCCATGACCATGACGGTTTCATCACCATCCCATGGCTTGAGAAAAACACACCGTTCAACGAAGCTGAATTCTACCTGTGTGGTCCCAGGCCGTTCCTCTCCGCTTTGGTTGCCGGCTTGTTGAAGGCGGGCGTGCACCCGGACCGCGTACACTACGAGTTCTTCGGCCCCACGGACGACCTCCTCGCGGCAGCGTGAGGACCGGCGGCGCCCGCGCCACGGAGTGGTGGCAGGGCCCAAGCATAGGAGCGCGTGGCAAGGCACCCCAACGCTCGTATAGCTATGCGGACGCACCGGTGTGATCGACGATGGCGGCGGCCCCTGGCAGACCTACTGTCTGCCGAACGGGCCGCCAACCCATTCCAACGTGGAAGATCACTATGACACAGCGGCTTAACTACGCGCAGCTTTCTCCGGACCTCTTCAAGGGCCTGATGGCACTCAGCAACGAAGTGAAGAATGGTGCGATCGAGCAGTCCATCTTGGACCTCGTCGACATTCGCGCGTCCCAGATCAATGGATGCACGTTCTGCCTCGACATGCACTCCAAGGAGGCCAAGATCCACGGCGAGCGCGAACTCCGGCTCTATCACATCGCCGCATGGCGTGAATCCAACCTGTTCAGCCCCCGTGAACGGGCTGCCCTCGCGTGGACCGAGGCCCTGACAAAGCTCCCGGAAACGGGCGTCTCGGACGAGCTTTATGAGCGCGTACGCGGGCAGCTTTCCGAAAAGGAAATCTCCGACCTAACCTTCCAGGTAATGGCGATCAACATGTGGAACCGCGCAAGCGTTGCCGCGAAGGCGGTACCGGGCTCGGCCGACAAGGCATTCGGCCTCGACAAGGCCGGCCTCGAGTAATCACGCGGGATGCGGGCGGGCAACGAGGGGTTGGTCGCCCGCATCCATCGTCCAATGTTTTGAACGCAGAGTCGAAGAACACCTGCCTGTCGAAGTGCACCGATTGCTCCTAACCTTCCTCCCTGACCGGATCAGAAGACCGGCGTCAATAACGAGGATGGAACGATGAGTGAGACCGCGATGAAGCAGCAGGAGGCCGGCGACGGCCATACCCCTTACAGCAGATACGTTCAGACGGAGGTCCTGCACACGCTTCAGGATCTTGTGAGCGACAGCCCGGCCGAGCCGGCGTTTTTGGCGAACGTCCAGATCAGCGAAATATATTGGGCGTTGATCACCCGCGAGCTTCTCACGGCGCAGGACGCGCTCCGCAGAGACGATGTCCCCTCCACCAATCGCGTGCTGCGCCGCATCGTCAGCCACATGGAAGCCTTTAACGCCAACTGGCGATCGCTTTCCTGGCTGACGCCGGCCGAGCTGATGCCGATCCTCAAGGGGCTGGCCGCGAGGCACGGCAAGGACACAGCTCTTCAAGGCTGGACCTTCCGCGAAATGGTCTTTCTTCTGGGCGTCAAGGACAGGCCATCGCTCGAACATTTCGAGCCGCAACCCCATCGCCACAAGCAACTCAGCGAACGCCTCAATTCTCCGAGTCTCTATGACGAGATCCTTGCGGCACTGTCCCGCGACGGAAAGCCGGTTCCCCCGCAGTATCTGGCGCCGAACTACGCCGCCGCGTACTCGCCAAGCAAGGAAATCGAAGAAATTTGGGCTGGCATTTATCGGAAGGACGATCCCGCGGATCCTTGGCGCTCCCTCGCTGAACTGTTGGCCGACATTGCCGTCGAGTTCACAAACTGGAAGTACCTGCATCTCATGGCGACCCGGCGTACGTTCGGCGCTCGTCCGGCGTATCACGGCGTCGATGCGATCCAATGGCTGCTTCCGACCATGGACGAGATTCCGTTTCCGGAAGTCTGGACCGCGCGCGGAATGGTTTCCTGAGCGAAAGCTGAAACCTCAACCGAGTTCCTAGTCAGCTACGACCTATAGCGCTGCCGAGGACAGGTTCAACACATGAGCCTGTCCACCCTTGAAAGCCGGAGAATGCGATGATGGAAAGATCCAAACTAAAAGCGATGGTTCAACGTGCCCAAGAGGGTATCGTGGAGAAATCTCGAGTCGGCGTAGTCCGCAATCCTGAGGGGGGCAACAAGGGCCGGTTTGTTCTCTTTCACGCTGCGATGTCGTTCTGTTCGCAGAAGGTGCGAGCGACCTTGGCCCAGCGTGGTTCGTCTTTCGATTCGAACGACATGTTCATTCTCGGTCATCGAGGGGCGGATGGCATATTGGTGCCTGCCGAAAACTATGCGCCTGACTATGTGCGTCTCAGGCTGCAAGGGAAGGCCAGCATGGGCAGGTTGGTCGGTGCATACTCCGGTGTCTCTTCTGTTTCCAACGCTGGACTGGACCCCTGCGCGGTTCCGACATTGGTGGACTTGGATACGGGCGAGGTCGTCGTCGACTCGTCGCGTATATGCGTCCACATAGATGCCGTGATTCCCGGACCAAACCGGCTCGTTCCAGCCGACCCTCTCCAGTTGGAGAATATGCAGCGGCAGCTCGAAGCAGTCGATCTCACTCCACATCCAGGTCTGCTCTACGGTTTTCATCCGGAGGACGACAGGCGCCCTGCTGCAATCAAGCAGGCGATGTCCTCGGTGTACGAGGAGAAGATCGAAGCATTGACTGCACTTATCAAGGCCAACGGCGACGACGCCGAGCTGGTAACTGCATATCAAGCGAAGATTGCAAAGGAAGATGGTGGCAGAAAAGTCCGCTACGATGCCACATTCCAGAATGAACTTCGCTCTACGACCCGCAGCATCCTGCTCAAGCTCGAGGGAGACTTACGGAACAACGAGTTCACATGGCTGTGTGCTCCCCACGTGACCCTTGCCGACCTGTTCTGGGCGGTGAGCCTGGTTCGTTTGAAGTATCTTGGATTGGCCGAGCTTTGGAGCGACTTGCCGCAGATCCAAGCATATCTCGATCGTCTCCTCGAACTGCCTTCTATACAGTCCGAGGTTGTCGCCTCCACCCTAGCGTCAATGCCGCCCTCAGCTTACTTGGCCGCCTGAGGGGGCTCCCGACGCTCGGATCGCTCACCAACGGATGAGATCGTCGAATTCCGGATGCTGAGTGGCATATCGAGCCATGAACTCGCATCTCGGCCGAACCTTCTCATTTGTTGCCCTCAGGCTGGCGAATACCCCGTCCGCGAGCCGAGTGGCGTAGCCTTGGCCAGCGTACTCGAATGGCACCTCGGTATGAACCAGAACGACAACACCGTCCTCCTCACGGTAGTATGCGACCGCAATCGCGTCTTCATTGATGGGCAGTTCGAAACGGCTGAGGGCTGAGTTCTTCGTGATCTCGTGTAGCATTGGGGCGCTCCTTTTTTGTGCGCCGTAAGGTCAGCCGACGCCACTCAACGGTCAACGCAAACCATCGTTTGGCTGGTAGCCCCGAAGGATTGTCGACAGACTTCCATTCGATGGCGCCCGCGAAATCGGGCAATGCTGAATGGAAGGAACCCTTATGACCGATAGCTCGGGACTTACCCTGGTCGTTGAAAAAGATCCCAAGAGGATCATTGCGGGTCGGTACGTCGTGGACTCGATCCACACCCGCGTCATGTTCAACGTCGTGCATTTCGGCATCAGCAAATACTGGGGCGAATTTTACGGCCCCGTTGGGTCGCTCGATATCGATCCTATCGCTCCGGACAGGACAGCGTTGAGCGTAAGCGTGTTGTGTGGCCAAGTGAAAACGAACAGCCAAGCGCTCGACGCAGAACTTCGGAGCGCAGAGTGGTTCGACGCCGAGCGCTTTCCGAACATCACCCTAAGCGGTCACGGTCTTAATTTGCTCGCCGACAACAAGGCGACGTTCACAGGCGACTTCACGCTACACGGAGTCACACGTCCCGTAGAGTTCAACGTCGAGTTCACAGGGGCTGGCACCAGCCCGTTCACGGGCCAGCCAACAATTGGTTTCGAGGCCAGAGCCACGATCAGCCGGCGCGAGTTTGGGGTGAGCGCCAAGTACCCCATCGTCGGCGATGCCGTGAACCTGATTGTAAGCGCCGCTTTCGATTTCGCCTGAGGATCGGCGTCGATCGTTGTGACCGCGTCACGTTCTGCTTTCAACCGAAGGAGCCCCCAGATGGTCCACGATAAAATGCCGCGGAAAACGGGCGATGAAACATTTGGCGACAATCTACGCTCCTCTCGCGTGGACGCCGAATGGGAGGTCGGTTCTATTCCTCCCTCGACGTCGCAAGCGAAGGGCTGTTCTCCTGCCATGTGTCTAGCGTGTTCGAAAGCGTGCAAAGCCGAACCGCTTTTCCGCGATTGAGAAGCCAAGCATGGCAGCACTTCGTCGCGATGCCATGCAGCCGGGTGAACCTCACATACCCTACTTGGTGATAGCAACGCTCTCTAGGGAAATTCCTAGGTTGTTAATCGTGCCTTTGAACTGATCGACGCACCCCGCTTTTGCACCCGGCACGTCCAGGACGTAATCGTATTTGTCGAGGTAGGCGGCGTATATCGCCGGAGTGTCTCTATCAGTAAAGTACTTTTGCAACGTGGACCATAGCTTCCCGCACACCGCCGGTGGAGACCGCCCCGCCGGGAATTTCTCTTGGTCGAGCGAGACCAGATCGCTCATCAACTGCTTGTTTGTATCTGTGTTGAGCACGGTCTCGAAGGGCACGGCCGCCGCTGACGCACCAACAGTTGCCTTCTGCAAAACGTTGTTCGTATCCAGGTTTCGGAATTTGCCCCCTTCGAACTTGCCGACGAGCGACGGATCCGTCTCAAGCTTGACAGTCACGTTGAGGCCGTTGAGCATGTTCTTACCGGAGCCGTTGGTAGTGCTCGGTCCCCGGACTGGAAACATGACCCATTTGGGGTTTCCGCTTCCGCTCGTGATGAACGACATCGCGATGTCTGAGGAAAGCGACGCCTTTTCGGTTGAATCGACTAGCGACGCCATCATAGACAATGGGACCTTCAGCGCCGGGGTCACTTCGACCGCGGGTTGAACAAGATTGAACTTCAGCAAGCTTACTTGGTCGCTAAACTTGTTATAGGTCGCGGTGTCCAGGGCAACCGTTTTCGTGTTTTGTATTTGCAGGCCGACCTGAAGGCTGTTGTTGTTGTTTGTCACAGGGAAATGATCTAGCAGCCGGCCAGAGAAAGATATCTCGCTGGTCACGCTCGATTCGGTCGCAAAGAAGAGGAAGTTCTTGTTTTTCCATGTAAAGGACGAGATCGCCTTTTTAGCTATTTCTACTCCGCCGTTTTTCACGACGAGCGTGATGACGTAGTTGCCGTCTTCGCTTCCGAAGGCTTGAATCACAGCACGCCGCAGGAAATTCTGAAAACTCCGCTTGGCGTCCGCCGTCGCTTGCGTCATTTCGACCGAGTACTCCATCCGGCCATAAACGACATTGGAGTCGATCGAGTAAGTTGGAAACGCCTTTGGTTCGGGCACGACGGTTGTAAGTCTCTCTTGCGCATTGACGCTTCCGGCCATCGTGCAAAGCACCATCGCAAGCGCGCCGTGTCTCAAATGTGCTTTCATTTTCTCCCCCCAGATTTTCTCTCGAATTGACCGGATAACCCGCCCAAACCCGCCTCTATTTTGCTTTGCTGATATTGGGATCTCTAAGATTGAAAAGGATTGACGGGCCGCTGTCGGCATCAGGCAACCACGATGCCTCGTGGGCTAAAAGTCGACCGCATCTCGGTGCAACGCCCTTTTCGGCATCGGATTTCAACTTCGTTACGATCTTGTCGACGCATAGCGCCGATTTTTGTTTGCTAGTCGCGCCGACGTAAAAGACCTGCTGCACGACGAGATCGCCAGCAGAGTTCGTCCAGCTTCCGAAATACTCAAACGTCAGTGCTGACCTTGGAATGTTCGTACAGGAGCTGGAGAGCGCGGCAGCGATCTGACTTGTAACCCTTGGCTTCAGATCCTCTTCGTACCGTGGATCGCAGTCGGCTCGGGCGACGCCGATCCCGACGATCAGCGTGCCTGTCATGATTGAGGTTAGCAGACGCATTGATCGGATCTCCTGATCTTTACGCCGCCAAATCAATCCTAGGTTTCATAACGTGTCAACGCTCGCCAATGCATACCTTTGGAGGATACGCCGGTTCAAACATCGGAGAATGCACGGCGAGAACATTTTGCGAGACTAGATATTTGACGCCTGACGCCCGGAAATCTGTACCATCATCGACGGGATCTTGCTCTCGTCGTCGAGCTCGCCGAGTAGCAGCTTGAACCAACTGAATGCGACCCACAGCGAAATCTTGTCGGCAACTTGGTCGGGGGATACCTCTCCCCGATCAGCGCCGGCTTCGAAAATCCCTCTAACATCGTTTGTACGGTCAGGCAGAAACCGCTCGCGCAGTGCGAGAAGGGCTTCAGAAGAGCCTTGAGCCTCGGCGATGAGCCCTCGCAGTGCGTCGCCGGCCGGGTGCGAAGCCCAGAACCGCCAGAGACTGGTCGTGTAATGAACCAGTTCTTCGACAAGGTCCCCGGTGTTGTTGACCCTAACGTGGGTCAACCGGGCTGGTTCATAGATCGCGATAAAGAGGTCAGCTTTCGTTGGATACCACCGGTAAATCGTCGTTTTTCCCGATCCAGCCCGTCGCGCAACTTCGTCTACAGAAAAACCAGCGTATCCCTTCTCGCTTATCAGGCTGCGAGCGGCATCGAGCACGGCAGCCTCTGCTTCAGGACTGCGGCGGGCTCCGATCGACGTACGCCGCCTCGGGGCGGCGTTGTTGCTATTTGTGGCCATCAGCATTGGGTAGCCCACTTCGACGGCGGCAATCAACCGATAAATCCAGTTGAACTTGAGGGGTCTTTTCTTTGTGGCGCCACCCCGAGCGACCTAACCGCCCGACGGGGTTACACCGCTCGCGTTGTAAGGGGATGGGCTGGAGGCGGCGCCATCAGTGAGACGATCACCAGTCCAGTGACGGCGGCGATGAATGTGATCCAAAAGCCGTCAATGTAGGCCAAGACATAAGCTTCGCGACGTATCGTGCTGCTCAGTACGCCGAGCCCACGTTGTGCCGCCTCAGAGGTCGTTATGCCAACGGCGCCGCGAGACCCCAGGGTGGTCACGATCGAACTGAAGCCGGGCGTTGATCCCGTCACATGCAAGCCAATCAGAAATGAATGCAACTGTTCGCGTTGACGTATCCAAGTCGCCATCGAGGTCACAACCGTCTCGGAGCATATCAGGCGCATAATCTGGATATATGCAGCGAGCGAAATCGCCTTGGCTGGGGGGATTGTCGTGAAAATAGTGGCCACCGCTCCCAAGAAGACGATCTCTTCACCGAAAACTTGGAGTACGACGATGAAGCGAAATTCCGGTATGGACCACTGGCTCGTCAGATGAGTACCAAGCCAAGCAGACAGCGCAAAGCAGGAGAAGCCCACTATCAATGTGGCCCGCTGCTTGATCGTGCGCACTAGTGCGACAGCGGTCGCCGTCGATGCAATGAGCAATACGATGGCATATGGGCCGTTGAAATCGCCGATCTGCTCCGGGCGCAGTTGCGCGACGGTCACTAGGAAGTTCGGCTGCAGCAATGAGCTGCCCAGGCTCGCCACCATGAAGCATGCAATCGCGCTGAATCCCAATATCACATTTCTATTTACGAGGATCGAGATATGCGCCCAGGGTTCTTTGACCCGTGACTCGTGCCACAGAAACACACAGAAAAGCGCCCCGGCGGCAAAAAACATCGACACCACGAATCCTGACTTGAACCAGTCCAGGCGGTTGCCTTGGTCCAACGCGAAGTAAATCGTGGTGAGTGCAACCCCAAATATGGCCATCCCGCCCCAGTCCGCACGATCAAGTAGGGTCTGATCGGTCTGTGACGGTCTGCTGCCAAACCAGAAAAGGACAGCGACAACCGGCGCAACGACAGCGCCTTCCCAATACAACCACTGCCAGCCGATGGTCTGGGTGTAGCTGCCGGCGGCGTAGACTCCGAGATTCTGAGCCACTGGGATTCGGACGACATAAAATGAGAGCGCGACGATCCAGAAGCGACGGTCAAGGCTCCTGAACGCCAGCATCAACGCCCCTCCGACGAACATCCCCATGATCACCCCTCTGATCGCGTGAAGCGCCAGTAAGACCTCGAAATCCCGAGTGAAGGGGATGACGATGGAAATGATGGTGTACAGCACACTCGGGCCAATCATTACGCGCCGGATACCGAACACTGCGACCAGCCATCCCACGCATGGCGCGGCGAGCGCCTGAGGCGCTGTGGCGAACGTGCTGAGCCAGGCGCCCTCGTCAAAGGTGAGACCGAAGGCGCCGCGAAGGTCTGAAAGGCCGATCCCGGCTGTCCGGATATCGAACGCCGTCAGTATTGATGCCATCAGGACTGCAAAGGCGACGAACCACTGGCGGGAGTTGGCTTTGGGATTAATTGCCTCAGCCACGTTCGCCGGCTTTCTCGGTGTTGATATTCGTTACGACGGACATCCCCGGTCTTAGGCGATCGAAGTCGAGTTGATCGCTGTCGAGCTCGATCCGTACCGTCAACCGCTGGGCAACTTTGGTGAAGTTTCCGGTGGCGTTGTCCGGCGGAAGCAGCGCGAAAGTCGCGCCGCCGGCGGGCGAGATTTTCGCAACCTTACCTTTGAAGTTCGCGCCTGGCAGCATGTCGACCGAGATGTCGACCAGTTGCCCTTCGCGAACGGCGGAGAGCTGAACTTCTTTGTAGTTCGCCAGGACATAGATATGCGGCAGCGGGACGATCGATATCAGTGTCGCGCCCGCGTTCACAAAGTTGCCGAGCTGGACATTTCGCTTCGACACGATACCGTCGATCGGCGCCCGCACGCTCGCGTAACTCAGATCGAGTTCTCGAGCGGAGACCTCCGCGAGGGCCGTGTTAACATTAGCTTCAAGGACTTGGCGTGTCTTGCCAAGGACGTCCAGTTTGACCCGCTGAGCTGATACCGTCGCGTCGGCGATGTTGGAATTTGCCAGTGCTCGTTCATGAGCAGCGACCGATTTCTCAAGGATTTGCAGCGAGCTTGCGCGGCTATCGAGACCAAGTCTCTTTTGCCGCTCGAGCTCCTTGCTTGTCTGCACCAAGTCGGCCCTGGATGCCTGTCGCTGAGAAATCGCGACGTCAATCTGCGTGCGTTGGAACGTCTGCTGGCCGTCATTGTCCTCGATCTGCGCCCGCGCTGCGGCCAGCTTTGCTTTTGCCGCACCAAGCGCCACCTCGTATGGCTTATGATCGATCGAAAACAAGAGATCACCTGCTTTGACCTTTTCGTAGTCGCGGACCGAGACATTTTCGATAGTGCCGCTTACGCGTGCGCTCACCGATGAGACATCGGCGTAGACAGCGGCGTCATCGGTAGACTGTACAGGACGGCTTGCGATCCAGGAATCCCAATTTGCTCCCGCGCCCGCGACGGCTCCAAAGGCGACGACAATCGCCGTCATTGGAACGACGAGCCCCCACGCTCGGGAACGAGGCTTCTCTGCGACTGCTGCGGCGGGAGGAGTTGACGATGGAGCAGGGGCCTCGGACGCGCCTGCGTTGGATGCCGGTATGAGTGCTGTCACGTTGCTATCCGACCGTTCGTTGCCTTGGTTCTTGTCACCTTGCAAGCCCATTTTCCTGATCCGTAAGAGCAGCTCCCGTCTGCGATCAAATCCTTGATAGACGGAATGCTGAGTTGAGATTCTTGATCTGACCTTGGTGGACGGGCGTGCCATCCATGCTGCGCGATAGGTATGTCTGCTGACGTCTGTGGCGCAGTGGCCCCAAGCCAAGGGGGACAACCCCGCATCAGCAATCGCTGAGGAAGTCATCTCAACGGAAATTGCCCCCACTCGGAGGTTCGAGCTATCGCGAAACTCTGTCGGCGCCTTTGCGACATTCGTCGCAAAAGACGTCCACCAAAGAACACGGCGCTGCATATGTACGATACGTATCGTTTAGTCAAGGCGATCTGTTATTTCATTCTGTCGAAATCGTCGCAGATGATGTCACGGAAGATTGCTACAGAATGCCGCGGCGAGGCGCGACCTGTACAAAGGTTTGGGTGATAAGGCGCGGAGAAGCTCGGGGTTCGGTCAATGGTCGCTTCCGGGCCGCCCGCCTCTCAAGTCCCTTAGCTTCTGCCATATTCACGCAGCCAAGGTCACACGCAATGTGGCCTTGTCGACAGGAGCATCCGCCCTGCCAAGGCCCACCGCCCAATGAGGTGGAGACTCAGAACCCTGCGCCTGTCTCCGCCAGATATTGCAATTCGGCAGCGGTCGATCGTCGGCCCAGGGCCTGGTTCCGATGTGGAAAACGGCCGTGGGTTGCGATCACCGCGCGGTGACGTTGCGCATAGTCGAGATATTGCTCGTCACCAAGATCGGCGAAGAGTGCGACGGCGCGATCCTGCAGAGCGATGTCCTCAGCGTGTTCAAAAGGTAGATAGAAGAAAAGCCTGAATGCCTCTGGCACCTGTTTGTCATCGCCACATTCGAGCGCCAATTCGGCTTCGGCTCGCGCAAAGCCATCGGTAGCGAACGCGAGTGCCGTTCCACGGTAGATGTTGCGCGGAAACTGATCGAGCACAACAACAAGCGCGAGGCGGTTTGCGGGCGTAGCCCGCCACTGATCGCTAGCACTACTTTGGCAGATTCGGGCAAGGCTGGTTTGAGATGATTTGTGCTCTCTTCATTTGAGGGCGCGACATGGCAGATTGGGATACAGAGCTTTCAGCATTTTTGCAGCCATTTCTGGAGAAGCTCGGACACAAGAAACGGCGACAGATGTGCCCTCTTTACGTGTCCGGGCTCATTGGTCCCGGTGATCGCAAGAGTATCGAGCCGATGGCGGAACGGTTTGCTCCAGGCCATTACGACCGCCTCCACCATTTCATTTCTGACGGCCTTTGGGATGCTGTTCCTCTTGAAACTGAGCTTGCGCTGCAGGCGGACAGGATCGTTGGCGCATCCGATGCGTTTCTGGTGATCGATGACACCGGCCTGCCGAAGAAGGGCGATCACTCGGTCGGAGTTGCACCGCAATACGCCTCGATGCTCGGCAAGAGAGCAAATTGCCAGACGCTGGTTTCGGTGACGCTTGCCCGAGACGAGGTGCCGGTTCCGGTGGGCTTGCGTTTGTTTTTGCCCGAGAGCTGGACGAGCGACAAGGAGCGGATGGTCAAGGCCGGGGTTCCCGACGGCATGCGAACGTCTCGCACGAAGCCGGAAATTGCTCTCGCCGAGATCGACCGGTTGATCGTGACTGGCGTCCGGTTTGGTACAGTGCTGGCTGATGCAGGTTACGGCCTGTCGGCGGCCTTCCGCCAGGGATTGAGTGGCCGCGGCCTCACCTGGGCGGTCGGCATTCCCAAGCATCAGAAAGTATATCCTCATGATGTTGCATTGATCTTTCCCGTCGCCGGTCATGGTCGTCCTCGCAAGCATCCAATCCCCGATATTCTGTCGGTAGCCGCGGAAACGATCCTTACGCACGCAAGCTGGAAGAAGGTCAGTTGGCGGCGTGGCACAAAGGGCCGCCTGACGGCACGCTTTGCCGCATTGCGCGTTCGGATCGCCGACGGCACGCCGCAACGCATTCTTGACAAGGGACAGCAACACATGCCGGGTGAGGAAGCCTGGCTGGTTGGCGAATGGCGATCAAACGACGAGCGCAAATACTACCTGTCCAACTTGCCGGCCGATGCGACATTAAAAGCGCTGGCGGCCGCCATCAAGGCAAGATGGGTTTGCGAGCAAGCGCATCAGCAGATGAAAGAGGAACTCGGCCTCGACCACTTCGAAGGCCGATCATGGCAAGGGCTACACCGGCACGCCCTGATGACAATGATCGCCTATGCCTTCCTCCAGCACCAGAGATTGCAGACTGCAAAGCGGGAAAAAAAAGAAGCGACAAATACGCGAGGGGCCGCCTGAGCCAACCTTGCCTGCTATCCGTCGAGCCGTCATCAGCGCACTCGCTAGACCAATGACGCTAATCCGATGTCCCCACTGCAAAGGGCAAATTCGAACCCCAGAATCTCTTCTGCCAAAGTAGTGCTAGGTCCTGTTGACAAAGTACGGCAGCCATATCTTTGCAGCAGCCAGGGCAAGGAATGCGGAGAAGGATTTTCGGGTTTTGTCGTATCGGGTCGCAACGC
>JGI25153J46596_10001027_pt1 | contig 16980 bp, 8 predicted proteins | sample AraplaMF_Col_mMF_FD_46596 | JGI IMG/M metagenome (IMG submission 46596)
TTATATGTTTTCGGACACAATTAAACAAATATAAACATTTAAAGCGTCCGGAAAAGTATCATTTCGGCTGATTGGCTTTCCCGGGCAGGTCACCTAGTTTCCTGGCTTTCCTCTACAGGTGGGCCACCTGNCTGCTCCNTGGGCGCCTCGACGCGGCCGGGGGACGAAGCACATTTTGGGAAAGCGCATGGACGTTCTCTTCAACGTCGTCGGGATCTTGACTGCGACGATGGTAGTGACCGTTGCCCACTTTCCGTTGGAGACTACGCGAAGCCTGCTAAGCCTTGGCTCAGCCCCCGTGGTTAGATACATCCACCGTCAGAAAGCCCTGACGGTCGCATCGGAGCACGCGCGTATGCGTGCACTACTCGGCCAGTTCATTGACGAAGGACGGCTTATGCTGGCGCGACTACGCGATCCAGCAAGGGACACCGAATCGTCGCGTTTGCACGCCCATGGGTGGACGACCCAGGTCGAAGAGTTTCTTCGGAATGACCTCGGCAGTTCATATGTCGCTCGACTCCACTCCACNTCATTCGTTGACGATGGTGAGNTCGAAGGCATTCCGCTGGAGCGGCTGCAGGACTGGAGGGATCTTTGCGGCCGCGTCAGCTATCTGGAGTTGCTTCGCGCCGAGATTTAGCGTCGCTGGCGAAAGCCAATTGAGCAACCGAANAATAGATAACCGCGAAGCGGGAATCCTGTTCACCTTAACTACTGGTTGGACGACATCGATCACACAACCAAAATCTCAGGTTCGGGAGGCGTGCCCTTTTTGACGTCGNCCGCGGGATGCCCGCTTGCCTGCGGCAGCTTGGGCGATCGCAAACTCCTCAATGCGTCGGCCTGTCTTCAAAGCCGCAACCAACCATCGCGGTTGCTTTCCGCGCCCGGACCAAGTCTCCGTCGGGCTGTTGGGATTACGATATTTCGGCAGGACTTCCGGATACTTACGACGGCGACGCACGGCACCTGACGAATTCTGCAGCTCGGTGTCCCGTTCCTCGCCCTCGCGGTGGAGTTGCGAAAGACGCTTCTCCAACTCCCGCTTCTCCGTCGTCAGACGCGCCGACAGGATACGACCAATTTGTTCGTGCAACCGCCACAATTCATCGACGGACATGTTATCGAAGTCTAATTTGTGGGTCATCAAGTGGTCTCGATCTCGGAATCGCCCGCAGCATGCAGATTGGACGACCTCTCTTGCCGTATTTCAAGCAATCCCGCAAGGTCGGGAACTCGGGCGGCCACCAAGCACCCANCCTTGGCAGGCGCATNTAGCGGACTTCCTGAATGTCAGACTGCAAGCGATGAAGGGCTGCATAGCGGCCTCCGCGCTTGATCAATTCGTCATGCGTACCATCCTCGACCAATCGTCCGCGATCAATGGTTAATATTCGATTTGCACGCCGAACTGTTGAAAGACGATGAGCGATAACGAATACCGTCCTACCCTGTGCGATGCGCCGCATGTTGTCCTGGATGATGCGCTCGCTTTCATAATCGAGCGCACTTGTCGCTTCGTCGAAAATAAGAATGCGCGGATTCGTCACAAGTGCGCGGGCTATCGCTATCCGTTGGCGCTGTCCGCCNGACAGACTTGTGCCGCGCTCCCCGACAACNGTGTCATAGCCTTCTTGAAGCTCCAGGATGAACTCGTGAGCACCTGCGAGTTTTGCTGCCTCGACGACCCGTTCAATCGGCATGCTCGGATCCGATAGAGCGATGTTGTCGCGAATAGATTGGTTGAAGAGAACGCTTTCTTGCAACACGGACCCCACCTGTCGACGTAGCCAGGAGGTATCAACCATGGATATATCGACNCCATCGATAAGTATGCGGCCGCTCTCAGGAATGAACAGCCTCTGGATCAATTTCGCGACTGTGCTCTTCCCTGAACCGGAAGGTCCGATTATTCCGATCACCTGGCCGGCAGAAACGCCAAAGCTGACGGNATGAAGTACTTCAGGGCCATCGGGACGGTATCGAAAAACAACGCGATCGAAAGTAACGTCGCCTCTAATGGACGGCAACGCGGCACGGGCAGGATTAAACCGGGGTTCGGGAGGCGTGTTGAGAATGTCGCCAAGGCGATCCACCGAGATCTGCGCTTGATGAAAATCCTGCCAAATCTGCACGAGACGCAGNACCGGCTGGCTTACCCGTCCCGCNAGGATGTTGAATGCGACGAGTTCACCCACTGTCAGGTCACCAGAAATAACGAGGCGTGCCCCGAAATACAGGATACCNGCGGTTACGAGCTTGTTGACGAATTGAACGCTATTGCTTGCATAGTTGCCTAGCCTAAGAACCCTGAAGCTTGCAGCGACATATCCAGCCAGCTGCTCTTCCCAGCGCCTCTGCATCTGTGGCTCGATAGCCATTGCCTTCAAAGTNTCGACGCCGTTGACGCATTCCACCAAGAACGCCTGATTTTCCGCACCGCGTTTAAATTTTTCNTCAAGCAATCGGCGAAATGGCGGCGTCGCNCCGGCGGAGATGCCGATATAGAACGGGAATCCGAGCANGACGATGCCGGTCAANAGCGGGGAGTAGAAAAGCATCACGCCGAGAAACACGAACGTAAACAGGAGATCAATAACCAGCGTCAGNGCAGAACTTGTTAGGAAGTTCCGAATGTTCTCGAGCTCACGAACGCGAGCGACAGAATCGCCGACACGCCTAGCCTGAAAATACGCTGTTGGAAGCGCAAGCAGATGTTGAAACAGCCGCGCGCCGAGCTCGACATCAATACGGTTGGTCGCGTGGGAAAAAAGATAAGTACGCAAAATACCGAGAATGGTCTCGAATAGACCTATTCCGATAAGNCCGATTGCGAGCACGTCCAGCGTGCTGAGGCTTCGCTGCACCAGCACCTTGTCAATGACGGCCTGAAAGAACAGCGGTGATGCCAAGCCCAGAAGCTGCAAGAAAAAGGATCCAACCAGCACCTCAACCAATTGAGCTCGGTATTTGTGGATGGCACCGAGAAACCAGGTCAAATCGAAACGGCGCGTGAGCTCCGTCAAGCTGGCGCGCTTGGTCATTAAAACAAGCCGCCCGTCCCAGATCGCTTCCAGATCCGCTCTGGTCAGCAATTCCGGGCGCGGCGTCCTTGTCGACTGAGCGACGACCTTGTCATCCCCCACCTTTCCGAGAAGAATGAATCCGCCGTCCTTGAGCGCAGCGATGGCAGGCAAGGGTGTATTGAGGAGCCGCCCCCAGTCTGTTTTGAGCTCACGGGCCTTGAGCCCAAACTCTCTCGCACACCGGACCATTTCCGCAGTGCCGATATCTGCCATGCCGCAATAGTGGCGTATTTGCGCCGGGTCTGCGCTGATGCCGTGAAANCGCAGCATCATGGCGAGTGCGATGAGACCCGGGTCATTTGGCCCGGGCACGTCCATATCTGCGTTCATTATCTGCCCTATCGGCGGCACCCCCGGCCGCCTCCTGCCACTTGATGATAGCCCTTGTTGGTAAAGTTATAGCGATAATCAGGCGCTGATTCGGCACGGATTTATTCAAAAAATATCCTCAATCAGCTGAAATAACAGAGTTGGAGCTGATATAATTCGAGAATTCGCTCCGGTTGCGCCAANGCGATTCACAATCACGCTGGTCANGCGTAGATTACCTAATTAAATCATCGGATTAGCCGGACAATGAAGTCGACTGCGAGAATCGTACAATTCCCTGGGCTGTCCAAGCCGCGCTCGACCGAAGAGCTCGAGTTTNTGCCGGCTGCCCTGGAGATCGTTGAAACTCCTCCCTCGCCGTTAGGGCGCGCCATCGGAGCCACGCTTCTCGGGCTGTTCGTGGCCAGCCTGATATGGGCAAGTTTCGGCCGCGTTGATATCGTTGCGACTGCTACGGGAAAGGTCATTCCAACCGGCCGCAGCAAGGTCATTCAACCGTTCGAAACGGGCGTTGTGCGCGCCATTCGCGTTTCCGAGGGGCAGTTTGTCGAGTCCGGCCAGCCCCTGATTGAGCTGGACCCCACCATCAACGACGGCGAGATCAGTCATCTTCTGGGTGACCTCCGTTCAGTGCAGCTCGATATTGCTCGCTTGAGAGCGGCGCTGGCGGATACGGACGACCCGCTGAGTGCCTTTCAACCCCCAGACAAGGTCAACCCGGATCTGGTGGCAATGCAGCGTCAATTCCTGATCGCACAGGTCTCCGAGCACCGCGCCAAGATCGCGTCGCTCGACGGCCAAAAGGCGCAAAAGGAAGCGGCCCTGGCCACGATTTCCGCCACGGTCAGCAAGCTCGATGCGGTCATTCCCACCATTGAGGAGCGTGTAAACATTCGCAAAAACCTCAACGAGTTTGGATCCAAACTACAATATTATGAAGTGTTGCAGCAGCTCACCGAAAGCCAGCAAGAACGCTTGGTCCAGAAGAGCCACGCCATAGAAATGCAGGCGGCGATTGCGACCATTCTCGAAACGCGATCGCAGACAAGGGCCGAATTCCGTCGCACTTTGCTCGCAGACCTTGCTGAAGCCGAAAGGAAGGCCTCTGGATTCACCGCCGACCTTTCAAAGGCGGAGCAGCGAGCCAAGCTTCAGTCGTTGACTGCACCAGTATCCGGCACGGTGCAGCAGCTGGCTGTTCACACGATTGGCGGGGTTGTTACCCCCGCACAGGCGCTCATGGTCATTGTCCCCTACGACAGCAAGTTGGAGATCGAGGCGGCTATCAACAATCGTGACATCGGCTTTGTTCACACTGGTGACGATGTCGAAATCAAGGTCGATACCTTCGACTTCACCAGATACGGCCTCCTGCATGGAAAGGTACTTAGCATCTCATCCGACGCAGTCACGCGCGAAGTTCCAGGAGAAAAACCGACGGACCGACAGGCGCCCGGATCCACCACCACGACGAGCGAACCCAAGGGTCAGGAAATGACCTACGTGGCGCGCATTGCCGTTTCGAATCCCCGTATTCAGATCGACGATCGAGTGGTTAGCCTCTCGCCAGGGATGGCTGTCACGGCAGAGATCAAGACGGGCTCGCGACGGCTGATCAGCTATTTGCTGTCGCCCATCATGAAGTATAGGCAAGAGAGCATGCGCGAGCGATAAACATTCACCTGCTCGGCGCGAGCCTTTCGCGCGGGCCCGTACTCGATGTTGGTTGCGATCGACGCGAAGAGAGTGGCTGCCTAGGCATTGCCTGAAGCGAAGCTCCCGCCGTTGGGCGAGCGACTGGCAAGGGAATTCGCACGCGCGGCGTTGCTTGAGGCTCGGTCAGAGACGGGCGAAGCGCGGGCAAGGACGTGACGGCCGTCTGGTCTGCCGGCATGTCGCGGTCGAGCGAGGCAGGAGGCACTAGAGCCCCTGTAAACGCAGGGTCATTGGAATGCAGCCCCAGCGCTGCTGTTGGCCAAAGACCAAAAGTTACCCATTCTGGAAATCGAGAGGCGAAGGCTTTGGCCAAATCGTCTTTGCGCGTCACCGGCGCCAGATCTGGATAGACCCAATAGGGCAGCCCAGCCTGCGTGTCGGAACGTCCTCCGGAAACGCTTCCCTCCGAATCGGAGGACCGAGCCCGCGGGGACGATGACGCGTTCTTTTCGAGNGAGACCGTTCTCTGATCCATCGACGAATTGCTGCGAAACGTTCTGTCTTCCNCCTCGGACGTCCGAGTTTTCGGCAAGAGGGCGGTCTCTGCAGTCGCCCCCAAGAGGCCAGCGGGCACCGGCGGCGGCGGATCGANTCCAGCCGTCGGACCGACGAGATAGTCCGCCTCGCCCGGCAGCGGAGATGGAATATCGTACTCGGGCTGCCTGAAGCCTGCCGGAGGAACGGGGGACGCGTTGCGANTCTGCAGAGTGCGGCGCGCTTCATCCGCGTGTGGACCGCCCGGATAACGTTCCAAATATGACCAAAANTTCTCCAACGCACCTGCGCGGCAAACCCTTTGCCACAGGAGAACCTCGCGCCGAGTCGCCAGCAGGGCGCGAACGCGCTTGGCCAACGGATTGCGCCAATGATCCGCCAGAAAATCCGCGTAGGAATCGAGCGTATCGCGCAAGAGCGCCGCAAAGTAAGCATCCTGNCCGGAAAGTCCCGACATCGGTCGCAACCGCAACCGGTCCATTTCCCGGGATTCAGGCTCTTTTGACATTCCGTGCTCATACAGTGAGAGCTGAGATAATATGCCTGAGCCGTGCCAAGGCACCTGCTCTCCGTGCGTCATTTCATTGACGCGTATACGGACACGTACAAGGCCATCGGCGAGCGTGGAATTCCTGTCCTCAATCATCTCGGCAATGGCTTTAGCGTACAGGCCGTAACCGTCGCTGCTTCGAACAGCGGGCGAGATCATTCCCGGTGCCGCATTAGATGCCACGAGGACGTTAGGCGCCGTCTCGATCCATGCCAGCCCGCTGGCTGGTGGCTGCCCCGAAAGCAGAAACGTACTTCCGCGCGCGGCATCCAGAATGACGAGAGCAGCCTGTGGGCGAAGCGCCGAAAGTGAGTGGGTGAGATCGGAGACGCGCAGGGCGAACCGGGGCAANATTGAGGTTTCNGCAACGTCGATATCGACATCGGCNTCGACCGGCAGCAGAAAATTTTCCCCCTGAAACTGAAGTGCATAGCCACTAAAGTACACCAGAGCAACCGCATCGGGGCCAGCCTTCGAGACCCTCTCGACGAAGTCGAAAAATGTTTTCTTGAGGTTCGCACTATTCAGGTCACGGGTGTCGGCAACTTCAAATCCTGCCGCCCGCAACTCACCTGCAATGAGCCCGGCATCGTTTGCTGCGATCTCAACCCGCTGCTGCCCCCGATACGACGCGTTCCCGACAACGAGAGCAATGCGCTCAGACGCAGCCATACTCGCGCGTGACTGTAGATGAACAGCGACAAAGCACAGCAACAACATTTTCAAGTATGTTTGCATTTTTCTCGCTGAAATGCCTTGCAGGCTGAAGCATTGCTTTAACACAGCCGAGTCCGAAGAATCGGTCAGGTTGCGAAGAAACTGCACAGATTGATCGCGGAACCAGCGCCCAATCACCGCTGTGGTCTGAGCGCCTTGGAAGAGTCAACTTGGATATTGCTGTTGGCTAATTGCTGACGTGGCCAATTGGAAGGTTGGAGTGGCACGACCAGTCTCGGAATTCACAGTGGTTCCCGAAGAGCTTGTGTCGAACGGCGAGGAAGAGAATGCAGATGCGATATGTTGCGACCAAAGTGCGAGCTTGGAGTCGATTGAATCGAGCCATGCCGACTTGGACTCTGAGCCATTCGTCAGGACCTCGTTGCCTTGAGCCGTGGAAAGCGGTGGATCGACAAGCAACGTGCCACCATTTCCATCGCTTGATACGATGAAGTTACCCAGCGAATAGTTGCCACTCAAGGCAATAGTGGCGGTATTGGTTCCGTCACTCACGCTGAGATTTCCAGGTGAATTATTCCCAGAATAGGTGACGGTTGCGCCAGCGCCGGCGGTAATATCCCGTAAATCGATCAAATCGCCCTTGGTGAGTTGGCCGCTGATAGTGCCACCGAATTGCGTCGACTGGTCAATTATTAGCGACCCGGTAGCTCCCGCGAAACGTACTGTACCCGAATAGGCCCCAACAAGCTCGACGCTGGCACCGCTGCCGACTATGAGCGAGTTTGATCCAATGACCGTCCCGCTACCCGACAAAACGATGACTCCATCGCCATTGAGATCCTGGTGGAGCGTGTTCTCCGCCCGCTGAAGCGCTGCGCTGCTTCCAAGCACCAAGCCAGTGTCGCTCAGATAGTTGCCATTGCTGTCGGTGGTCCAGAGGATGAACTGGTCCGTGCCAGGAGCTTGCCATGCAACCAAGTATCCGCTGGAGGTCTGCTCCGCACCGATCGGGGTCCAAACGCCAAACTGCGCTGCGACGACGGGCGAGCCGTAATAGTTCAGCTCAAGTCCGGAGCCCCCATCAACGGGGGTCAAATTGAAACTCGTACCAACCTGCGCCAGGCTCGTGCTGCCCAATGATTCAATAGCCGTTGTCGCCGCTCCGGCAACACCGATCACCCCATTCCCATTAAGGTCCTGATGGAAGCTGGTCTCCGCACGTTCGAACGAGGCACTGGTCCCCGAGATGACGCCCGTGTTGCTTCGATAGTTACCGCTGGAGTCCGTGTACCAGATGATGAACTGGTTCGTACCAGGCGCTTGCCAGGCGATCTGGTAGCCGCTCGACGTCTTCTCAACGGCAACCGGAGTCCAGACACCAAACTGCTCTGCGACCACGGCCGAACCGGCGTATTTGAGTTGCGGTCCTGAACCGCCAGCCACGGGATTCAGATAGAAATTCGCGCCAACCTGCACGAGGCTTGTGCTGCCAGAGGATTCAATCGTCGACGCCGTCGTCGGGACACCGATCGTGCCGTCTCCGTTCAGATCCTGTCGAAAGCTGGTCTCCGCCTGTTCCAGGGTAATGCTGTCACCGGACAGCGCAGCTGTGTTGCTCAGATAGTTGCCTTTGGCGTCCGTGTTCCAGATGATGAACTGGTTCGAACCAGGCGCCTGCCAAGCGATTTGATAACCGCCCGATGTCTTTTCAGCGGCAACCGGAGTCCAGACACCAAATTGCGCTGCGACCACGGACGCGTCACCATACTTCAGCACCGGCCCTGAACCGCCACCCACGGGATTCATGTAGTAGTTGCGCCCGGCCTTAACCAGACTTGTCGCGCCCAAGGCTTCGATGGTCAGCGTCGTGGTGTCGATCTGCAGCGTGCCGGACGGATTGGTCACCGCGCCGGCCAGATTGGCAGTGTTGCCGGCGCTGTCCTTCACCGTCGCCGAGTTCAGGTTCACCGCCGTCACCGCGAGGTCCGACGTATTCTGGCCAGTTCCAACCGTGTAGCTGAAGGTCAGGACCTTCGTGCCGGACCCACCCGTATAGGCTGCAACACCGCCATTGTTCAGCTTCAACGTAGGAGTGCCGCCTGCCACCGTCACTGCTTCATCGAGGTTCACCGTCAACGTCACCACGTCGCCGACGTTTAGAATGCCGTTCCCCGAGGTGATCCCGGTGCCAGCGGCAGCGACCGACGATACCGTCGGCGTCGTAGTGTCGATCTGCAACGTGCCGGAGGGGTTTGTCACCGCGCCGGCGAGATTTGCAGTGTTGCCGGCGCTATCCTTCACCGTCGCCGAGTTCAGGTTCACCGCCGTCACCGCGAGGTCCGACGTATTCTGGCCAGCTCCAACCGTGTAGCTGAAGGTCAGGACCTTCGTGCCAGACCCACCCGTGTAGGCTGCAACGCCGCCATTGTTAAGCTTCAACGAAGGGGTGCCGCCTGCCACCGTCACTGCTTCATTGAGGTTCACCGTCAAGGTCACCACGTCGCCGGCATTCAGAATGCCGTTCCCCGAAGTGATCCCGGTGCCCGAGGCCGCCAGCGAAGATACCGTTGGCGCCGTGGTGTCGATCTGCAGCGTGCCGGACGGATTGGTCACCGCGCCAGCCAAGTTTGCAGTGTTGCCGGCGCCATCCTTCACTGTCGCCGAGTTCAGGTTCACCGCCGTCACCGTGAGGTCGGAGGTGTTCTGGCCGGCTCCCACCGTATAGCTGAAAGTCAGGGCATTGGTGCCCGAACCGCCGGCATAAGTCGCCGTGCCACCGCCGTTTAGGGCCAGCGTCGGCGTACCGCCGACCACCGTCACCGCAGAGCTCAGATTCACCGTCAACGTTACCACGTCGCCGGCATTCAGAATGCCGTTCCCCGAAGTGATCCCGGCGCCCGAAGCCGCCACCGACGATACCGTCGTTGCAGCAGTGTTGATTTGCAGCGTCCCGGACGGATTGGTCACCGCGCCAGCCAAGTTGGCAATGTTGCCAGCGCTATCCTTCGCCACCGCCGAGTTCAGATTCACCGCCGTCACCGCGAGGTCCGACGTATTCTGGCCAGCTCCAACCGTGTAGCTGAAGGTCAAGGCGTTGGTGCCTGAGCCGCCGGCATAGGTCGCCGTGCCGCCGTTATTCAGCGTCAACGTCGGCGTGCCGCCGGACACCGTCACCGCCTCGCTCAGGTTCATCGTCAGCGTTACTACGCCGCCGACACCAAGCGTGCCGTTTCCAGACGTGATGCCAGAACCCGAGGCCACCAGCGACGACACCGTCGGCGCCGTGGTGTCGACCGGGGATGCAACTGTGCCGACAGTGATCGGATCCGACACCGAGCCAGAGCTAGTGCCGGCCGCATTCGTCACTTTGGCAGAGAAGTTATGGACACCATTCGTCAGGGTATTTGTCGAGAACGACCATGTATTGTTGCTGTTTATCGAGGCGGTGCCAATCTGCGTGGTGCCGTCGAAAATGGTGACTTTGCTGATCGAGTAGCCAGCTTCCACTGAGCCATAAAGAGTAACGACGTTTCCAACCAGGGCGTTACCCGTAATGGTCGGAGAAGGAGGCAGGTTCGAGTCGTTGCCGAACCCAACTCCATTTTCACTCCCGATCGCGCTGACATCTCCGAGCGAGTTAACGTTATAGGCTTGGATGCTGGTCCAGGTATTACCGGCCAACGTGGGAGTCGTAAAAGTCCAGCGCCCGTTGCTGTCGACCGGAGCGCTTCCCAACGCGGTGCCATATGAAGTCGCGAAATAGACGGTGGTATTGGCGCCCGCGGTGCCCGTGAATGTAAAGGTGCCGTTACCATTGTCCACGGGATCACCGAAGACTGGCGTCTTGACCGGCTGCGTGTCGATAATGACCCCGGGAAACAGGACGGAAGCGCCAGTCAGGATCGCCGCATTTCCGCTGCTATCGGTAATCGATGCGCCGTTCGGCAAGTTGGCGCCGGTGATTGCAACTCCCTTGACGATGCTATCGTTCGCTCCAACGGTGTAAGTAAATGTGAGTGTATTGGTGCCGGACCCGCCGCTGTAGACGGCCGTGCCGCCATTGTTCAGCGTCAAGGTCGGAGTTCCAGTCACCGACACAACCGAGCTCGTCTTAAGCGTGAATGTGATGGAGTTTCCGGTCACAGTCTCGCCGGTCTGAGCCGATGTCGTAACCTGCGTGACGATTGGGCCAGTAAACGCGGCGATCGTCGCACTCGCCGCCGATGCTGCTCCGACATTGCCGGCATTGTCAGTCGCTGTAGCAGAAAGGCTATGGCCGCCGACAGCCAGCGTATTGGTTTCGTAGAACCATAAGCCGTTGGACGATGTCGTCGCCGTCCCCAGCTTAGTCGAACCATCGTATATCGTGATGATGCTGTTGGCCTGGGCCGTGCCGTTCAGCATCACTTGGTTGCCATTCACCACGTTTCCAAGGATGAGCGGCGCGCCGGGCTTCGTCGTAATGCTGGTATTCGCATAATCCACGGTGATGGACTGATCGCTGGACCAGCCCTCGTAGATTCCCTCTTTCCAATAGACGCCGCCGCCATATCCGAGCGCGCCGTGATAATCGACGACCTGCTGGCCGTTGATCCAGACCTCCAGGAATCCGCTCGCATTGTTCTGGAAGTTGGCCTCGACGTGGACGTCAATAGCTTGACCGCGAACGATCGGCGTCGGAGAAACCCAGAGATAGCCATTCAAGGGATCGCTCGGCAGCGTCGCTGCCGTCCACTCCTTCTGGCCGGGCAGGGCATAGAATGCCTGGACGGCGAGATAATCGCCCTCCCCGGATCCGTTGGCCCCCGTCAGGTGGAACGCAAACGGCGGATTGCCGCCATTTATTGACAGGTATGTCGGGTCATTGTCGTCCGCGTGGAACTGCCCGAGAATTTGCCAATCCAAGTTGTTGCTTGTGTCGTTGAACCCGGGCTGAACCGTAAACTGATACGACAGGTCTATCGTCGAGGTCGCCGAGTAAACCGTACCACCACTGATTTCGCTGCGATGGCTGTCATTGCCCGCCCAGATGTCATTCGGGCGCACCTCAAATCGAATTGTGTGGCTGTCGAGCTGGGTGATTGCCCATGGCGCATTGCCGTTGATGTTGGCATTTTCCGCATAGTACGGCATACCTCCGACGGAGATCGGAGAGGACCATTGGTCGGTCAGCGGAGAGAAGTTGGAAATGGCCCCAGCAATCGTTTGCGTCATGGCTGAGGACGCCACGCTCGTGACGCCCGCGACCGTCGCTGTTGCCGTAAAGCTGTGCGCCCCATCCGTCAGTGAGGGTGTCGCATACGACCAGACTCCCGCGCTGTTAGCCGTCGTCGTGCCGAGCGCGGTAGTACCGTCATAGACGGTAATCGTGCTGTATGCAGTAGCCGTGCCGACAAGCGTCAGTTCATCGGAGTAACTAACACCGGGATCCTTATCGAAAGCGACATTATCCGGAGAAGCCGCCAGAATTACGGGCGGATTAATCTGCGAAACCATTTAGTTAGCCCCCTTCGATGGCCACGAGCGCCCTGATGCAGTCGAATTACTGGATCAAATTGAGAGGCCACCTATGAATTTCGGGCTTTTTAGAATCGTAGAGTTTTAGAAAATCTTCGTGCCCATCCCGTGAATTACACCGTTTATTTCCCACGCCTTGGGCCATCTGATTTAATTGGTGCTCGGGCAGTTCGCGGCGTACCGTGCCGCAACCAGCATTTGCAGATCCCCCTATTCCAATTGAATATTCCAACGTCATCCCCTTTGCGCCGCAGGCCGCTCTAGACGCAGCCCAATACCCCCGCACACCCCACCACCCGAGGCACACTATCTTGCACCCTAAAGCAGTAAAACATGGTTAATTGCCCATTGCGGCATCGCTTGGAACCCGAATTGTTCAAAATGTGACACTTCTGGTGCATGTGACGCCTTAAACCACACCATATTACCGACATCAAAGTCTACGCCGTTAATTTGGTGCCGGAGATGAGCGGACGTCCAAATCAAACCCGAGTCGGCAACTTCTGAAATTAACTGTGTAAATCAAATATCGGGGGAATACGATTTATTGCCTCGATCGCCCGAGGCTTTGATGCAATTGCGCCGCACCTCTCGGCTCTATGTGTCCGAAAGTCCGCGAACGCAGCATCGCTCCGCCTGGAGCACGCGCGGGCCATGTGAAGTTGCGCTTACCCCGTTTCCCAGCACTGTAGGTTGATCCGTCGGAGTTTGTCTCGTTTCGGATCTCGAAAATCTCGAAATCAGTCAACCCGCCGATATTCGACCGTCGATTTTCGCGCTTGCGATGACAACAATCGGGTCTGCTGGACCACCATACCGACAATGATCGAGGTCAGCACCGTGCTAAGGCATTTCGTCATGAAATTGCTCTCGGAGATGTTCAGGACGAGGGTGACCGACCAGATTGCGAACGGGAAGATGTTGGTGTTCGCTTGCCCTGCGGGGTTTGCAATAACCAAGCGGATTGCCCCCCACAAGATCGCGATGAACGCTCCGAAAATCAGCGGAGAGAACGCGTAGCCAAACTCAAGAAACTTGTCGACGTAGCCGTTGTCGACACTCCATTCGGACATATTATCAGCGATACGAGCCCCGAAGCCTCCTCCGAGCAAGCTATAACCAGAGCTATAGAAGTTTTTCAGGATGATCGGCCAGAAATCAGCCCGGCCGGTGAGATCGGTGGATTTCCCGAGGATCCCAACGATCACGTAATTTAGGATGCCGAGCTTGAACGCCACACCGAGAATGCCGATGCCGATGCCGAATTTGACGAACATGGGTTGGCGAAGCGGATATGGCAGGCGGGTAACCAAATATGCCATCGAGAGAAACGCGGGCACGATCACCGCGGCGATCATTCCGGTAGCCGATTGCGTCCCGATCAGGCATGCGCCGCTGAAAGCCAGAAAACACGCCAGAACCGGCGCGGAAAAGATCGAAGTTCGATAGAACAACAGAAGTCCGAGCGTGACCCCGGAAAAGTATCCAAGACCTTGCTTGTGACTGAATATGCCGCGCCACAAGCCCGCGTGAACGGTTTGGTACGGGTCAGTCAACTGGTGAATAGCAGTCTCCGGTAACAACACGACCCAGATAATACTCAGGAGGCAACCGACGGCCATGGTTCGGACTACGAATACGATCGATCGAAAGCCAGGCATCAATCCGATGATTACAAACCCAAGCAATGCCGTGGTCATGTAGGTGTTGGCGGACTGAATTGTCGCAGCACGGTTGTAGGACCATCCAGCCGAAGCAAATGCCACCAAAACCGGCAGCCAGACCGGCCAGCATTGAAAGGCGAGCGTTCTGGTGGACGGAGACATGATCAACGTTACGAACGCAAACAGCTCCGAGCTAATCGTTATGACCTGCAGCGTTGTCGAGCCTACCCAGCGACCGGTCGTCATATCCAGCGCCAACTGAATCGTAAAAGCTGGAAAGTAGAAGATGAGAAGCACCCCTAGCACCAGACGTATCGGAAGGGGCGCGGCCTGTACCGCCGCAACAGTCGACCCCAATCCGCGCCGGACGCCCGCACGGGGCAATGCCCATTCAGTGGCGACATCCAGTGGGTGCCCCGAAAGTTCAGACATCAGCGTTTACCAACAATCATTTTCTTTTAAATACCGATTTTCCGGCCCGACGGCGACTACCAACTTGCGATTTTAAGCCACGCCTCCCCCATTTTCAATTATTCGAGGGATTAGCCCCGACACTTCAACATCTTAACCTTTAAATCGATCATACCGCCTCAACACCCACATGCNGCAGGTTCCTCATGGAAGCAGNCAGGCAAGCGTGCTAGATTTAAATACATATCGCAAGTGCGCTCCAATTTAATTTGGGTTCTTTGATGCTTCAGCTGAACAAAGATCGCAGGCTTTCCTCATTCGAGCCGGAACAGACGGGATCAGCGTCCGGTTCCTCCGCCGAATACATCCAGATGGTCCTAGGATTCGCGCGACGCCAAGCCTGGGTCGTATGCATCGCCATCGTATTGGCCATAGCTGCAGCTACTTTCTATGTCCTGGTCGTGCCGGCGACTTACAAAGCGACAGCGACTGTAGGAATCGACACAACAAAATTCCAACTGTTTCAGCCCGCGGGCGAATTGATCATCGATACGTCGTCCGCCGTCGAGAGTCAGCTCGAGATCCTGAAATCCGAGAAGCTGGCGCTCGAAGTCATCAAGAAGCTTCGTCTGGCCGACAATATCCCGGCCGCCAATGCAGGCTGGTTCGGCTCGTCNAAGCCGCCGAGCGAATTTGCNTACACCCGGCAATTGGTGGCNGTCCTTCAGAAGCATNTGACNGTCAAGCGCCTCGGCATCGCCTGGATTATCGAGATCAGCTACGAGAGCCGNGATCCCGAGCAGGCAGCGCAGTTCGCCAATGCATTTGCCGAGGCGTACATCGCCGATCAGCTGGATTCAAAGTATCAGGCGACGCGACAGGCGAGTGCATGGCTGGAGGGACGCGTCAAGGAGATGCGAGAGCAGACCATGGCGGCCCAACACGCCGTCGTGGAATTCAAGGTCAAGAATGGCATTGTCGATACCGGCGGGCGGCTCATGAGCGAGCAGCAACTTGCCGAGCTCAACGGCCAGTTGCTGACCGCGCGTGGACAGACATCCGAAGCTAAGGCTCGGCTTGAGCGCGTCAATGCAGTGGTTCAAGCAGCTCTTTCAGCCGATAACTCCAATGCTCTGGTGACGGACGTTCCAATCAACGAACCGATTGCCAAGCTCCGAAGCCAACTGATCGAACTTACCAATAAAGAAAAGGAATGGTCTGCGAAGTTTGGAAGCGACCATCTTGCGGTGATCAATCTGCACAGTCAGGCCAAGCAGGTTCGCTCCGCCATGATCGACGAGCTTCGCCGGGTCGGCGAGGCCTTCAAGAGCGACTACGATCTGGCCTTGCGCCGCGAAAAGGGCCTGGAAACAGAAGTGGCTCAAGCGGTTTCCCAATCGGATTCGTCCACCCGCAATCAGGTGAGNTTGCGCGAGCTCGAAAGCACAGCGGCCAGCACCAGGGAACTGTACGAGAATCTGAACAAACGATATCTCGAATCGGTNGAGCAAAAATCGTTNCCGGTCACGGAGGCAAGAGTGATCACGCGCGCGGCGCCCGCGCTGGACCGCGAGTACAAATCCACGATGAAGATCCTTGCCGGAATACTCGGCGGGGGAATTGCCCTCGGCCTTGGGCTGGCTTTTCTTCGTGAGTTCACTGACAATGTTTTTCGTAGCGTCGGCCAGGTTGAACGGCAGCTGCACATGAATTGCATTACGCCAGTGCCGCTCTGGAAGAACGACGAGACCGAGAATGGTCCGTCTCTGGTGCCGCCCTTAGAGGGCGAAAGGAAACTTGTGCGTTCGAAGGGGCCTGCCTGGGCCACCGTCGACTCCCCTCTTTCGCACCATGCAGAAGCGATGCGCTCGATCAAGTTGGCAATAGACCTGAATTGCCCGGGCAAAGGCGCCAAGGTGATCGGCATGACCTCATCGCTGCCCAGAGAAGGTAAATCAACTGTGGCAATTTCGCTCGCGCTGACCATAGCGGCTGCCGGGGCAAAAGTGATGCTTCTGGACTTCGATCTTCGAAATCCGGCTCTGACGCGTTCATTGACCTCCAAGGCAAAGGTAGGTTTTCTCGATGTCATCTCGGGGAGAACACCCCTTGCAGATGCCGTTTGGTCCGATCAGTCCCAGTATCTTTCGTTCCTGCCGACAATCACCAATGGCCTTTTCGTTCAAAGCAACGAGATAATGGGCGCGCAGCTTACGAAGACGTTCATGGACCAACTTCGCGAGGAGTACGCTTACATCATCGTAGACTTGCCGCCCCTTGCGCCCGTTGTCGACGCAAAGGCGACGACCCACCTGATCGACGCATATCTGTTTGTCGTCGAATGGGGCGCTACGAAGGTCGACGTTGTCGAGCATGCCCTGAGCAGGGCTCCTGGCATTTCGGAAAATGCGCTCGGCATCGTTCTCAACAAAGTCAATATGGATAGACTTTACAAGTACGACGGCGAGAACAGGACCTATTACGTCAACAAGCACTACGCACAATATGGCTATAACCAATAGCAACAGGC
>JGI25153J46596_10001042_pt1 | contig 16916 bp, 20 predicted proteins | sample AraplaMF_Col_mMF_FD_46596 | JGI IMG/M metagenome (IMG submission 46596)
TCGCCGGTCGAAGTAATCGAGTTTTAAAACGTGCACATCTCCGCTCGATGGTTGCGCCCGCAACCCTACAGCGTCGACATTTTGCCACCGAGGCGACGACTAGAGCTCACAACTTGAAACCCTTCCAGATGCTGATGAAGTCCGAAAGGGCAAACTCACCGCAGTTTCCGAGCCCTTCCGCGGCGAAAACGACGGCGTGACCGATCGGCACTTACCCGGCTCGGCCGTCCGTGTTTCACTCACGTCGCAATCGCCACCATCACGTGTCTGAGTCCGACTTGATCACACATCGTAAACGGGTCTGATCGCCCAATTTCGGTTTGGCGACAAAATCTCGCAATCCACTTATATTTGGCGCGACCGAATAATAAGGCTCCGCTAATTCAAGCGGTCAGTAAACGTTGAGCCGGCACTAGGACGCCTTACAAAGGCTTTGTGCAACCTCGCTTACCGGCGCTCGCCGTCGTCCGAGATCTCTTCCAAGGTAACACCTGCCAGTTCTTCGTTGAGCACCGCAATGTCGCCGAGAGACAATATCCCGGTCACATTGCCGTCCCGATCGAAAACAACGAGGCGGCGCATTTGGAGGTCGGCCATTCTTCTTGAGGCCTCGCGCAAGTCGTCGTCCTCAAGGCAGCTTTCGACCCCTTCCGTCATGATGTCGGAGACAGGGCTTTCCAGGTCGAGCAATTCTGCAACCGCGCGCACTACGATATCGCGGTCTGTCACGATACCAAGAAGCTCATCGTTCACGATCGGGATCACGCCCGAGTCAATCTCTGACATCATCTGCGCGACTTGAAGAATGCTGGCATCGGGTGCTGCGATCACAACGTGGTGGGTCATGACGTCTCGTACAAGCATTTGACTTCTCCTGTTCGATGAACCAATACGTGCGCCGATTAGAAGTTCCCAGAATTCGCTGCTGAGGCAGCGGTTTCATGAAAGTACAGAATGTCGAGGCCGCGCCGCGCTATGGGCCGACTGGTGCATATCCATCACCTACCCATTGACGCGTTTCCAGCTTTTCAAAACGGGAAAGCAATTCCGATATTGTCACCGGCTGATTGGTCCGGTAGCGACGAAGTGTTGGCTAAGCTCCCGTGGGAAGCGATCGCTCAGCTTCATGCCGGAATTTTCCGTCGAGGATAATCAACGACTGATCGCGGCTGTCAGGCTGGCGGGCCAGCAGTGCGACATCGATCACCCTGTTGATCTAAGGACCTTCAGTCTGCCGGATCTTTCGTTGCGCCGGCTCACGGCCAGTCGTCATGTCCACGGCAGGCACTGGTGATGCGGGTCGTGATTTAGCTGGTTGGGGCTCGCGAATCCGTTTGACCTCGTCTTCGCGGTCATCTTCGTCAAAAAGCTCCTGAAGAGTTTCGTGATTGTCATCACCGGCAAGCTCGTCGCTAGCCTGGAGCCAGTGCCGCAGATCAGCCCCTTCTGGTTGGCCTTCATCGAGCCAGATTTGGTAGGCGCGTGTCCTTATCTGTTCTTGCAAATCCTGTCCCAAGTCTGGCTCCTTTCCAACTCAATCTGTTCCTGCGAATACCTACGATCTATACCTCGCCGCGAAGCAACTTGCCGGACGCATCCTTCATGCCCTCCTTGGTGTTCTTGGCAACTTGGGTAGCATCAGCATCCTCCACCGATGTGCTCGGTTCGGCTCCCCGCGAGCTCTGATCAGCCTGTGGGATAGATTTCCGTTCTTTCGATGAAGTTCGATCCGAGAAGTTTTCGTCGCGTTCCATAGTTTTCTCCATGCAGATGCCGCGTTCCCGGCTATTCGGCCTTCCGGCCCTTGATCTCTGCGTCAACGCTATAGAGTCGCGAATCAATAGTTACGGAGGCGATTCGTTCCCAATCAAAGCGAATCGTTTATGCCGGGTCTGAATGGACGGAACTCGTTGCCGATTCCGGCGTTCTCGCGTCAAACTCACGGAGGACAACATGAACGCGATCATTAGCTCTGAATGGTTGGGGGCAGGGGTGGCAGCAAACCTCAGACAGGCTCGCGCTGCGCGTGGCTACTCGGTGGAAGATGTGGCCGAAACCTGTGGTCTCACCGTCGACGAAATCGACGCGCTTGAGGCAGAACAGGACATGGATTATCGCAAACTGGCGCGCGTCGCGGCTGCGGTGGGACTTCCTCGTTCGCCTTCACTCCCACGCTGAGGGATCGCGCGTCATGGTGGATAGCGAACCTGCTGTGTCGCTGGTCTCGGAAGCTGTCAGGAACTGGTTCGAGTACTACAACGTGACACCGGACGACAGTGCGACCGAAATTCTCGGTGCGGCCGGGATCGATTTGTACAATCGTGGGATAGTGACGGTGCAAGCGATCACGTCTGCACTTATCGAAGCCTTCGTCGGGCGCTTAGCCATCCATTGCAACGCACCGACGTCAATTGCCATTCACTAGGCGTATTGAGGGTAACGTACCGCCAGATTTGCCTGGTCTTACGCTTAAGCCCGTTAATGTTGTGGAAAGCGGGTTCTGCTAGTGATTGCGAGCGGCTACGAGGGCCGCACGTCCGATGAGTGACCACGCGTTCGGACGGAGGTGAAAGGCTCGCTCAGCGATGAGCGGGTCTTTCTCGTTTTATCGGCAGGCATGATGGGTTTTGGGCACTAGCGACGCCCGCCCAGCATAGCTTTCCACGCAAGTCGTATGGATTGAAGGCGCGTGCGGACACGCTCCTCTGTGGAGCTTCCAATGCCATTGCGAAAATCGGCTAGAGCCTGAGCTTCTAGCCGAGTGCATCGCTCACCGGAAGCACTACGGAGAGCTAATCCTGTGATGCGATCAATCACCACCCATTGGTCGTCTGACATCTCGACTTCGTAACGGGTCATCTCAACTCTCTGCTTTGCATTCGGAGGGTCTTAGCGAGCCGACATGACAAGAAACTTAACATGCACCGTACCGAACACGATTCGATCCACACGTGGTGAAGAAAGCGCTACTGCAACCATAAGATCAGAACGGCGAAAAGCGTCACAAGGGGTCTTGGACAGACGCCGCATGAGAATTTCAGGATTTCCCGGTTGCAACCTCATCACGCATGAGTTGGGCAAGCTCGGCCGCATCGTGGATACCGAACTCATGCCACCCCACCAGCGCTTTGGCGGCGAGCCGTCCGCGATCGCTGGAAGGATCGCAGTCATTGTTGCGACACCAATCGACGAGAACGCCGTGCAACATCTGCAGGTCGCCGGTCGTGAGCGGCTCTTTTGGCCAGTCGGTCTTGGTCAAGCGATGTCCCCGGTTTGTGATCGGTCAGCTATCGAGAAGAAAAATGCCTCGCAACCAAGCGAGGCAAAAGCTGAACCATAATTACTGAAGCGGCTTGAAAGCCATATTCAGAAATATCCGCAAACCATTGATGTTCAACTGAAAATTTTAGTACGTTTGCGTACAATAGGTGCGACAGGTTTGTGATCCCATCGTTTCGGGTAGAGCAACGCACTCAGGGAGTGATCGCCGCATCTTTATTAGCGGTTCCTTAGCAGCCAAGATCCACAATTTCTGCTTGCCCCCCGCTAATTAAGTTTCAAAGAAGCTCTGACCGATCTGAACATTTTCTTCGACGATCATGTGATCCTCGTGTGCTTGAGGGGTTTCCTCCTCAGTCGAATTTGACCAAGTCCTTGAAGATCAGAAGTCCCCATTTGTCCCGCGTGCCTGCACCAGCAGGCGGCCTTTGGAGACGCCTCCCAGGTTGATTGACGCAAAGCCAAGCTCCTCTACGAGCGCTCCAACCTCCGTCGCCGCGGCCTCGTCGTCGCTCGCCAGGAACACGACCCGCCTGCCGCCTTTCACGTCCGAACTTTGCCCGAGAATGCCCGCATCAAGATGGTTGAACCCCTCAACGACCTTTCCTTCCAGCTTATCAACGGGCACGCCGCAGCGTTTGTGACATCGACAATTTTTCTACCTTGCCAATCCGGTAGGTCCTTTGCGACTTCGGAATGACCTCAACACGGACAGCGAGGAAATTTAGTCGCATCAGGATTGCGCAGAGTGAGTTAGACGAGCAAGACGCTCCAGGCGGAGCTTCTAAACTGCACGCAAGTCTCGGTCTATCAAGCCACCCCAAAGACGGGCCGCCGACTGCTGACCCCTTCACTAGCTGCTGCTATCGAAATCAAGGACTTTCACGTTGCGCGCCAGGGATAACTAGTCCCACGTCCGGCTAGCGGAACCATTCTTGTCCTCCCTAGTTCCTTCATCGCCTCAAACTAAGGAGCAAGACATGCCAAAGGACGATCTCACGACCGGATTCACCGGAACGCCCAACGATGAGCCGACCGGTGTGCGCAAAGGGCGTCGAACGCCGTGAACGCTGTGCGACGCGAGACCAGTGCGGTCGCTGCCGGCGCTGCTGAACATCCGCATACCGCCACTGGTCTCGCCCTGACGGTTGGCGCCATCGGCCTCTGCATTGGCTACATCCTCGGACGAAATTCGGTTGATACTCGATCGAGCTATTGGCGTTGAGCCTCGTCATCGCGGGAAATCGCAACCCCGAGCTAATGAAACCGCTCGTTTGTGACACGAGTGCGGGGGCAGGGCGCGACACGCCCTGTTCGACTCCGCAAAACAAGATCGAGCGACTGCGCTTCGCTCTCGCGAGTTCTCTTTTGTGATCTGGGTGCAATAGAATGAAGTCACCGGTCGACAGCGTGGAGACAGTACGTCGCTCCCTCGGCCGCTGCAACCGCCTCACGCTCTAGAAGCTATCATGGAGTTTGTAGAAAAAGTCATCCCGACCCTGCACCATGAAATCGTCCATCCCTAAGCATGAAGTCCGTGTGATCCAAGATCGGTATGGAATCGACCCGTGAGCTATCGCTTACGGGGAAAGTGGGTAACGAAAGGCGGTCTTGATGCACTGCACCAGCATGTACGGTGTTGTGTCGTCCTCGCTATTTCACGCGAGTATCAAGAAACCATAGGCGCTGAAGGCTTTGATTATCAGACTACGTTAGTGTGTGGGCACACTGAACAAATGCCGTATCCGAGCTGCCAGAGAAACTGGGCGTGCTCCAGAAACGATTTCGGTGTCGGCTCGCAGATGCTCTTCTGTCTCAACCCGTTTCGCCAAAAGTTGACTGAGTTCCTCGACCAAGGCCGGGCGGTCATGCATCACGCTCGCCAAATGATCTTTGGAGATCTCGTATACAACGACCAAAGTAAGCGCCCGCATCGCCGCCGGCTCTGGAGCTCCCATTAGGACGCCGCGTTCTCCGAAAAGATCACCCGGCGCCAATCTGGTCAATTCCTTCCTTCCCGCGCCGTCGTCCTTTTCGATCGCCACAACCCCACTTCGGATAATCATCAAGGACGTCATCGATGCGTCCTGAGGAGCGATCACGACGCCCTTCTTGAACGTCAGTCGCTTCATACTGTTGGCGACGGTTTCCATTTCGTCTTCCGTCAGTGCCGAAAACAGGGGAATTGAGGTGAGCAGGCGCCAGGGAGTTCCAGGATGCTTGCTTGTTGCGTCTGAAAAATATGGTTCCGCCAACGCGTTTGCAGGTGCTGAAAGCTGTATGCCAGCCGCCTTCGTGTGCCTGTAAACCAGATCGAAGATTTCGTTTTTTGCAGCCCCAGTCTGTCCAAGACTCGCGACCTTGAACGACAATTCAATCTCGACCGAGGATCCGTCAAGGCCGGTGATCGATACAGATGGTGGAGGCGTCTTCAAAATAGAATTCGCACTCAACAGCACCGTCCGCATCGTCTCCTCTATAACAGCTGGCGACCGCGTCGGCATCGCTCGGATGATGATCTTCGATCCATGAACGGAGTCGGCACCTGTGAGGTTCGTCAATGTCGCCTTAGCGAGAGCGCTGTTTGGTACGACGACGAGATCGTTTGTGTCGCTGAGCAAGTGGGTCGACCGCCAATTCGTCTCTACAACCTGGCCGCGGACGCCACCCTCCACCTCAATCCAGTCTCCAACTGCGTACGGCCTGCCCAGGTTGAGCGCAATACCGGAGAAGACATCGTTGAGCGTGCTTTGCAGGGCCAGACCCAAAACGATCGCGAACACGCCGGATGTGGCAATCAACGTTCGCACCGGTAGATCAAACACGAACGCCACGATCGAGAGCACGGCGCCAAGGTAGATCACGGCTACCAACAGATCCTGAAGCAGGCGGCCTTCGCGGGGCTTTCGCTCGAAAATGAGGTATACACGGACAGAACTCGCGAGCACCATCGCGCCCCCGGCCCACCATGTTGCTTTTGCAACGCCGATGAACATCCGGTGCGTGAGGTCCTCATCGACGATGCCCGTCGTCCATGGTGCTACGTCGTGACCGACTAGCAGCACAGTGAGGACAGCAAAGAAGGCGATGTGAACCAGAAAGCGGTGCGTAGGTCTTCCGCGGACCAGGAATCTCGCGATAACAAGCATGAGGACGATCATCGCGAACTGGGCGATCGGGTCCGCTATGAGATGGAAGATTAAACTCTGCTCTGGACCCATTTGCCTGTCTTCACTGTTGTCGTCGCCGGCAATTGACAGCGTGTGGGGTCGCTTCGTCAAGAACCCAGTCCCGCAACGCTTGCAAAAGCGGGCAGAGGCCGATTGATGAGGGGCACTGCGTCAATACCGAGCCTTCGGTCGACCGTTGTACCAAGGGTGTGACGGCGATCCCACCCATCTATCACGACAGTAAGGCTGCTGACGAAGTCGGTGGCCGATGATGGCTCGCTATCATGCGCGCGGCAGTCGAACTGCCTTCTTACCTGAGGCGCGTGAGAACGGCTATCGGCCAAGGAACAGGGCAAGTTCCCTTGCCACCGTTTCAGGGTCCTCCCGCTGCGGAAAGTGCCCGACGTTCTGGAGGACAATCCTATCGAAGGGCCCGTCGAATTTCTTATACAAATCTTCGGACAGACCAGGTGGATTAACGCCGTCCTCCATGCCCTGGAAGTAGATCGTCGGCAAAGAAAGCGACCGCGTGTCCCGGATACGATCTTCAAGCCAGACGCTTATGGGATCCGGCTCGGCCTCGCCCCACCGCACCTTGTAGCTGTGAAGCGTGACGGCAACCCAGTCGGGGTTGTCAAAGGAGTTCGACACAGCGTCGAAGGTTGCTTCATCGAACCATCCATCCGGCCCCCAGTTTTCCCACTGGATCCTAGCAAATCCCCGCGGATCCTTCGCGATCGCTTCGGCTCCACGCTTCGTCGCCATAAACCAATGATACCAATAGCGCTGTGCTTGCACGAACGACGGCGTCTTTAGGCCGCCCATACGCGGCAGCGAAGACAGGAGCGCCATACGCTCGACACGGGCTGGCCAGCCCATTGCCAGCGCTTCTGCGATGTTCGAACCCCAGTCGTGACCGACGACGGAGAACCGCTCGATACCAAGACCATCCATGAGCGCTATCGCATCCAATGCCAGAATGGCCCCGTTGGCGGTGCGAAGTGCCTCCTTGTTCCGAAAAACGGACGCGCCAAAGCCGCGGAGATATGGTGCAATCAGACGCAGGCGCTGCCCTTGCAATTTGGACGCGACGGCCTTCCACGTCGACGCGTCGTCTGGCCATCCATGTAAAAGCAAAACCGGATGGCCGTGCTGGGATCCGCTTTCGTCGAAAGTGATGCGAAGGTCCGGGGTGTCGAGGTGAGGCATGCGCGTTTCCTTCATCCAAGCTCATCGCAAACGGACCCCCGTTTGAAGGACCAGAAGCTGCGATCATTGTTGGTGATCTAGCCGACACCAGCGCTATCTCAAGAGGCTCAACAGACGCCCGCACCCATAAAGCCTAACAAATGGGTGTCCGGCGACACTTGTTCAGTCGCTCCTTCGTTCGAGTGTGGCCGCTTTTTACCTACCCGGTGGAATTCGAGCTTGGATCCACGACAGGAAATACGACCAATTCCGAGAGCTTCAAACAGGCTTGACGGGGCATCTTCGCTAAGCGAATGCGTTTTTCGTTAGCAAATCGGTAACTATCACTCCCTCATATTAGCGACGTCGCAACTATCATGTCTTCGCGACGTTATAGCAGGCAGTGCATGTTTCTCCGGAACCCGCACACACCCCAGCTCGTGCGGGTTCCACTAATCTACTATTGGAGATGGGATGTCCGGTCTTGCTCGACTGCTAAGTCAATCGCTGCCCTCACGTCCAAAACGCCGGGTAAAACAGGTTGGCGGACTATGCTACCGTATCAGTGACAAAGGCGAACCAGACGTCCTTCTTATCACCACCCGTGAGACAAAAAGGTGGACTATCCCTAAAGGCTGGCCGATGAATGGCCATAGCAGCCATAAAGCGGCCAAGCAGGAAGCTTGGGAAGAGGCGGGTGTGAAGGGTAGGGTTCGGATGAAACCTTTCGGCAACTTCGCGTACAGCAAAGTGCTCGCGAACGGCAATGCCGTCCCTGCTGATGTCCAGGTCCATCTCATCGACGTACGGGAGACAAGATCGTTTTTCCCTGAGCGTGGTCAGAGAGAGCTGGCTTGGGTTAGCGCCTCAGAAGCGTCACATCGCGTGGACGAACCAGGATTGAAGAAGCTCTTCATAAAGCTCGCACGGCGTTATTCAGTTGGTTGATTATTCGGTATCCAACGAGGTGTCCGTAGTTGTCGCCCAGCTTTTCATGCTGCTCAGACACCAGGCATCCCAACAGTGCCGCGTAACGTGAAGCGGACGCCATCTGGATGGTATTCCAGCTCAGCATTCCCGGCGAAATACGGGGCGACCATCTTGGTGATCAGCTGTGATCCAAACCCGGTTTTGACCGGTGTCTCAACGGGAGGCCCTCCGATCTCGGTCCAGACAATCTGGAAGGCTCCATCGCCGCCGATCGTCCAATTAACTTCAATCTTGCCATCGTCGGCCGACAGAGCTCCATACTTTGCGGCGTTGGTGGCGAGCTCATGCAAGGCAAGCGAAAGACCCAATGCCTGACGAGCTTCCAAACGACTGGCCGAACCGCTGACAGAAAAGCGGTTGGTACCCGCATCGTGCGGCGCGAGCGCACTTGCGACAACATCGAATATGTCCGCAACCACGCCGTCCCCGGCTGTCAGGACATCTTGTGCCTTTGCCAATGCCGAGACCCGTTCCGAGATGACGACTTTAGCGTCTTCCAGAGTTGTCGCTCTCTTCAGCGATTGGGAAACGATGGCCTGAACGATCGAGAGAGTGTTCTTTATGCGGTGCGCTGCCTCGGCCATCATGCCGTCTCGGCGAGCGTCTTCCGCTTTAAGCTCGGTAAGGTCTTTGGTGACGACACCATAGCCGATCAGCTCCCCGTCGTCGTCGCGCATGGGAAACATTGTGTAAAGTGCCGGTACTACTTCCCCCGTTCCGAAGTGGCGGAGCCGGATTTCCTGTTCGTAACTCTGTCCGGACTTCACCGCTGGAACGACCTGCTCTTTGAATAACTGGTGATCCGCCTCGATAACGTAGTCCATCACGTCAGGAGGCAAAGGCTCGTCCTCCTGTAATCCGACCAGATGACGCGCAGCGTCATTTAAAAAAAGCACCTTGCCTTGCGGATCGGCAATCCCGATGAAGTCGGAAGCCTGACGCACGACCCTTTCGAAGTTCGCGCGGTGGCGTTCAGCCGCTCTCGCACGCAACAGCAATTTCTGCTGCGCCGCGACTGTTCGCCGCAGTTCAAGCTGTGTCATCGCCTGACGCGCAAGAAACTTGAGCATCTCGATTTGGTCGTCGGAGAACTCCCGCACTCTGTAATCGAGAACGCAAACGGTACCAATCGGCTGCCCATCGGCCGTCTTCAAGAGGGCGCCGGCATAGGACCTGATATGCGGTTCACCGGTGACCAGTGGATTGCTGTTCAGACGATGATCAATCGTCGCGTCAGGGATGACAAGGGTGTCCTGCTCGAGCAACGCGTGGCGGCAGAATGCCGTTTCCAAAGGCGTCGATCGGGTACCCAGGCCTACCTCAGCTTTGAAGAACTGACGCTTGGTATCGACAAGATTGACAACCGCGATTGGTGAACCGCAGATATGCGACGCGATTTTTGCGATTTCGTCGAAGTCACGTTCGCGAGGCGTATCAAGAACATTAAAGGAGTGAAGCGCCGCTGAGCGGGCTTCCTCGTCCCACCCGGAAGGTTTCAGTTCGAAGTCGGTGCATTCATTTTCGAGCATCGCCCGTCTATCCCTCTTAGGCTCAATTGCGCAGTCAAACTGCGTACAATACACGTTGCGACACCGCGGTCCTCGATCTCGTTCTATACCTCGAAGCCGTCCCTATCGCGAAGACTAGCCAAGGAGACCAAGAGTTTGCAGGGCTTTCGAAAGCGCCACCTCGGACACTGGCTTAGACACAAAAAGGGCCGTGTCGGGCATTTTACCTTGCGTGGGATTATAGCGCCCCGAAATCACGGCGACTTTGCAATCGGGCCACCGGGCGGCGGCGTGGTGCGCAAGTTCGAGGCCGTTCATCGAACCGGGCATGTCAATGTCGGTCAGCAGGGCGTTTATGTCAGGTTCTGCGCCGAGAATCGTCATTGCCTCATCCGCGTTGGCCGCGTCGAGCACCACAAAGTTCATGTCCTCAAGCATGTCGACCAGGTCCATTCTAATGAGACCGTCGTCTTCGACGACAAGGATACGGTAGGCCATTCAATGCTCTTTCTGAAAGCTCTGGAGGTCGGCGGCAATGCGACAGATAATGCCGCTCGTCGGATAGTCGATGGCGACGGTACTGTCGGACGTGCCGTTGAGCCCTGCTGAAATCAGACGCATGCCTGATCCCGTGGTCCCAGGTTTGACCGCAGCTGGACCTCCACTTTCAGTCCATGTCATCTCGAAACGGTCCCGCTGCTCGCCCGCCACCGCCCACCGCAGATCAACGCGGCCACCGTGAACTGAGAGGGCACCAAACTTCGCAGCGTTGGTGGCCAACTCATGGAGTATCAGGGAGAGGGATAATGACGGACGAGAACCGATTTTCAGCGCCGGACCGTTAGTTGCAATTCTTGGACTTCCCAGATCGTCGTGGAGTGCCGCCATCTGGCCGACGATCTGCGTTACCGTCGAAGCACCGCGGCCTCCCTCAAGTATCGTGTCGTGCGCGTCACTGAGCACGCCTATGCGATCTGAGAGACGCTTTCTAGCGGTCGGCAGGTCAGGTGAACTACGAAGTGTTTGCGAAGCTATAGCTTGCACCATGGCAAGCTGGTTTTTGAGACGGTGGCCGAGTTCATGGTAGAGCAGAGCCTGACGCTCTTCGTCAGCTCGCACTTGGGTTACGTCAAGTGCTTGCACCAAAATGCCGGTGACAGCTCCTCCTTCGTGACGCATCGGTTGATAGACCAAGTCGATTGCGCGCGTCTGCATTTCCCCAGCTGGACCTCGGTTCAAATCGATCGAGAGGCCTTTCGCAACGAAAGGTTCGCCAGTTCGATAGACCTCGTCGAGGATGGTGATGTACCCCTGTCGGACGACCTCGTGTACAGCTTCCGCCACGGTCTTGCCAATGATTTCGCGACCAGCGCCAATCATGGAACGATAAGCTTCGTTAGCATAATCAAAGACGTGATCCGGACCAACGAGCATCGCGATGCCGCCCTGGCTCAACTCAAATACCTGGCGGAAGCGTTCGCGCTGCGTTCGCTCTTCTCGACTTAGCGCTACTCGGGCCGTGATTTCGGTGCAGGCACAAAACATGCCGAGCACTGTTCCCCAAGGATCGCGCACCGGCGTATAAGAGAACGCAAAATGGGTTTCCTCGGGGTACCCGTTTCGGTGCATGGTGAACTCGATGTCGTCCATCGCAGTCCCTTCGCCGTTGTAAGCGGCGGTGATGATTGGTTCGACCTGATCCCAAATATCAAACCAGAGTTCATAAAACGGCTTGCCGAACGCTTCCGGGTGGCGCGCGCCACACATTTCTGCATAGCCGTCATTGTACAAGGTGATTTGTTCGGGCCCCCAAACGATCAACATGGGTTGGAGGGAGCCAAGCATGACATTGGTCAAGGTCTTGAGCTCTACGCTCCATTTGTCTCTTGGGCCAAGCTGAGTGCTTGCCCAGTCGCGGCTGCGAAATAATCGTCCGCAGTCGGGGTTTGGTGAGGACATTCGGCGATACCTAAGGGATATTGGCGGGGTAACTAGAACTAAGAAAGGAATTTTCCAGTTCCGTCGAAAGAATAGCGGTTCTGGTTTGAGAAAGTCTAGCCTCCGTAGTGACAGGGCTGATGGGGCTACAGAGGTTCTGTGATGATATTTCCCCTCGTGCCCTTCGACGTGTCTGCTTCGCGCCCCGCAAGTTCCGTCCATAGTGGCGACCGGTGATCTTCATACAAATGGAAATATCGTCGATCAGCTCGTCGAGCCGGGCCGCAGAATTACTTGATGTTTCGTGGCGGCGTTTTCCGGATTGATGGACCGGGAGACATACGTCGTGGAAGCTTCCAAGACCAGAAAGCTCCTAAGGGAGTGGTTGGCCGGGGTGGAGACGCCCGTCAAGAAAGTCAAAACAGGCAGCGGCTCGCGAAAGCGGTACGAAAGGCACCAAAACGCCTGGGTAGCTCAGACGCAATGCTTTGTCGACATGTCGCTTGGGAGATTGGTTCCACATCGATCGTTGTGGGGAACAACGACCAGCTGGCGTAGTTGAGCACTGTAGTCACTCAAAACGGAGCCTATCATGGTCTACAAACTGATCGCTGTATCTGTCCTTTCGCTCGGTCTCGCAACCTCGGCATTCGCCCAATCGTCCGGCGGTTCTGGCGGCGGTACAGGAGGCTCTGCCGGAGGCTCATCTGCGGGGTCTGGCACGAACGGCGGCACTAACTCTGGTACCGGGACAGGAACAAACGGCGCCGGCTCCAGTACAGGGAGCGACAGCGGATCAGACGGAGCCAATTCGACTACAGGCGACGGGCAGTCAAACGGTGGTAGCACGAACAACACGGACTGCAGCGCTGGAGCAGTGAACCGCGGGCCTGGCACTGCAGGCAGCTCATCGACTGCCACCGATGGCGCAGGAACTTCTACTTCGGGCAGCCAAGTGCCGACCAATTGCCCTTGAGGTCATCATTGCATGGAGCCCCGTCCGTCTGGGCTCCATCGCCTTTAGCGTTTTAGCCACCCGTCAGTTATTGTCTATAACCTGCACACGCGAGACCGACGCAACGGTTTTGCCACTTTCAGTCACACGTATGGCGCCGAACCACATCAGCTCAGAGAACTCAGGGCGATTTGCTGGTCGTATCGACCGAAGATGCCGCACTCCATATCGGGTTGTCGGGGCTAAGGACAACGTATGTCTCACCGCCCAGAAAGTCAGGCTATGACGCATACCGATCCCGACCTTGCAACAACAAATTTGCGCCTCAGTAGGTTAGAACAGGTAAGTGAGGGGTATCGATGTATGCGGTTCAGTTCCGTTTAGCACCTCGACAGTTGTGTTGCCTTTCCAACGTTTCGAACCATTCGGCGTAAGGGGTATTCCTTACCAGCCGGCGATTGAAGTCAGGCGCACCGTCTTCCCACCAAGGTGCACCGCGCTCCCCTAATGCGACCTTCGCAGCATTCACAAGGTTTCGAGCAGCGGCGATCTTGCCTTGATCACCATCTGCATCCCCTACATCGCGCCGTGCGGCCATAAGATCTTTAACCAAGCTGTCCTTTACGTCGTCAGTGAGGGCAGGATTGGACAAATGCCACAGTCGCCCACGCACCACAAAGTATCGGCCGTTCGGGTGTATTTGGATAAGATGTCGGACCGCGTTTTTCAGCTGATTTCATGTTCACGCCAAACCATGCCCAAACCGGAAACAAGGGTTGTCGTTCGCAACGACCAGCCTGGGTCAATTGTCTCCGCTCGTGGCCGCGGACACAGCCGTTGAGCCGCCGCGTTGCAATGCACTATTCCTCGCGGCTGCCCGCGCATGCACCGGGCGCTCAACCGTGAGTGCTCGAGCATTTTATGCTCGGCGATCGTTCCCGCCCATTTCAGTCATTAAGTTTGATTGATCCAACAAATTTCGTGCCGTGGTCTTTCACGAAGCGAAATTCACCTCCCAACTGATGAACAAACGCCTTGATTAATCGTGTGCCCATTCCGGGCCTATCCGTGTTGCCGTCGAAGCCAACTCCGTCGTCAACGACGGACAATTCTGCAACGCCATCAGCCACGGATCGAAGACTGACATGGATAGCCCCCGCTTGTCGGCCCATGAAGGCATACTTCATGCTGTTTGCGATCAGTTCGTTGACCAGGAGGGCAAATGGCGTGGCGCGATCAGGCGCAATGATCAGATCCTCGATATCGAATGTGACACTTACGGGTAGACCATGGACACCAATGAGCGTCCTAACGAAAGACGGGATGAATTCAGAAGCCGATACGCCGCTAAACTGATCAAAACCGTACATTTGCTCGTGGACAGCAGACATAGCCGTAATGCGCTCGTTCAATCTTTTTACCGCCTCGGCTTCGAATCCCTGCATTCGGAGCAGCGCCATAACCGTCTGCAGGTTGTTTTTAACCCGGTGATGGATTTCCCGCATCAGCGTCTGGTTAGTCGTCAAAGCTGCGGCGAGCTGGCGCGTGTGCAGGGCGTCTTCTCTGATCAATCGCTGAATCCAAAGTGCCGCTGCACATGCGCCAATCACCGCGAAAATCACCAACAAGGTAGCGATCTTCGCGTCATCCCAGAATGGCTGCATGAGGACGCCGACGTCGGCAGACGCGATGGCAACGAATGGTGTGCGCTCGATGATGCGGTAGCCAACCAGGCGGTCCTGGTTGTCGACAGGCGAATGCGAGCGGTAGATGCCAGATGTCGCTTTTCTCATGTAGTCAGTGAACAGGACATACCCGCCCATATCGACTGGACCCGGCGGCTCTGGATGCCGTGCAATGATCTTTCCGTCGCGCCTGATGAAGCTAACCGTTGAATTCGGTCCGATATCAACGGCATCCCAAATTGGTTTGAGCACATCTGAGTTGAAGGCAATAGCGGCTACCCCAGCGAAATTTCCGTTCCGTTCGAGCCGGCGGCTGACCACGAAAATCTGGCGTTTTGTCAAGCGACTGACGATCAAAGCCGATGTGTATTCGTCCGCGCCGTTCCTCAGGCGCGTGAAGTAGTCCCGATCGGAAACATCCATCGCCTGAATTTTAGGGTCACTCGAGAAAAGCGTAAGACCGTCAACACCGACAACGAAGGCCGTCACTTGGGGCGGGAGGTCGGCGACAGCCGAATTGAGATCGTGCACCCGCTGAGGATCGACGGACAGCACGTTTGACCCGAGGGAGTCGTCAATGCGGTGCAGTGTCTCGCGAGCAAGCGAGTTGAGCCACACGGCATTCGCCGCGACGATTTTGGAAGCAGCGCTTACCTGAGTGTCTGCCCTTCTTGCGGTTGCTTCATAACTCGACACCAGCCACAAACCCAGCACGCAAACCAATGCGAGGAACATCACGCCGATAACCGCGAGTGACGCTCGCCCAACCGAGCCCGGCTGCAGTCCAGTGGACCCGCTCATCAATCGTGCCATGTAGCTCCACGTGCCCTGAGGTGCGATGAGGAATCCATAGCTCGCTGCCGTTCACATCGCAACTGAGGGCGGGTCGAAACTTCCAACTTCGTTCGAGGAACTTTGGTTCTTGGGATGTCGAAGCGGAAAGTGCTGCCCGCGAAAACGGAAAGTTGAGTCACGGTAATTGTCGTCGATCTCCCAAGGCTAGGAGCCTCAACTTCCATGGCGCCTGGTGAATAATCACGCCGCGAACCGTTGTGCCCCGCTTCTTGACCCTTGGGAAGGTCTCCATTTGATCGCCGACCATATATCGCGCGTAGCCACCCATTTCGTACGCTCGCGTACCGCGACCTATCTGGCTTTCGTGCGTTTGTCTGAAAGGAGGACGTGCCTATGACCAAAGATGCAGTGAGACGGCGCGCAGCGTCGAGCCAGGCTCAACGGATCGAAGCTCGCGACCGAACGAATGAGGTGGCACGCAGTACGATCGAGGAAGAGCGACGCCTCCGTGACGCCAAGACGGTACGGCTTCGTGCGGCTAGAATGCAGGCCAAAGAGGCCTTCAAGGCAATCTAAATCGAAGCTCGCAACCCACCTAGCAACTCCGATCATATCCACTGCCGCTTTAGGCCGACGATCCTTGAAGCCATAAGCCCTCGCGCTAAATACTCAGTTGCTGTTTCCAACCGTCTCCGCGAAGGGCACGTGATTGTTGTTGAGCCACGAGGAAGGTCGGGTGCGAGAAGTCGGCCCAACCATTTATTTTGCAAACACGAGTGTCTCCGGAAAGCTGCAAATATGTCGGAAAAGCTGCAACCCTTCTCGATGACGCCCCAGCAAATCACCGCTGTCCTCGTCAAATTCGGCAAACTGCTTGAAAGTTTTGCTCTAAGGCTTTCCAGTGAAGAAGAGACGTTATCCAGGCTGGTCACCGACGCCGCAGCATCAATCAAGGAACTCGCTCAGGACGTTGGAGAGGGCGATCAGGATATCGCGGCCGAAATCGTCACATCGACGGCACGGTTAGTTGCCGCAATACGAGGGCTGGTCAACGAAACTTCCTCACGCGCGAAGCTCCATTGAACCAAACTGAGATTTTTCTGATCAGCTTGGCCGGCTGCTGCGACATGCGACCAGGTCAATCAGCATCGATGAGAAGTTTTCCTGAAATACGGAGCTCGCAGCGATCGACGCCGTCTGCTGCATTCATGCGAGAGCATCCAAGCCCCATCCGACGTCGCAGAGTTCGCATAGGCGTGGACGCGCCGTGACGTTTTACGACCGCGTTCCTAACCATCTCTTCAGTGAGAGGCTGCCTCAAAAAGAAGTGGGTGATTTCAACAGGTTGTGATTCCTTCGGATTTGCGAAGATTCGATGGAGTTCACGATGGCCTGGACCGAAACCACC
>JGI25153J46596_10001062_pt1 | contig 16761 bp, 18 predicted proteins | sample AraplaMF_Col_mMF_FD_46596 | JGI IMG/M metagenome (IMG submission 46596)
TCGAGAATATCGACCAGGATGGCGAACGCGCCGTCGAGCCGATCAACCACCTCCTGCGGCGATCGGGTGCGCGCGCCGGCGGTGAAGCTGCGGAAGTCGACGAACATCACGGCGACGCGCCGGATGTCGCTATCGGTTTTGGTGCCCTCGGCCATCAGGCGCTCGACCACCTGCGGCGAGACGTGCTGGCCGAACAGATTGGTGATGCGGTCGCGCGCGGTCGCGGCCATGATGCTCTTTTCGAACTGCCGCCGCAACTGCATGCCGACGGCGCCGGCCAGCACTCCGCCGATCAGGAGGATCAGGCTGCGCGCGGCGTGGTAGAAGACGCTGACCTCCTGACCGGGGTCCGGATGGTAGAAAACCGCCATCGCGAACAGCTCGGACGCCGCGACGAACCCGGTGAAGGCGGAGAGCCAGAAATCCAGCCGCAGCGTCGAGAGGATGATGAAGATGAAATAGGTCATCGGGACCACGAAGCCGAGCGCGGCCACCGATCCCATGCTGTTGATATGCAGCGCCAGCGCGGCCGTCGGCATCGAGGTTTCGATCAGCGCGCCGAGGTAGCGCCGGAACAGCGGCAGGTCGCGGCCCTCCCGCATATGCCGGGTGATCGCCNCGTGGACCCAGAGTTCGAACAGGATGAACGGCAGGATGATCGAGTAGAGATAGTGCGGCTTGAGATTGCCGTGCCAGACCTGGCTGATCTTCTCCGGCGCAATGAAGTAGACGGTCCAGAGGATGACGGACAACAGGACGGTCGTGCCGATCAGCGCCTTGATGCGGAGCAGCTCGGTCGCCATCACCTCCTGCGTCAGCGCGCGCTGGAAGTCGGCCGAGACTCCCGTGTCTTGATCGTTCTTCCCCTTGCCCCAGAACCCAAACATCATCGCCCCTTGTCATTCCGGGGCGCCTCGAAGAGGCGCCCCGGCATCACTGCGAAACATATACTATCAATCCAGCGTGCGACGGAAGCGTGTCACGGCGATCGTCATTGCGACCAGCATCAGTACAATCAGTGCAATCGTGTCGTATTGCAGGTTGGACGGGACGGCGCCCTTCAGCATGATGGCGCGGACGATACGGATGTAATGGGTCAACGGCAGCCCCTCGCCGAGATACTGCGCCCAGACCGGCATGCCCGCGAACGGAAACATGAATCCGGACAAGAGAATGCTGGGCAGGAAGAACATCATCGACATCTGCATCGCCTGCAGCTGGTTCTGCACGATGGTGGAGAAGGTGTAGCCGATCGACAGATTGGTGGTAATGAACAGCGTCGTCAGCAGTGCCAGCAGCGTGACGCTGCCGAGGATCGGCACCCCGAACAACAGGACCCCGATGCCGACGATCAGCGTCGCCTGGATGAAGCCGACGATCACGTAAGGGATGATCTTGCCGAACATCACCTCGACCGGCTTGATCGGCATCGACAGCAGGCTCTCCATGGTGCCACGCTCGATCTCGCGCGTCACCGACAATGCGGTGAAGATCAGCATGGTCATGGTCAGGATGGTGCCGACGAGCCCCGGCACGATGTTGAGCCGGGATTCCGCCGCCGGGTTATAGCGGGCATGCGCCCTGATCTCGAACGGCATCGCGGGCGGATCGCCGATATGCAGATCATGCGCGAGCGCGGTCTGCACCACGACGCCAAGCGATCCGAGCGCCGAGCCGGCGGCGACCGGATCGGTCGCATCCGCCGCTACCAGCAGCGCCGGCTTGTCGCCGCGCCGCACTGCGCGCTCAAAACCGCGCGGGATCTCGACCCCGAACAGCACCTTGCCAGACTGCAGGAGATCGTCGAACTCGGCGACGCTGTGCACTTCGCGGGTAAAGCGGAAATAGCTCGTATTCTCCAGCGCCTTCAGCACCGAGCGCGCCAGATCGCTGTCCTCCTGGATCAGCACCGCGGTCGGCAGATGGCGCGGCGTGGTGTTGATGGCGTAGCCGAACAGCAGCAATTGCATGACCGGGATCATGACGATCATCGCGAAGGAGACGCGGTCACGGCGAAGCTGGATGAATTCCTTGACCAGCATCGCGTAGCTGCGCCGCCAGAAGCCGAAGGCCGGCTCCCTCGCCTCGCCGACGGGATGAATGGTGTCGGTCGCACTCATTGGAAATTGTCCTTTGAGCGGTTCATGAGATCGATGAAGACGTCTTCCAGCGACGGCTCGCTATCCTGCCAGTGCCGTCCCCGCGTCTCGCGGTACGGCGCGATCGTTGCCTCGAGCGCGGCCTTGTCGCGGCCCGAGACGTGCAGGCTGGTACCGAACGGCGCCACCATGTCGACGCCGGGCTTGCCGGAGAGTTCGGCCGCAAGCCCGTGCAGGTCGTTGCCGGAAACCGTCCAGGTCGAGAGCGCCGACTTCGCGATCACCTCGTCCACCGTGCCATGCGCCAACAGATGGCCATAGGCGATGTAAGCGATCTCGTGGCAGCGCTCGGCCTCGTCCATGTAGTGGGTGGAGACCAAGACCGTCAGTCCCTCGGCGGCGAGCGCGTGGATCTCGTTCCAGAAGTCGCGCCGCGCCTTCGGGTCGACGCCCGCGGTCGGCTCATCCAAGAGCAGCAATTGCGGGTTGGGCAGCGTGCAGGCGCCGAGCGCCAGCCGCTGNTTCCAGCCGCCCGAAAGCTGGCCGGCCAGCTGCTCCTCGCGGCCGTTCAGGCCGATGCGCCGGATCATGTCGCCNGCCGCGCCCCGCGCGTCGCGCAGGCCGTAGAGCCGCGCGACGAATTCTAGATTCTCGCGCACCGAGAGATCCTGATACAGGCTGAAGCGCTGCGTCATGTAGCCGACCAGGCGCTTGATCTTGTCGGCGTCGCGGCGNATGTCGTAACCGAGGCAGGTGCCTTCGCCGGAATCCGGTGTGAGCAGCCCGCACAGCATGCGAATGGTCGTGGTCTTGCCGGAGCCGTTCGGCCCGAGGAAGCCGTAGATCGAGCCGCGCTTCACCTGCATCGAGAGGTCATGCACGACCTCGCGGCCGCCGAAGGATTTTGAAAGACCTTCGACGTTGATGGCGATATCGGGGGCTGATGCGGGCGCTGCATTCATCGCTTTTCCGCCACCGGCGTCCTTGGATTGAGGAATACGCTGATCGGTTGGCCGACGCGCAGCACGTCGGGCCGGCTCGGCCGCGCCTGGATCAGATAGACCAGCTTGTTGCGCTCATCGAGGCTGTAGATCACCGGCGGGGTATATTCCGCCGTGGTCGCGATGAANTAGATCTTCGCCGTGAGATCGGCCGCGCAATTGTCGCAGGTNACCTTCACCTCGTCGCCGATCGCAAGCTTCGGCAATTCGGTCTCCGGCACGAAGAAGCGCAGCTTCATGTTGCCGGGCGGCATGATCGACAGCACCGGCCGCTGCGCCGGCACCATCTCACCCTCGCGGAAATAAATCTGCTGGATGGTGCCGCCGACCGGCGCAAAGCCGCGCCGCCGCGCCAGGCGCGTTTGCGAGGTGTTGACGCGGGCTTCCGCCACGCGCAACGCCGAGGTCGCGGAATCGAGGTTGGCCTGCGTGCCGGAGCCGGTCTTGCTCAGCGAGGCCGCGCGATCAAAGGTCTGCTGCGCATTGGCGAGCGTCGCCTTGTTCTGGTTGAGGTCCGCCAGCTGCAGATCGTCATCGACGGAATAGAGGGGATCGCCGGGCTTGACCTCCTCGCCCTCGCGCACATTGAGCTTGATGACGCGGCCGGTCTCGTCAGGGCTGACGAAGATCATGTCGGCCTCGACCCAGCCCTGAAAGCCCGGGTCCTTCCGTTCCTTGCAGCCTGCGAGCACGGCGGCGAGCGCCAGCGCGGCCAGGATTGTCGCCATTCGCGACGAAGTCATGTCGTCCTCCGTTCGCCAAAAATCAGGTCGAGATGCACCCGAAACATTTCGAGCGCGTCCAGTGGCGCATGTCTGCTGAAAAGGCTCTGCCAGATCACGGCGATCAGCGCGGGCGCCACCATGATTTGCGGAAACCGCGCCAGGTTTTTCTGTTTGATCTCGCCGCGTGCGATACCGAGTTCGATCAGCGCGCGCATGCCGCCAAGGCCTCGCGATACCACTTCGCGGTAGTAGAAGTCGGCGACGGCTGGAAATCGCGGGCCTTCGGCGACGATCAGGCGCACGAGGTCGCCGCGCCGCGTGGTCGCCACCTCCTCGATGAAGGTCTTGGCAAACCCCTCCACCATGTCGCGGACCGACGCCCCGGGCTGCGGCGGTGTGCCCCACAGACGGGTGATCATCGGCACGATGGCGGTCCGGATCAGCTCCTCGAACATCGATTCCTTGTCCTTGAAGTGCAGATAGATCGTTCCCTTGGCGACGCCGGCGCGCCTGGCGACATCATCAAGCCGCGTCGCCGCAAACCCGCGCGCAATGAACTCATCCATCGCCGCCTCGATGATGGCCCCGCGCCGCTCGGCCGCGCGCTCGGCGCGGTTGGAGGCGGGTTTGGCCGGCGCTGGAGCGGCCGCTGCCGTCTCCCCGGTCCGGCGATTGGCCGGTTTCGGGGTGGTTTTCCGGGGTCTCTTGGCGGTTTCGCTTTTCATGCTCACAATATGACTGACTGGTCAGTCAATGTCAATTTGAACTCGAAAACGGTCTTTCACATGGGCGTGACTGGCGTCGGTGAAACCCGGTTGGCGCTGCCGGCCTGGATGATTTTGCCTGTCGCCAACGGGTCGTCATATCCCACACATGCGGTGGTATCCGGTACGATGCGGCTTCACCACGTCATACGAGCACAGCGAAGCAATCCACCTCGCAGCAAAGAAAGAATGGATTGCTTCGCGGTGCTCGCAATGACGGAAGGATGGAGTTTTTCTCGCGACACGCTGCGCCGGAGGTTTGCATGAGCCGTCGCGCAACGGCTTTTCGCGGCGATTTGGCACGGGCCGGTGACTGCACCGGATGTCCGATTTGCCCGAAGGGCAGACAAAATAAGTGACGCCCTCTCCGCTCGTCGTGCACGGGCGCAAAGCAAGTTTACGAACTCAACCAACTCCGACTATAGTACAGATTGTTGAGGCCGGGCGCCATCCACTGGGTCCATCGTTTGTAACCATGTCGACAGTGTGTGCGCACACTTGCCGATCCCGCGCCGAAAGACGTTATCCTTTCTGCATAGCCGACGCTTTCTGATTTCTGATTGTTGCTCATTCCGATCGCTATCCGGCTGTTCTGTCTGCTTACGATGCGGAACGCAGATGTTCACTTTTCGAGCCTCGATCACCTTCGCGGTGACGGCCTTTGTGCTCGCGCTTACCGCGCTGCTGATTGCGATTCAGGTCCGGTCGTTGCGGTGGGCGACGCATGAAGCCGCATCGGCCTATATGGACGCAGCCAGCACCAAAGCTCTGGGCCGCCTGCAGGGCGAACTGAACACGATTGCATCGCTGGTGAATGTGCTCGCGACCAGTTCGAGCGTCGCCGATTCGGATGAGAGATCGGAGACAGGGCCCGCGATCCCGCTGTTCAAGGCGGCTCTGGCGGAGTTGCCGCAGATGGACAGTATTTATGCCGGCTTCGAAAACGGTGCGTGGTTGCAGGTACGGCGCATCAACGACCTGAACGAAGATCAACGCGAAAGATTGAGGGCAACACCGAACGCCGACGTNGCGATCAATTTAGTTCGTCCCACACCTGCAGGCAAGCTGCCGATGCGACGAATCTTTCAGGATCGACAGGGCAACGAGGTTGGCGAAATTGATCTGTGGAATTACGGATACGACGCCCGCAAGCGGTCCTGGTATTGGCAAACGATGAATTCTGATCGGCCGTATGTAACGGCGCCTTATCTTTCGTTTAGCATCGGCGCACCTGTAATTACCGTCAGCGCGCCGTTGCGAGGCAAGGTTCCGGGCGTGCTTGCCGCGGATCTCAAGCTCGACACTTTCAGCGCTTTCGTTCAGGCCCAGCGGCCGGGCGAGCACGGTACGGCCATGATCTTCGACCCGGCGGGCTGGCTCATCGCCCATCCCGATTTTGAGGAATTCGTTGCGGCGGCGATGACTCATCCTTCGCGCTCGCAACTGCCCAACATTGACGTTATCAGTTCCGGACCCGTTGCCTCCGTCCTACGACGGTCACATAACCTCGACCAAAACGAAGGGGTCGTCGATGATAAGGATGGCCGAAGTTACCTATTCAGGTTGACTAAATTCACGCTCGGAGAATGGTATAACGGCAGCATCCTGATGCTGGCGGCACAGGATGACTTTGTCCAGAGCGTTCGGGATCTCCAGTTCAAGGGACTGATCATTGCGATCATCGTTGGCGCAGCCTTTCTTCCGGTTGTCTGGATGTTCGGCAGCACGATGTCGAAGACGCTGAAACGCATTACGGAGCAGGCCAATCAGCTCCAGAGGCTCGCGGAGCCCAGCCTCGTGCCGGTCACCTCGCATATAAGGGAGATTCACGAACTCGGAACCTCGGTCAATCTCGCCCAGCGCGCCATCTGGTCGTTCGCGCACTTCGTCCCCAAGGAGATTGTCCGCGGGGTCATCGACAACTCCATCTCGACCAGGCTCGGCGGCGTCAAACAAGAGATCACGCTGGTCTTCACCGACGTTCAGGGATTTACGACGATCGCGGAGGCCGCCGACCCTGACATGCTCATGCTGCAGACGTCGCGGTATTTCTCGGCGCTGACGGAAGCGTTCCTCGCCGAAGGCGGAACGGTCGACAAGTTTATCGGCGACGCGGTCATGGTGTTCTGGAACGCTCCCAATCCGCAGCCGGACCATGTCGAGCGCGCCTGCCGGGCGGCGCTCGCAGCCAGAGTGGCCGGCGAAAAGCTTAACAACGAGTTCGAGGCCGAAGGCCTGACGCCGTTCATCACGCGGTTCGGTATCCATGTCGGTGAAGCCGTTGTGGGCAATGTCGGATCGACCGAGCGCATGAACTACACAGCCCTCGGCAATACCGTAAATCTCGCGGCCCGCCTGGAGGGCCTCAACAAGCAGGTCGGCACCACCATTCTCGTAAGCGAGGATGTGTACCTGCGCGTTCGCGATCAATTCACCTTCAACGCCTTCGATGCCGTCGTTGCCAAGGGCATGACGAAGGAAACTCGGATCTTTGAACTTGTCGGAGTATCAGCATGAACTTGGCTTGGACCTTGCGCAGGCTCCTCCCTGCACTGCTCGTTCTCCATGTATCGGCGGCTAACGCCGCCGAGGACACCATCAAGGTTGGTATTCTGCACTCCTTGTCTGGTACGATGGCAATAAGCGAATCCGTGTTGAAGGACGCGGTTCTGATGTTGATCGCCGATCAGAACAAAAAGGGCGGGGTGCTCGGCAGGAAGCTGGAGCCGGTCGTCGTCGATCCCGGATCGGACTGGGATGCCTTTACTGACAAGGCATTTGAGTTACTCGCGAAGCAGAAGGTCGCGGTCGTATTCGGTTGCTGGACCTCCAGCTCCCGAAAGGCCGTTATCCCCGTCTTCGAGCGATTCAACGGTCTGCTTTTCTACCCAGTTCAATACGAAGGGGAGGAAAGCTCGCGCAATGTCTTCTACACCGGCGCTGCGCCAAGCCAGCAGGCCATCCCAGCCGTTCGCTATCTGATGAGCAAGGAAGGTGGCGAGAATCGCCGCTGGGTTTTGCTTGGCACCGATTATGTCTATCCGCGGACCACCAACCGGATCCTGAGCAACTATCTCGCCAACGAAGGCGTGGCCGCAGACGATATCATGACGATCTACACTCCATTTGGGCATTCCGACTGGCGCGAGATCGTTGCAAGGATCAAGGCTTTCGGTTCGGGGGGAAAACGGACCGCAGTGATCTCAACTATCAATGGAGACGCGAACCCTCATTTCTACAGGGAGCTCAAGGCCCAACAGGTGAACACCAACACCCTTCCCGTGATGGCGCTGTCGGTCGGCGAACGCGAAATGCGCGACATTGGCGTGAGCGGTCTGGCCGGCCAGCTGGCGGCATGGAATTATTTCCAATCCGTCAGCTCGCCGGAAAACGAAGCGTTCGTGAAAATGTGGTCGGATTTCAACGAGCAACGGGACAAGATGACAAATGACCCGATGGAAGCGACTTTCATCGGNTTCAGGATGTGGGCGCAGGCCGTCACGCAGGCTGGTACGGCCGATGTGAATGCGGTTCGGCAGGCGATGTACGGCCAGAGGATCAAGGCGCCCAGTGGTTTCGAAGTGGTCATGAACACGAACCATCATCTTTCCAAGCCGGCCATGATCGGCAAGCTCAATCCCATGGGAAGCTTTGATGTGGTCTGGCGGTCGATCAACCCGATCAAGGCCTCGGTTTGGAGCAGATATCTTCCCGAGAGCGCCAGACTGACCGCTGACTGGACATTCCCCTGGGTTTGCGGCGGATGTGCCGAGCCGACATTCAGGGAATGGTGAGCGGAAAGTCGACAAACGCCCGCAGGGAAATTCTCGATGGAAACTGGAAGCGCACCGAGGTGTAGCCGGTGTCGTGATGGCGACGAATTGAGTGCACGTCGCCGTAATCTCTGACCGGATATGACGCAAGCCGAGCAAAATTGACACAAATGATACTGATCGGACCTCGATCCCTGACCCGCTGGCATCGTCGACCACCGCGCCTGCAACCTCTTCGTGCGTTAACGATGCGCGCAAGGGTCTTCTTAACGGGCCGCCCGGATAATGACTCCGCCGTTGCCGCAAGAGTCCTGCATGAATCGCCCCCGCCCCTCCGTCATCACAGCATTGTTCTGGGCTTACTGGGACTTGTGGCATGTGCTGCAAAAGGCTTGGCGCGTGGCCTTGTTCGCCTTTCTGATCCTTTCCGTCGGAAGCCTTGCAGCGACGGTCGGGCCGATGCTGCTGACATACGATCCATTCGGCCAGGCAGCCATGCGGCTGGCATTTCTTGTCGGGCTTTGTTTCCTGCTGACGCCGTTCTTCCTCGCGGTCCACCGCTTTCTGCTGCTCGGCGAGGAGCCAACGCGATACGCGTTCGAGCCGTCCAGCGCGCGCTTTCAATTGTTGTTCGGCTGGCTTGCGGTGACGGCTGTTCTGATGAGTTTTCCGGCCATCATGGCCGCCCTCGCGGAGGCGAAGGGCCCCGTCTATTACTTCGATCGACCTCCAGCCGGCTTTGATTCCCGGATATTGACGGCTGCAGGCATTGTCGCCTGGCTGATACTCCAGCAACTTCTCGTGCTTTTTCCGGCGGTGGCTGTCGATGCACCGGGAGCCGGCTGGCAAAATGCGATCAGCGATACGCGCCGTCACTTCTGGTATGCCCTTGCGGTTACGATCCTGCCGTTCATACCGATAAAATTGCTCGGCCTCGCCATGGCGCCCCTGCTAAAGGCCTTGGCCTGGGCGACGCCGGGGACGCTGATCGGACTGGTCGTAAGCATGCTGTGGATTGGCACAACGCTCCTGATTGCATCGACGCTGCTGGCCGTGATCGCGACGCGCCTCTACCAGGTCGTCGGCGAGCGGCTGAACACGCCGTTGCGCTAAGTCTGGGACGGCGCGGCCGGCCCATGCCCCAGGCCTCGCAGGACAAATCCGCCACGTCCATGACTTCCAGGTTCGCCCTAGCCGGAAGTAGAGTGGCCAATATCCTCCTCACTGGTACAGTTGCGGGAAACCTGCCGCTCATCCTCAAGGCGTCGCGACGGCGGGACGAATTGCGCATAAGGGGAGAACGCGGATGGGCAGGCTTTCGAGCAGTTTTTTCCGGCTCCGTTGGCCATGGGGCAAGAACAGAACCGCAGCCAACGATGCGGCGCTTTCGTCGAAGCCGTTTGAAGTCGGCGACCGGCGTCAATTGCTGCAGGCTCTCTCCGTGATGGCGACCGGCGGCGCGCTGGCCGCCATGTCGCAACCAGCCGAAGCAAAGGATGCGAGCGAGCTGCCGCCGCCCAAGCGGGCGCTGACCGGCCGCAACGAGGCCGGCAAGTCGGTGTTCAAGTCGTTCGACGTCACCACCACGGTGGTCGAGATCGATTCCAATCCGGGGCTGACGTTCTACGAGCTCTACAGAACGGAGGGCGTTCCGGCGCTCACCGGCCTCGAGCCTGACCCGATGCTGAACGGGACAAAGGGTTTCCCCGGCCCGGGCGGCACGATCTTCCGGCTGATTTCATATCCGCCGAAACGACCCGAAGGCTACAAGCCGCCGCCGGGCGTCACCTTCGAGAGCGGCGTGAAAGAACTGTCGGACAAGCTTCCGGGGATGGGCGACCATTTCGAAAAGGGAGGCGGCGGCATGCACACGACCGACACCATCGATTACGGCGTCGTGGTTCGCGGCGAGATGACGCTGGAATTGGACGACGGACAGAAGGTGCATTTGCGCCAGGGCGATTGCATCGTGCAGAACGGCACCCGCCATCGCTGGCGCAACCCGCTATCGGAGCCCTGTCTGATGGCCTTCGTCTCGCTCGGCGGCAAGCGCGGCTGAGGCCATATCCGACGAAGGCCCAATGGCAAAGGACATACCGCGGTATCATCATAAGACGTTGCTGAAAGGCCCTCGCCCAATGACGGGAAAGAAAGGGGCGCAAGAAGGGGTGATCGCATGACGCCAGACGGAGTGGCCCTCGCCGCCATTGTCATTCTGCTGTTTCCGATAGGCTATTTCTTCCTGGCCTCCCCTGCCTTTCTGCTGGTGAAACTCGACATCCCGCCCGTCACCCAGTTGTTGGGCGGCATGTTCGCCGTGCATTTTCTGATGTTGCGCATTGCCGCCGTCATCGGGACGGTGGTCTTTGCGGCGACCGGCCGGCCGGCTTTCGCGCTCGGCGTCGGCCTGATCGCGGCGCTGGCGTTCTGGGGCCGCGGCTGGTTCATGCAGCGGTGGGCCGCGCAGCTCAGCGCCCGGGATGCCGGCGACGCCGATGCGGTGCGCCGGCTACGCCGCCTGCATTGGGGCGGCATGCTGTCCAATGCCGTCGTGCTGATCGCGGTCGTCGCCAGCATTCCCTATGTCAGCGCCGTGCCGCGATGATCGGCAAGACCGCTCGCATAGCGGAGCGATATGCGGGGGAGACGGTAGGCTGGATTGGCGGAGCGTAATCCGCCGAGGCCCACGCATAAGACGGCGGATTGCGCTCATTGTCCGATTTCCTCGCCGAGCCACTCAAGAATTGGGGCAACGTGAATCAGCATGAGAGCGACGGCCTGACTTTTGTCCCTGAGAAGCGGCTGGAGGAACTCCCAGTCGTCATGCAACTTGCCAACTCCGCACATGTCGGGACTCTTTGTAAAGTCAAAGCGATCTTTACTGAGCACCGTCCAATAGTCGTCTTGCGTGAGCGGCACGCTATCGACGCCCAGATCTTGCTCGATGTGCTCGAGAATACGATCAACAACGATGCGCAACTCCGACACTTTGACGTCCATGATCCCCTCGCCTTCTTCCAGATATTTTTCTGCAGATTCCCAGATTGACCGGCAGTATCTGGTTCTGGCTCGTTTCGGCTATTCTGGTCAACGTCGCATGCAACGGCTGCTGCTGGCTGTCAGCGGTGGAGCAGGCACGCCTCCGTAGTGGCGTTTGCGTTCGAAGCGAATTCTGCTTGGGGAATTTTTGAGATGGCCGAGTTTTTTATCTATCGCAATACGCACCGCAAACGTGCCCGAACACATCTCGCCGAATGTTGGATGTGCGATTGCGGTCGCTGGCAGCCGGCCCATGCCAGCAAGCGCGGAATTTGGCTCGGCCCGTATGACCGCGGTCAAGCATTCGAGGTGGTCGAGCAGCTGGCCGGTCACGGGATTGATGTTCAGCCCTGCAATATGCAAGCCGTGAGCTCTTAGCTGGGGGCACATCGTGGAGCTCGTAGCGCGCATGAGCAACGCGATGACGCGTTGGCTCATCCGGGCTACGAAGTCGTTGTCATCAACGATATCAGGGAGCCGCCGCGCCAACCCGCTCGCGCAACTGATCGAACTCGCCAGAATGATAGGTCGCGCCGTCGGGCGTCACGATCTCGACGTTCCAGCAGCCGTCCGATACGAGCTCCGCGGCTTTCTTCAACGCGGCCGGAACGGACTCCCGGTTGAGCGTGACGTTTCCTGCCGTATCCTGCGCAGTAATCAAAAACCTCATGTGACGGGCTCCCGGCGCAAATCGCTGGCCATTCTGGCCTGAAGCGCAATTGCGTCAAGGGGGCCGCCGGAGCCGCCGGTTCGGATGGGACCAGAAAGGCGGCTCCAGCTGTTGGAAAACGTCGCGCCGGGCCGGCTTATTCCTCGGTCGGGCCGGACATCTGGCGACGAAGCTGCTGGGCTTCCTGCCAGGTCGCCAGCGCCTCGTTGCCGAAGCGGGCCAGCGTGGTCGCGAACTGCATGAGGATGAGGGTGATCATGGCCGGCGCCCCCCGTTGGCGAGCAGATGCCCGATCGCGCGCTCGGCGTCGTCGGTCAATGTGCGCCCGTGGGTAGCAAGATACTGCTCGACCATACGGTCAGCCTGCCGCTGCCGGGATTCGAGTTGAACGCGAAACAATCGAGAAAGAAATGAGGGCTTTTTGGTCGGGGCAAAAAACGAGGCCCCAGTGCTGAGTACGTTCGCCATGGATGGCTCCTTTAATCGGAGTTGTCCCTGGGCGACTTCCTTCCTGATGCGAGAGATAGGTATTGGTGCCGATAATTGCGAGACCAAATACGCCGCAACCATGCTTCAATTTTGCACTTCGCCGGGCAAAACCGCCTGATGTTATTACATGGCTGCAGCATCAAATACGCATGGTGCCGCGCGCCGGCACGAATCACCTGACGCGCCGAATCATCGGGCATTGTCCTGGCCGCAACCGCTCACGCGTCGACGCTACTTTGGCGACGCTCACTTGGCGAACGGATTCACCCAGCCTCCCCTGCCCGCCGGCGCGCGCGGCGGATAGGCCGTCTCGAGATAGTTGAGGATCAGCTCGCGATCCTTGTCGTCGAGCGGCGGCATGCTGTGGCGGCGGACCATCAGGTTGATCGAATCCTCCCACTGCGCACGCGTCATGCCCTGCTGCGCGACGAGCTTGAAGCCATGGCAGGCGGTGCAGGCATAGAAGGTCTCGTTGCGGCCGTTGCCCGCGACGAACTCTTCCGGACTTTCGTCGCGCGGCGTGAAGGCCTGCTGCGCCGTGGCCGGCGCGATCCAGAGCGCACCGGCCACCGCGAACCACGCTGCGAATCGAGTAAAACGTAGCATCATCCGACCAGCACGGCGATGCGATGCATGGCGTTGCCGCCATACCCTTGCGGATTCCAGAAGCCGGCCTGATGCGGCTGCATCGCGCCCTTGGAATCGGTGGCGCGCGCCCAGATCTCGAAATAGCCNTCGGTCGGCAGCTTNATGGTCGCGGTCCAGCGCTGCCAGTCATACTTGTTCTTCGGCTTTTCCAGCGTCACCCGCTGCCAGTTCGCGCCGAAATCGGTGGAGACGTCCACCTGCTTCACGGTGAGATCGCCGGCCCAGGAGGCGCCGCGCAGTTTGAGCTCCTTGGTGCCGGCGGCGAATTTCGCGCCGTTCGCAGGGCTCGTGATGATCGAGCGCACCGGCATCGATTCCAGGATGCGGAAGTTGGCCGGATCGGCCTTAGCCCCGGGCACCATCGGCTTGATCGCGGTGCGATAGGAAAACTCCGTCATGCCGGGGCCGTCATGCTCGCGGTCGCGGATGGTGATACGCGTCAGCCATTTCTGCGAGGCCGAGCCGGCCCAGCCCGGCACGATCAGCCGCACCGGCCCGCCATGGATGTTCGGCAGCGGCTTGCCGTTCATGCCCCACACGATCATCGTGTTCGGGTCCATCGCCTTCTCGATGCGCACGCCGCGCGAGATGCTCGGCTTGNCGGCCTCTCCCGACAGATGCAGGTCGGCGGCATAATGCGCGGTGTATTTCGCCGATGGTTTGAGGCCGGCCTTCTTNANGACATCGGCGAGCGGCACGCCGGTCCATTCGGCGCAGCCCGCGCCGCCATTGGTCCACTGGTTGCCGCGCGCCGGCGGCGAGAAGCCGGCGCGGCCGTTGCCGCCGCATTCCAGCACCATGCGGCGCGTCACCGCCTTGTATTTCGATTTCAACTCGCCGAGCGTGATCTCGATCTTGTTGTTGACCTCGCCGTCGATGGTGATCTTCCAGGCGTCGGGGTCCTTGGCTTCGTCGGGGATCTGCCCGTTGTTGCGGATGTAGAATTTCTCGATCGGCGTGGTGTCGTCGTCGAGCAGGCTCTCCGGCGTCTCGGCCACCAGCGGCTTTTCGCCGAGCACGACGAGCCCTTCATTCTTGCCGGGGAATTTCAGGTATTGCGGCCCCTTGGCAGGCGCGGCGGCCGGGGCTGCCTGCGCATGGGCCTGCGGGATGCCAAACCCGTTGCGCGAGAGCGGCAGCGCGCCGCCGACCATGGCGCCCAGCGCGGCCAGCGCCGAGCCGCCGAGAAATCTACGCCGATTGGTGTCGAAATGGCTGCCTTCAGCCGTACTGCCCCCGCGTTCCCACGTCATAACGTTTCTCCTTGTTGCCCGCTCCCGGGCTTTCTTGGCCGGGCTTCCCATCGGAACCCAACTTAGGAGGAGTATTTGCATTTTGTGGCTGCACCGCAAGATGGCTGACGGCTGCAACCGTTTGGCGAGCACACGCCGCCTGACCTGGATCAAGGACACTGCGATAGTTCTCGTTACCAATAAATCCTGCGCAACATGCAGGAGCGCGTCGAATGTCGAAGCATATTGCCATCATTCAGGGTCATCCGGATGCGGCAGGTCATCACCTGCTCAACGCGATGGCTGATGCCTATGCCGAGGGCGCGATATCATCGGGGCACGAAGTGCGGCGTGTCGAGGTCGCGACGCTCGACTTTCCGCTGCTACGCACGCAGGCAGATTTCGAGACCGGCGAGTTGCCGCCTGCACTCGTACAAGCCCGCGATGACATGCGTTGGGCGGAGCACTGGGTTTTTCTTTTCCCGCTCTGGCACGGAACCATGCCGGCGCTGCTCAAGGCCTTCCTGGAGCACATCTTCCGGCCGGGCTTTGCCATGGAATACCGGGAAAAGCAGTTCCCAAGGCGCCTGCTTGCCGGGCGCTCGGCTCGCATCGTGGTGACCATGGGAATGCCGGTGATGCTGTATCGCTGGTACTTCGGCGCGCTCGGGGTGCGGGCGTTCGAACGCAGCATGCTGAGCTTCGCCGGGATCAAGCCGATCCGAGAGAGCTTTTACGGGCTCACCTTCGCTGACGACAAGAAACGTCAGCGCTGGATCGAAGAAATGCGCGGGCACGGCACGCGCGGCGCCTGAGGAGATGGCAAGCCGGGCCGACATTTCGAGCCGACCTGCCCGTTGGCGAATTTGCGTGCGCCGGAAATCCCCTCACCCCTTGCGCATCTTGCTGAGCAGATAATTGTCGTAATAATTTTCCGCGATCTGCGTATAGAAGAGCACTTCCTTCATATAGGCGTCGTGGCTCTCCTTGGTCTTCTTGAACAGCGGGCTCTTCTCGGCAATCTCGTTCAGGTGATCCTGCGTCGCCTTGTAGCAGGCCTCCATGACCGGTTGCGGGAAGGCGCGCAACTCCGCGCCGCCAGCGACGAGGCGCTTCAGCGCGGCCGGATTGACGCTGTCATACTTCTCGATCATCCACGCGCCCGCCGCCGAGCCGGCCTGGTTGAGGATCGCCTGGTATTGCTTGGGCAGCGCGTTCCACTTCTCCTCGTTGACGATCATGTGCAGCATGGCGCCGCCTTCCCACCAGCCGGGGAAATAGTAATATTTCGCCACCTTGTAGAAGCCGAGTTTTTCGTCGTCATAGGGGCCGACGAACTCGGCGGCGTCGATCGAGCCCTTCTCCAGCGCCGAATAGACCTCACCGCCCGCGATCTGCTGCGGCACGATGCCGAGCTTGGCCAGCACATGGCCGCCCATGCCGGCGATGCGGAATTTCAGGCCCTGCAGATCCTCGGGTGTCTTGATCTCCTTGCGGAACCAGCCGCCCATCTGCGTGCCGGAATTGCCGCACAGGATGGCGTGGGTCTTGAACGGCTTCAGCGCCTCGTTGCAGAGGTCGGCGCCGCCGCCGAACGACCACCAGGAATGCTGGTGGCGATGGTTCATGCCGAACGGCGCGCCGGTCGCATAGGCCAGCGCCGGCTCCTTGCCGATGTAGAAATAGAGCGGCGTCTGCGCCATCTCGACGGTTGCCGAGCTCACGGCGTCGAGCGCCTGCAGGCCGGGCACGATCTCGCCGGCCGCAAAGGTCTGGATCTGAAACTTGTTGTCGGTGGCGTCGGCCACGTATTTCGCAAAGGTCTGCGCCGTGCCGTAAATCGTGTCGAGCGACTTCGGGAAGCTCGAGGTCAGCCGCCACTTGATCTCGGGCGAGCCCTGCGCGATCGCGGGTGCCGCAACCAGCGTCGCCGCGCCGGCCACGGCGCCGCCCTTGAGGAATGTACGGCGTTTCATGGGTTTACTCCTTTGATTTGCAATCCACTGGCGCAGGGCGCGCGCAATAGCACGGGCGGCACCATTCGGCCCGCATCATAGCCAAGTTCGAGGCAGGCGTGAAAGCGCTACCCCCGATCTGACGGATATTTGGTGTCGGAGCCGTCGAGGTTCGCGCACGGGCCAGTCGACGCCAGCCAGCTGCGATCAGGCCGAGATCGCACGCGCATCCGGCTGCGGCTCGCGGCGGGTGCGCCGCCCGGATCAGCCGAAATCCAGCACCATCCGGCCTTCGATCTTGCCCGACTTCATCCGCTCGAAGATCGCGTTGATGTCGGCCAGCGGGGCCTTGGTGATCTCGCTGCG
>JGI25153J46596_10001065_pt1 | contig 16737 bp, 4 predicted proteins | sample AraplaMF_Col_mMF_FD_46596 | JGI IMG/M metagenome (IMG submission 46596)
AGTAAAGTACCATCGTTCAGCCATACGGGTGCATAGCTGGCGCCGGTGGTGTTAAGGCCGGTGGCGCCCTTGTGCACGGAATACTGTGAAAGATCGCTGCGGTGCAGCTGCTCCTGTATGAACTGCAGGTTCTTTACTTCCCGTTCTGCGGCTGCGGTATATTCATCTTTTGTTTCGTGGATGCTCAGGAAATAAGTGAAGGCTTTTTGGGCGGCTTCATATTTTTCCAGCGCGCGCAATGCAGTGGCGTAGTGATAAGCTGCCAGCGGAAACTGCGCTTTATCAAATTCCAGCGCTTCTTCATAATAAGGCGCTGCCTTTACATAGTAATGCAGCTGGCGGTAACTTTCTGCCAGGTAATAAATGGCTTGCTGCTCGCTGCTTACAGGGGTTACCTGCTTTTTGCTGAGCGTACCGGTTGTGTAAGGATTATATGATGCGGGACGGATAATGCTTTTGCGGGAGGCCAGGTATTTTTCATAATACTGTGCGGCTGAATTGTAGTCGGCCTTTTTATAGTAAAAATCACCGGCCTTCAGGTAGTCGTAAGTGAACTGCGCCTGTGCTGCCATGCCCATTAACACTACCGCTGCAACTAAGAATATTCTTTTCATGAGTTTTCTTTGAATCGTGTTATTATAATCTTGGACAAACAAATTCTACTTCCTGCGCCTTGTATTTCTTACGGCCAATGAAGGTTAGGGATACTTCAAAGCTATTGGCGCCTTTCACCATTTTGCCCAGGTCGGAATTATTGATGTCATAGCTGGCGCCCAGTGTCATGGTCTTATAAATGAAACCGGCGTATACGGAGATGGCATCTTTAACACGGTAGTTAGCACCTAACAGGAAATCGGTGTTCATGGCGGCATTCATTTGTCCGTAAGCGCCAAACATTTTTTCGGAAGCAGTACCCTGGCGCATGTACATGGCATTAGGCGTTAAGGTAAAGCCCTGGCCCAGCTGCAGTCTTACACCGGCATGGCCAATGTACCGCATGGGTATGCGGGCATCGCCCTTTTCACTGAACTGGTCTTTGGGACGTGTAAGGTGCGATACGGAGAAGCCGCCGAAAATGTTATAGTTCTTTCCCGGTTCTGCATCATAATACAATACGCCTGCACCGGCATCAAACGACATGGCGGAGGTTTTGTTAAACACATCTGCAGAGCTGGTGCCGGGATTGTAACCGGTGATGGGATTCCACTGGTCGCCAAAGGTGAGCTTGGAGGGATCGAACTTGCGCTGTATAAAGCCCAGCTGCATACCAAAGGCCAGCTGGTGTGTTTGCATTGCGCCAAACTTTACACCGGTATAGGCTACGTTAGCATAACCGGTAGTGTAGTTGTAACCACCATCGCCGGCTGACTGGTTCAGCACACTGGCGCCGAAATTGAAATTCTTGTCGGTGGTAATGTCCGCTGCTGCTCCAAAGGTGGAGAAGGGACTGCTGATGTTACCCCACTGCGTACGGTAAATGGCCGACAGGCGGTAATCACCGTCAAACGCGCCGGTTAAGGCGGGGTTTAACCAGGNGGGNTACACGTAGTATTGGGAAAAGTGCGGATCTATCTGCGCCCGTGTGCTTAAGGCGGAGAGTGTTGCTACGATCAGCAAACCCAGGGTTCTGGTAAAGCGTTTCATGCGTACAATTTTTATTTTTTGGTTGACCACATGGCACCTCACTGTGTCCATGTGCGCGTTGGTTAATGTCCTCAGATACGGTTGCATGTGAATTGTTTTTTATTGTTATCTCAAAATGGTTACGTTGCCGGTGAGCGGGGGGAAACCGCTTTGCAGCTTAATTACATAGTAATAAGTGGCCAGCGGTAATGCCTTACCGTTCCAGGTGCCGTCCCAGGCTACATTGTAGCCGTTGGAAGTNTACACGCGCTGTCCGTAGCGGTTATACACATCTACTGTGGCNCCAGGATAATCGGCCAGGTTGGTAATCACCCATTGATCGTTAATACCATCGCCGTTGGGAGAAAATGCATTGGGCACTTTTACGGGTTTCAGCACTTTTACGGTTAAGGCATCAGTGGCGGAACAGTTGCCCTGTCCTACAGCGGTGAGGGTATACGTTTCATCGCGCATAGCCTGCAGATAGGGCCGCAGGATGGTGGGATCCGTGAAGTCACCGGCGGGCGTCCAGCGGAAAGTAAGCACGGAGGAATCGTTGGCCGTTGCATTAAAATGCAGCAGCGTGCCTTCCGGTACTACAAAGGAAGGCCCTGCATCTATTACCGGCTGCAGGTATACCAGCACTTTGCTGGTGAAAGCATTGCTTACACAGCCAATGGCATTGGTAACCGTGAGCCTTACGTCGTAGTTGCCCGGCGCATCGTACCGTTTAACCGGGTTGCGGGAGGTAGCGCCGCTACCATCTCCAAATGCCCAATCCCATTTTGTAATGCTGCTGTTAGGGGCGGTGCTTTTATCGGAGAACACGTTGTCGGCGCCCTGGCACAAGGTATCCGGCTCAACCAGGAAGCTGGCGATGGGTTTGTTATAGAAAGCGCTCAGCACTTTAGCGGTATCACTGGTACAGCCATATACCGATCTGGCGATCAGCTGCACCGTGTAGGAGCCTGCGCCGGCATATACATGTTTAGGATCTTTTACCGTAGAGTTAGTAGCATCGCCAAAGGTCCACTGGTAGGTTAATGTAGAATTATCTGCTACCGTGGTAAGGTTGGTGAATGCGGCCTCGCCTTCCGGCATACAGATGGCTGTGGGCAATGTAAAATCAGCCACCGGTAAAGGGTGTACGGCAATAGTATGTGTAACGGTATCGCTCACACAGCTGTTATCGCTCACGGCTACCAGCTTCACGTTATAGGTGTTACTGCCGGCATAGTTGCGGGTAAATGCATTGCCATTGGTATAAGTGGCGCTGCTGCCATCTCCAAAGGTCCATTTCCAGCTGGTGATGTTACCGGAAGGGATGGTGGAGTTATCTGTAATGGTAGCTACCTGGCCCTGGCAAAGGCTGGCGGTAGCGGCAAATGCGGCCACTGGTTTGGGATATACTGTAATGGTCTTTGAAATAGAATCCTTACAGCCGCCGTTGGTGGTGAACACGTACCAGATGGTATGTGTGCCCGGGCCTGCTGTAGCGGGATTAAAGTTGCCTACGGCATTGGTGCCCGGCCCGCGGTAAGTACCGGTACCGGCTACACCATTGGTTACACTGCCTTTTGCTACTGATACCGGCGTTTTCACATTCTCGCACACTGAAGTGAGCGCGGAGAAGGCCAGGGCCGGTTTCAGGTTAAAGGTGGCGGAAACGGTAGTATCTTTCGTACAACCATTGGCGGTAGTAGCTGTGTATTTGATCTTATAAACTCCGTAACGGGTATAAGTATGTGTTGGGTTGGCTACGTCGGAAGTATTGGGATTGGCCGGTGTGGCGGTGCTGTCGCCAAAATTCCAGGCGTAGGTGCTGATGGCCTGCCCATCCGGTGCGGTNGTGGTNCTGTTAAACTGCACAATACCATCTACCGGTAAACAGTTCAGCGGGTAGGTAAAGCCCAGCTGCGGTTTGGCGTATACGGTCACGGTTTTGGTAGCCGTGTCACTGATACAACGGTCGCTTACCTTTACTACATGCTTAATGGTATAGGTATTATACCCTTTGTAGTTAGCTGTTTGCGCAGCATTGGTGGCAACGGAGCGCGTGGTATCGTTCCCAAAATCCCAATACCAGGTTTTAATGGGCGCCGGGCCGCCGAAAGTAGAGTTATCTGTAACTGCTATGCTGCCGCCTTCACATACGGCATTGGTGGCGGTATTGAAGCTGGCTACTGGTTTAGGACGGATCACGATGGCGATGGTAGTATCACCTACGCAACCTTCTTTTGAAATNGCGGTAAGCTTTACGTTCTGCGTGCCGGGTGCAAATACCCGNTGNACCANTCGCCCGCTATCCAGCACAGGGCCGGGGTACTGCCATTTCCAGCGGTCTATTTTATATGCATTGAGGCTGCTGGTATCGCCTTTAAAATATACCGTATCCAGCGTACAACCGGTATGGGCATACGTAAAGTTGGGACGTGGCTTTCCTTTCACGATCACCCTGAACTTCACCTCTTCCGTGTTGTTACAATTCTCTATGCTGGGGTGCGTGGTAAGGATGGGTATTTCAAAAGTATCTATGGTATTAAAGGTGTACTGCTGCGGCAGTGTATACTTGTAATAAGGTACCCCATCTACCAGCACCGTGCCTTTGCTTACCGGCGCATTGTCCGTTACATCTGCATTAGGAGCTACTACCCCACCCAGCTGGCTTAGCTTCCACACCATTTTAGTGGGCTGGTANGCAATAAGCACTGAAAGCTCNACCGGNGTATTGTTACAGGTAAAATCATTGGTGGCGGAAGATGAATCCAGTGAATTATGGATNGCGCCTACTACGTTCAGGTTATTGATGAGCGTACCGGCGTTGTACCCATAACTTTCCACACTGCCCAGGCCATAGGTAACGGCCGTAAAGGCAGAATCGCTTTTTACAATGCACTGCGCCTGTGCAGCTGTCCAGCGTTTTACCACAACCGTATAGCCGGGACGGTTAGGGTGCGGGTAAGTGAAGCTGGCGGCATTGAGCGCACCATCTATACTAAGGGAGGGCACACCATTGGTAGGAATAATGAGGGTGAGATAGTTCACATTAATACTTTCCTCCGTGTTACGGTAAAAACCTATCTGGTTAATGGCCTGCGCCAGGGGGCTCAGGTACATCATTTCCGGATCGCCCAGGCCACTGGTATTGGGGCAGCCGCCTGTTGACGACATAAACTGTGCTACCAGTACGGGTTTATCAGCTTCTATTACATCGGCTGTATTGCTTTCAAATTCGTAAGATGAGCTGGCAGGTATAAAACCGCCTAATACGATCCCGTTCTTCTTTACTACTGTGGTGGGATCTTTTACCAGCACTTTATAAATGTTGGTATGAAAGCTATTGGCCTTGTCGCTGGTAGAGGTAGGCGCTGTTAAGTACAGCTTACCCCAGGCCTGCGATGGAAAGATCTGCTGGATGTTATTATCGCCACCACCCGGGGAACCACCGACGCAGTTAATGTAGGTGCGGCTGCTGCCGGAGAACACGGCTATGGGAAAACAGTTGCCCGCGGCATTGCCAATGGATTTCACCTTGGTGCCGGTGAGCACATTGCCGGCGCCACCGCCTAAAGAGGCGCCTATGAGCTGGTATACCTGCCCCTTGTTCAATACCTGTGTAAAGGGCACGCCTGGTACACGGCCGTTACGGCTGGGTACAGAGGGTGTGATCTCTATCATGGTATTATCGTCCTTTGCTATTACATACAACCAGGAAAAACAGTTGTCTGCATACTCCTGCTGGCTGTTAAGGGATGCATAGGAGTAACCCCATGTTTCAACGGGCATGAGCATGGTGGCGCCGGATGAGGCGCTGCCGTAAATGTGGGCATAGGATACGATGGGTACATCACTTACAATATGAATGCCTTTGTTGGTGAACACCCCTTCCCCACCGGTACCGCCAAAGGACGGCGGTGGTGAATACAGGCGGGCATCGTAGAAACCTGCTTTGGGTATAGGTTCTGTGGCTATTACCGTGTTGGCAGGTATATTATAGGTTCTTGTCCAGGCCGTGCCGAAAATATTTACGGTTACGGTGGCAGGTTGTTCTGCACTCAGGTACAGCACCATTTCCTGGCTATTGTCCATACCGGGTTCCATGAACTGGTGATGGCCGTAAGCCACCCAGAACTCTTTCCCTTTGTTGGAAAGGTTCTGGGTGTGGGCTGCTGTGCTTATGAACAGCAGCCCGGCCAGGCAAATGATGGTTTGATAGGTTATATTCTTCAGCATGGTCGTCAGTTTTACATTACCGGATCAGGTTAATGGCGCCTTTCTTTTCTACCATGGTTCCATCCATCAGCTGCAGCTTGCACACGTAGATGTACACACCTGAGGGTTGCGCTTTGCCTTTGTACGAGCCATCCCAGCCTCTTGTTTGCGTATTTGTTTCAAATACTTTCTCGCCCCACTGGTTAAAGATCATGAAGTGAATGTCCTTGATGATATAACCATACACGCGCAGCATATCGTTCAAACCATCACCGTTCGGTGAGAAGGCATTGGGGATGAAGATGCCGTCCGGCAGGGTTTTACCGCTTACCGGTGCGGAGATCTTGTCTTCACAGCCTTTTGCTTTTACGATCAGCGTTACTTCCTGTGCAGGCTGTAAACCGGATACGGTGTGTGTTAAGCCGTTAGGTCCGGAGGATGGCTGCATCCAGTTTGAACCGGCATCTATGGATACTTCATAACCGGTGGCGTTAGGTACGGCCGCCCATTTGAAGCGGATCATGTTTACGCCGATGGTATCTATTTGCGCTACCGGTGTAGTGAGCTGCGGGAATACGGTGACGAATGCACGCTTGCGGCTGGCGCCTGTACAACCATCTTTTACAGCTTCCACATAATAGCTGCCGGTGGCGGTGATGTTAGGTATTGTTAAGCTGGTACCGCTGCCCATGAGCGTGCCGCCGGTAGTGGCGCTATACCAGTTATAGGTGGCGTCTGCATCCGGGTTCTGTACATCAAAGGTTACATTGGAGCCTGCGCATACGGTGAGGCTGTCTTTTACCAGCGTTACAGCGGGTGCTGCATTTACNGTTACCGGTAAGGTGGTATCGCCTATACAGCCTTCTGCGGCAATAATGCTCAGCTTCACATTGTAAGTGCCCGGTGCATTATATTTCTTCAGCGGGTCTTTTATAGTGGCGGTATCGCTGTCGCCAAATTCCCATTTCCAGGAGCTGATGCCTACACCATTGGCAGTGGTAGCGTTGCCGCGGAACTGCGCGGTATCACCCACACAACCGGAGTATGCTACGGTAAAGTCAACCACCGGTGCGGCTATTACCTTAATGGGCAGGATGGTTTCCAGGCTGTTGTTACAGCTTTCGATATCCGGGTGCGTCATCACAATAGGTACATAATAGGTACCAGGTGCGCTGAATACATAGTTACTGTCTACCACAAAGCGGAAGTATTTGCGTCCGTTCACGATCGAAGAATCAACCGGTACGGGGTTCTGCTGTGTTACATCCCGGCTGGAGGTAAGGTTAGCTACCTTGCTGAACTGCCAGGTTAAGGTGGCGGGTTTCAGCGATAACAACATGGAGAAGCGGAACGGTGTTTTAGCGCAGGTGTAATCATTGGCTATGCCGCTGCTGTCGTACACGTTGTTAAAGGATGGCCTGCTGTTCAGGTTCTTCACCAGCGTACCGGCGTTAAATCCATAGCTTTCCACGCTGCCCAGGCCATAGGTAATGGCGGTAAAGGCTGAATCACTGCTTACGGTACACTGGGCCTGTTCTGCATCCCAGCGTTTTATTACTACCGTATAACCGGGCCGGTTAGGATGCGCGTATACATGGTCAAAGATGTTGTTGCCATCTATGAGCAGGCTGCTTACGCCGGCTGTGGGTATAATAAGCGTTAAATAGTTCACCTCAATTGATTCCTCTGTATTCCGGTACAGGCCTACTTTATTAATGCCCTGTTCGATGGGGCTTATATAGATCATTTCCGGATCACCCAGACCGTCTGTATTATCGCAGCCGCCGGTGGATGACATGTACTGTGCTACCATTACGGGCTGATCGGCCGTAATGTAGTCGGCACTGTCGCTATAATATTCGTAGTAGCGTTTGTTGATCAAACCGGTGAGGGTTACGCCATTCCTTTTTACAACGGTGGCGGTATCTTTTACCAGCACGCGGTAAATATTGGTCATGAATGTGGCCGGATCATCATCTACAGAGGTAGGTGCGGTGAGGTAGTTCTTACCCCATGCCTGTGACGGGAAGTTCTGCTGGATGAGGTTATCACCACCACCTTCCGGACCGCCGCAACCAAAGCGGGTACGACTGCTGCCGGAGAACACCGCTACCGGGTAACACTTACCTGCGGAGTTGGATACGGATTTAATATGGCTGCCGCTGAGGTCATACCCGTCGGAGCCGGATTTGAGCGCGCCTAATACCTGGTACACTTCACCTTTGTTCAGCGTTACGGTAAAAGGCACATCTGCTACACGGCCACCCAGTGAAGGGTTGGAGGGTGTGATCTCTACTGCAGTGTTGTCATAATCTGCTATTACATAGAACCAGGAATAGGTATCTGTNCCATAGTTCTGTTTAGATTCCAGGGTGTAATAATCATATGCATAGGTACCTACCGGTAACAGCATGGTGGCGCCGGATGATGCGCTGCCGTAGATGTGCGCGTAGGCAACAATGGGCACATCACTTTCTATACTGATGCCTTTATCTGACCAGCCTTCTGATAACAGGCGGGCATCTGACAGGCCTGCTTTTGGTATCAGGTCACTGCTGATAACCGTGTTGGATGGTATATGGTATTGTTTTTCCCATGAGGTGCCGTTAATGCGCACCACTACATTGGCGCTGTCTTCTGCGCTCAGGTACAGCACCATATCCTGGCTGTTGCCACTGCCAAAGAACTGGTGGTGGCCATAACCTACCCAGAAGCGGGTGCCCCTGTTAGAGCTGTCTGCCGGCTGTATCACTGACGGAGGATCAGGCAGGTGGCCTTTAAGACCGGTGAATTTGTTCAGGTAATTAAGGCTCGTGTCGGAGATAATGTTGTAGGCGTCCACTACTTTGCTGCTGTCATTCACCACCCAGGTATTGGAGGTATCCACGGTTCTGCCTAAACGAATATCTGCCTGCTTCTTAAAGCGTCCCTGCCAGGAATCCACGTAGTACTGCTGTATGCCAAAGCTATAGGGCTGCGGTGCGGCAATTTCCGTATAGAAGTACATGAACTCTTTGGCGGTATCNACCTTGGGCGGTATTACGCCGGAGTACCTTTTTACGGTAATGGTATCCGGTACAGCGGGGCCCCAGGTTATTTTNGTTACGGTATCGGTACCGAACATAAAGGTTTGCGTTACACCGGGCGCCGGGGCAGCTGGTGTGCCGGGTAATGCCGGCGGTGCCACTATGGGCAGGAATTCATATGCACCCATATCCGGTACGCCTCCTATGAGGGTAGTGGGACGCGGCTTTAAATTAATATCACGGTCGTTGCCGGGTACCTGTACACCGCGGCCGTGTATAGCCCATACATCCGGTACTGTGATGGCCGGCGCCAGGGTACTATCGTCTGTAAAGGCGGGTTTGTATACAATGGAGCTTACATCCAGGTCGGCTCCGGTACGCCATTGCTGTAAGGAATTGTAATTCGTGCTGGCGTACACCAGTACTGTACCGGTGGTGTACAGGGTATTGTAATCACTGTTAAAGTTATCCGGATCGTTCGGGAAGTACATGGCTTTACCACCAGCCGTGTGCGCAAAGATGTTGTTGCGCGCTTTCACGGCTGCATTGGGGTCAAAGTATGCTGCTGCATTGGAGCTGCCAGTGCTGGCTGACGCGTTCTGTACGCTGTTGTTGTAGTAATTCACAAATTCATCGCCATAGCCATACAGGCCGTAGGCAGTGCTGCCACTGGTTTTAACGCTTACTACGTTGTTCACCGCATCTATGTAGCTGCTGTAATAGTTTTCCAGGCCGTACAGCGAACCGGTGTTTCCGGTAATGGCTTTTATTTTATTGCCCACTACTTTACCAGACTGCAGGGAAGTACCATCACTATAGTAGGTGTAAATACCATAAATGGTGCTGGTAGTGTTACGGATGTTCACGGCGTTGTTGTTCACTTCAAAAGCGGTATCGCTATAAGCGGTGTAAATACCGTAGGAACTGCTGGCACGCGGCGCTGTAATGTTAATGGTGTTCCTGTTCACCTTTACATTGTTGGTGTAATAGGTGTAAATGTTATACTGGTATGCATTATTGACTGTATTGCTGTCTATTACCAGGGCAGATACATGCTCTGCATCGGAGGTACCGGAAATATAGATCCCGCTGCTGCCGTTGTTGATGGTATTGCCTTTGATCACGTTCTGCTCGCCCTTCAGATCATCTGCATAAATACCAACTACATTGGTAGTGCTGCTGGTTACGGCGGGCGCTGTTACAATACAGTTCTTAATGCTGTCGTAAGAGCTGGTGCTGGCCAGCTCTATGGCGCGGCCATTGCTGGTGCCGTTTGATTTTATAGTGATCTCCTTATAGGTAATGTATTTGGCGCTGTCCAGCTTCAGCACATAGTTAGCTGCGCTTGTTCCGTTAAAAGTTAAGGTTACGGAAGCTGCTGCATGATCACGGCTCTGGAAAGTAACGCGGCTGGTATCTGTGGCGCCGGGCACTTTGTGCATGCGTATCTGTTCTGTATATGTGCCGGGGTATGCGTTAAAGGTTACCCAACCGGCTATACCGCAATCCAGGGCTGCTACTGCCTGTGTAAATGACTGGAAGTTGGTGGCGCTTACGGGCGCTGCCGGGTTAATGGTATAGTTACCGGACAACAGCGGCGCATTCATGTTCACGTGTGCGGGTACGGAGTAAGCGGTATCTCCGCCGCAGATCACCAGGCAACGGAAATAGTTCTCCATTGTCAGCTCGGTCTTGTAATCTTTCACATAGCGGGTTTCGCTGATAGCGCGCCATGGGCCGGTGGCAGTTTTACCACTCTGCCACAAGTACGTTTGTCCGCCACCGGTAGTGTTACCGTTGAGTGTGAGCGCAATGGTGGCGCCCATACAAACATTGGTTGCCGGGTTGGCTACTGCTGTTCCTGCATTGGGCGGCGCTACGCAAGGCGGTATGCTTATTTCATACGCGCCCATATCAGGCTTGCTGGTGCTGCGTACTACAGCCAGTATGTCGTTGGTAATGCCTACCGGTGTGCCGGTATTATCCAGCGGGGCTATTACCGGGGCCAGGTTGCCATTCGGCACATCGGAATAAACCGGGTCTATGCTAATNGAGTGCTCATCCTGGAAGTTAGCGGCTTTCCAGTCGGCCAGGGTNGCCTGGTNACCGTTATAGTAACCAAAATAGCTCTGGCTGCCGCTTACGTAGATGTCGTTATAGTCAGATGTAAGATCTGTATTGGTGCCGCTTACATAAATACCATTTTTGGTGCCGTTACCGCCACGGGTAATGGTGACGATGTTATCGAAGAAACGTATGCCGGCAACATCACCTGCTATATAGAAACCTCTTGTAGCATTGCTGGTGGTAACGGCGGCGTTATCCAGCGATATGGTGTTATGATAGTAGTAAGTATTGTCTGTATAGTAGTTGTAAATACCGTAAATATAACCGCTGTGGTTAACGTTGTACACCACGTTATTGGATACTATGTTCTCTGCTCCGCCATTGGCGCTGGTGTACTGGATGTACAGGCCATTGAAATCGCTGGTGCTGCCAGTCTCGCCGCCAAAGGGGTTAAAGATGCGGTTACGGGTGATGAGCAGCTTGTTGCTGGCCTCATAGGTATTAATACCGCTTACAGTATAGCTGCTGTTATCACGGGTGGGGCGGCTTATGCTGTTAGCTTCTACCAGCGTATTGTTGGTATAGCTGATGCGGATACCGGCGGCGTAATAATCCTTCACCGTGTTATTGGTGATCTTGTTATTCAGCAGCATCAGGTCCTCATCCCCTACCAGGGTAATGCCATAGTAACCACCGGTGATGGTGTTATGATCGATCACGTTGGCATCGCAAAGGGTGGCGCCGTAAGTAGAGGCGTCATCATCTGCTGCATTGATCACAATACCGGCATAGTCTTCATAAGAGCTGGTGGTAGAGGTAATGATCTCACACTTGCGGATGATATTGCTATCTGCATTGCTGATCAGCTGTATACCATAACCATAATCGCCGGTGCCGGAGGCATCTACCTTCAGGCTGTCAAAGATCACATGGTCTGTACGGCGCAGCTTGATCACGGCTCTTTCATCTGTATTATCAGAGCTGTAAGCAATGGTATTGCCGTTGCCCTTAAAGGTTACCGTGTTAATGGCGGATGCGCCGGGGATAGAATCCAGGATCAGCTGTTCGGCATAAGGCGTGCGGCCTGCTACCACGTTAAAGATCACCGGGCCTGCAATACCGCATTCCAGTGCGGATTTGGCGGCTGCAAAGCTCAGGTAGTTCTTGGGCGTGCCGGCAGGTGCTGTTTTATCAATGGTGTATGTATCACCAGGTAATGCCGGTGTTACGGTTAACAATACAGCTGTTGAATAAGCCGTATTGCCGCTACAGGTCACTGCTACGCGGTAATAAGAAGTGAGGGATGCCACGATGATGGTATCGGGGTTGGTAAGCGGGGCGCCCAGGTTTGTGAACGGACCTGCGGCTGCATTACCTACCTGCCATTGGTAAGTTTGTGTTAAACCAACGGAATTACCGGTGAGGCCCAGGGACACACGGCTGTTCACGCACACCGGCGTGGCGCCTACTGTGGCGGTACCTGGTGTGGGCGGCACGGTACAGGGCGGCGGCGTAAATTCATACGCGCCTACATCCGGCGTGGTGGCGCTGCGTGCTGCATTATTAATATCGGCAGCAATACCTACCGGCATACCCTTGTTATCAATAGATGCATTTACCGGGCTGTAATTGCCGGTAGAGGTGGATGCATACATGGGATTAGAGGCCAGCGAACCGGCATCCTGTGTGCTGGCAGCCTGCCAGTTGGCCAGGGTAGCCTGGTTGGCGGAGAAGTAACCGGTGAAGGCATTGGCTACGCCCGGTGCAATAAACAGGTCGTTCTTGTCAGATACCACCGTGCTGGTAGTATTGCCAAAGTACAACGCGTGTTTGGGACCAGGGCTGCTGCGGGTGATGGTGATAATGTTGTTGATGAAATTAATACCATCTATACGGCTGCCGGTAAAGTTAAAGCCCCGAGTTACGTAAGAGCTGCCGGAGGAGCTGCCATCCAGCGCCAGGGTGTTGTGATAAAAATATACGTTATCGGAGCTGCTGTTATAGAAACCAAACACGCTGCCGCTACCGCTAAGGTTATAGATCAGGTTATTGCTTACAATGTTTTCCAGGGAGCTTAATGCATCCACACTGGTCAGGTACACGCCGTAAAAATCATCTGTGCTGGTGGGCGCGCCGCCAAACGGATCGGTGATACGGTTCCTGCTGATGCTATCCTTGGTATTGAGGTTGGTGAGGTAGATCCCGTAAAAGTCCGACACATCCGTACGTGCCGGGCGGGAGATGGTGTTACCACTGATCAGCGCATTAAAGGAATAGCTGAGGTAAAAGCCATAGTTATAAAAATCCTTAATGGTGTTACCGGTGAAACGGCTGTTGCCGTTGGCAAAATTATCACTGCCTACCAGGGTTACACCATAGTAGCCACCGATAATGGTGTTATTGCTGAAGGTATTACCGTCGCACTTGGCATCACCGGTGCCGGTGGCATCAGTAGCGGAGGCGCTTACAACTATACCTGCATAGTTCTCGGAAGTGGTGGTGGTGTTAATATTGATGGTACAGTTATTCACCACATTGGAATCCGCATTATTCAGCAGCTGCACACCAAAACCATATTCGGAGGAGGTGCTGCCGCCTGCGGTAATGACCAGATCATTAAAGATGATATGATCCGCTCCATCCAGCTTGATCACCGCACGCTGATTGCCATTGGTGGAAGTATATGTAAGCGTTTGACCGTTGCCGTTAAAGGTAACAGTGGCGGTGGCGGATGCGCCGGGTACAGGGGTCATGTTCAGCTGCTCCGTATAGGTACCGCTGCCCGCTGTTACATTAAAGATCACATTGCCGTTGATGCCGCACTTAATGTAGTTATAGGCATCGTTAAAAGAGTTAAAGTTATGCGTTCCCGTAGGATCGGTGGGTTGGGTTTTGTTAATGGAGAAAGTGCCGGATACCAGTGTGGGCGATGCTACCTGCACGCTGGTGGAATTGGCGGATAAGCCGCTATTGGCGCAGGTTACCACACAACGGTAATACGTGCTGGCGGTTTGTGTAGCGGTGATACCGGATGTGGTATCATTGGGAATGTTTGTCCAGGTGGTATTGTTGGGAGAAGACTGCCATTGATACTTTAAACCGGATGCCACGGTGGCGCCGGNTAAGCTCAGGTTAAAGCTTTCATTTAAACACACGCTGCTTACGCTGGTTACTGCGTTGCCTGCGTTGGACGTACCGGTACAGGCAGATGCGGGCGTCCAGGTGAAAATGATATTCGGACGGGTGGTAGCTGTGCCGGAGGTATTAGTGGTTGTGGTGCCGCACAGGCTACCCTGATTGTCCGCTACATAGGAACGGGAGCCGTTGAAGGACAGGCCCGTGGTCCAGGGAATGGTTGGATTGGTGGTATAGTCATCGCCGCCGTTACAGGCTTCTACAATGATATTGTCGGTACCATTCCAGAAGAAGCCACTGGTAAATGTAAAGGCGTTGATACCGGCTACGGGCTGGTAATCNACCGGGCCGTATACCGGGCTGCCGGTATTTTCCCAGCTGGNAGTACCCAGGGTAGTGATGGCAGTGGTAGCGATCTTAAGCGTATACTGTTCTACAATATCCGCACCGTTTACGCTGATCACGTTAAATTTTATAGCGGAGATCATACCGGGGCCCATACCTGCGGCTATGAGCTCAGAGGCTTTGTACAGGTATTGCGCACGGCTGCCTTCATAATAATCCTGCATGGGGCAGGGATAAGAGAAGGTGGAACCATTGCCGGTGGTGCCGGTGCCGATGCTGATGTCTGTTTGCGCCATAGACCGGGAAGCGAGCAACAGCAGGCAGCAGAAGAGCGGTGCTATTTTAAACAGCGGTGTAAAAATGTATTTTCTCATAAAGCAAGTTTTTCTCAAGATGATCCGGGTTGATAATGCTTATACGTTTGAGGTTTATACAGAATAATTGTTTATTAACGGAACCATGTGATCCAGGCCTTTCCATCTTTTGCACTTACCATATCGTAGGCATTGGGGCCTGTTTGTACNAGGTAAAAACCGTTGGNGTCTACAAGCTTGCTAACGGTTTTTGCAATAGGTGTTATGTCTGGCGGATAGTCGCCAAGGTCGCCCAGGTANGAAAATCTTACCCGGCCATCTGTACTGAAGGTGGGGGCCNCAAATGCAGGACCATAGCTTAATGTGGGCTGCTTATCACCNGTTTGAGTTACAAATCCCAGCAGATCATAACTAGCACCACCACTGGTGCCGTACTGAGGCCAGAATCCCATGAAATAATAATCAGGCAAGCCGTTAATATTGTAGGCGTCATCTACTCCATTGTCATGGAAGCCAGCGGGGCTAATCCAGTATTCCTGGTCCAGCCCCTGCTGCCACCAGCGGCGTGCAGCGGTGCTGTCCACTACCAGTGGTTTGGCAAAACCGGCAATGGTAAAGTCCGTGCCTTTCAGCGTTTGTGTGCCTTCATTCCATACAATATTTTCCAGGCCGGTAATGGTATTAACGCCATCTGTAAATGCAGGGGAAAATGCAATGCCGGTGGCCGTGAAGTAAAAGCCCACTTCCACGCTTTGCAGTACGCCGTTAGCATCTTTCCAGCTGAAGGTGATGGTATGCGCGTAGATATTCACCTTGATCTCATACTGGCTGCCGCCAACACTGATGCGTTTGAAATAGGTGAGGAATTTGGTGATATTCTCAAAAGCACGGTTCCGCTTAAGNTTGTAATAGTCCTGCTGCTCCTGCTGGGTGGCTTTTATAAGATAGGCTTTGCTTTTATTAAAGCGGCCGGTGAGCAGTATAGTATCGCCGGNCATGCCGTTCAACGCAAACTCAAAATCAGAGCCNAAGCCCTGGCCATTTGCGCCGCCATTTACACCNCCATCCGGATCACTGAGCACATGNATGTATGAGTAGGTATCAAATAATAAGCTGGGCTGCTGCAATGCNTTTAAACGGTAGCTGCTTTCCTTTAAGGTGATNGAAGAAGCAGCATCAAAGTCGGAGAACATAGCTACGCGGTTGGAATCATTAAACCGGCAGTAAAAGCCGAACACACTGTGCGGTACGCCGGCGGGGTAGATCAGTACTTTCCATCCGTAAGGCGCGCCGGTTAAGGTTTGCTGGTATTTGTTGAGCGTATCGTTCAGCCTTTCATCCGGTGATTTTGGGAAGATGGGATCATCTTCCTTTTTGCAGGCGGTGAGGGTGGCGATGATAACGAAGAGATATAATAGATATTGTTTCATGATGTTGAGTTTAGAGGACTAATACAACAGCCGGTCAATGGCTTTCCGGGTTTTGGTTTGCAGGCTGTAGAAATCTATTTTCCATACGGTTTTAAAATAGTTTACTACCATTGCTTCCTTTTTACGCAGGCGGGCCTGGGCCTCTTCCTGCGGAATGCCGTTAACGCTAACACCGGGCGGTATGCTGTTCACGATCTTTGTAAAACCGGCGTTCCCTTCTACCAGCATGGTGGAGATCATTTCCACAAAATCCTCATCGTAGGCCGACATGGCATAAGCGGTTACAAATCCATCGCGGCGGGCATCATAGTCGGAAATGTTGTTCCAGTTACCGGTGTATAAACCGGCGGTAATACGCCTGAACTCCTGCGGGTACATAGTGGTCTGGTGAAGGATGTGCCCGAACTCATGTTCTATTACATGGAACATTTGCTTTACCGTGGAGGAATCACGGGGCATATAACCGGGCGTGCCTTTGGTGCGGAAATCATTCAGCAGGTATATCACTACTTTACGGCCGCCTTCTGCGGTGCCGAGTGTTATGGTGCCGTTCTCATTCCAGCTGGCGCTGCCGGAGAGGATGAA
>JGI25153J46596_10001068_pt1 | contig 16713 bp, 18 predicted proteins | sample AraplaMF_Col_mMF_FD_46596 | JGI IMG/M metagenome (IMG submission 46596)
GATTGATGCTGGGTACTGCCAAATGGAATGCGCGCGGTATTGATGACATCAACAAAATGATGGAACGGAGGGCTGCAGACCGCAAATCACTGAAATCCCGCTGGCATAGCGCGCTGCACAGCAAACGCGCCGTTGCGAGGATGCAAGAAACATTGGAGAGCAACTATGCCCCTAAGGGGCTAGTTAACTGGAATACGACAAAGTTTCTGTTTGCGCACAGCGCCGCGCTCGCCGGCATGATCTTGAGCGGATTTTTGCACAGCTTTCGCGTTACGCACATCCGATCGCTCCAACAACTGGAGTTGGTCCTGTTCGTTATGTTCGCAATACTGGCCATCTTCTGCTTGCCGGGCGCACTCAAAGCTAGTTTGTTGTTGCTGCGGAACGGCTCCCTGGAAGGGAGCATGAAGCAAGTGGGAATAACCGTTCTGGAGACGCTGCATCATATGGGCGTCATAAGGACCGAGTTGGGAAAAGTGAGTGTCGAGGCGACGCTCGACCAAAACGGCATGATTTACTGCCGGCTTGAGGGTGCCACGACAATTGAGCGGTCCCGCTTTCTCGACGCTCTACGGGAAGTCCTCATTCCCCCACAGAATCCCCGCTACATTCTCGTCAGGTCGTCAAAATTCTGGCGGCTGAACCGGGTGGATTATCATGCAGTACCTTCGATCATCGGCCGGAAAAGGGAGGATGCCATATATTTCGCCCAGCTGTGGAATCGTTACGTCGGTTATTCGGAACTTGTATACACGCGCAGTGCCCAGGGTCGCCTGAAACTGCTCCAATTCCGCGCGAAGTCATTCGCTTCCGCGTTTACAAGGAAAACCGATAGAATTAGCCGGTGGGAGTAATTGGGAAAGCCTGATGCTGGCTCCCCACTTGCCGCGGCGCGTTTGCGCCTGATGTGCAGTTGCGGGGCCATCCAATGCCGGAAAGGCGAGCGACAATCGACAAGTAGGTTCGGGAATTCGGAAGACGAAAAAGGCGGCGTTGCGTAGTGCAGACGCCGCCCTTATCTTGAGAGGGATGTCGCATTCATTACATGGTCCGGTGTTTGCTGTCGTCCGTGCTCGGCCAGCCGATGTCCTTGCGGATGTCGAAGGGCATGGCTTCGATTTCACGAGCCGTCTGCCAGCGTGTCCAGGCGAGGGTGAGCTTGCGGGCATAATGTGCCAGATCGAAGCGGCCTTGGCCGGAGGTGAGGGACTTACCACCACCGCGATAGGTGAGCGTGGTCATTTTCCGGTTCCTTTCTAGGGTCAGGGGCATGGTCGTCAATGGGAGGTTCGTCCATGTCCATAATCACAATATGGGCCTTGGGAACTCATCATTCAAACGAATAGAACTTATGGATAACATCAGAGATATTGAATGATGGCGGTGCGCCCGCTAGTCCCGTTGGAGGCCACTATAGGGTCGGTCATCCTCNTGGGCCTCCTGGCTTTCCGTGCAAGGAGATCTGCGGAGCGGAGCATAATACCGAAAGGAGTGTGCTGTTTTCGGACGACGTCATGCTCTGTTTGATTTAGTGGGCGGCGGATCAGACCGGTGACGAGTATCGCGCTGGCGATCGAGACGACTTTGCCGGAGGCGATGATAGTGGCCGTGATGCCGACTCGCGAGCCTTCTGCGAGCCACTCAGCGCGGGCATACGTCCCAGAAGCCCGTCGTCTTGTCGGGTGAGGTGTAGTACCAGCACTGACCGGACTGAGGCGGCGTACCTGCCAATGAAACGGCGGCAGCTCCGGCGACGAAGCCGATGGCGGCGCCTGCGGCGATGGCGGTACCCGGACGCCAGTAGCGGCGAGGGGTCACCACCACGACGCCGCGCCGGACGGGCGGCCGAACGGCAGGACTGGTGCGTCCGACCGCCGCGCATCCGCGCGGTCCGCAAGCCGCAGCGCCGCAGCCCCTCGGGCCGCAGGCCGCAGCGCCGCGACGGGCTTCGGCCGTCGCCGGTACGAGGAGGGGCGCGCAGACCGTCATCAGCACGGCAAGTGTCGCAAGCACATGCGATAGGTTGACCGGGAACTTCATTTCATTTCCTCCCATTGCTTTCGTGTCTTGTTTAAGGGCCTGAAGAATGCCGCGCTCAGGCCGGGTTCGTGGCGCTCGCCGCACTATGCGCCGCGAGCGTCTGCTGGGCAGCGGCTGCAACAGCGTCGTCCTTTCCGCCCGAGACCTGGACGGTTGGCACGGCGAGCTTGATGCCGTTTTCGTTGAACGCCTGATGGATCATCCGCAGGGCGCGCCGCTTCAGCGTGAACTGCTGGCCCGGAAGCGTCATGACCTTCATCCGCAGGAGCAGGCCGGAGTCACCCAGGCTGTCGATCCCCTGCATTTTCAGCGGCTCGATCGTCGTCGGTTTGAATTCCGGATCCTCGAACAGTTCCAGGCCGATTTTCTTGATGATCTTGCGGGCCTTCTCGATGTCGGAATCGTAGGTGATGGTGATAGTCATCTTCTCGATCACCCAGTCGCGGCTCATGTTCTGGACTGCTCCGAGCTCGCTGAAGGGGACGATGTAGACGGCGCCGCGGTGGTGCCGGAGCTTGATGGATCGCAAACTGAAGGACTCGACGGTGCCCTTGTAGCTGCCGCTCTGAATATATTCGCCCACCCTGAAGGCGTCGTCGAGCAGGTAGAACATCCCGCTGATCACGTCCTTGACCACGGTCTGCGCACCAAAGCCGATGGCGACGCCAACNACGCCGGCACCGGCGATCAANGGGCCGATTTCCACACCGAGCGATGACAGCGCCATCATGATCGCGATGGCGACGAAGAGGATCATGAGGAAATTGCGAAGGATCGGCAGCAGGGTCCTGAGACGCGTGCGCCGCCGCTCCCGTTCGCTGCCGACTTCAAGGACGGCCTCGGTGTCGCCCAGCTTGCGATCGATCAGCACTTTCACCACATTCCAGGCGAGATCGACAACCAGGAGAATGATCCCGGCGCTGAAGAGACCGCGCACGAGGCGGAGAAGNGGCGAATCCTGCATCGTCATCTGCGTCAGTCTGACGTCCAAGGCGTCCGCAAGCAGAACGATCGCACCNACGATCAGCGCNGCCCTTATGCCGCGCTCGATAATCACCGAAGCGACGGTGCTTCTTTGCTGGCCGTCCTNCTNGTCCGCGGAAGAGTGCAGGATATTGTTAACCGACGCCTTGGTGAGGGCGATNGCGCCGGGCAATGCCGCGCAGACCACCGCGATCCAGAACAGCTTCATGGCTCCCACCACCCACAGCAGCCAGACGCCAGCGAAATAGACCGTCCAGAGCCAGTTCCGGGCGCGTAGTCCGATCCGGCTGGCTTGGCCGGCAGACAATCCGGACGGGCGTCTCCAAACGGCTTCGATGCCGATGACGAGCAGCACGAGGCCAAGCGAATAGGCCACGAGTTGCCGGGCCGGGTCGGAAAAGCCGAGAGTGCCGAGCAGGCGGATGGTCACCCAGCCAAAGGCATACCAGCCGACGAGATAGCCCAGGCGTTTCGCCCAGTGGCGGGCGGCATCCTTCGTGATCGGGACGACACGGAATCGACCCTCTTCCTCTGCCCGGGGCGCGAGAAGCACGTCGAAAAGCGCGCTCGCCAGGCGGAAGACGACGATCGCGAAGAGATAGCCGACGACGATCTCCCGGATAACAGGCGGCCATTGGAACAGCAGGAAGAAGCCGATGCTGCCAAGCCCGAAGGAGAGGACGTAACATGCCGCCCACAGAAGCCTCGCGGCCAGTGCCACCACCCTCTCGCGGACCGTGGCAAAGGGCGCGCGCGCCATCCATGCGCGCCAGCCGGCGCTGATCCACCAGAACAGCCATTGCGCCGCCAGACCGACAGCGACGAAGGCCGCGACCAGGAAGATCGGCCTCGTCCCGCCATTCGCCTGGACGTCCTGGTTGAGTATGCCCGCACCACGCATCGTCTCCGAAGGAAAAGACTTGATAGCCCCGAGAAGGCCGGAAACGTGGACACGGAACCGCATCGCGAATTCCGAGAATGATGGGTCGGAGTTCGGGGTTGCCAAGGGCGGTTTCGCCGCAGCCTGGGCTGCTTGGGACTGCTGTTGCAGGAAGCGCTGGACGTCAGGATCCGAGAACATCCCAATGAAGCGTTGAACGCTTTCAGGCTGCGCGTTCGCAGGCGTCACGGTCTGAGCCACGGTAATGGAGGCACAAAGGAGAACGGCCGCCAGGGCGGCCGCCGTGAGAAGCGATCTAACCATGCGGATCTTGGAAACTCGTGGCATTGTCTATCCTGATCTTTGTGAACTGTCAGTTGCCAATTCCTGAACCGTTATTGCCTGCACGACTCCTTCGATCGGCCTCCGGCAGTGCAGTCGGGCGCCCGCTGCTGTTTGCCCATAGGACCCGTAAGGCCGCTGACCTGGCCGGCATAATTATCTCTGGTGTCGGCATCGACGACTGCGACCGGGGCGGCAAGGATCAGGCCGGCTGCGCTGCCCGCTGCGGCGGCCGTGCTCGTTGTTGCGGCAAGGATCTTGTCCCCGAGCCCGACCTTGCTGTCAGTCAGCGTCTGGCCGTCGGAAATCCGCGCTCCGATCAGCTGAACAACCTCGGGCGATTCTGCAAATTTCCCGTGGTTCAGTCTGTCGCCCGCTTTGACTTTGGTGAGGTCGATCACCGTGATCTGGCTGTCGGCCAGTTCCTTCTTGAAGGGAGCCTGCTCGGGATCGATGGCGCCGAGTCTCGCGACGTCACCCCATACCCTGCGGGATACTGCGAGCGCGCGGTCATCTCGCGAGACGAACAAGGTGAACTGCGGATGCTGCTTGCCCATGTCGACGATCTGCTGGCGGAAGACATCGACATCCACGTCGGGCGAGGCCAGCATCACATTCTCGAACTTGGCAGGGAGGCGGCCGTTGCGGATCGCCATCTGGCGAAGCGCTTCNAGCGCCAGCCAGTTCCCCATGGAATGCGCGAGGATGGANACCTCCTTCACTTCAGGATCCCTGGCGAGATATTGGAAGAGCATCTCCAATGCGTTGCGCGTGTAGTTCGTGCTCTCCCTGTCATATCCGTATGCAAGCAGACTGCCGCGCGACGGCCATGTCACGAGCACGGGAGCACTATGGACGCCGGAATCCTTGACGATCTGAGCGAAGCGATAAACGGAGTCTTCGAAGCGGTTGTTGAAGCCGTGGATGAACACCAGCACGCTGCGGTCGTGGCTCTTCCTGACCGAGGCGCTCAGCCATTTCTTGGCGTCGTCGCGCGTGATCTCGTCGGCTTTCAAGGTTGCGAAATCGGTTGCGGGATTGGATGGAAGCCTCTTCGGCCAGGCGACTTCGCCGACCTTTCGGACGTTTGCAGGGGGNATGGATACGGTGATGTCGGCAAAGGCCGGGGCGAGTGCGCGCTCGCCTGTAAACATCTCGCCCCGTATCGTGGAGCGGCTGCGCGTCGTGGTCACTAGCATGTCGACCTTGGTGGAATTCGGCGCGCTGTCGGCAACGGGGATGAGCACATTCTTCGGGTGGCCGCCACATCCGACCAATACGCAGAGCAGCAGGAGAGCCAAGATCCATTCCAGACCTGGGTAAAGTCTCGGTTGAATTCGGCCATTATGACATCTTGCTGTGCTCACTGCGGCTGCTCCTCATAACTCTGCCGAGTTCAGGCAGGCCTCGACGCCGCACGCCGCGGCGGTCGAAGTCTGCACAAGGCCAGACTACGCGAATATCGGAGACGTTACCCGTATAATCGGCGTATGTTACGCAGAGACAGTGTCAGCGGGGTTGCAGATCCGAGACGGTGGGAGCAGCCGACGCCGATTTATCAGGCACCGCCGCTCCCGCCTCGCGAACTGGCATCCGGACCTTCAACCCGGACGACAATTGGGACGTGACGGCTGTTTGAACACGGTCGCGCGTGTTGGGAACCAAGTCTGCTCCACCTCGTTGCCGCTTCGTACCCAATGATGCAAAGGAGGAAACGATGATTTCCGCAGAGCAGATCCGTGAACATATGGAAGTGCGGGCTGCCGACGGCACCCATGTCGGCACAGTCGATCATCTCGACGGCCCCACGCGCATCAAGCTGACGAAGCTCGATTCGGAGGACGGCAAGCACCACTTGATCCCGATCGATTGGGTCGATCACGTGGATGCTCACGTCCATCTGTCGAAGAACGCCAGGGATGTTCGAAGCCAGTGGGCCACCATCAACTGACAGCCGGTCGGCTGCGGCTTGCGGGCCGCAGCCTCCTTAGAACAGGATAGTTAGAGCATGGTGACTTTGACGCCGGCCACCGCCCGTTCAAGCGATAGGAGATCGATATGCCAGCCAAGTCCAAGGCCCAGCAGAAGGCCGCAGGCGCTGCCCTCTCGGCCAAGCGCGGCGAGACACCCAAGAGTGAACTCAAAGGCGCCTCGAAACAAATGGTCGAATCCATGAGCGAAAAGCAGCTCGAAGAGTTCGCCTCAACCAAGAGGAAGGGCAAACCCCAGCACGTTTCGAAATGAGGGTGCCGAGCACCGCCATGTGTTGCGGAACGTTTCCGCCGCTTAACAGCTACGGGGCGGTGACCTTGAAAGCGGGCTGCCTCTGCCGCCGGCGCCGGCCGCCTATCAACCGAGATTGGCGGTTCGTCCGCGGTCGGTGTATGGTTCCGACAATCGTTTCGCGGCAATTGCCCATCAGCTAGAAGAGCGCATCGCGCTAAAACGGAGTCCGAGATTGGCCGTCGCTTTTACCAAGGAAGAGAGTTTCGAAACCGCTTCGGAAACCCTGCTGCCCGATCGTCCGATTTCGGCGCATCCGAACCTTGTTACGGAAGCAGGACTGAAGGCTCTCGAGCTGCGCTTCAAAGAGGCTCGCGAGGCCTATGATGGCGCGAGCACCATCGACGACGTGAACGAACGGCGGCGGCAGACAGCCAATCCCTTGCGTGATCTTCGCTACTTAGCCGCAAGACTTCGCACCGCCCAGCTCGTGCCTGACCCTACGTCAATCGACACCGTCGCCTTCGGCAGCACGGTGACTTTCCGCCGTGACGACGGGCGCGTGCAGACCTATCGTATCGTCGGAGAGGACGAAGCCGATCCCAAGGCCGGATCGATTTCCTACGTTTCCCCGGTGGCGCGGTTGCTGATGGGCAAGGCTGTCGGCGATGTNGTGGAGACAGGCGGCCAGGAACTGGAAATCATCGCCATCGCATAGGAGCNCGCTANTTGCGTAGCCATCCCCGTTATTTNGGTACTATCCGGTACTTTATTTATCGAACCTTTACCATCCGNGGCTAGAACGATGACATTCCACCATCGAAAGTCATGCTCATGGTCAGCGCAATTTCCAGTTCTGCATCCACCATTTTGAGTTCAGCCGCTACAACCTCGTCTTCCAGTTCGTCGGATCAGCTTGCCTCTCTCGAGGCACAGCTTGCCGAAAAGAAGGCAGCCCTGTCGGAAACGCAGGACGAGCAAGAGAAGGCCACGATCGAAAAATCCATCGATACGCTGGAAGCGAAGATTGCCAAGCTCGAAGCGAGCGAGAGCAGCCAAACTCAGGCGTCTGCTGCATCGAAGCCTGCCGGTGACGCTCCTGGAGAATTTTCCGGCGAAAGCGAGCGTATCGGCACGACGAATTTTGACGAGACCAGTGAGTTCGGCAGCCGCACGGCTTACGTTTGATAAAAGGGACCCGGTTCTGCTGCATTCTTGAGTGACGCGTCAAAGACGGCGCTTGGCCACTGTGACGACTTCGCGCGTCAGATCCGCCAGGCGATCGGCGGCGAGGCGGTTTATCTGCCAGTAGAGCGGGACATCGAGCGGTGTGTCGGGCACCAGCTCGACCAGCCGTCCGGACGCGAGATGCTCGCGGNTCAGCTGGGTCGGGTTCATNCCCCAACCCATGCCCGAGAGGCTGGCTTCGACGAAACTTTGCGGCGACGGCAGCCAATGGGTAGGATAGTCGAGATCGCGTCCGAACATCCGCCGCACCCAACTGCTTTGTAACCTGTCCTTCTGATTGAAGGTCAGCGCCGGGGCGTTGCGGATTGCCTCTGATGTCACGCCATGCGGAAAGTGCCGTGCGACGAAATCGGGCGTTGCAGTTGCGTGGTAATGCAGAATGCCGAGTGCAAAACGTCGGCATCCGCGGACCGGCTTTTCCAGGCTGGTGACAGCGGCGATCACCCGCCCGCGCTGTAGCCATTCGGCGGTGTGGTCCTGGTCGTCGACGGCGACGTTCAGCAGATAGGAAGAGCTCCTGGCGAAACTCGACATGGCCTCGACGAACCATGTCCCGAGGCTGTCGGCGTTCGTCGCGATTTGAAGCGTGACCCTTTGGCGAGGTTCGTCGGGATCGATGAGGGCCGGCAGCTGCCCGAAGAGTTCTGCTTCGAGCATGCCGACATTCTCCATATGGCGGCAGAGCCATTCTCCCTTTTCCGTCGCCGTGCACGGCGTGCCTCTGACGATGAGGACGACGCCGAGACGCTCCTCGAGCTGCTTCACGCGCTGCGAAATGGCCGACGGGGTCACGCTCAGGACGGTCGCGGCTCTCTCGAAGCTGCCTGTCTGGACAATGGTTGCGACGGCACGAAGAGCGGAATAGTCGAGCATGGATTAGTTTCACTTAATCTAGGTAAGTCAGATTAACTAGCCTAATTCTCCCAATCGCGATAGCGCAACCTTACCGAAATGAGGGGCGTTGGCCGAAGAGATGAATTTTTCGATCTATATAACCGGCTTGATGATGGGCCTCAGCCTGATTGTCGCCATTGGCGCGCAGAACGCCTTCATCCTCCGGCAAGGCTTGCGAAACGAACATGTCTTTGCCGTCTGCCTCGCATGCGCGGTATCGGATGCCGCGCTGATCGTACTTGGTGTGACCAGCCTCCAGCAGATCGCCAGGTTCATGCCCTGGCTCGACCCGGTCATGCGCTATGGCGGAGCCGCATTTCTGGTCTGGTACGGGGCAAGAAGCCTCTATTCCGCCTTGCGGTCGTCCGCTGCTCTGACGACCGGGGAAGCAAAGTCGTCGAGTTTTCGGCAGACGCTGGCGACCTGCCTCGCACTCACCTGGCTCAATCCCCACGTCTATCTCGACACGGTCGTGCTGCTCGGCACGATATCGACGCGATATCCGGGAGAGCAGGCTTCCTTTGCGGCAGGGGCGGTGACGGGTTCCTTCCTGTTCTTCTTTTCGCTCGGATATGGCGCAAAGCGGCTGAGGCCGATCTTCTCGAAACCCTCATCCTGGCGCATGCTGGAAACGCTCGTTGCTTTCACGATGTGGATCATAGCGTTCAAACTGCTGGGCGGGATGTGATCGGCGTTCGACCGTCGATCATCCGCTGCGGCGCAAGTCGAGTAAGACGTTGCGAGTTGCCCGGCATCGATGTGCCCAGATCCTGAGCGGATTCAAAGGGATGAAGCGTCTCTACCGCGTCCCATCGCACGCGCGGCGCTCCGGGACGGTCAACTCTAGCTCGCGCTGGCAATCTGCCAGCAGATGTGGCGGAAAGCGCCTTAGCTCTCGGAGCGCATGCTCATGGTTCGCATCCCTGCGCCTCTGCGACTTGAATGCGGAAAGGGCCTGTACGATATTCCAGATGTTTGTTTGAGGCATGTCGGGCCTCCTTTGCTGCATTTAGCTGCCGACGCCCGAAATATGAGGGTCAATTGACATTCAATCAAACAAAATGATATGGGGTTATGAATCAGAAAAATTGAAAGATGCGACGATGAGCATTCCCTTTCGCCGTCCCATTCCGCTGCTTGATAACGAGGTGCTGCGTACCTTCGTGGCTATCGCAGAGACAGGCAATTTTTCGACCGCCGCAGAGGCGGTCTTCCGCACGCCATCGGCGGTGTCGATGCAGATCAAGAAACTTGAAGAACAACTGGGGGCAACGCTGTTTCTGCGCGACGCCCGCTCGGTGTCGCTGACGCGCCACGGCGAGATGTTGCTGTCCTACGCGCGCAACATCCTGGCGCTGTCGAACGAGGCGGTGTCGCGCTTCATCATGCCGGAGCTTAGCGGCGTCGTGCGGCTCGGCGCGCCTGAGGATATCGGCGAACGGCTGCTGCCGAGCATCCTGAAGAGTTTCGCCGAGAGCTATCCCGGCATCATGGTCGATGTGACGATCGACATGAGCATCGGACTGAAGAAGCGCATGGAGGAGCAGCGGCTCGACCTCGCGTTGATCAACTGTGCGACACGGCCGTTCCCGACGGGCGGCGAGGTCGTGTTCCGCGAGCGGCTGGTCTGGGCTGGCGCCAGGTGCGGTTCGGCGCATCGCCGAGATCCCCTGCCGATCTCGATCTGGGAGGATGGCTGCATCTGGCGCCAGGAGGCGCTCTCCCAACTCGAACGCAACAAGCGGCATTATCGCGTCGCCTATCTCAGCGGCCACACGATGGCGCAGCGCGCCGCCGTGCTTTCCGATCTCGCCATCGCGCCACTGCCGCTGTCCTATGTCAACGAGGACATGGCGATCCTGGGGCCTCAGGAAGGGCTGCCGGAACTCGGCGCCTTCGATATCCGGCTACTAACCGCCTCGCAGGTGTCGGGGCCGATCGAGACGGTGGCCGACAGCATTCGCGGCGCCTTTGCCGAGAGAGCAAAGGCGGTCGCCGCCTAATCCCCGAAAATCCCATTCGATTTTCGCAAAGGATTATGCGCGGATAGTGTGACAGGTATCCTTCTAGCCGGTGAACCTTTTGGTTTGTCGTGCGTTATTGGCGCGGACGGCAATTGTCGCCGTTCGGGGTTGATTTCAAACAAGGATATCCGAGATGACGACAACGGCCAAAATTGCCGCAGCCTTGATGGTTCTTCTTGCCCTTTCCTCCTGCGGAAACACGATCCGCGGCATAGGAAAGGATACAGCAAATACCGTGAACGCCACGCAGGATGCCGGCCGCTCAGTCGACCGCGCCGCGAAGAAGTAACGACCGTTCACATCGCTGCCAGAATCGCCGGATCAGGTGCTGACCGGAGTCGGATCATCCTAACGGATGACCGGGGCCGGACCATCCTAACGGATGACCGGGGGATAAACCTTTTCCAGCCCGCCGGATCGGTCGAGACCGGTCCGGAAGGCTTGGTAGGCGGGATGTTGGCTGGAGCGGGCGGTTTCCATCAGTCGGATCTGTAACCGGTCCGGCGCCTGGGTTCCGAGCCAAATTCCCAGATTTTCGAGCTTCAGCGAGTTCAGGAAACGCGATCCGGCGGCAAGATCGAGATGGCGGCGCAGGCCGTCGAGCAGGTTGTCGTCCTGGGCGGCGTTTTCCATCAGTAGCGCCAAATACGACTTGTCGGTCTCCGACAGCGCGGCAAGCTTTTCCGCAACGGTATCGCGGTCGGGAAAGGGAACATTGCCTGTCATCGAATCGTCCATGCTTGCTCGTGTCTTGTCGTTATAAGCTCCCCTTGACCTTCTCGGCTACATCGACAGGCACCCATTTCGTCCACAGGCCCTCGTAATTGCGAAGGAAATAGATCGCGGCATCCTCGTTGCTTTCGCGGTTTTCGTCCTGCCAGGCGAGCACCTGGTTGATCGTCTCATTGTCCCATTTGCGGGTCTTGAGATAGGTCGTAACAGGTCCGGCACGGCTGGCGAAAGACCGGGTCATCAGTGTGAAGGCGCGCGAGACCGGGTAGGAATTCAGCTGCGGCCTGGCGCAGCCGGCAACTGCGGTACAGCGGTCCCATTCGTTCTTGTTGTGGCCGACGCCGAAGCTCAGGCGCGTCATGTCATATTTGCCGAGGATGGCGGTCGGCGCCCAGTAATAACCGAGCCAGCCGACCTTGTTTTCGAAAGCGCGGGCAATCGAGGCATCCAACTGTTCGGGACTGCCGGTTTCGACAAGCTCGAAGCTTTTCTTGTCGGCAGCAAGCGCCTTGAACAGGTTGGTGGTTGATATCTGGCAGCTCCAGTCGGCGGGACAGTTGTAAACTGCGCCCTTCGATGGGTCGTCCTCGGCGGGGAAGAGCTCGGGATGTCTCAGCGCGTCTTCGACCGAGCGGATGTCGGGGTGGGCGTCGGCGATGAATTTCGGGATCCACCAACCCTCGACGGCGCCGTCAGCCAGGATTTCGGCCCCCTGCACCAGCCGGCCGCTGTTGACGTCTTGATCGAGCAGGGCCCTGACGGAATTGATCCAGTATTCCGAGGCGATGTCAGGGGTGCCTTTCTCATTCATCGAGGCAAAGGTCGGCAGGGTGTCGCCATCGACAATGGTGACGGAACAGCCGTAGCCCTTTTCCAGGATGATCTTGTCGAAGCTCGCCGCAATTCCTGCCGAGGCCCATTTCATTTCGGCGATCGAAACGGTGCCGCATTCGGCTGCTTCAGCCGGCGCAACGGTAGAAAGAGCCGCGGCAAAGACGGCCGGAATCAGAAACGTCTTCATCGTCATTCCCCGAATTCTTCTTAGGCGGACGCGCAGGCTCTGAAATCAACCGACATAAATCTCTGGCACCTGAGGGGAAAACGCCTGCCGGGCGATACAGCAACAGGCTTTCCGGTTCATGGCACCGTCCGTCCTTGCGGCTCCGGCAACTCGTCGCAGGCCATGTTCAACAATGGCGCATTATGACGGAGCCTACGCGTTCGCTCGCAGAAATCAACCATCTTCTGCTCATGGTTGCGTGACTAAATGATTGAATTCGAAGAATTTATGTGAAGATCCCGAAAATGGCGCCCCTGGGCGAAATGCACGCTCTTCGCGATCGGCGGCGGATCTTCGGCAGAAATTTCGACGAGAATGTCAAAAAAGATCAAAATTAACATTTGCGTAAGCCTTCAATAACCCTCCGGTAAGAATGTGCCGTTATCAGTTGGGTCGTGGCAGCAATGACCGCCGCTTCTCTGGTTCAGGTAGTGCGTACCGGAGAAAGCGAGCTTCGCCGTGTAGGGGCGAAGACGCCTGAGTTTTCGGCAAACCGCGCAGAGCCAAGGCCATGCGCGGTTTTCGCGTTTGCGGCACGGAACTTTGGGGCAAGTCTTGACCCGGGATTACCGCCTATTGTAGGCCTCGCCTGAACGAGAGGCGGATGCGGGCCACCATGGCAAGAGCGATCATGCTGCAGGGAACCGGCTCCGATGTCGGCAAGACGGTTCTGGTTGCAGGCCTCTGCCGGCTGGCGGCCAATCGCGGGCTGACGGTCCGGCCGTTCAAGCCCCAGAATATGTCGAACAATGCGGCGGTCGCCGATGACGGCGGCGAGATCGGCCGGGCGCAGTGGCTGCAATCGCTGGCCGCGCGCACGCCATCCTCGGTGCACATGAATCCGGTGCTGCTTAAGCCGCAATCGGAGAATGGCAGCCAGATCATCGTGCAGGGCAGGGTGTTCGGCCAGGCGAAGGGGCGCGACTACCAGCGGCTGAAGCCACAGTTGCTCGGCGCCGTGCTCGAGAGCTTCGAAAAAGTGGCTGCGGGCGCCGACCTCGTTATCGTCGAGGGTGCCGGATCGCCGGCAGAGATCAATCTCAGGGCCGGCGATATCGCCAATATGGGCTTTGCGACGCAGGCGGGCGTGCCTGTCGTGCTCGTCGGCGATATCGACCGCGGCGGCGTCATCGCCTCGCTGGTCGGCACGCATGCAATCCTCGACGATGGCGACCGGGCGATGATTGCGGGTTATATCGTCAACAAGTTCCGCGGCGACGTCTCGCTGTTTGACGACGGCATCCGCGCCATCGAGGGCTTTACCGGCTGGCCGTGCTTCGGCGTCGTGCCGTGGCTGCCGGGTGCGGGACGCCTGCCGGCCGAAGATTCTGTCGTGCTCGAACGGCTGGCGAGGGGCGGGACGGGCGCGCTGAAGATCGCCGTGCCGGTGCTGCCGCGCATCGCCAATTTCGACGATCTCGATCCGCTGAGGACCGAGCAGGATGTCGAGCTGGTGTTCGTGCGATCAGGCGAGCGGATACCTGCCGATGCGAGCCTCGTTGTGCTTCCCGGCTCGAAATCGACGATATCGGATCTCGCCGACTTCAGGGCTGAGGGCTGGGACCGCGATCTCAAGGCGCATGTCAGGCGCGGCGGCCGGGTGATCGGCATCTGCGGCGGCTACCAGATGCTCGGCCGGACAGTGGGCGATCCGCTCGGCATCGAGGGCGGGACGCTCGAGACGCCGGGGCTTGGGCTGCTCGACATCGAGACCGAGATGGCGCCGGAGAAGACCGTGCGCAACAGCCAGGCTCGCTCGACCGAATATGACGCGCCGCTTGCCGGCTACCAGATCCATCTCGGCATCACCCGCGGCCCGGATTGCGATCGGCCCTCGGCGATCATTGACGGCGCGCCCGACGGCGCGCTGTCGGCCGACGGTCGGATCATGGGCACCTATCTGCACGGGCTCTTCGGCAGCGACGCCTATCGCGACCGGCTGCTTCAAAGCTTCGGCCTATCAGGTGGGCGGAGGAATTACCGCGAGAGCGTCGAGCAGGCGCTCGACGACGTCGCCGGGGAATTGGAACGCCACCTCGATTCGCGCTGGTTGGCCGGGCTGCTCGGTTAGGCCGGATGTGTACCGGACGGGCTGCCTCACCGTCATCCGGTCTCGTCGTTCGGCTATTGCCAAATTAGTTGACTGAGTCCATTAATTGTCGCGACGGACCCGGTTGAGAGCGACGAAAACCATGAGCATATTGGATAGATTTTCACTGGCAGGTCAGGTGGCGCTCGTGACCGGCGGCGGCCGTGGTCTGGGCTTCGAGATGGCGCGCGCCCTTGCCGAGGCCGGCGCGCATGTCATCGTCAACGGACGCAGGGCGGCGACGCTGGAAGGCGCCGTCAGGACCATCCGTGCCGCTGGCGGCGCGGCGGAGGCCGCCGCATTCGATGTCGCCGACCGCGAGGCACAGCGTGCTGCGATGGCCGATATCGACAAGATCCATGGTCGTCTCGATATTTTGATCAACAATGTCGGCGCCCGCGACAGGCGGCCGCTGGCCGAATTCGACGATGATGCGATCATCGAGCTGCTGCGCACCGACCTTGCGGCGGCGATGACGCTTTCGCGCGACGCTGCCGTGTTGATGAAGCGACGCAATCACGGCCGCCTGATCGCGGTGACCTCGATCAGCGGCCATGTCGTAATGCCCGGCGACTGCGTCTATCCGGCAGCCAAGCAGGGACTGACCGGACTGATGCGCGGCATGGCGGTCGAATTCGGCCCGCACGGCATCACCAGCAACGCAATTGCGCCCGGCTGGTTTGCCACCGAGACGAACGCGGCGATGGCTGCGAACGAGGAATTGATGCCCTTCGTGCGCCAGCGCATCCCGGTTCAACGCTGGGGACGGCCGGACGAGATCGCCGGCGCCGCGCTCTTTCTCGCAAGCGCCGCCGCTTCCTTTGTCAACGGNCACGTACTGACGGTCGACGGCGGCATGACGGTCAGGATGTGAGCGGAGTCCGCAGCTGCCGTGGCGCCGGCGTGCTTTTTCGCGTCTGCTGCCAGTCGGCCGAAGTTTAATGTCGACTTCTTAGGCGCGCCTGACAGGTGGGCTAAGTTCGCGGACGAGCTGCTGCAGGCTGCGCTGGTCTTCCGCTCCCGTCTTGTCGTAGATGGCGGCCAGTTGCGATTTGACGGTACCGTCGGCAACGCCCTGTGCATTTGCGATCTCGGATCGCGTCATGCCTTCGGACACGTAGCCGACCACGCGCCGTTCGGCAGGCGTGAGAGCAAAAAGGGCAGCAACGGCTTCGACGGCCGACTGGATCACCGTTCCAGCCGCGGCGAGAAAGATCGCCGCCGCCGCCCGGCTTTCGAAGCGTCCCCTTTCGGTGCGCCGCTGCAACGGCAGAACGTGAGCGACGGCGGGGCGCTCGGCCGAGGCAAGGGGAACATCGATCCCAGCGGCTGCGAGACTGATTTCGTCACGCGCGCCAAGCNTCACGGCGTTGGAAAGGGCGGCGCCTGCATAACTGTAGCGAGCGGCCAGCCGACCTGAAAGCGAGTGGACCACCTGCTGCTCGCGCAGCCGTGCTTCGGCGGCATCATTGGCGAAGAGGATCGTCATGTCTTCGGCGACGATGAAGACCGCATGGTCGAGAGCGTCGATGACCTCCCTGAGGACGGCGGCTTCGGCGCGCTCCATCTCGAACATATCGTGGATCGTCACGGCACGGCGGATATGCGGGCCGAGCAGCCCGACGATGTCGAAGACGCGTCGTTCGTTCGGTTCGTATTGCACCGAAATGTTGATCGTCCCGACACGGGTCGGGCGCTTCAGTACGGCCATGTCGATCGAGTTTAGAACCCCATACCTGGCATGAAAGTTCTGGTATAGCGCACCGCTCTTCCAGACGGCTTCGCCATCGGGTCCATAGAGGGAAAACATCCGCTCCAGCGTATCCGGCTGATCGATCTCCATTCGGTGAAGGAGGTGGAAGAACGGGACGTCCTTCGCATGCGCGACGAGGGTGCGGATGGCCTCTCCGTCGTCGCAGGCGATCTGGGCCAGACGTGCGGAACGCGTGGTCGTGTCGAAGACGGCAAGCGTGGTTAGAAAACCATTGACCTGGCCATTGATCAGACGAAGAGCGTTTGGCCAGGCATCCTCCCGGGCCACGCAATCATAAATAGCGCCAATAATTTCCGACAGCTGCTGTTCCATGATCACAATCCTGCATCAGCCCGGCCAGCGCGGTCAATTGTCGCCGGCCATGGCGCCTTCATTTCCGGGATTTGCGGAAGATTTCATCCCCCACGCGGGAGATGTTTCATC
>JGI25153J46596_10001078_pt1 | contig 16640 bp, 16 predicted proteins | sample AraplaMF_Col_mMF_FD_46596 | JGI IMG/M metagenome (IMG submission 46596)
GATTCGAACCGGCGACCTGTCGATTAACAGTCGAATGCTCTACCGCTGAGCTACCAGGGATCACCGCTCGCCGCGGTGTGAGTGGGCTAATACAAATGCTTGCTCGATTTGCCAAGCGGTTTTTTCAAAAAAATGACATCTCCTTGCAATCATTCAGGTTATCCCCACATGCTGTGGATGACTGAGAGCCCGAAAAACACCGCCAAACGCTTTGGCATCGATCACACCACCGGCCACATCGTCATGGGGCCGACCCGCATTCCGCTTCCGAAGTCGCGCATAGCAAGGCTTTTGATCGGCGGACTGCTGATTTTCGGCGGATGTCTGGGCTTTCTTCCGATTCTCGGCTTCTGGATGATTCCGCTCGGCGTGCTGGTGCTGTCGCACGACCTGCATGTCGCGCGGCGAATGAGACGACGATTTTCGGTGTGGTGGCACAGGAGGCGGAATTCCGCCTCCTGATATTGATCGCTCAGGCGAAGAGGCTGGCGATCCAGTAGAAGGCGGCGGCAATCAGTGCTGCGGCCGGCAGCGTCACCACCCAGGCTACGACGATATTGCCCGCAAGGCCCCAGCGCACGGCAGACACCCGCCGTGCCGCGCCGACGCCGATGATCGCGCCGGTGATGGTGTGTGTGGTCGAGACGGGGATGCCGAGCCATGTGGCGCCGAACAGCGTCAGCGCGCCGCCGGTCTCTGCGCAAAAGCCCTGCATCGGGTTCAGCCGCGTGATCTTCGATCCCATCGTATGCACGATGCGCCACCCGCCGAACAGCGTGCCGAGCGCCATTGCCGACTGGCAGGACAGCACAACCCACAGCGGCACATGAAAACTGCCGCCGAGATATCCCTGCGAGTAAAGCAGGATGGCGATGATGCCCATCGTCTTCTGCGCATCGTTGCCGCCGTGTCCGAGCGAATAGAGCGACGCCGAGACGAACTGCATGATGCGGAAGGTGCGGTCGACCGCGAACGGTGTCTGCCGCACGAAGAGCCACGAGACGATCAGAACGAGAAACAGCGCCAGGAGGAAGCCGATCATCGGCGACATGACGATCGCGCCGGCGGTCTTCAAGAGACCACTCCAGACGATCGAGCTGAAGCCGACCTTGGCGAGCCCTGCACCGACCAGCCCGCCGACCAGCGCGTGCGACGAGCTCGAAGGGATGCCGAACACCCAGGTGACGATATTCCATATGATCGCGCCCATCAGCGCCGCGAAGATCACCATCGGCGAGACGATGGCCGGATCGATGATCCCGGTCCCCAGCGTCTCGGCGACGTGCAGCCCGAAGAACAGGAAGGCGATGAAATTGAAGAAGGCCGCCCAGGCAACTGCGAACTGCGGGCGGAGCACGCGCGTCGAGACGATCGTCGCGATCGAATTCGCCGCATCATGCAAGCCGTTCAGGAAGTCGAAGAACAACGCGACCGCGATCAGCCCGGCAAGCAGCGGGAAGGCAAGGGTGGCGTCCATCAGACGTTCTCGATCACGATGCCGCTGATCTCGTTGGCGACGTCTTCGAAGCGGTCGACGACCTTTTCGAGCTCGCCGTAGATCTCGCTGCCGATGATGTAGGCCATCGGGTTGGTCGCGCCGTGCTTGTGGAAGAGGTCTTTCAGCCCCTGATCGTGCAACTCGTCCGACCGTCCCTCGATCCGCGTCACAGCTTCCGCGATCGCCGTCAGGCGAGGGGCGTTGGCGTTAATTCGGTCGAGCAGGGGAATGGCCTCGGCGATCATGTGCGCGGCCTCGACGATCGTCTTGCCCATCTCCTGCATCACGGGATCGAAGCTCTTCTGCTCGAACAGGCGGATGGTCTTGACCGTCTTGTGCATCATGTCGATGGCGTCATCCATCGACTGAATGAGGTCCTTGATGTCGACCCGGTCGAACGGCGTGATGAAACTGCGGCGAACAGCGAGCAGGACATCGCGGGTGATATCGTCGGCCTCGTTCTCAAGCGTGACGATGCGCGCGCAGTGCTTCTCGGTGTCGTTTCCGGAAAGCAGTTCATTCAGCGCTTCGGCCGCACCAACGACTGTTTTCGCGTGCTGCGCGAAGAGATCGAAGAACCGGTCTTCGCGTGGCATGAGTTTCCGAAACCAGCTCAGCATAGTATCCATCCATGAAAGGGTATTGTCATAAAACTGTCATAAAGCAGCGACCAAACCAAAGAAAGTGCCGGGCGGTCATTCGGGCGCGCAGGGTTAACCTTCACGAAATCGCCGCATTCGCTGGCGAATGCTGAGCAAAACCAAGTGATTGGAACGAGTTGCCGAAATGCGCGTTATCCCGCCATGAGACGACGATGAAGCATCTCTGTGGATTGTGAGGTCTGAAATGAAGAAATTGGCCATTATCGCCGTGGCGTTGATGACATGTCTGGGGAGCATCTCTCCGGCAAGCGCCTTCGACGTGCGTTACCCGCGCGGCAAGGCTGTCGATGGACTGACTGGCCTACCGAATGAGCCCAAGGCGGAGTATCGCGATCGCTGTGGTCCTTACCGCAACTGCTATGGCAACCGGGATCGCTACCGCTACAGCGACCGAGGTCGCGATTACTATCGCCGAGACTATAATCGCTACGACGACCGCTACTATCGCCGTCACAGCGATAATACCGGCGCGATTATCGGTGGATTGGCGGCAGGCGCCATCCTCGGCGGCGTACTCGCATCACAGCCGCGCGTTCGCTCTGGCGACTCGCATGTGGACTATTGCTACAGCCGCTACCGCTCCTATCGCGCGTCCGACAACACCTACCAGCCCAACTCCGGCCCCCGCCGTCAGTGCGTAAGTCCGTGATAACGCCAAGGCTGGCATTGGAATGACGAGAAACCTGATCGCTCCGGAAGGCGGTCAGGCTTTTTATTGCGGGAGGGGACGCCAGTTTCGGTGCGCTATCACGCCTTGACACGACACCGGCCGCGCACTGCAAGCGCGCAAGACATCAACAGATCATTTGTCGGTGAGAAATTTGGAGGCCTCGCCCGGAATTGAACCGGGGTACAAGGATTTGCAGTCCTCTGCGTCACCACTCCGCCACGAGGCCATCGCGTAGATAATTGCGAGTGATGGCGGGCGTTTAGAACGATTTTTAAAAGAGCGCAAGAGGCTCATTCTGAATATCGTCCTTTTTCCATTCCATCCGACAGACCGCGGCATCTCAATTGGGCGCTTGGCTACCCCAGCTCAATTTGTATCAAGCCGTAGGATAGTGGCCTCAACCAGATTCCGCTTGGATTCCTGATTGCCGTAACCTTGGGCTAAGCGCCTCACCGAGCTTGATCATTGGTCGCTCGACGACGCGCCAGCTTATGTATGCAAGGATGCAGCAGACGGCAAGCGCAGCCCACCTGATTGGCTCTTGAGCCCAAATCGGCAAAGGCTGCATCCGGCCCGCCATGACGTTGCCGACTATAAATACGAGTGGGTGAATGAGGTAGAGCGAATACGAAGCATTGCCGATCTCTAAGAACGGCCTTGCGACAATGCTTGACGGTTTGAAGTTCACCACGCCGAGAATGAGGAAGTAGAAGGGGACGAACAGCAAGTTCGTATACCCGGCATAGCAAACGTAGACGAGGCTGGCGGCACCGAACAGGAACGGCGCGACCGGCTGTACTTCCTTAAACCGTTTCATGGTCATGAAAGCCAGAACGCCGGCTGCGAAATCGGCATGGTATTTCGAAACCGGCAGGTCATGCAGCGGGATATCGAACCATGTCGCAGTTACTGCGGAAGCGGCAAGCACGCCCACAAGCCCTTTCAGGCCGATGCGGGGAACGATGAGGCCGGCAATGAGGTAAAACAAGATCTCATGGCGCACCGACCACGCCACATCATAGTAGGGATATCCGTTCCACGGCATGAGCGTAAATGAATACCAAAGGTTGAGCGTCGTTTCACTCTCGACCGGTCCGCGATAGATAGTCGTTAGGCAGAAGAGCCATAGGCAAATCCAGTAAATCGGATAGAGACGGAACGCGCGCTTCATCAGGAAGCGGCCGAAATTGAAGTCCGGACGATCGATAACCAGACAGATAACGAAACCGCTGATCGCGAAGAAAAAGTCGATCGACAGGTAGCCCCAATTCTTCAGAAGCAAGATCGGCGCATCGGTATGCGCCGGGAAAGACATCAGAATTACCCACGAATGGAAGTAGGCGATCGAGAACGCGGCAATCCCGCGCGCGATCTGTAGTCCTTCGAGCTTCTTCAATTGCTACCCCTCGTCGATTAACTCGACCGATACACCATCGCCGGCGGTCACGGAAGGGTGCTGCGCGAATGATCTATTTAACATCTGAAAGGAACCACCACGGGATATCAAGCCGTTCACATTTACGGAAATGATCGGGCGATAGGTGTGCCGCTTGGTTCCGATCCTGCGAAGCCGGCTCTGCACCACGCCGGATGCTGCAGGGCTCGCGGCGGCGAGCGGAGCGTTCAAACATGCCGCGGCGATCGGCGCTACGCCTGGTGATGGTCTGTTCGTAACTGGGTAACCAAGTCCGGGACCATCAATGTCCCGCTCGTAAATGGCGGAACGCTCTCCATAAGCGTTCCGCTTGGTCGGCGGCCAGCTCGTTACCCAGCTGCTGGCGGAGCCGAACAATCGGAATTTGCTGGCCAATCTCGTCCACACGAGGTTCGCGCCTCGGCCTATCCGGGTCACGCGGACCGCTGTGACCTTCACGGAGCTTCATAGAGGGACAACGCTTCTACTGACGAATGCCGCTGCCGTGACCGTTATACATCCCTTCGATGCTCGGGCATTCCGTCCTGACGTCGATAATCCCGCTGGGAGCTGGCGGCGCGACGATCTCCGGTATAAAAACCCGAGGGATTTTAGGCGCCAAAATTCTCTTGGGGACAGAACCGGCGGAAAGCCTGCCGGTGCGATGCAGCGAAGGCCGTTTCCCGGCCGGCTATACCTCGATCAATTTCCGCCCTGCAGCGAGACGAGCGGCGACACACCATTGGTCGCTACACCAGGCACGCTAGCATGCACGAGCGGTATCATCACGACAATTGCAAGCAGGCCTCCGATAAAGAGACCGCCCAAGAGAGCTGATTTCGACATGACACCCCGCTGGCTTCGTTCTTAGTGGTTCAAGTCATCGCTAATAAAGCTGACGACCACCTGAACGTCGTGGTTGCGGGGAGGAAGTGTCCAAATCTCAGCTTGTCTCTTTTCCAAGCAACCCGCAGCACATGATCGCGATCAGGGCGGCGACGATGAAAAAGTCGAACAGCGAGAAATATTCAGCTATGACTGACATGATCTTCTCCTCCTTATTCCTCCGGTTGCAATATTATCACAATCTCATGAACGTCACCATGGATTTTTCCGAAGGCTCGGGGAGAGTGGCCGCGATGTCCGAATTCTTGCTGCAGTCGCTAAGGAAGCCTTGAAAGCCGGTTCCCCTGCGATTAAGACACGGGTGAGCAATAAGCGCTTTTCATTGGGCGAGAGGACACTATGAATTTCGAGACGGCACGCGCCAACATGGTCGACAACCAGATCCGCACCACGGATGTCACCTCTCATTCCGTTCAGGCCGCTTTCCTTGCCGTGCCGCGTGAGGCTTTCGTCCCGGAAAAGGCCAAGGCGATCTCCTACATCGACACCGACGTCGAAATCTGTCCGGCCGCAGCCGGCAAGCCGGCGCGTTTCCTGATGCAGCCATCGCCGCTCGCCAAGCTGCTGCAGCTTGCAGCCGTGACCAAGGATGACGTCGTTCTCGATGTCGGCTGCGGCACGGGTTACGTCTCCGCACTCTTTTCCAAGCTCGCGGGTTCGGTCGTCGCTCTCGAAGAAGACGAAGCGCTTGCCTCCGAGGCAACGGCAAACCTTGCCGATTACGCCAACGTCTCCGTCGTCACGGGATCGCTTGAAGCCGGCAGCACCAAGGGCGCCCCTTACGACCTGATTTTCGTCAACGGCGCGGTGGAAGAAGTTCCGGCTTCGCTCTTCTCGCAGTTGCGTGAAGGCGGTCGCCTTGTCACCATCAAGGGATATGGCGGCTCGGCCCGCGCGACTGTGTTCGTCAGCGAGCGCGGCGCGGTCTCCGAAAACGTCTTCTTCAATGCCTCCGTCAAGCCGCTGCCGGGCTTCGCCAAGGCACGCGAATTCGTGTTCTAAGCAACGCGCGGCGTAGGTTTTCGATGATGCGGGCGCCACTGGCGCCCGTTTCTGTTTCAAGCGGACCGTCGAAGCAGTCATTGACCTTTGAGAAAACTGTGCAAAGCGGCAGTCATTTGATTCGCGATGATTTTTTTCCCCGATCGGCTATCCTACAGTCTGGGTGATTCGGATGCCGACACCTCGCAATCCGGTCGTTGTTTGAGAATAACGGGGATAGATATGGCTCAGCCAAGCGTAGCGCGTGAACCGTCCATGGAAGAAATCCTGGCGTCGATCCGCCAGATCATCGAAAGCAATGAGCCGGGCGCGGGCAGGGCACTCTCCGCATCGCTGCCGCCTGTTTACGGTGATGATGAAGACGATCACGGCTCCGACATTCATCTGACGGTCGATCAGGCCTATGCCGGCGTGGAATTCCCCGATCCCGCACCGCAGCAGACCGATCCGCGCTTCGTCGCCGCCAATTCCGCGGGCTCGGCCCCCGCGCAGGAAGCGCCGCGCGCCGCCATGTCGCTCGCGGATGTCGCCGCCCGCGTTCGCGCCGCCTCCGAGCGCAACACGCTGCAGCCTCAGCGCGAACCGCCCCTCGAATTCCGCCAGCAGCCGGCGCCTGTCGCACCGGCCCCTGTCATGGAAGCTCAGCCGCAGCAGCAAGTCGCCGAGGAGCACCCGGTGATGCAGCAGGCGGCTCCGGCGCCGCAGCGCGCACCCGAGCCCGTGTTGGCTGACGAACCAGCCGCGATGGCGTTCGAAATGCCGCCTCAGCAGCCGGTGGCCGTAGAGGCCGAAGCCGTTCAGCCCGCAGCCGCGCCGGTTCAGGAGCAGGTCGCAATCGCTCCGCCCATGGCTGCCGCGCCGATCGCAGCACAGCCGCTCTACGCCGAGCCGGTCTCCGTGCCGCTGTCGGATCGCCTTCTGCCGAGCCTGATGGACGAAACCCAGCAGTCGCTGCTGTCGCAGGATGCCGGCCTGCAGATCGCCCGCTCCTTCGAGGAACTGGCTGCCGCCATCGATGGCGCCGAGCGCCGCTCGCTGGACGAGATCGCCGAAGACATGCTGCGCCCGATGCTCCGCGACTGGCTCGACGACAACCTGCCGACCCTGGTCGAGCGCCTCGTGCGCGAAGAGATCGAGCGCGTGGCGCGCGGCCCGCGCCGCTGATCGGATCCGTCGCTTTTTACAAAGAGCCGCTCCGGTCCCCGGGGCGGCTTTTTTATTGACTTGCTGGCGGGCATCCTATTTACAACCCGCATCCAGAAAACCTCCAGATTTGGTCCAAAAATGCTCGAAAAGACCTACGATTCCGCAGCCGTTGAACCGAAGATCGCCGCGAAATGGGACGAGGCGGACGCTTTCCGCGCGGGCGCCAACGCCAAGCCGGGCGCCGAAAGCTTCACCATCGTGATCCCGCCGCCGAATGTGACGGGTTCGCTGCACATGGGCCACGCGCTGAACAACACGTTGCAGGACATCATGGTCCGCTTCGAGCGCATGCGCGGCAAGGACGTGCTGTGGCAGCCGGGCATGGACCATGCCGGTATCGCCACGCAGATGGTCGTCGAGCGCAAGCTGATGGAACAGCAGCTTCCGGGCCGCCGCGACATGGGCCGCGAAGCCTTCATCGAGAAGGTCTGGGAGTGGAAGAACGAGTCGGGTGGCCTGATCTTCAACCAGTTGAAGCGCCTCGGCGCCTCCTGTGATTGGTCGCGCGAGCGCTTCACCATGGACGAAGGCCTGTCCGAGGCTGTCCTCGAAGTCTTCGTCAGCCTCTACAAGGAAGGCCTGATCTACAAGGACAAGCGTCTCGTCAACTGGGACCCGAAGCTGCTGACCGCGATTTCGGACATGGAAGTCGAGCAGCTGGAGGTCAAGGGCAATCTCTGGCACTTCCGCTATCCGCTGGAAGCGGGCGTCACCTACCAGTACCCGATCGCTTTCGACGAGGAAGGCAAGCCGACGGAATTCGAGACGCGCGACTACATCGTCGTCGCAACGACCCGTCCGGAGACGATGCTCGGCGATACCGGCATCGCGGTTAATCCTGAAGACGAGCGCTACAAGTCGATCGTCGGCAAGCATGTCATCCTGCCGATCGTCGGCCGCAAGATCCCGATCGTCGCGGATGACTACGCAGATCCGACCGCCGGCACCGGCGCCGTCAAGATCACGCCCGCGCATGACTTTAACGACTTCGAGGTCGGCAAGCGCGCCGGTTTGCGCGCCATCAACGTCATGAACATCGATGCCTCGATCTCGATCAAGGAGAACGAGGACTTCCTCGAAGGTCTCGATCATCCGGCAGCACTTCATGGCGCCTGGGACCGTCTGGAGGGTCAGGACCGTTTCACCGCCCGCAAGATCATCGTCGAGATTTTCGAAGAGGCAGGCCTGCTCGACAAGATCGAGCCGCACAAGCATGTGGTCCCGCATGGCGACCGCGGCGGCGTGCCGATCGAGCCGCGCCTGACCGACCAGTGGTGGGTCGACAACAAGACGCTGGCCCAGCCGGCGATCGCGTCCGTCCGTGAAGGCCGCACCAATTTCGTGCCTAAGAATTGGGAAAACACCTATTTCCAGTGGATGGAAAACATCCAGCCCTGGTGCATCTCGCGTCAGCTGTGGTGGGGTCACCAGATTCCCGCCTGGTACGGTCCCGATGGCCAGGTCTTCGTCGAGAAGACCGAGGAAGAAGCGCTGCAGGCCGCCATCCAGCACTACATCGCCCATGAGGGACCTTGGAAGGCTTGGGTCGAGGAGAAACTCGAGAACTTCCAGCCGGGCGAAATCCTGACGCGCGACGAAGACGTGCTCGACACTTGGTTCTCTTCCGCTCTCTGGCCGTTCTCGACCCTCGGCTGGCCGGAAAAGACGCCCGAGCTTGACCGCTACTATCCAACCAACGTTCTGGTCACCGGTTTCGATATCATCCCGTTCTGGGTTGTTCGCATGATGCAGATGGGTCTGCACTTCATGAAGGACGAGGACGGCGTTCCGGTCGAGCCGTTCCACACGGTCTATATCCACGCGCTGGTTCGCGACAAGAACGGCCAGAAGATGTCGAAGTCGAAGGGCAACGTCATCGACCCGCTGGAACTCATCGACGAGTACGGCGCCGACGCGCTGCGCTTCACGCTGGCGATCATGGCGGCTCAGGGCCGCGACGTGAAGCTCGATCCGGCCCGCATCGCCGGCTATCGCAACTTCGGCACCAAGCTGTGGAATGCGACGCGCTTCGCCGAGATGAACGGCGTGGTCAACGACCCGCATTTCATTCCTGAGGCAGCCGAGCTCACGGTCAACCGCTGGATCCTGACGGAACTGTCCCGCACCGAACGCGATCTCACCGAGGCGATCGAAGCCTATCGCTTCAACGATGCCGCCGGCGTGCTCTATCGATTCGTCTGGAACCAGGTCTGCGATTGGTACCTCGAATTGCTGAAGCCGATCTTCGGCGGCACGGACGAGGGCGCCAAGAAGGAGGCGCAGTCCTGCGTCGCTTACGTGCTCGAAGAGATCTACAAGCTGCTGCACCCGTTCATGCCCTTCATGACTGAAGAGCTCTGGGCGCATACGGCAGGCGAGGGTCGCGAGCGTGATGGCCTGGTTTGCCACGCCGAATGGCCGTCGCCGTCCTACGCCGACGACGCGGCAGCCGACGAGATCAACTGGCTGATCGACCTCGTCTCCGATATCCGCTCGGTTCGCTCCGAAATGAACGTACCACCGTCGGCCGTAGCCCCGCTCGTCTTCGTCAACGCCAACAGCCTGACGCGTGACCGGCTGTCGCGCCACGATGCGGCGATCAAGCGCCTCGCGCGTGTCGATGGCATTTCGCTGGCCGATCAGGCGCCGAAGGGTGCTGCCCAGATCGTGGCCGGCGAAGCGACGGTCTGCCTGCCGCTCGGCGCGCTGATCGATCTCGGTGCCGAAAAGGCCCGTCTCGAAAAGGCGATCGCCAAGACCGAGGCAGAAATGGCAAGGATCAACGGCAAGCTCTCCAACGAGAAGTTCGTCGCCAACGCCAACCCGGAGGTCGTCGCGGCCGAACGGGAGCGCCTGGAAGAGCTGACGGTCCAGCTTGCGAGCCTCAAGATCGCGCTCTCGCGTGTAGATGAAGCTTCGTAAAATCAACTTTCAATAGTATTTCATTCCAAGGCGCCCGATGAAGAATCGGGCGCCTTTTTTCGAAAAATTAACCGTAATCAGGCCTTCCGCCGCCACAACTTGGCCGGAGCGGCACCATTTTTCAGCTTTTCCACGAAGTTTTTCCTAAAAATCGAACTGTTGTCAGAAGGTAACATATCTGTGCTCGTATAGAACGATCGCCCTATCGTTCGATCGATTCCGGGATTTTTTGAGATACATTTTCTAAATTGGGGAAATTTTGACGTGCCCGTCAATTTTTTACGTAAAGCATCCATTAGCTCACTTTTCAATCGCGCCCGGTCACGAAGTTGCCATTTTAACCTCCCGCCGTCACAGTCCCACCATCGCAATTGCCTCAGTGGGGGAGACACCTTGGCATCTCGTAAGGTTCTGGCGGCAGCCCTGCCGCTTGTTATGATTTCGACGCTGGCCCAACCTGCCTTCGCGGGCGGTCTTGAGCGTGGCGGCTATAATATCGATCAGCTGTTCGATGCATCGCAGTTTTCGATCCAGTCCGGCGTGATCTATGTCATGCCGCAGCGCAAGCTGAAGAATACCAAAGATACGGACCCGTCGGACGGGCTGGGGATCAATGGAACCGGTGGCGGAAGCACGTCTACCAACGAGACCGAGAATTACGCCATTCCTTATGGCGGCCTAAAGGGCGGTTACGGTGACGTCGACTGCCTGATCGATTATTCCGAGCCATTCGGCGCCCACACCAATCCCGGAGCCAACTGGGTAGGTGCCCAGAGCAACATCGAAACGAAAGTGTCGAGCCGGAACTATGGCGCGACCTGCTCATACAAGTTCGACGTTGGTCCAGGTCAGCTTCGCTTGATCGGTGGTACCTTTTATCAGGAAATTGAAGGCTCCAAGGAGCGTCTTGTCGTTTCACCCGTTGTTCTCGCGGGCATAAGTCCAGCGTTCGCCGGTTATAACGGCATTGGTCGGCTTGATCTGGATGACAATGCCTGGGGCTGGCGGGCAGGCGTCGCATACGAGATTCCTGAGTATGCGCTGCGTGCAAGCTTGGTCTACAACAGCCGGGTTAAGTACGACAACCTGACCGGTACGGTTGATCTCACCCAAGTCCCGGTTGGTGCTGGCGCCGCGAGCGGGCGGATCACCAATGTCTTCGGCGCGGCTGAGGCACCCGATTCGCTTGAACTGAAGGTTCAAAGCGGCATTGCGCCTGACTGGCTGGCATTCGGCTCTGTAAAATGGACCAACTGGAGCGTTCTTCAGTCTATCTCGCTTTGCCCAGTTGCAACGCGCGGTACCGCATGTTCCGCCACGAGTGGCACGCAGTTGACCTCGCTTGATCTGTTATACCGCGATGGCTGGACCGTCACAGGCGGTATCGGTCACAAGTTCAACGATCAGTGGAGCGGCGCAGTCAGCCTGACGTGGGACCGCGGCACGAGCCATGGCTACGGCGCGCAGACGGATAGCTGGACACTTGGTGTTGGCGCTGCCTACAATCCAACAGAGAACATCGAGTGGCGGCTGGCTGGCGCACTTGGCATCCTGACAAGCGGCTCGTCGGGTGCGTTGACGCAGAACGGCGTCACCTATGGTGACGACGTATCCTACGACTTCGGCAACGATCTCGTCGCGGCCATCTCCACCAGCATCAAGGTCAAGTTCTGACCCGCCAAGATCAGTGCAAGTGAAAGCCCGGCAAACTGTCGGGCTTTTCTTTGTCTGGGCGCCATTAAGCATGCTCTCGTCACGTGTCATTTTGTGACGATTCAGCAACAGTTTTTTTTGAGTGTTGGCGTATGATGGGCTCCATCACGAATTGTCCATTTCCCGCCACAAACTAGGCGCAGCGGTAATGTCGGGCGAGGGAATGACAGGCATAGGGTGCGCGTAAAAGAGTAAGATGGGTCGTTTTTCGGTGAGTGTGAAAAAGACGGACATGAGGTGTGGCGCAGTTGCCGCCGCTTCGCTTGTTTCGCCTGTTTTACAGGGTGTTTCAGCCGGAAAGCGCCGTTCGATTGCAGCGTTCTCAAGCCTTTCAATTTCCTCACGTTCGACGGTGTTGCCGCTTTCCGGACTGGCTTTCGGTAACGACGTCTCGCGTTTTGTCACAATTGGTGACTACGACATTTCTGAAGGCGAAATGCCGCTCCGCGGGCTCGCTGGAATGAGGTTGAAAGCATCGCCGTCAGTTCGCGCCGGGAAGCGGGCGGATAAAGTCGGTGCGAAGAAAATGATGGCTCTCTCTGGAGAGCAAAAGGCTGGATGCGACGCGGGCAAGCGGGTCTTGGAACCCACCGCGGGATCGCTCGCCGAAGAGACTTTATCTGCGGGCCGAACGGGCGGGATGTTCGAGATGGCGCGTATGGGTGGAAACGAAAGAAATCGAGTGAAATGCTGACGTTCCAGTTCAGACCTTTCAGATTGATGCTTATGGGGCTCTCCGTCGCCTGCTGCGCGGCGATGAGTTGTCCGGCGAGCGCGTTCGACATCAAGTCGGGCGTCAACAAGGAATCCGGTCCTTTCGATCTCTTCAAGTTCGGTTTCAAGGCCTACAAGAACGGCCAGAAGGAAGAGGCTGTCGAAGCCTACAAATACGCGGCCGAAAAGGGCCACACCGGCTCGCGCTGGGCGCTCGCCAACATGTATGCCGATGGCGACGGCGTCGCGCAGGACGATTTCGAAGCCTTCAAGATCTATAGCGAGATCGCCCAGCAGGGCGTCGAGCCCGGTTCCGAGGATACCGGCTTCTTCGTCAACGCGCTTCTGTCGCTCGCCGGCTATTACAAGCACGGCATTCCGGGCAGCCCCGTGAAGACCGATCTCACCCAGGCGCGTCAGATCTATTTCCAGGTTGCCTCCACCTTCGGCGTTCCCGAAGCGCAGTTCCAGCTGGCGCAGATGATGCTTGCCGGAGATGGCGGCGCCACCAGCACGCAGCAGGCCAAGAAGTGGCTGAACCAGGCCCGTAAGGCCGGTCACCCGGGCGCCATGTCCGTCTTCGGCAATATCCTGTTCCAGGAAGGTCAGTCGGCCAACGGCCTGGCGCTGATGACGGCGGCACTCGATCGCTGCAAGCCGAAGGATTGCAACTGGATGGAATCGCTGCAGGAGCAGGCTTTCTCTGTTGCCAGCGAAAGCGACCGCCGCAACGCCATCGCCCTCTCGCACAAGATCGCCAGCAGCAACACCGACTGAGCGATGTAAGACCGGATCGCCGAGATCCGGCCTCGATTAGTGCCGCCTAGCCCTTAGGCCGCGAAATCGAAATAGGCGACCACAGGCACGTGGTCGGAAGGCTTCTCCCAGGCACGCACATGTTTTTCGATGGCCGTCGAGGTCATCCGGTCGGCGGCTTCCGGCGACAGCATCAGGTGATCGATGCGAATGCCGTTGTTCTTCGGCCATGCGCCGGCCTGATAATCCCAGAACGTATACGCCGGCACCGCATCCGTCGTCGCGCGCACCGCATCGGTCAGCCCCAGGCTCTCCAGCCTGCGAAACGCCTCGCGCGTCTGTGGCAGGAACAGAGCGTCGTTTTCCCACACCTTGGGGTCGAAGCAATCATGCGGCTCTGGGATGACGTTGTAGTCGCCGGCAAGGACGAGGATCTCTTCATAAGCCAGCCGCTCGGCCGCGAATGTGCGCAGCCGCTCCATCCAGGCAAGCTTGTAGCTGTACTTCTCGGTCTCGACGGGATTGCCGTTCGGCAGATAGAGGCAGCAGACGCGGGCAACGCGGTTGCCGGGAATGGAGAACACCGCTTCCAGAAAACGCGCCTGCTCGTCCAGCGGATCGCCCGGCAGGCCGCGTGTCACTTCGTCCGGCTTGGTCTTGGAGAGAATGGCGACGCCGTTGAAGCCCTTCTGCCCATGCGTTTCCACATGATAGCCGAGAGCCTCGATCTCCAGCCGCGGAAAGCCTTCGTCGACCGTTTTGATCTCCTGCAAGCAGGCGATATCGGGGTTCGAATCCTTCAGCCACTGCGTGAGATTGTCGATACGCGCCTTGACGCCGTTGATGTTCCAGGTCGCGATCTTCATTCTTTTGTCCCGTTCCGCTTTGACGTCTTCTTCTAGCGTGGTCTTGAGACAAGCGACAAGACGTTAAACCGGCCGCAAGACAATCTTCGGCCGGTTCGGTGTGGATAGCGGGAGAGGGCGGTCAGATCGAGAAGCTGGTGCCGCAGCCGCAGCTGGCAACCGCGTTCGGGTTCTTGATCTGGAAGGACTGGCCGAGCAAGTTATCGACGAAATCGATCTCAGAGCCAGCCATGTAGACTAGCGACATGCTGTCGATCAGCACCTTCGCGTCGTTCTTCTCGACGACCACGTCGTCGTCCTGTATGCCGTCGGTCAGGTCGAACTTGTAGGAAAAACCCGAACAGCCCCCGCCTTCGACTGAGACGCGCAGCGCGCTCTTGCCGGGGTCGCTGCCGACGATAGTGGCGATTCGCTTCGCCGCGGCGTCGGAAAGGGTTACACTTGCTTCGGTCATGTCTGCTCCTGCCGGGGTCAAAACCCGGAGAGAATAGTGGTCCAGCCATCAATATAAACGGCTGTTTTTCAATGCTATCGCGCCTTATATCATGAAAGCGCGGCCCGCGGCAAAGTGGGCGATACGTCGTCTCTTTGCCGTTTATGCTCTCTATAGGTATGAAGAGCATATGGCGGCGTCAATGGGCGTGCGCCTGGACATGGCGAGTGACGGTGAAGAATGACGATCGACAGACGTGCATTAGGCTTCGGTAACAGCGACAGGGCAATCTACGCGGCTGACCCGTGGACGACGCGTGGGCGGCTTTATCCCGAGAATTCCAGCCCGACCCGCTCGGACTTCCAGCGCGACCGCGACCGCATCGTCCACACGACAGCCTTCCGGCGCCTCAAGCACAAGACCCAGGTCTTCATCGCCCAGGATGGCGATCACTATCGCACGCGGCTCACGCACACGATCGAGGTGGCCCAGATCGCCCGCGCGCTCGCAAGGGCGCTGAAGCTCGACGAGGATCTGGCCGAAGGCGTCGCCCTCGTCCACGATTTCGGCCACACGCCCTTCGGCCACACCGGCGAGGACGCGCTACACGAGGTGCTGCTGCCCTATGGCGGCTTCGACCACAATGCCCAGTCGCTGCGCATCGTCACCAAGCTCGAGCGCCGCTACGCCGATTTCGATGGGATCAACCTGACGTGGGAGAGCCTGGAAGGCCTGGTCAAGCACAACGGCCCGCTATTGACCAAGGACGGAACCGGCACCCGCGGCCCCGTGCCGCAGCCGATCCTCGATTACTGCGAGATCCACGATCTCCAGCTCGACACCTACGCCAGCCTCGAGGCTCAGGTGGCCGCGATCGCCGACGATATCGCCTACAACACCCACGATATCGATGACGGCCTGCGCTCGGGCTATCTCACCTTCGACATGCTCAAGGATATCCCGTTCCTAGCTGGGCTGATGGCCGAGGTGAGGGAGCGCTACCCCGCTCTGGAGCCGAGCCGCTTCACGCACGAGATCATGCGCCGCCAGATCACCCGGATGGTCGAAGACGTGATCTCCGTCGCCCAGGAGCGCCTTGCTGAAATCCGCCCCGAGAGCGCCGACGACGTCAGGCACGCCAGCCGCGTGATCGCGACGTTCTCTGAGGGCATGGCCGAGACGGACAGGCAGATCAAGGCGATGCTCTTCAAGCGGATCTACCGCCATCCCGACATCATGCGCATCCGATCAGGCGCCGCGCAGATCGTCACCGACCTGTTTTCGGCCTACATGGCCAACCCCAAGGAGATGCAGAGCCACTATTGGGTGGATCACATCGCGGGGCTGGCCGAGGCGCCGAAGGCGCGCCATGTTGGCGATTATCTCGCCGGCATGACCGATACCTACGCCATCAGCGCCCACAGGCGATTGTTTGACCAGACTCCCGATTTGCGCTAGGCAGCGGTCGCTCGGCAAAGGCCGGGCGGATGCCGTGTGGCACAGCCTATGCATGGAAGAGTGCGATGAACCTTTTTACCGATTTCGAAGCCAGGATTAAAACCGCCCTTGAACAGATCGATCTGGTCAAGGAAAAGCGATCCGAGCTGGATTTCGGACGCATTGCCGTCGAGCCGCCGCGTGACGCGAGCCATGGCGATGTCGCGACCAATGCGGCGATGGTGCTTGCCAAGCCGCTCGGCACAAATCCGCGCGCGCTGGCCGAAATCATCACCGAAAAGTTGAAGGAAGATCCAGACGTCGCCGAAGTGTCGGTCGCGGGTCCCGGCTTCATCAACGTCAGGATCGCCGTCGGCTACTGGCAGCGCCTGCTGGCCTCGATGATTACTGCTGGCACAGACTACGGTCGCTCGACGATGG
>JGI25153J46596_10001079_pt1 | contig 16636 bp, 17 predicted proteins | sample AraplaMF_Col_mMF_FD_46596 | JGI IMG/M metagenome (IMG submission 46596)
AGCCTCAGGTCCCGCGCTTATCCGCCCTCGCGGGGATAGACGATGATCGAGAGATAGGTCGCGGGGAGTGCGTTGAGTTCTTCCGGTCCGTGCAGCGCGCCGGAGTCGAACATCAGGGAGTCGCCGGGCTGCAGGCGGTAATTCTGGTCGGCATGCCGGTAAGTGACTTCGCCGCTCAGCATGTAGATGAACTCGATGCCGTCATGCTGGAAGCCGGTATAGGGCACGGCATCCTCGCGCAGCGTGATCAGATAAGGCTCCACCACGACATCGCCGCGCAGGCTGTGTCCGAGAAGTTGATAGCCGTGTCCCGCCTTGGTGCCGCGGCGCTCGATCGCAACGCCCTGCCCCGCCTTGACAAAGGAGGAGTCGCGGCGGTCCTCATATGTCGCGAAGAACGCCGTGATCGGCACCGCGAGCGCGCCGGCCAGCACATCCAGCGTGGAGAGCGACGGCGAAATCTGGCCGTTTTCGATCTTCGACACCATGCCCGCGGAGATGCCGGCAGCGGACGCGAGATCGGCAATCGAAAGATCGGCGCGGCGGCGGATTTGGCGAATCTGGGCGCCGAGCGCGCGCTCGAGGCTGCGCGCTGTTGCCGACGGCGCGCCGGAGCCAGTCAAGATTTCGTCGGCCTCATTGGCCATGTTGCACCATCCTGATCATCGTAGAGTCGCACGATCCGCCGCAGGCGGCGAGCCGAATTTTTGACGGTATACCCTCGCAAAATGGCTGGCGCCCGGAAAGCCGCATTCGGGCGCCGGCCCGCGCGACCGTCAAGGTGCTCTGCCGCAGCAGCGAGCGCGCCTGCGCGAGACGCAGCGCCACGTAATGCCGATGGATCGTGACATCAAGACGCTCCGCAAACAACCGTTCGAGATGGCGGATCGAAACGCCGGCGGCTTTTTGCGATATCCTGCCGGGATACCGGACTGCCGATCTGCCGCTCCATCGCCGCGACCGCAGCAACGAGGCTGCGGTTGCCCGTTCCAACCCGCTCGCGCAAGGAGATGCGCTGGCTGCTGTCACCCATCCGCACCACCGTGCACGTAATCGACCCGTACCAATCGATCTGTGCGCGGTATCTCGTTGTGTGAAGGGTGCAGCAACACAGGCACTGGCGGAGAGAGTGGAAGTCAAACCCACGATTTCCAACAATGTACTCAAGAGGCGCCGCACCATCTCGTCGCGCCGGCGACGCTTTCTTCTCCGCGCCGTCGGCGGTTTGGGCTTCCATTACATCGCCGTTGAACGCTCTCCCCGTTGAGCAGGATCGACAGGCATAAGTCGCATTTTTTGGCTTCGCGGCCGTTCGCCCAAACCTCATGGTATCCGGCGACTTTCATGGTATCCTCCATGGTAGATCATTGGGGTCATGGTATCGCGACTTTTGGGTGGAATCGAACCGACGCCGGTCAAGAACGACACCTATTTTCAGCACCTGAAAGCTGGCGAAAAAGACTACAAGCGATCCGACAGTGGCGGCCTCTTCATGCGCGTCACCAAGACCGGATCAAAGCTCTGCGCTACGCGTGCAACTTTGACTCCAAGCAGAAGCTGCTCGCGCTAGGCCAGTATCCTGTCACTCCTCTTGCGGACGCGCGCATCAAAACGCGACGATGCCAGGAAGCGGCTTGCTGAAGGGATCGATGCCTCCATCAACCGCAAAGAAACGCTGTGGATGGACACTGTCCTCACGACCGGGGGTTTTTGCCGCACAGAACCTTCGCAACTGCCCGAGCATGGGCACGCTGTTCGGTTATATGCAGGACGCCATACCGCATGACAGCGGCGCGCTGCACTTCGACCCTCACTGGCCAAAAGAACACTTCCTTTCAAAGACCGATCAATTTGGCACGAATTGCATACCGGACCAACTCCGCGGTCGATGAAACGTTGAGCTTACGCATTGCCGATGCCCGATGGGTCTCGACCGTCTTCACGCTAAGATTCAACACCGCGCCCACCGACTTGTTGGTGTGTCCTTCGGCAATCAATTGAACAACGCTCTGTTCTCGCGAAGATAGTAAGATCTCCGATTTGTCCTTCTTGTTTGACTGATACTCATGAAGCAACTTCTCCAACAAAACACTGGTGAAGTAGGGTCGGTGGTCAAGCAATGCTTCAATAGCTGTAATAAGGTGGCTCCTCGCATCTGACTTCAGTAAGAATCCCCGCACGCCCGCCAGAAGGGCCTCCGTCAGAATCTCTTCGCGTTCATGCATCGTGAGAATGAGCACTTCTGTGTGCAGATGATGCAATTTGATTCGACGGCTAACCTCCAGCCCATTCATGACGGGCATTGAGTAATCGACGATTGCTACATCCGGCTTCATTTTCAAAGCTAACGCAACGGCTTCCCTGCCATCGGTCGCCTCACCGCCCACGGTCCAGTCGGCGCGAGTTTCGATGATCGCGCGAAGACCGGACCGAACGACTTCATGGTCATCCGCAATCAGGATCTGCTTCACAGTGACGTTCCTGTCGGTTGGAGCCACTGGCTGGGCGATCGGCGATAGCAATGCGACAGTAGGACTGACTCATCATACTGGTCGGCTTGCCTGGCGTTAATCCCACAAAACCCTGAAACTCGGTGGGGATGAGTATTCGGGTTTATCGCTTGAACACTCTTCGACATCTCATAGGCGCCGCTGCTCACTATCTGGTTGGTCAGCCCTCCCGGCATCCGCACAAAGGGTGAAGCGCAATCTCACGAGACGGTTGGAAAACCGCCACTTATTTATCGTCCGGATCAATGGATTCGAATTTGCGCAGATTTTAGCACGAACTGGCTTTTTCCCGCATGAACGAACCGTTCTCATGCCTCCACGAGCTTGCTGCGAACCGCGTATCGAACCAGGCCCGCCGTTGAATTTATGTTTAGCTTGCGCATCGCGGCAGCTCGATGCGTCTCTGTCGTCTTTATGCTGAGATTCAAGATCGCGCTCACGCCCTTATTGCTGTGCCCTTCCGCAACCAGCTTAACGATCGTCTTTTCTCGAGGCGAAAGCACCTGGTTTGGATTACCCTTCCCAGCCGTCATGCCCTTTAGTTCGCTCGTGAAGGAGCCGGCGTAGAACGGCTTATGAACTATCAATGACTCGACGGCAGCCAAGAGCATCTTGTTCGCATCAGCCTTCAGCAAAAAGGCACGGGCGCCAGCCTGGAACGCCTGCAACGCAATCACCTCTGAGTCATGCATTGTGAAAATGAGTATTTCCGTTATTTGCTGATGTTCCCGGATGCGCCGTGCAACTTCTATCCCGGTCATGAAGGGCATCGCGTAGTCAACAACGGCAACGTCAGGTCTTTTCTCTACAGCCCCGGCGACCGCCTCCTTGCCGTCGCGTGCCTCAGCAACGACCTCCCAGCCGGCGTGCCCTTCCAACACGGCCCGTAGTCCGGATCGTACCGTTTCGTGATCGTCAGCTATGAGAATCCGTTTCATGATGGAGGAACTCCAATGCGCACAGAGTCAGGCTTCGACATCCTGTGTGGTTCGCCCCCCAAATTCCCTTGAACTTTCTTCTTTCCTCCAACATTCCAAGCAGCTGTCGCTTCTAATGCTGCTCTGCAATTGATCTGTGGTGTCCCAGATGGCTATGACGCCCTACCCGCTGCCGCGCTCTCTTGAGCGGGAGAGAGTGCGGAAGTTCTGCACACAACGTAGTACCTCGGCCTCTTGTCGCTGATGAAGAATGGATTTCGAGAGTACCGCCCACCTGCCGTAATCTGGCTCTCATAGCCGGAATTCCGACACCAAATGAAATCGCCTTAGGGCCCGATCTCGCTTGATTGATTGGCATGCCGCGGCCATCGTCAGTAACCCGAAGCTTGAAATGCGTATCCATAGTCTCCATCACGACCTTCACCTGCGTCGCTTGGGCATGACGGAAGACGTTCATAAGGGCTTCTTGAATAACTCTCAGCACAGCGCGCTGTCGCTCGTAGGACAATTGATCAACTTCAGGCGCGATCTCGACCCTGGTCTTCAGTGACGTGCGCGCCGAAAATCCGTTTACGAATTGCTCGATCGTAATCTTCAGCCCATCGGCTAGCAGATTCTGAGGATGAAGCAGGTAGGTAAAGGCACGGATTTCCCTCTGCGCCTGATCGATCGACGCATCGATATCATCGACGAGCTTCTCCGCACTGCCGTTATCCCTCATGGTGCGTCTCAAGCGCATTACATTCAAGCTGGCGGCAATCAAATGCTGGCAAGTCGAATCGTGCAGATCGGATGCAATCCGCTGCTGCACTTCCTCCTGAAGCGATAACAGCCGGAGGTCGAGTTCTGCTGCAGCCCTTCTTTTGGCCGCCTTGTCGACAGCGTCGACGGTCGTCCGCTCTTCGATCACCCGGTGGCTACCGACTAGCTTGACTATATTCCCGCTTTCGGAGTCACGGACGGGATTGATCGTTGTATCAAACTCGCGCCGGCGTCCGCCAAGGGTAAGGCGATGCCGATAACAAACCGACCTTCCCTCGGCTAGACATGCATCGCAGAAAGCGCAAATGGACTTCGCATCCTCTTCGCTCATGCAGTCATGAACTGCTCTTTCGCTGCCTTCGATTGAAATTCCGAGCGAGCGTTCGAAGGCCGGGTTCATGCTCTCATAGAAGAACTGTCCTCCATCCGAAATCTGCATTCCGAAGAGATATTCCGGAGCATTTATCCAGTGAAGCTTGTGGTACGCCGGTCGGGTACTCATCGCAGTCTTGCACCTGATATTTCCCAGGTCGCGCGGCCTATCGAACTGCTCGCTTCCCTTGAGCAACGTTAGGTCTACATCGCGCCCTGAGCATTGCTTAAGTAAATACCCTCCGGAAAACACTCGTCAAGTATCTGTTTTGATATCCGAATAGCGTGAACCTACCTGGAACAATTCGCACGTTTCAATTTTATTCGAGTTTCTTCAGTTCTGCGCTTTCACAATTAAAGATTGTACTCGATTTCAGTGACTTAGCGACCCCAGCGCAGGCACCGCCCCCTAAACAAATTCAGATTCCGACCGCGGTCGAATCACTACGTATTTCGAACTGCTGCGGCCGAAGTTCGGGAAAAACGCCCAACAAGTACGTCGCACGCCCAGTACATTTTCCGATAGCGGGCAGCTATCCGTCGGCCCAAGGTCCTCGACGGAACGTGATGAGGAACTGCGACACGTTCATCCGACGACTTTCTTTACGATCGGCCGCCGCAGAAAGCTTCTCCGTCGACCTTCTTCGGCAGATGTTGCTCTCCATAGCGAGGCGGTTTTGCAGTCCTGTTTCGCAGGCCAACGAGAGGACACAGGCCAGACGAAACGCAAAACGTTAAAGGAAGGCAGCGCTAGCCGGTGGCGTAGCCGTCATACGCGATACGCGCGGCACCCCTACCCAAGGCCCGGGCAATCAGCGGGAACGCTCAGTATATTTGCCGATAGCGAAGGGTCTTCGCTCGACCGAAAATACTTATCGGGATCGATCTGCAGCTTCCAACACGGGGTTGGCTATGGCTTCACACTCCGGCAGGACGAACTTGTATCGATTGCTGATGACAGCGCTTATTGCGATAGCGCCGGCATTGTCGCTCTCTGCCTGTCAGGGAGAGACAGACAACGCAGCTCCGGCAGCCCGTCCAGTTCGGACCACAACCGTTGAGAAGCGCGAGGCTGGCGAAGCGCTTACATTTACTGGCCGCATCGAGGCCGAGGATGAAGTGAGCGTGGCGTTTCGAATTTCCGGGCGGCTGTTGGAAAACAGCGGCAAGCTCGGAGACCGGGTGGAAGCCGGCCAAATAATGGCACGACTTGAACCGCAAAACGAGTTGAACACGCTGCGGCAGGCGAAGGCTGGTCTCGCGGCCGCCCAGGGGCAATTGACGCAGGCGCGCAATCATTTCGAACGCCAGGAGACGCTTCTTGCACAGGGATGGACGACGCGGGCCAATTTCGATGTCGCGACGCAAGCGCAACAAACCGCTCAATCGCAAGTAGACGCCGCNGAAGCCCAGCTCCGTACCGCACACGATCTGGTGAGCTTCACCGAACTCAAGGCCGACGCGCCGGGGACAATAACCGCAACAGGCCCCGGCGCGGGGGAAGTTGTTCAGGCCGGACAAATGATCGCCAGGCTTGCCCGTAAAGACGGCCGCGACGCGGTTTTCGACGTTCCGGCCCAGTTGCTTCGATCAGCACCCAGCAATCCCCAGATCACCGTCAGCCTGACGGACGATCCGGCAGTGACTGCGCAGGGGCGAATCCGTGAGGTCGCAGCTCAAGCCAATCCTGTAATCCGGACCTTCGAGGTTAAAGTCGGTTTGACTGACCCTCCACCAGCCATGCGCCTTGGGGCAACCGTCGTCGGCCACCTGCAAACCGATTCCGTACCGATCATCGACATCCCAGCAACGGCGTTAACGAAGATCAATCAGCAACCTGCGGTCTGGATTGTCGATCCATCGACCAAAACGGTTTCAATCCGAAACGTCGACGTCTTGCGCTTCGACCAGGCGCGGGTGGTCGTTTCCCAGGGGCTGGACACCGGCGAAGTCGTGGTCACAGCGGGCGTTCAGGCCCTTCACCCGGGCCAGAAGATTCGTCTGCTCGGGTCCGAGCCATGATCAATCTCTCCGAATGGGCGCTCAAACACCGCTCGCTCGTCGCCTACATCATGATCGTTGCCGTCATCGCCGGCGTCCTGTCCTATTTCCGCCTTGGCCGCAGCGAAGATCCTACCTTCATCATCAAGACCATGGTCGTACAAGCAGCCTGGCCGGGAGCGACCGTCGAGGAGACCCTCAAACAGGTAACCGAACGGCTTGAGCGCAAACTGCAAGAAACGCCTCACCTGGATTTTCTGCGCAGCTTCACACGTGCCGGCGTTACGACAATCTTTGTCAACTTGAAAGGCAGCGCGAGCGCAAAAGAAGTTTCGGACACATGGTACCAGGTTCGCAAGAATGTCGGCGACATCCGCCATACGCTTCCGGCCGGAATTGTCGGGCCGGGCTTCAATGACGATTTCGGGGATACGTTCGGGATCATCTATGGCTTTACGAGCGACGGTTTCACGCATCGCGAACTGCGTGATCGCGTCGAGGATATCCGCTCGAAGCTGCTCCTGGTGCCTGACGTATCAAAGATCGAATTGTTAGGCGCACAGGACGAGAGGATCTTCGTCGAGTTCTCGATGAAGGAACTCGCCAGCCTGGGGATTGACCGGTCTGCACTGATCGCTGCGCTGCAGGCGCAGAACATCGTACGGCCGGCCGGTACGATTCAAACCGGTTATGAAAGTCTTTCGCTGCGGGTTTCAGGCGCATTCACATCGGAACAGGATGTCGCGAACACCAATTTCGTCGCCGGCGGACGTATGCTCCGTCTTAGCGACATCGCGAGAATACAGCGCGATTACTCCGACCCGCCGCAGCCTCAATTTCGTGTCAATGGCGAACCTGCCATCGGGCTCGCGATCGCGATGCGGGACGGCGGTGACATTCTTGCTCTCGGCGCAAACATCAAGCAACTGATGGCGCGGGTCACCGCAGATTTGCCTGTCGGTATCGAGCCGAAACTCATTGCGGACCAGGCCGTCACCGTCGACGGCGCCATCTCTGAATTCATGACGTCGCTGCTGCAGGCGATCGGCATTATTCTCGTCGTGAGCTTCATCAGCCTCGGCATCCGACCCGGCCTGATCATCGCGCTTTCCATTCCGCTTACGCTGGCCATCGTGTTTCCGATCATGCAAATGGCTGAAATCGATATGCAGCGCATATCGCTCGGCGCGCTGATCATCGCCCTCGCATTGCTCGTCGACGACGCGATGACGACGACCGACGCCACGCTCAATCGCCTCGCGGAAGGCGACGACAAGGTCGAGGCCGCGACATACGCGTTTCGGACTTATGCTTTTGCCATGCTCGCGGGAACGCTGGTGACGATCGCCGGCTTCGTCCCCGTCGGCTTTGCCGCCAGTTCGGCGGGAGAATACACATTTTCGCTCTTCGCGGTGGTCAGCATCGCGCTGATCGTGTCATGGTTCGTTGCGGTGATCTTCGCGCCGCTGCTGGGTGTCGTCATTCTCAAGCCACCAAGGGCCGCGGCGACCGCCGATCCCGGAAGGATTTTCCGATGGTACCGGACTTTCCTCACCTTCGCCATGCGGGCGAAATGGCTGACGATTTTCGTTTCGTTGGCACTCTTCGCAGCATCCTTTCTCGCGCTTCCGCTCATCCCTCGGCAATTCTTTCCGTCCTCGGATCGTCCGGAACTGCTCGTTGACCTCAGCCTGCCGCAGAATGCGTCGATCTATGCCAGCGAAACCGCAGCGCAACACCTCGATGCTGCTCTGAAGGGCGATCCGGATGTGGCGCGCTGGAGCACTTATGTGGGCCGCGGCGCAATTCGCTTCTATCTGCCGCTCAATGTTCAGTTGCCGAACAACTTCTTCACCCAGGCGGTGATTGTTGCCAAGGACGTTGCGGCACGCGAACGTCTTCGTGAGAAGCTGGAAAAGATCCTGTCTGACGAGTTTCCAAGCGCAATTTCGCGGGTTTACCCGCTTGAACTTGGGCCTCCGGTCGGATGGCCCGTACAATACCGCGTCAGCGGACCCGACATAGGTCAGGTTCGCGAGATTTCTCTCAAGCTCGCCCAGATCGTCGCGGCCAACCCCAAAGCCGAGAAGGTCAATTTCGACTGGATCGAGCCCGCCCGCCAGGTGCGCATTCGGGTCGACCAGGATGAGGCGCGCCTGTTGGGCCTCAGCTCGCAGGCACTGGCCAGTGTTCTCAATACCGTCATATCCGGCACCTCGGTCACCCAGGTGCGCGACGATATCTATCTGGTCGATGTCATCGCGCGTGCGACGGATGAACAGCGGGTCTCGCTGGCTACCCTGCGCACCGTGCAAGTGCCGCTGCCGGGAGGGCGAACGGTTCCGCTCAGTCAGTTTGCGACCTTCGAGTACGGGCAGGAATATCCCTTGATCTGGCGGCGCGACCGCGTTCCGACCCTGACGGTGCAAGCCGACATCGTCGCCGGAGCCCTGCCGGAGACGGTCGTGAGCTCGCTTTCGGCCGGTGTGGAGGTCCTGACAAAGACCCTCCCCGCAGGGTATCAAATCGTTGTCGGCGGGACTGTCGAAGAAAGCCGGAAATCGCAGGCCTCCGTCGTCGCCGTCGTGCCGGTCATGTTGCTCATCATGCTCACTGTCCTCATGGTGCAGCTACAAAGCTTCCAACGGCTGTTCCTGGTCCTCAGTGTAGCGCCTCTCGGTCTGATCGGCGTCGTTGCGGCGCTCCTGCTGTCTGGCAGGCCGCTGGGCTTCGTCGCTATTCTCGGCATCCTGGCGCTGCTGGGCATGATCACCAAGAATGCGGTGATCCTGATCGGCCAGATCGAAGCGGAGCGTTCTCAGGGAAAAAATGCCTGGGACGCCGCCATCGATGCCAGCAGCTCCCGTTTCCGTCCAATCATGCTGACCGCCGTATCGACCGTCCTGGGTATGATTCCCATCGCTCCGACAGTTTTTTGGGGGCCGATGGCCTTCGCAATTATGGGCGGTCTGCTTGTCGCAACCATTCTAACGCTGATCTTTCTGCCTACATTGTATGTGGCCTGGTTTCAGAGAACGGGATCGCCAGAGGCTTCTTCGAATCCCGTACANTCACACAAATTGTAGATTGCGCGCAGGCTCACATCTTCATTGCATCCTGATCGCAATATCTCGATACAGGAAACTGTTTTTTTCAAATCCAACGCCGTGGCGGTCTCAGCGTTTTCGGTAAGGTGATTCCCCATCTTCGACTCGGTGATCCACCTGATATCNTGGTGCGTAATGAGTATGCATCCTGCCAATACCCAAAAACGGAGGCAGTCATGCTGAACTCGAAAGCGTCATTTGCATTTTCACTGCTAGTCCCGGCGTCGATCCGCATATCTATTCTCGCAGCAACTTTAATCGCGATGACGGCGGGCATGATACCGCTCGCTACACCGGCAGACGCCGCAGAGTGGTGCTCCCGAAGGAAGGGAAACACGAATTGTGCCTTCCAGACCCGAGAGCAGTGTCAGGCGGCCATGAGCGGACGAGGCGGCACTTGCGTCCAACGCAGGCATCGTTAGATCGCTGATCGACGCGCGGCGTTCATTTTATTTTGAAGGCGCCTCGTCTCCCGGACACCGGATCAAAAGCCGCGACGCAGCTCTCCTATTCGCGACTGCGTCGGCGAAGCTAGACCCGAAAGAATCCAAAACAAGGAGACCGGCGCGTCATCGAGTTCAGCTGCGTTACTCCATCGAGAGCCGAGGCAGGCTTTCCCATTTTCGGTAAGGGTGATTCCTCTTCTTCAAACGGGTGATCACCTGATATTGCGGGACATTCTGCAGGCGCATCGTCCCGAAAACCTGAAAGGGAGATGATGATGACCAATTCGAAGACGCAATTTGCAGTTGCCCTGCTTGTTTCCGCGTTTGCGTTGTCAATTTCGGCAGCGTCGGCGCAACGTGCGCAGGGACAATCGGTGGCCGAGTTACGAGCGGAATGTTTCAGGCAGGCCAACGCAGCGGCTGACATGGTGGTTACCGCTAACCCCGCCGCGACTGCCGAGAGAAATTCCAGAGGTACGGCGGCATACCGTGATTGCGCCAGGCGAAAGGGAATCCGACCATGACGCGCTCTCCTCGCTAGAGGACGCGCGGATCAAGTCGGTCTGGTTTCTCCAGCCAAATCTTCCACTCGCTCGCGATGTTCTCGCTGCCCGCGGCCGGGATGGATTCGCAATGAGCCGCTATGCCTCTTCACAGGAAGGCAACGGCAGCTTGAGGTCCGCTTTACGATCTTCACCACGTGAGCTGGTGTTGATCCTGTCAGAGGGTGGAAGCTCGCTGCTGGCCTTTGCGACATGGGGTCAGTAAGGTCATGAGTTCATTGGACGAACGAGGTGGGGACGCGGGGCTGCTCGTGAACGGTCCGGGCAGCACACTTGGAAGCGCGACTTATCGCGCCGTTGGACTTTTTGGCTTCTGGCTAGTGCTAACTGGCGCCGACTCCAGCGATCTTGCGGCCGGGCTGGTGGCTGCTGTTACCGCAACTTGGGCAAGTCTGCGCCTCATGCCGGCCGAGCAATGGGCCCTAAGTCCCGTCAAGTTTGCAAGATTCGTACTGCACTTTCTGCGTCAATCGATTGTCGCCGGAACAGACGTCGCGCTGCGCGCGCTTGATCCTCGGCTGCCGCTCCGGCCAGGCTTCGTGGTCTATCAAGCGCACCTCCCGCCGGGTACGAAGAGAAATGCGTTCTGCGCAGTCATGAGTTTACTACCAGGCACGCTTCCGTGCGGGCCCGCGGAAGGCAATGGCCTGACCATTCATTGTCTCGATGTGACGCAGCCGGTGGTCGAGCAGCTGGCTGCGGAGGAAGCCCTGTGCATGCAGGCACTCGGAGGAGCGCAGCGCAATGGCTAGCTTCCTGTTCGGAGCCGCGGGCGTTGTGCTGGCGATGGTGGCGCTTGGTTTGATCGTGATTCTTCGCCGTCCAGCCGAGGTTGACCACATGATGGCGGCGCAGCTCGTGGGCACCGGCGGCGTCACCATACTTCTTTTGCTGGCCGCGGCGACCGAGACACCGCCGATCGTGGACGTTGCATTGCTGTTGGCGCTGTTTGCTGCATTCGCGGCCGTCGCGTTCGTTAGAAGTGCGTCTGACCGTCAGTGCGAGGTCTCGAAAGCGAGCGGCGGATGAACCTCGCGCTTGACATCTTCACCGTTTCCGCGGTCTCGGCGGGTGCGTTCTTCTTTTTGGCGGGGACGGTCGGTTTACTCCGCTTCCCGGACTCGCTGACGCGCCTGCACGCCCTGACCAAGGTCGACAATCTTGGCCTTGGCCTTGTCGTTCTGGGTCTGTTGCCACAGGCAAACGGACTGTTCAGCGCCTTGAAGTTGGTGAGCATCTGGCTGCTGGTCCAACTATCCGGCGCGATTGTTACACAGCTCATTGCGGGCGTGGTTCGACAACACGGATCACATGAATGACCATCTTGTCTGTTTTCGACATGGGGCTTGTCGTCCTGATCCTGGGAATCGGGGCATCGACCATCGCCGTGCGCCAAGCGTTCGCAGCCGTTATAGGCTTCGTCGTCTACGGGTTGCTGTTGTCCATCGCCTGGGTCAGGCTCTCTGCGGTCGACGTCGCGCTGACGGAGGCGGCGATCGGCGGTGGAATGACCGGCATGTTGATGCTCGGTGCGGTCGCACGCCTGCGCTTTGTCAAAGGCAACGACACCCGGGCCAGCCTGCCGGTGCGTTTTGCGGCGGGAGTATTGTGTGCGCTTGTCGCGGCAGGCCTTGCGACCGCCGTCATATCCCCGCCCGAGGCCATTCCCACCCTCGCCCCGATGGTGATGGAGAATCTGGCGCAGAGCGGCCTCGGCAATCCTGTCGCCGGCGTTCTGTTCGTTTACCGCGCGCTCGACACGCTGCTCGAGAAGGTGGTCTTGATACTCGCTTTGCTGGCGTCTGGTCGTTGGCACCGGATAGCGTGTGGGGCGGAATACCGGGACTACGTCTCTATGCGCAATCAAACAGCACACTGACTTTTCTTGCCCAGCTTCTGCCACCGGTGGGAATCGTGGTCGCGATCTATATGTGCTGGGTCGGAGCGAAAGAACCGGGCGGCGCCTTTCAAGGCGGCACGATCTTGGCCGCGATGTGGCTCCTTGTCATGATCGCAGGCCTGAAGAGTGTGCCTTCGATCAGCCAGCCCTGGTTACGCCTGCTGCTCGTCGTCGGGCCGGTGATTTTCCTTGCCATCGGGCTCGCCGGGATGGTGCTGGCGAATGCCTTTCTTGCCTATCCACCGGGCTACGCCAAACCGTTGATTATCGCGGTGGAGGTCGCCTTGACGCTTTCGATCGGTGTGGCACTGGGCCTGCTGGCCACAGGTCCACCGGAACGGGTGCAACAGCAATGAANGCCGCAACGTTGTTCGGCTTAAGTGGCGCAGCGCTGGTGGGCTTCGGATTGTACGGGCTCGTTACANATCCCGAGCCGCTACGCAAGATACTGGCATTCAACCTGCTGGGAAGCGGCGTGTTTCTGGTGTTCGGCGTCGTGTCCAGGAGGGCCGCAGCTTCCGGCCTCGGGGGCGATCCAGTCCCTCAGGCGATGGTCATTACCGCGATCGTTGTTGCCTTCGCGGCGACGGCCATGGCGATCGCCCTGGTGCTGCGACTTTTGCAGGAAACCGGCCGATCCACGCTCAGCGCCGATAATTCCGGAGGCACAGATACGGTCAGAGGCAACTCCTGATGCCGGACGCACCCGTCTTGCCCGACGCGACAACGACAGATGGAGCTCTTCTTGTTCTGGCAATCGTGTTGCCAGCCGCGGGCATTCTGTTGTCGTTCGTCCTCGGCGGGCGGTACGTTGAAAGGATTGCCTCCGTTCTGCTGCCCTCCGGTCTCTTCCTTGCGACGATCATCTTCGCCGACGTGTGGCAAAGCGGCCAGCGGCTGATCTACATCGTCGGAGATTGGAAGCCTCCGCTCGGGATTGCGTTGCGCGCGGACGGACTTTCGGCGGCGATGATGGTAGCAATGGCGATCGTGATCTGCGCTGTCGCTGTCTTTGCATGCGCGGACTTCGGTACGCGCGCAGGGTCCGTCGAAGCCCGCGCGCCGTTCGCGTTCTGGATCCTGCTGATGGCGATCTGGGGCGCAATGAATATGGTCTTCCTGGGCGGAGATCTGTTCACGTTATACGTCGCGATCGAGCTCCTCACCTTCGCCGCGGTACCGCTGGTCTGCCTCGATGGCCGAGCGGAAACATTGCAGGCTGCGCTGCGATACCTGCTCTTCGCCCTGCTCGGCTCGATTCTCTACCTGGTCGGAACGGCCCTGCTCTACGGCAGCTATGCCACGCTCGACATCGTCCTGCTCTCCCGCCGGGTTCATATGGAACCCGCGACACTTGTTGCCGCCACGCTGATGACAACAGGGCTCTTCGCCAAGACCGCGCTCTTTCCGCTGCATTTATGGCTTCCGCCAGCCCATGCCGGCGCACCGGCGGCCGCCAGCGCGGTTTTGTCCGCGGTGGTGGTGAAGGGCTCGTTCTTCATCGTCGTGCGGCTCTGGTTCGACGTCATGCCGGGATTGCTCGGTCCGGCCGGCGCGCAGCTGTTCGGTGCGCTGGGGGCGGCGGCAATTGTATTCGGCAGCGTCGTCGCACTGCGACAGCAGAGGCTCAAGCTCCTGATCGCCTATTCGACGGTCGCGCAGATCGGCTACCTGCTCCTGATGTTTCCGCTCGCCCTTGACACAGTGTCCGCGCAGCTCCAGAGCAGCGGCGCTTTGACCGGCGGCATGCTTCAGGCGATATCGCACGCGACAGCGAAGGCGGCCATGTTCATGGCCGCTGGGCTTATCTATGTCGCCCTCGGACATGATCGCATCGCCGAACTCGGAGGGATCGCACGGGCGCTTCCGATGACGATCTTCGCGTTCGCACTCGGTGGAGTATCCCTGATCGGGTTGCCGCCAAGTGGCGGCTTTCTGNCGAAATGGCTGCTGCTGGAGGCGACGGTCGCGACCGGTCAATGGTGGTGGGCGATTGTGATGCTCGCGGGAGGCCTCTTCACAAGCGGCTATATGTTCATCGTGCTGTCGAGCGCGGTTGCGCCGTCGAGTGAGCCCCTCAAGCTCCGCATCGATGTGCCGAGATATCAGGAAGCAGCGGCGCTCGCGCTGGCACTGACGTCGCTGTTGCTGGGTCTGGTCGCGCTTGGCCCTATCGATATCCTCCAAATTGGCCGCCCGGAATCAACGATGGTTGGGTCGCGATGACTGGGGAAAGTACATTGCTGGCCAGTGCCTTCGTCGTTCCACTCGGCATGCTCCTGGCATGCCTCTGGCCGCGGGCGCTGAACCGGATGCCTTCGCTGCTGGCGTTCGCCCCGATCCCGGCGCTGGCCGCTGTGTTGCTTGTCGCTTCTGATTCTTCGCTGGCCATAGGTTCGACACGCCTCCATTTGACGTTCGCTCTGGACCGCCCTGGAGCCATGCTGCTGGGCGTTGCGGCGCTGTTGTGGATCGCATCAGGTGTTTACGCTGCGCAGTATTTGCGGGGCCGGCCCAACCGCGGACGATTCGTGGTGTGCTGGTTGATGACGCTCACCGGCTGCCTGGGTGTATTTCTGGCCGCCGACATGGTGGGTTTCTATTTTCTTCTCGCGCTGCTCACACTCGGAGCCAGCGGCCTCGTCATCTACCANGAAACGCCCGGCGTATGGCGCGCCGGCGCGGTCTATATCGGGCTCGCCCTGCTGGCCGAATCCCTCCTCCTGATGGCCTTCGTGCTGCTGGCCGAGCAAATCCCTGATGATAGCCTGTTAATCCGCGATGCGGCCGCAGCGCTGCCGACCGCGCCTCAGCGCGACCTGATACTTGCCCTGTTGGTAGCCGGCCTGGGCATGAAGGCTGGTCTGGTACCATTTCATTTCTGGATGCCACTGGCATATTCGGCAGCCCCGACGCCGGCTTCCGCCGTGCTGAGCGGTGCAGCCGTCAAGGCAAGCATCCTTGGAATGATCCGGTTTTTACCGCTCGAACCAGCGCTTCCCGATTGGGGGACGGCACTCGCAGCCGCAGGACTTTTTGCAGCACTCTACGGCGTCATGATTGGAATCNCGCAGCGCAATCCCAGGGTCGTGTTGGCGTATTCAAGCGTGAGCCAGATGGGATTCATCGTTGCGATCATCGGCATGGGAATGCTCGCGGGGGACGGCCGCGCTGCACTGGCAGCAGCCTTCTATGCCGCGCACCACGTCCTGGTGAAAGGCGCACTGTTCCTGTCCGTGGGCGTGATCGCCGCAACCGGTAGCCGGCGGCTGTGGCCGATGCTGCTGCCCGCGGCGGTCATTGCGGTCGGTCTCGGCGGGCTCCCGCTCACGGGCGGTGCATTGGCGAAATTCGTTGCTGACGAGCTACTGGGAGACGGCCCTGCGAGCACGATTGCAACGCTGTCTGCGGTTGGCACGACGCTGCTGATGTTGCAGTTCTTGCGCGGCCTTGCGAAGTCGGCATCGCAAGATCCGCACGCGATAGCAGCCGCAGGACTTGTCTGGCCGTGGCTGGCGACTGCAGTGGTTTCGCTCGTCGTGCCGTGGACGCTATATCTGACCGTCCCGAGGGGAACACTGCCTGACCCGCTTTCTCCGGCAGTGCTATGGAAGGCGCTTTGGCCCGTTCTGCTGGGCGCGGTACTGGCAATTGCGCTGGGGCATTGGTGGCGTTCGTTGCCACGCATTCCCAAGGGAGACATCATTGTGGCACTGGATGGCGGAATGCGGGTGGCTGTCACGTGCAGCAAGGCATTGGGACGAATGGACCGCGCTCTTCGTCAGTGGCCGATGGCCGGCGTGTCGTTACTAATAGTGACCATCGCGCTGGCTGCAGCACTATTCCCGCGGTAAATCGCGAGCGGAATCGCCTGGACGCAGACCTCACCCAGCTATCGGCAACGCGCAGGCGCACCGCCGCAGGCGCGTTTCGCGACCCTGCCGACGATTCGGTACACCCGACGTGACGGAAAGAAAGCGACTATACCCGGCGCCAGCCACAGCGACGCCGTCCCCTGTGCCACCAGCAAACCCAAC
>JGI25153J46596_10001097_pt1 | contig 16465 bp, 12 predicted proteins | sample AraplaMF_Col_mMF_FD_46596 | JGI IMG/M metagenome (IMG submission 46596)
CGACCGCGTGGCGGTGATCTGGCCGTGATCCGTCATATAGCGTTTCCCCAGCCGCTATCGGCGGCTCTCCTCCTTCCAGGAGATCAGCCATTAGAGGGCAAGCTGGTGAATCGCATCTTCGAGCCAGGCGGGCGCGCGCGTATTCCTGATATCGTGCTTAACAAAGCGTTAATGCCGCTACGGTACGCGAACTGACAGCTGAAAACCCGCAACATGATGAATTCAGATTTGACTGGGACCTCGAAGAAGGTGCGCTCCCTCTCCCGCTTGCGGGGGAGGGCTGGGGTGGGGGTGTCTCCGCGGGCGACACTGCCCGAATGGAGAGAGCCCCCACCCGGCGCTTCGCGCCGACCTCNCCCGCAAGCGGGAGAGGTGAAGCTCACCTGCGGCCAGCTCTATCTAAACAAAATTCATCACGCTTTAGGCGGGGTCTACCAGAATCACCCTGACGTCGTTGACGTTGGTGAGTGTCGGGCCGGTCAGCAGGAGATCGCCGGTCGTCGAGAAGAAGGCGGTCGCATCGTTGTTGGCGAGATAGGCCGCGGGATCGAGGCCGAGCGATTTCATCTTCGCAAACGTCGTCTGATCGATCGAGGCGCCGGCGGGATCGCTTGCGCTGCCGGCGCCGCCGTCGGCGCCGTCGGTGTCGGCGGCCAGCGCCACGATGCCGGTCGTGTCCTTTAGAATATCCGCCAGCGCCAGCGCATATTCCTGGTTGGGGCCGCCGCGGCCGTTGCCGCGCACGGTTACCGTGAGTTCGCCGCCCGACAGGATGGCCGTGCGCTTGCCCTCGCTGCGCGCCTTCAGCGCCAGCCGTGCATGATCGGCGGCAACCTCGCGCGCCTCGCCTTCGAGATCGGCGCCGAGGCCGATGACTTCATAGCCGGCGTCGCTTGCGACCTTGATCGCCGCGTCGAGCGATGCCTTCGGCTTGGCGATCATCTCGAATCGCGCACGGGCAAAGGCGGGATCGCCGGGCTTGCAACTCTCATTCCCGGCGTCGTCGAGCGCACGCCTGACGGCATCGTCGACCACCAGATTATATCGTGCGACCAGCGCGCGGGCGTCCGCCAGCGTGCTTGGATCGGGCACCGTCGGTCCCGATGCGATCGCGGATGGGTCGTCGTGCGGCACGTCCGAGATCGCGAGCGTCACGATCTCGGCGGCGCGCTGTCCGGCGCGGGCCAGCCGGCCGCCCTTGATCCGCGACAGGTGCTTGCGGACGATGTTCATCTCGCCGATCGGCGCGCCCGATCGCAACAGCGCGCGGTTGACCTGCTGTTTCTGCGCAAACGAAACGCCGTCGGCCGGCGCGATCCAGTTGGCGGAGCCCCCGCCGGACAGCAGTACCAGCAACAGATCATCGGAAGTCGCTTCCGCGGCAAGGCGCAGCGTTTCGTCGGCGGCTTTCAATCCGGCTTCGTCGGGCACGGGGTGGCCGGCCTCGATCACCTTGATCCGCCGCGTCGGCACGCCGTGGCCGTGGCGCGTGGTGGCAAGGCCGCTCAGCCGCGACGGATCGAGGCCCAGCGTGTCGAGATAGTGCCGTTCGGCGGCGGCGGCCATCGCGGCCGCGCCCTTGCCGGCGGCAAGGCAGATCACCTTGCCCTTGGGCAGGGGAGGCAGATGCGCCGAGAGCACGACGTCGGGATGCGCGGCCGCGACGGCCGCGTCAAAGATCGCACGCAGGAGGGAACGTCGGTCGGTCATGATCTGCAACGAAACTGTCAACGGGACGGGAGTCCGGTTATCCATCCATTCGCAGCAAAAGAAAACCCCCGCGGGTGACCGCGGGGGCGCCCGTGGCCCGCAAATGGGCCAATCGGGATTCTGAATGACTAGCCGCCGGCGTCGCCGGAGAGGATCTCGCCGAAGCGTTCCCAGGTCTCGCCCTTGAACCGGATCAGTTGCACCGAGGAGATCGGCGCAAAGTCGGTCGCCGACGTGTTGACCTTGATGCCCGGCAGGAGCCCGTCGAGNTCGAGNTCCTTGATGCTCGCCGCCTGCTTCATGACGTTCTCACGCGTGAGATTGTCGCCGCAGGCTTTCAGCACGTGGACCAGGCCCTGTGCGACGGTATAGCCGAACATCACCGACGCGTCGGCGCGGTTGGCTTCCGGATAATACTTGTCCAGGAACTCGTTCCAGGCCTTCATGCCCTTATCATCCTTCCACTGCGCATCCGTCGGATCCTTCAGATACTGCGAGGAGATGATGTCCTGGGCGTTTTCCGTGCCGGCCGGCTTGATGACGCTGCCGATCGATGCAGAGACGTTGTTGAGGAAGTGCAGCGGCTTCCAGCCGATCTCGGCGTTCTTCTTGATCGCCTGCGCTGCAAACTTCGGCGTGGTGATGTTGATGAAGACGTCGGCGCCGGTCGACTTCAGCTTGACGATGTGGGAATCGATCGTCGGCTCGGAGACCTCGTAGCTCTCCTCCATGACGATCATCGAGGCCGCCTTGGCNCCGAGTCCGTCCTTGAAGCCCTTCAGATAGTCCTTACCGTAGTCGTCGTTCTGGTAGAGGATTCCGATCTTGGCGTTCGGCTTCTCCTTCAGAATGTACTTCGCATAGATCTGCGTTTCGCTCTGGTAGTTGGGCTGCCAGCCCATCGTCCACGGGAAGTTCTTCGGATCGTTCCACTTGGTCGCGCCGGTGGCGACGAACAGCTGCGGCACCTTCTTGGTGTTNAGGTATTTCTGGATCGCGGTGTTCGGCGGCGTGCCGAGCGGATTGAAGATCAACAGCACCTCGTCGCTCTCGACCAGCTTGCGTGCCTGCTCCACGGTCTTCGGCGGCGAGTAGGCGTCGTCGTAGCTGACGAAGTTGATCTTGCGGCCGTTGATGCCGCCCTCGGCATTGATCTTCTTGAAATAGGCTTCCTCGGTCTTGCCGATCACGCCATAGGCGGAAGCGGGTCCGCTGTAGGGCATGATGTTGCCGATCTTGATTTCGGTATCGCTGGCGCCGGGATCGTATTTCTTCTGTGCGAAAACGCTGCTCGACGTTACCGCGAGCAATCCAAGTGCGGCCGAAAGGGCCGCAAGTTTTTTCATTTTGGACATTCCTGTCTCTCCCTTTTCATTTCTTAATGTAGCCGTCCGGCCTCTTGATGAGGCTCTTGTGGCTGCGTTGTGATTAGCATCTTGCCGGAGGCGTCACAACAAAAAGCCCCTGCGGNAAAGGCCGCAGGGGCTGCATCTTTATNGGGCCGGCGCGGGACTAGCCGCCGGTGTCGCTCGAGAGAATTTCACCGAAGCGTTCCCAGGTCTCGCCCTTGAAGCGGATCAATTGCAGCTGCGAGAGCGGCGCAAAATCGGTCGCCGACGTGTTGACCTTGACGCCCGGCAGCAGGCCGCCGAGTTCGAGGTCCTTGATGCTCGCCGCCTGCTTCATGACGTTGGCGCGGGTCAGGTCGTCGCCGCAGGCCTTCAGCACGTGCACCAGCCCCTGCGCGACGATGTAGGCGTACATCACCGAGGCATCGGCCCGATTGGCTTCCGGATAATACTTGTCCAGAAATTCGTTCCAGGCCTTCATCGCAGCGTCATTCTTCCACTGCGCATCCGTCGGATCCTTGAAATATTGCGACGAGATGATGTCCTGTCCGTTCTCGAAGCCGGCCGGCTTCATCACGCTGCCGATCGAGCCTGAAACGTTGTTGAGGAAATGCAGCGGTTTCCAGCCGATCTCGGCGTTCTTCTTGATCGCCTGCGCTGCAAATTTCGGCGTGGTGATGTTGAAGAAGACGTCGGCGCCGGTCGACTTCAGCTTGACGATGTGGGAGTCGATCGTCGGCTCGGAGACTTCGTAGCTCTCCTCCATGACGATCAGGGAAGCCGCCTTGGCGCCGAGGCCGTCCTTGAAGCCCTTCAGGTAGTCCTTGCCGTAGTCGTCGTTCTGNTAGAGTACTCCGATCTTGGCGTTCGGATGGTTCTTCAGGATGTACCTGGCGTAGATCTGCGACTCGCTCTGGTAATTGGGCTGCCAGCCCATCGTCCACGGAAAATCCTTCGGATCGTTCCACTTGGTGGCGCCGGTCGCGACGAACAGCTGCGGCACCTTCTTGGTGTTGAGGTATTTCTGGATCGCGGTGTTCGGCGGCGTGCCGAGCGAGTTGAAGACCAGGAGGACTTCGTCGCTCTCGACCAGCTTGCGCGCCTGCTCCACGGTCTTCGGCGGCGAGTAGGCGTCGTCATAGCTGACGAAGTTGATCTTGCGGCCGTTGATGCCGCCCTCGGCATTGATCTTCCTGAAAAAGGCTTCTTCGGTCTTGCCGATCACGCCGTAGGCGGACGCGGGTCCGCTGTAGGGCATGATGTTGCCGATCTTGATTTCGGTATCGGTGGCGCCGGTGTCGTATTTCTTTTGTGCTAATGCGCCGCTGCTGGACGCGGCAAGCAATGCGAGGGCAGCCGCACCGGCTCCCAATCGCAAGTTGATAGCGAGCATTGTTTGATCTCCCTAGGATCACGATGGATGTGTCATCTTCTTTTTGATTGGAGCGCTTGGCGGCTCTTTGAGGGGCCATTGAATACCTTTCGGCCCCGTCCAGCAACAAAAAGCCCCCCGCGACGGGCGTCGCGGGGGGCGATATTTAGTCGGATGAAGTGGGCGGTTGCCCGCGGGGCGGAATATTAATTAATGGCCGACTTCGCCGCTGATGACGTCGCCGAACATGTCCCACTTCTCACCCTTGAAGCGCATCATTTGAAGTTGCTCGATCGGGGCGAAGTCGGTGGCCGAGGTATTCATCTTGATTCCCGGCAGCAGCGTATCGGTTGCGAAGTCCTTCAGGCTCGCGGCCTGTTTCATGATGTTGGCACGGGTCAGGTCATCGCCGCACATTTCGAGCATCTTGGTCAGGGTCTGCGCCGCGCCGTAACCATAGATCACCTGGCTGTTGTGGCGGTCGGCGTCCGGATAGTACTTGTCGAGGAAGGCCAGAAACTTCTTGATCCCGGGATCGTCGTGCCATTGCGCGTCGCCGGCGTCCTTGGCGTAGTGCGCCGATAGCACGCCTTGCCCGTTCTCGAAGCCCGCCGGTCTCATGACGGCGCCGACCGATGTCGAGACATTGGCCACGATCTGCAGCGCCTTCCAGTCGATCTCGGCCATCTTCTTGATGGTCTGCGCCGCGAATTTCGGCGTCGTGATGCTGATCAGGACGTCCGCGCCGCTGGCCTTGAGCTTGACGATATGGTTGTCGATCGTCGGTTCCGATATCTCGTAGCTTTCCTCGGCGACGATCATCGAGGCCTTGGCGCCAAACCCGTCCTTCAGGCCCTTGAGGTAGTCCTTGCCGAAGTCGTCGTTCTGATAGAGCACCGCGACCTTGGCGTCCGGCTTTTCCTTCATCAGGTATTTGGCGTAGATGCGCCCCTCGCTCTGATAGGAGGGCTGCCATCCGATGGTCCAGGGAAAGTGCTGCGGATCGTTCCACTTGGTGGCGCCGGTGGCGACGAACAGTTGCGGCACCTTCTTGGAGTTGAGATATTTCTGGATCGCGGTGTTGGACGGCGTGCCGAGCGGGTTGAACACCACCAGCACCTCGTCGCTCTCGACGAGCTTGCGCACCTGTTCGACGGCCTTGGGCGGGCTATAGGCGTCGTCATAGGAGATGAACTTGATCTTCCGCCCGTTGATGCCGCCATTGTCATTGATCATCTTGAAGAAGGCTTCTTCGGTCTTGCCGATGATGCCGTAGGCGGAGGCGGGGCCGCTGTAGGGAACGATGTGACCGACCTTGATTTCGGTGTCGGTCGCACCGGTATCGTATTTCTTCTGGGCGAGGGCGGTGCCGGACGTGAAAACGAACGCGGCGACCGCCGCCCCGAAGGCGGCGGTCCATCGTGATGCGGGCATGGTGTCTCCTGAGTTTGTTCGTTAGCTTTCTTAGTTCTTCTTGAGTTTACCCAGCAGCTGCTGGGCGATCATCGCGACCTGCCTTGCGCCATGCGGCACCAGGAAGATCACCAGGAACAGAAGCACTCCGAATACGGCGCCGGAGAGGCCCTTGGAGATGCTTTCGGCGATGTTGGGCACGAAGATGATGAAGGCGGAACCGACGATCGATCCCGGCAGCCAGCCGACACCGCCGACGACCATGCCGAGGAACAGCTGGATCGCAAGATTGATCGTGAAGCTGTCCGGCGCCACGAACTGCACGGCGATGGCCCCCAGGCCGCCGGCCACGCCGGTGATGGCCGCCGAGACGCCGAACGCCAGCGTCTTGTAGAGCGCGACGTTGATGCCCATCGCAGAGGCCGCGATCTCATTGTCGCGGATCGCCATGAAGGCACGGCCGGATCGCGACCGCAGCAGGTTGATGGAGGCGATGTAGATGCCGATCGTGATCACGAGCGTGAAGTAATACAGCCACATGTCCTGCGACATCGGCAGGCCGAACGGCGCGTCGGGCTTGGTCACGACCAGGCCTTGCACGCCGCCGGTCCAGTGCTCGACAAAGTGCAGTTTCAGCAGTTGCGGCATCGCGACCGCCAGCGCGAAGGTCGCCAGCGCGAGATACACGCCGGAGAGCCGCAGCGCCGGCTGGCCGAAGATGAAGCCGAAGGCAAAGCAGATGACCGCGGCGATCGGCAGCGTCAGGACATAGTTCATGCCCGCATATTCCATCAGGACCGCGGAGGTGTAGGCGCCCACCGCGTAGAACGCGCTCTGGCCGAGCGAGAACTGGCCGCTGCCGCCGGTCAGGATGTTCAGGGCGAGCACCGCGAGCCCAAGGTACAGAATCTGCGTCATCTGGAAGATGATGAAGTTCTTGACGAACAGCGGCCCGATGACGAGCGCGGCCAGCACGACCAGCGAGGTGCCCAGCCCGAGCGTCATGGCCCGCTTCGGAACGGCCTCGACGGCCGGTGCTTCTGTGACGACTTCTTCAGCGGCGCTCATGATCAAACTCGCTTCACGATGGGCCGGCCGAGCAGGCCTGCCGGTTTGACGACCAGGACGGTGATGATCAGCGCAAGCGCGATCGGCAGTTTCAGTTCGTTACCGACGCCGGGAATGTAGGTCCCGGCGAGATTTTCAAAGACGCCGACGAGAAAGCCGCCGATCACGGCGCCGAGCGGCGAGGTCAGGCCGCCGAGCACGGCCGCGGCAAAGCCGTAGATCAGGACGCCGCCCATCATGTTCGGCTCCAGGAACACGACCGGGGCGATCAGGATGCCCGCGATCGCACCGATCGCGGAGGCCATGCCCCAGCCGAGCGCGATCATCCAGGAGGTGTTGATGCCGACCAGGCGGGCCGATTCAGGCAGCGAGGCGGCCGCCCGCATCGCCAGCCCGATGCGCGTGAACTGGAAGAAGATGTAGAGCGCGATCAGCAGCAGGATGGTGACGCCGATCATGCCGGCCTGGTGCGTCGAGATCAGCTGGCTGCCGAGGAAGGGCGAGGAGCCGAACGGCGACGGGTACTGCTTGATGGTGAAGTCCCAGATCAGGCCGGCCACCGAGTTGACGATCGCAAACAGGGCGATGAAGCCGGCGACGTTGGTCAGCACCGGGGCCTTGGCGAGCGGCTTGAACAGCAGCCGCTCGATCAGGATGCCGCCGGCAAAGGAGATCACCAGCGTGATCAGGAAGGCCCACCAATAGGGGATGCCCCATTGCATCAGCTGCCAGGAGATGAAGGTCGAGAACATCGCCATTTCGCCCTGGGCGAAGTTCAGATGGTCGATCGCCTGGTAGATCATCACGACGGCGAGCGCCATGCAGGCATAGATCGCGCCCGTGGCGATGCCGGCCAGGACTTGGTTGGTAAACAGCTCCATTGTCCTGCTCCTCAGTAGCCGAGATAGGATTTGCGGACGTCTTCGTTGGTCGCGATGTCCTTGGCNTTGCCCGACATCACGATCCGTCCGGTTTCGATCACATAGGCCTGGTCGGCGAGNTCCAGCGCCAGCTGCGCGTTCTGCTCGACCACCAGGATGGTGACCTTGTCCTCACGGTTGATCTTGCCGAGAATCTTGAACAGCTCGCGCACGATCAGCGGCGCCAGGCCGAAGGACGGCTCGTCCAGCAGCATCAGGCGCGGCCGCAGCATCAGCGCGCGCGCGACCGCGAGCATCTGCTGCTCGCCGCCCGACAGCGTGCCGGCCTGCTGGGTGTGCCGCTCCTTGAGCACCGGGAAGTGCTCGTACATGCGCTCGATGTCGGCGACGATGTTCTTCTTGTCGCTGCGGGTGATGGCCCCGAGCTGCAGATTCTCCTCCACCGTCATGGTGGTGAAGGTGCCGCGGCCCTGCGGCACATGGGCGATGCCGAGACGGACGACGTTTTCCGTCGAGCGGCTGCCGATCGGCTTGCCCTCGAACTCGACCGCCCCGGTCGAGCGCACCATGTTGCAGATCGCGCGCAGCGTGGTGGTCTTGCCGGCGCCGTTGGCGCCGAGCAGCGTGGTCAGCGAGCCCTCGTTGAGCGAGAAGGACAGGCCGTGAAGCGCCTGGACCTGTCCGTAATAGGCGCGAAGATCCTTGACGTTGAGCATCGCGGTCATTGGTCCTTGCTCCCCAGATAGGCCTTGATGACGTCAGGGTCGGCCTGGACCTGGGCCGGGGTTCCCTCGGCGAGCTTGCGGCCGAAGTTGAGCGCGACGACGTGGTCGGCGATCGACATCACGAGACCCATGTGATGCTCGACCAGCAGCACGGTGAGATGACGCTCGTCGCGAAGCTTCTTGATGAGGTCGCCGAGCACGTAGACTTCCTCATGGTTGAGGCCGCCGGCCGGCTCGTCGAGCAACAGGATCTTCGGATCGGCGGCGAGCGCGCGCGCCAGCTCGACACGCTTCTGGGTGCCGAACGGCAGCCCCGACACCACGGTATGCGCGACCTCCTCGAGATTGAGATAGGCGAGGATCTCGTGGACCTTCTTGTTGACCGCGGCTTCGCTGCGGCGAACCCAGGCGAGCTTCAGGGAGTCCGAGATGATGTCGCTGGAGGTGCGCGCATGGCAGCCGACGCGGACGTTGTCGGATACCGAGAGGTTGGGAAACAGCGCGACGTTCTGGAAGGTGCGGCCGATGCCGATCTCGGCGATCTTGTGCGCCGGGCGCGTCAGGATGCTCGCGCCCTCCATCAGGATATCGCCGGACGACGGCTGATAGAGCCGCGAGAGACAGTTGAACAGCGTCGTCTTGCCGGCGCCGTTCGGCCCGATCAGGCCGAGAATCTGTCCCTTGAGCATGTTGAAGGAGACGCCATTCAGCGCGATGATGCCGCCGAACACGACGCTGACGTCGCGAACCGCGAGCAGGGGAGCGTTCCCCTGGGCGAGCTGTGCCTGCGTCATCGCGTCCCGCCCGCCCTGATCACAGAGCGGGAATGACCGTGCGAAATTATTTGCCGGTCATGGTGAAGGCTATTCGATCCCCTCGGCCAAACGTGCAACTCTTCCTCCTGCTTTCGACTTCTTGCTGTCTGTTTTTTTTGATTGCGGTGCCGCGCCGCCCAGCGCTGCCTCGATTTTTCTTACCATCGAGACCAGGCGAGGTCCAATGTCCGACATCAGGCGGTCTTCCGTGAAGCGGAATGCCGGCGCGCCGCAGTTGAAGGCATACGGGCCTGTTCCGTCGTTCAGCTTCAGCGCGACGCCGGCGGCGCCGATGTCGTCGTGCCAGTCGCCGACCGACATTGCAAAACCGTATTTCGCGACAGTTTCGCCGGAACGCTCTAATCCGTCGCGCAGCTTGGGCCAGCGGCTGCCGTAATGCTCACGCAGATCGCGCAGCAGCGCGGCGCGTTCGTCCTCCCCCAGCGCCCAGAAATAGGCGCGACCCATCGCGCTGGTTGCGATCGGCACGCGCGATCCGACGTCCAGTTGAACGCCGACCGTCTCGCTGCCACGGCTTTGCCCGAAATAGATCATGCTCTGGCGGTCGCGGCCGCCGACGGCCACTGCCCCGCCGGTGGCGCGCATCACTTCCTCGCGGAACGGCTCGGACAAATGGCGAATGCCGAGATTGGCCAGTGCGGCATACCCCAAAGCCATCGCTGATGGCGCAAGCTGATACTTCTCGAAGCGCGGAACCGGTGTAAGATAACCCAGCTTGGTCAGGGTGTAGGTCAGCCGGGAAATCGTCGGCTTCGGCAAATTAGTACGGGCGGCAAGTTCTTGATTGCCGAGAAGCCCGTCGTTGGGATGAAATGCGCGCAACACATCCAGTCCGCGGGAGAGTGCGACGACGAAGCTGCGATCAGTCGCCACTTTCTTCCCTGGACGTTTCATTACCCGCTACTGCTGCTGATGAGCTCGTTGACAAGGGACGTGCTTCAAAATAACCCTCCGTGTCAAGATGTGGAATTAAATTTCGCAGTGCGAAATTGGTAGAATGAGCCGTAGCCACTCAACGCAAGTTGAGTGGCGTCCAAGAACAAGCGACCCAGGGAGAGTCCCGTGAGCGAAGTTGTAAAACTCGAGCGTCATGACGTCATTGCCATCGTCACGGTCGACAGTCCTCCGGTCAACGCGCTGAGCGCCGCGGTGCGCGGCGGCATCTTCGAATGCATGAAGAGCGCGATTGCGGACGCGGAGGTGAAGGCGATCGTGCTGACCTGCGGCGGCCGCACCTTCATCGCCGGCGCCGACATCACCGAATTCGGCAAGCCGCCGAAGCCCCCGGGTCTCGCCGAGGTGCTCGAGCTCATGGAAAAGTCGCCGAAGCCGATCATTGCCGCCATTCACGGCACCGCGCTCGGCGGCGGCCTCGAAGTCGCGCTGGCATGCCACTATCGCGTGGCCGTCAAGGAAGCCAGGCTCGGCCTGCCCGAAGTGAAGCTTGGCCTTCTGCCCGGCGCGGGCGGCACGCAGCGGCTGCCGCGCGCGGTCGGCCCCGAGCTCGCGGTCAAGATGATCGTCGGCGGCGATCCGATCAGTGCGGCGGATGCGCTCAAGAACGGCCTGATCGAGGAGATCGTCGAGGGGCCGGCGTCGGGCGGCGAAGCCTTTGCCCGCAAGGTGCTGGCCGAGAAGCGGCCGCTGCGCAAGCTGCGCGACGACGATTCCAAGCTCGCGGCGGCCAAGGCCGATATCTCGATCTTCACCAACGCGGTCGCCGCGCTGACCAAGAAGGCGAGGGGCCTGGAAGCGCCGTTCGCCGCGGCCGACGCCGTGCGCGCCGCGATCGAGCTGCCGTTCGACGAGGGTCTCAAGAAGGAGCGCGAAGGTTTTCTCAAGCTGGTCGCCAGCGACCAGTCCAAGGCGCAGCGCTATGCCTTCTTCTCCGAGCGCGAAGCCTCGAAGATCGCGGGCGTTCCCGAAGGCACCAAGTCGCGCAAGGTCGACCGTGTCGCCATCATCGGCGCCGGCACCATGGGCGGCGGCATCGCGATGTCCTTTGCCAATGCCGGTATCCCGGTCACGCTGATCGAGACCGGCGAGGAAGCGCTCAAGCGCGGCATGGGCATCATGCAGAAGAACTGGGAAGCGACCGCCGCGCGCGGCGGCATCCCGGCCGATGCGCCCGCCAAGCGGATGGCGCTGATCGACGGCAAGGTCGGCCTCGACAACGTCAAGGACGCTGACCTGGTGATCGAGGCCGTGTTCGAGACCATGGCGGTGAAGAAGGAAGTGTTCGAGGCGCTCGACAAGCACGCCAAGCCGGGCGCCGTGCTGGCCAGCAACACCTCATATCTCAACATCGACGAGATCGCGAAGGTGACGAAGCGTCCGCAGGACGTGCTCGGCATGCACTTCTTCTCGCCGGCCAACGTGATGAAGCTGTGCGAGATCGTGCGCGCCGACAAGACCGTGCCGGACGCGCTGACGACCGCCGTTTCGATCGCGCGCAAGATCGCCAAGGTGCCGGCCGTGGTCGGCGTTTGCGACGGTTTTGTCGGCAACCGCATGCTGGCCCAGCGCGGCAAGCAGTCGGAAAAGCTCTTGTTCGAGGGCGCGCTGCCGCAGCAGGTCGACGCCGTCGTGACCAAGTTCGGCATGCCGATGGGCCCGTTCGCGATGAGCGATCTCGCCGGCCTCGACATCGGCTGGCGCTCGCGGAAAGATCGCGGCATCAAGTCGGAAATCGCCGACGCGCTGTGCGAAGCCGGCCGCTTCGGCCAGAAGACCGGCAAGGGCTATTACAAGTATGAAGGCGGCTCGCGCTCGCCGCTGCCCGATCCCGATGTCGAGAAGCTGATCGACGAGACCTTGCAGCGCCTCGGCCGCAAGAAGCGCGTCGTCAGCGACGACGAGATTCTCGAGCGCATGATGTACCCGATGATCAACGAGGGCGCGCGCATCCTCGAAGAAGGCATCGCGGCGCGGCCGAGCGACATCGACGTGATCTGGCTTTATGGTTACGGCTGGCCGATCTATCGCGGCGGCCCGATGTTCTACGCCGACCAGGTCGGTCTCAAGCACGTCGCCGACCGTCTCGCTNATTATGCCAAGGAGACCAACGATCCCTCGCTCGAACCGGCGCCGCTGCTCAAGCGCCTTGCCGCGGAAGGCAAGACCTTTGCGTCGCTGGCCGCGCAGTCGAAGGCGGCTTGATGGGCTGCTGCCACATAGGCAGTCGTTCCGGGGCGCGCGTAGCGCGAACTCCTGTGCGCGCTTGCGCACCAGAGAACCTCGAGATTCCGGGTTCGATCGCCCCGCGATCGCCCCGGAATGACGAGAAAAGCTTTAGCTTCTGAAGGCGCGCATGACCCATCCCGGCGAACAGTTCTATCCGCAAGGCGTCCGCTGGGACGAACCCATCGAGCGCTATCCGCTGCCTGATCTGCTGTCGCAGGCCGCATCCAGCTACGGCGAGCGCCCGGCGATCGAATTCCGCGACCGGCCGATCAGCTATGCCGGGCTGGAGGACAAGGTCGAAATTGCCGCGAGCGCCTTCCTGCGCGCCGGCTACGGCAAGGACACGTCCGTCGCCCTGTTCCTCGGCAACACGCCCGATCATCCGATCAATTTCTTCGGTGCGCTGAAGGCCGGCGCCCGTGTCGTGCATCTGTCGCCGCTCGACGGCGAGATCGCGCTGTCGCACAAGCTCACAGATTCCGGCGCGCGTGTCGTCGTCACCAGCAATCTCTCCGCGCTGCTTCCGACCGCGCTGAAGTTTCTCGACAGGGGACTGATCGACAGGTTGATCGTCTGCGAGGACGACGACTGGGGCAAGGTCGGCACGCCGCAAACGCCGCTGCCGAACAACTCCGCGATTATCACCTACAAGCAGTTCGTCGATGGTGTAGCCAAGCCGGCCGCCTGGCCGGCCATCGGCGTCGAGGACGTCGCGTTGCTGCAATACACCAGCGGAACCACCGGCTTGCCGAAAGGCGCCATGCTGTCCCACGGCAATTTCACGGCCGCCGTGTCGATCTACGATGTCTGGGGCAGGCCGGCGCGGCTGGAGCGCAATGCGATCGAGCGCGTCATCTGCGTGCTGCCGTTGTTTCACATCTTCGCGCTGACCGTGGTGCTGCTTTCCTCGCTGCGCCGCGGTCATCTGGTCTCGCTGCACCAGCGTTTCGATGTCGAGGCCGTGATGCGCGACATCGAGGTCAAGCGCGCCACCGTTTTCCCCGGCGTGCCGACGATGTGGATCGCCATCGCCGCGCTGCCCGATCTCGACAAGCGCGATTTCTCGTCGCTGCGCAGCGCCGGCTCCGGCGGCGCGTCGTTGCCGATGGAAGTNGCAAGGATTTTTGAGCGCAAGGTCGGCATGAAGCTGCGGAGCGGCTGGGGCATGACCGAGACGTCCCCGGCCGGCACGGCGTATCCGGAGAATGGACCGGAAAAGCCGGGTTCGGTCGGCGTGATGCTGCCCGGCATCGAGATCGACATCGTATCGCTGGACGATCCGACCAAGGTGCTGCCGGTCGGCGAGTCCGGCGAACTGCGCATCAGGGGGCCGAACGTCACCAAGGGGTACTGGAACAAGCCGAAGGAGACCGCGGAGTCCTTTGTCGGCGANCGNTTCCTGACCGGCGACGTCGGCTACATGGATGCCGACGGCTATTTCTACCTNGTCGANCGCAAGAAGGACATGATCATCTCCGGCGGCTTCAACGTCTATCCGCAGATGATCGAGCAGGCGATCTATACCCACCCGTCGGTGCAGGAAGTCATCGTGATCGGTATCCCCGACGATTACCGCGGCGAGTCGGCNAAGGCCTTCATCACGCTGCGCGCGGGNGCCCAGCCGTTCACCNTCGATGAATTGCGCAGCTTCCTCGCGGGCAAGCTCGGCAAGCACGAACTGCCNACCGCCCTCGAGTTCGCCGCGGAANTNCCGCGCACNCCGGTCGGCAAGCTGTCGCGCCACGAGTTGCGCAAGCAGCAGAAGTCGTTGCAAGCCGCCAACGTTAAGAACATCGCTTAGCCGGAATGTCATTCGCTCACAGGAGGGTCCGATGGATCTCGCTTTCAGCAAGGAAGAAATCGCGTTTCGTGAAGAAGTAAGGGCCTTCTTCCGGGACAACGTGCCGCCGGAGACCCGGCGCAAGATGGTCGAGGGCCGTCATCTCTCCAAGGACGAGATGGTCGCCTGGTGGCGCATCCTCAACAAGAAGGGGTGGGGCGTCTCGCATTGGCCGAAGGAATATGGCGGCACGGGGTGGACCTCGGTGCAGCATTATATCTTCAACGAAGAGCTGCAGATGCACCCGGCGCCGGCGCCGCTCGCCTTCGGCGTCAGCATGGTCGGCCCTGTCATCTACACCTTCGGCAACGAGAAGCAGAAGCAGCAATATCTGCCGCGCATCGCCAATGTCGACGACTGGTGGTGCCAGGGCTTCTCCGAGCCCGGCTCGGGATCGGACCTCGCCTCGCTCAAGACCAAGGCCGAGCGCAAGGGCGACAAGTACATCATCAACGGCCAGAAGACCTGGACCACGCTGGCCCAGCACGCCGACATGATCTTCTGCCTCTGCCGCACCGANACCAATGCNAAGAAGCAGATGGGCATNTCCTTCATCGTCTTCAGCATGAAGTCGAAGGGCGTCACCGTGCGCCCGATCGAGACCATCGACGGCGGCCGTGAGGTCAACGAAGTGTTCTTCGACGACGTCGAGGTGCCGGTCGAGAACCTGATCGGCGANGAGAACAAGGGCTGGGATTACGCAAAATTCCTGCTCGGCAACGAGCGCACCGGCATCGCCCGNGTCGGCGTCTCCAAGGAGCGGCTGCGCCGCATCAAGGATCTCGCCTCCAAGGTCGAGCAGAACGGCAAGCCCGTCATCGAGGACCAGGGTTTTCGCGAGAAGCTCGCGGCCTGCGAGATCGAGCTGAAGGCGCTCGAGCTGACGCAGCTCCGCGTCGTCGCCGATGAGGGCAAGCACGGCAAGGGCAAGCCCAATCCGGCGTCGTCGGTCTTGAAGATCAAGGGCTCGGAAATCCAGCAGACCACCACCGAGCTTNTGATGGAAGTGATCGGCCCGTTCGCCGCGCCCTACGACGTGCATGGNGACGACGGCTCCAACGAGACCATGGACTGGACCGCCCAGATCGCGCCGAGCTACTTCAACAACCGCAAGGTCTCGATCTACGGCGGCTCCAACGAGATCCAGCGCAACATCATCACCAAGGCGGTGCTGGGGCTTTGATCCTCTCCCTCTCCCCGCTCTTCGCGGGGAGAGGGCAGGGGTGAGGGGCCTCTCTCCCAGTAAAGACTGTCGAGAGACCTGNACCCCCTCACCCGGATCGCATCTTGCGATGCGATCCGACCTCTCCCCGCAAGCGGGGCGAGGTTGAAAACAGAGTTCGTAGGATGGGTGGAGCGAAGCGATACCCATCACCACAAGTCCGAACAGTGCGATGGGTTTCGCTTCGCTCTACCCATCCTGCGGGTTCGATTTCAGAGAGCAGAGAACATGGATTTTGATTTGACCGAGGAGCAGCGGCTTCTCAAGGAAAGCNTCGACGGTCTNNTGACCGACTCCTACGATTTCGATGCGCGCAAGAAGTACCAGAAGGAGAAGGGCGGCTGGAGCAAGGCCGTCTGGAGCAAGCTCGCCGAGCAGGGCCTGCTCGGCCTGCCGTTCGCCGAGGACGATGGCGGCATCGGCGCCGGCGCGGTCGAGACCATGATCGTGATGGANGCGCTCGGCAAGGCGCTGGTGCTGGAGCCGTATCTGGCGACCGTCGTGATCGGCGGCGGCTTCCTGCGCCATGGCGGCTCGGCCGAGCAGAAGGCCGCGCATATCCCCGGCATCATCGACGGCAGCAAGACCTTTGCCTTTGCGCAGCTCGAGAAGAACTCGCGTTACGACCTCGCCGATGTCACGACGACGGCGAAGAAGAAGGGCGACGCTTACGTCATCGACGGCGAAAAATTCGTCGTGCTCAACGGCGAGAACGCCGACACCCTGATCGTCACCGCCCGCACCAAGGGCGGCCGGCAGGACAAGGCCGGCATCGGCGTCTTCATCGTGCCGGCGAACGCCAAGGGCGTCACCCGCAAGGGCTATCCGACCCAGGACGGCCTGCATGCCGCCGACATCACCTTCAC
>JGI25153J46596_10001108_pt1 | contig 16346 bp, 13 predicted proteins | sample AraplaMF_Col_mMF_FD_46596 | JGI IMG/M metagenome (IMG submission 46596)
ATATTGTGGCTGTCATGGCCGACGGTCGAGGCGATCGCACCCTTCTTCAGGCCGAAGCCCTGGACGAAGCCGTTGGCATGGTTGCCGTTCTTGCCGTGGCGCTCGATGACGGCGACTTTGATGATATCGTTGGCAAGATCGACCGTCGTCTCGTTGCCCCTGACGGGCAGGCGGTAGCGGCGATGTTCGGTGATGATCTTGCCCGGCATGACGCCGATGACAGGCGTTTCGCCCTCGGCGACCGGGACGCCGAAATGGGCGGCGTTGACGGGCCGGGCCTTGACGCTGTCGAGGCCGATTGGGGCAACCGGTCTGCGCGAAGAAAAGAGCGCATCGGTGACGCGGCGGCCGGCGGAGAAGATCATGTCGGCGCGGCAGTTTTCCAGGCTGTCGAGAACCACCAGATCGGCGCGCCAGCCCGGCGCGACCAGGCCGCGGTCCCTGAGGCCGAAGGCGCGGGCGGCCGAAATCGAGGCGGCTCGGTAGATCGCCAAGGGCTCGACGCCGCTTGCGATCGCCGTGCGGATCATGTGATCGAGATGGCCCTGTTCGGCGATATCGAGCGGATTGCGATCGTCCGTGCAGAGCGCCAGATAGGGCGACAGCCGCTCGGTGATAATAGGCATCAGCGCCGCGAGATCCTTGGATACCGAACCCTCGCGCACGAGGATATGCATGCCCTTGCGGATCTTTTCCAGCGCTTCGGCGGCAGTCGTGCATTCGTGCTCGGTGCGGATGCCGGCCGAGAGGTAGCCATTGAGGTCGTTGCCGGACAGCAGCGGCGCGTGACCGTCGATATGGCCGCCCTGGAAGGCATCAAGCTTGGCCATGCAGACGGGATCCTTGTGGATCACGCCGGGGAAATTCATGAATTCGGCAAGGCCGATGACTTTCGGATGGTGGCGGTAGGGCAGGAGGCGCTCGATCGGCAGGTCGGCGCCGGAGGTTTCGAGATGCGTCGCCGGAACGCAGGAGGAGAGCTGGACGCGGATGTCCATGATCGTCTCCAGCGCCGATTCTAGAAAGAATTCGATGCCGGCGGTTCCGAGCACATTGGCGATTTCGTGCGGATCGCAGATCGCGGTCGTCACGCCGTAGGGCAGAACGCAGCGATCGAATTCATGCGGTGTGACGAGCGAAGATTCGATATGCAGATGCGTGTCGATGAAGCCGGGAACGACGATCCTGCCCGATATATCGATTTCGGTCTCGCCATCATAATCGCCTGAGGTGCCGACGATGCGATCGGCGCCGATCGCAATGTCCGACAGGACGAGTTCGCCGGTAACGAGATCGAAGAAACGGCCGCCCTTCAGCACGATATCGGCCGGCACGCGGCCGACGCCCTGGTCGATGAGACGTTCGAGCTTGGTGGTCATGGCATTGCTCACATTACAACCGATTCCGAAACTTATAACCGATCTGCCGCCACAAGCGAGTGCCGCAAAACGAAACCGGGCGCCGTAAGGGCGCCCGGTCGTCGACGGTCCGCGATGGTTTACTCGGCGGCAACGATCTTGCCGGCTTCCCATTTGTAGAGCGAGAAGCTCTGCGAGGTCAGGTCGCCGGTTTCGCCGTAGGTGACCTTGCCGATGGCGGTCGGGATTTCTTCGCCGCCCTTCAGCGCGGTCGCAACGGCTTCCGCATCCTCGGCGCTGCCGGCCTTCTCGATGCCGGCCTTCAGCACTTCGACGGCGGCATAGGCGTTGAGCGTGAAGGCCTCGGCCGGGATGTTCTTGGCGGCGAGCGCGTCGGCTGCGGCTTTGGAATCCGGGCTCTTCGTGGCGTCCGAAGCGTTGGTGAAGATGGTGCCTGCTACCGCATCAGTGCCGATTGCCCAGAATTCGGTGTTGGAGAGGCCGTCGCCGCCGATGATCGTCGCGTTGGCGGCGAGGTCATGCAACTGACGGGCGAGCAGGCCGCCTTCCGGGTGGTAGCCGCCGAAATAGACCACGTCGACCTTTTCCGACTTGATGCGGGTGGTGAGCGCGCTGAAATCCTTGTCGCCAGGCGTGATCGCGTCATTGACGACTTCGGTGATGCCTCCGGTGTTCAGCGTCGCCTTGAAGGCGTCGGCTAGGCCCTTGCCATAGGCGCCCTTGTCGTTGACGATGGCGACGCGCTTGTCCTTGAAATTCTTCAGCACATATTTGGCGGCGACTTCGGCCTGCTGGTCGTCGCGTCCGCAGGTGCGCAGCACGTTGGTGAGACCGCGCTTGGTCAGGTCAGGGGCGGTCGCGGTCGGGGTGACCATCAGCACGCCGTTTTCAGCAAGCACGTCCGAAACGGGAATGGCGACGCCTGAGGTCACCGGACCGACGACGAAACGGATGCCGTCGCCGACGACCTTGTTGGCGGCGGAAACGCCCTGCTTCGGCTCGCCGGCATCGTCGGCCAGTTCGAGGACGACCTTCTCGCCGAGAATCCCGCCCTTCTTGTTGATCTCGTCGACGGCTGTCTGAGCGCCGTTCTTCACCTGGTCGCCATAGGCAGCGACGGGGCCGGTCAGCGGTGCGATCAGGCCGATGGTGATATCGGCGTGGGCAAGCGGAGCAAAGGCGAGTGACGCGACGAGGGTCGCCGTCAAAGTCTTGAGGGTCATTGTCTGTCTCCTTGGATGGGGTCATTCGACCCGCGATGAAGCGTCGCGCCGGCTTTTCCGGATCGTTCAACGGCCCTAAGGCCGTGCCAAGGACGATCGATATCGGCGCGATCAATGCGCCCTCCGGCCATATTTGGCTCGAATGGGTGCAACGGCAAGATTTCTAGGAATTTTGGTGAGATTCCGCAAGTTGATAGCAAAATGAAACGAGAATTGAGCCGATCCCGTGCGAAATCGTCCGAAATCGTCGATTTTGACGCCGTCTGCCGATTTCTAGAGGGTGCCGGTACCTCGCGTCAGCGATGCGCCGATGAAACCTGGCGAATTTCGCGGAAGCTCTCTTCGTCTTTCTGAATATTCGAATTCTGTTTCGAGATTAACATTTGATTCTACCAATTAGGGTAGAACCATTATTCGCGCATATATTGCTGCGATGCAAAAGAACGGTCGACAATAAACAGAGAGTTATTTCAGGAATAGAGAGCTGGATGCTCAAGCGGGTCGAAGCCAGGCAGGTGCGCACCGGAATGTTTGTAGAGGCCATCGAGGGTGCATGGCACGATCCNTTTCTGTCCAAGCGNAGATTTCTTCTGCGCCGTGAAATCGATGCCCAGAANCTTCGCAAGAACGGCATGACAGGCGTGATCATCAACACCAGCAGAGGCCTGGATATTGACGGCCTGCCAGGTGGCAATATCGAGATCGACACCAAGGCGGCACGCGAGACCATCCAGAAATCCATGCANGTGNTGGAAAGCNTTTTCGGTCGACTCCAGCATGGCGATGGGATCAGCGTCGATCAGGTGGCGCCGGTGATTTCCTCNGTCTCCAAGTCTATCGATCAGANTCCCACGGTCTTTCTGAGCGTTACGCGTCTGAAATCCAAGGACGAGGCAACGTTCCTGCATTCGATTTCGGTGAGCGCGCTGATGATCCTTTTCAGCCGTCATCTCGGACTTGACGAGACGACTGTTCAGATGCTCGGCACAGCAGGATTGCTGCACGACGTCGGCAAGCTCGAAATTCCGCTCGAGATACTCAACAAGGANGGCCCCCTGGACGAGGACGAGATCAAGATGATCCGCGACCATCCGGAAAAGGGACACGCCATCCTGTCGCGTCAGGAAGGCATNTCGGAGATCGTTCTCGACGTATGCCTCAACCATCATGAGCGTATCGACGGCAAAGGCTACCCCCGCAAACTTTNCGAGGCGCAGGTCAGCCTCCATGCGCGTATTGCTGCGATTTGCGACGTCTACGACGCCATCACCTCGGTGCGGCCGTACAGGGCGCCATGGAGCGCGAGCCAAGCACTGAAATGGATGCTTGGTAACGAAGGGCATTTCGATCGCCGGCTGTTGAAGAAATTCGCCCTCTGCCTTTCCATCGCCGCCGTGACCTGAGGTCTATCCAGCTTCGCAACAAACCGGCCTGCGTGGACTTATAGCGCCGCGCGTCCTTTCAGACGCGCGGCGCTATGACACTTTGACGTGCTGCATGCCCTTTTGCCGGAAATTTCAGAGCTTCTCAGATGTTGTTCTGCAGGATGGTCCGCAGCTTGTCGAAGAGCTCGTCGATATGGTGCTTCTCGATGATCAGCGGCGGCGAGAGCGCGATGATATCGCCTGTGGTGCGGATCAGCAGGCCGCTTTCATAGGCTTTCAGGAAAGCGGTGAAGGCACGCTTGGTCGGCTCGCCGGCGATCGGGTCGAGTTCGATCGCGCCGATCAGGCCGGTGTTCCTGATGTCGATGACATTGGGGCAGTCCTTTAGCGAATGCAGAGCGTCGGCCCAGTAGTCGGAAAGCTCGGCGGCGCGTGTCAGCAGCCCCTCTTCCTTATAGGTGTCGAGCGTGGCGAGTGCGGCGGCAGAAGCGATCGGGTTGCCGGAATAGGTGTAGCCGTGGAAGAACTCGATCATGTGCTCCGGGCCGTTCATGAAAGCATCATGGATCTCGGAGGTGACGAAGACGGCGCCCATCGGGATGACACCATTGGTCAGTCCCTTGGCGGCGGTGATCATGTCGGGCTTGACGTCGTAATATTGGGCGGCGAAGGGGGCGCCGAGGCGGCCGAAGCCGGTGATGACCTCGTCGAAGATTAGAAGGATGCCGTGTTTGGTGCAGATCTCGCGCAGCTTCTGCAGGTAGCCCTTGGGCGGGATCAAGACGCCGGTGGAGCCTGCCACCGGCTCGACGATGACGGCGGCGACGGTAGAGGCGTCATGCAGGGTGACGATACGCTCCAGCTCGGTGGCGATGTCGCCGCCATGCTCGGGCTCGCCGCGGGTGAAGTTGTTCTTGCCGGGCTGGTGGGTGTGCGGCATGTGATCGACGCCGGTTAGAAGCGTGCCGAACATCTTGCGGTTGGTGACGATGCCGCCGACGGAGATGCCGCCGAAATTGACTCCATGATAGCCGCGCTCGCGGCCGATCAGGCGGAACCGTGATCCATTGCCCTTCACCCGGTGATAGGCGAGCGCCACCTTGAGCGCGGTCTCGACGGATTCGGAACCGGAGTTGGTATAGAGAACGTGGTTCAGGCCTTCAGGGGCAATGTCGACCAGGCGGTTTGCCAGTTCGAAGGCCTTGGGATGGCCGAGCTGGAAGGCCGGCGCGTAATCGAGCTCGCCGGCCTGCTCGCGGATCGCCTCGGTGATCTTCGGGCGGCAGTGGCCGGCATTGACGCACCAGAGGCCAGCGGTGCCGTCCAGCACCTGACGGCCGTCATGGGTCGTATAGTACATGTCCTTGGCGCCAACGAACAAACGCGGCTCCTTCTTGAACTGGCGATTTGCCGTAAACGGCATCCAGAAGGCGCGAAGATCGTTCGGTGCGTTGAGGCGATTGGACATGCTGTTCTCCTGGCCGCTGTCGGCCCTTTCCCGGGGGCTTTACGCCCATATTTTTACTGCCCGGTCAAATTATCAGGGCTTCCCAAGGCGTCAACGGGAAAAGTCCCGAGAACGGTTCCTAACGGGAAGCTCAACTTGTCTCGGTCGATCACGGGGCGAGCGCTTCAGCNCGATCAGGCTGCAATTCTTTCCCCGCCGGCGAAAGGAGCAAAAGACCGGGCGCGCAAAGNCACGACCGGCAAATCGCAAATTTGCCGGTCGTGCCATAAGGTTCACGTGCTGAAATATCGTTGCCAAGCCTCCGGGAACATTCCCTTGCGGCATGGCATCGGCCGACTTCATGTCAGCGCTATCATTAAGCGGCGGATCTGTTCCGGTTCTGCACGAGGTAGATATCTTCGAGCGTTGCCAGGATCTTCATGACCGGCTCGGAGGTGCTCGAATAATAGATGGTCTGTGCGTCCCGNCGGGTNTTGACCAGCTTTTGAGCGCGCAATTTCGACAGGTGTTGAGAGAGAGCCGACTGGCTGAGCCCGACCTGCGTCGCAAGCACGCCGACGGCNACTTCGCCCTTCACNAGGCTACACAGGATCAGCAATCTCTTCGGGTTTGCCATGGCCGACAATAAAGCTGCCGCCACGTTCGTGTGATCGGCCAAATCAGAGGTTTCCATATGTTATCTTCCTAATGCGAAACGTACATCAAGTGTGTTGGCGCAGGCCGCCAGCCGGGATTTTGACTGACATCAAAAACTAGCAACTGGGCTCGAAGATTGTATATACCTAAATTTAAGGTATCGAGTATGCTATTTTAGATATGTTTGAACAAATGTGATCGGCATCCACAGCGAGGGTTTCGAACTCGTATCGCAGCAGAGAATCGCCGGAAATCATGTCGAAACCTGAGGAATCCACACCACAAATGCGCCAAGAACCCGATTCCGGCGCCTTTAGCCTGGTAGCAAGGCTTTCCTCCACATCGGGGTGGCGTTCTACTAAATCTCGCACTGTCTCTGTTGCCCTGGCGGCAATCTCCTCATTCGCGGCCGACTGGATTACGAGATCGTTCCCATCGAGTTGGTAGGCGCGGCCGAAACCGCCATTAAGGCTGGCCTGCTCAGGCTTGAGACGGAAGAATAGGAAATCAGGAAAGTCGATATAAAGCTTCGCCTTGGGGTGGCGAGCGAGAAAACGCGCGCGGATCCGCGCGTAGAATGGATTGCTGTGCTCGATGGGCTCTGCCAGGCATTGGGTCGTCAGGCGGGGATAGGCAAGAGGATCCCCCTTGCCGGGCTCGCCGGTCAGGAGCGAGGCGCGCGGGTCTCTGGCGAGCGCCTTGGTATGAGCCGACAGCTGCGAAACCAGGATGACGGGGATGCCGTCGATATCGGTGGCGACGAGCACGCGGCTGGCGAAGGGNAAGCCGGTNTCGGGGGCGAGAACGGCAATCGCCGCGTGCCTGGCGGAGCGCAGAAGCACGCGGGCGAGCTTTCGGGCATNGTCGTCGGTTTCGCGTANGGGCGAGGGCTGATCTTTCATATCCACTTTGTGACAAAGCGGATGGAAAACATCAAGCTTCCTGCTTGCGGCGATGGCGGGTGAGGCCGGCAACGATATCCTGAGCCGAGATGGTGCCGACGATCGCGCCGTTCTCGACGATGCCGATACTGCCTGGCTGGCGGGCAAGGGCATCGAGGATATCGATGAGCGGGGTCGCGGNGCGGGCCGTGGCGCTGACGCTCATGCCGGCGGCAGTCTGGCCNAGGCCCGGCTGCATGACGTCGGCCGCCGTCAGCATGTTGATCGGATTGAGGTTCTGCACGAAATCGGCGACATACTGGTCTGCGGGGTTCTTGACGATNTCGTGNGGCGTTCCGCACTGGATGATGCGGCCGCTCTCCATGATGGCGATGCGATTGCCGATGCGGAAGGCCTCGTCGAGATCGTGGCTGACGAAAAGAATGGTCTTCTTCAGCCGCCGCTGGAACTCCAGGAGCTCGTCCTGCAGGCGGGTGCGGATCAATGGGTCGAGCGCCGAGAAAGGCTCGTCCATGAGCAGGATCGGGGCGCCGGTGGCAAAGGCGCGGGCAAGGCCGACACGCTGCTGCATGCCGCCGGAAAGCTCGTTGACCTTGCGGCCCGCCCATTTCGTCAAGTTGACCAGTTCAAGCTGCTCGCCGACGCGGAGCTTGCGTTCGGCTTCCGGCATGCCGGCGAGCTCGAGGCCGAAGCCGACATTCTCGGCGACCGTGCGCCATGGCAGGAGAGCGAACTGCTGGAACACCATGGAGACGGTGTGCGTGCGCAGATCCCGCAGCGCCTTGGCATTGCATCTGTAAGGGTTGACGGGGCCGGTGGTCGTGGAGACGGCGACATCACCACGCACCACGGGAGCGAGCCCGTTGACGGCGCGCAGCAGCGTCGACTTGCCGGAGCCGGAAAGGCCCATCAGCACCAGGATCTCGCCTTCCTCGATCGTCAGCGAGGCATCGGCGACGCCGAGCACCAAGCCGGTGGCGGCGCCGATTTCGTCGCGCGATTTGCCCTGATCGACCATGGCAAGCGCGGTTTCCGGCCGATCGCCGAAGATGATGCTGACATTGTTAAAGCTTACCGCGGTCATGCACCGCCTCCTTCACCCGCCGTGCGGAACATCCGGTCGAGAATGATTGCCAGGATGACGATGCAGAAGCCCGCCTCGAAGCCCTTGGCGATATTGACGGTGTTCAGCGCACGGACGACGGGCACGCCAAGCCCGGGAGCGCCGACAAGGGCGGCGATGACACCATCGACAGCGACAGCATGATGGTCTGGGTGAGACCCGCCATGATCTGCGGCGTGGCGTAGGGAAGCTCGATCTTGCGCAACACCTGTATCGGCGTCGCGCCGAAAGCGACGGCGGCTTCGACGAGGGACGGCGGCGTCGAGATGATGCCAAGGCGCGTCAGCCGGATCGGGGCGGGGATTGCGAAGATGACGGTGGCGATCAGGCCCGGCACCATGCCGAGGCCNAACAGGATGAGCGCCGGGATCAGGTAGACGAATGTCGGTATGGTCTGCATGAGATCGAGTACCGGGCGCATGGCAGCATAGATCCAAGGGCGGCGGGCGGCAGCAATCCCTAGCGGAATGCCGATCACCATACAGACGAAGGTGGCGGCGAGCACGAGGGCGAGCGTCTCCGTCGTTTCCTTCCAATAGTCCTGGTTCACGATCAGCAGCAGCCCGAGACAGGTGAAGACGGCGACCGCGATNGAGCGGCGCAGCCAAAAGGCGATGGCGGTGATGGCCGCGATGACGATCAGCGGATGAGGCTTCTGCAGCACGAAGAGCAGGCCGTCTATGGCGCTCGACAGCAGGAAGGCGATCTGGTTGAAGAACCATTCGCCGTTCGAGGTCAGCCAGTCCACAAAGGATTTGGCCCAGGGGCCAACGGGAATCTTAAATTCGGTGATCCAATTCAAGGGCGCGCCCATCCAGAAAAACAACAATCGGACAAAAATGAAACGGGGCGGCGAGCCGCCCCGTTCGTATCATCAGAGGCCGAGGCCGGTCTTGGCGGCGGCGAGAGCGTCGCCCTTGCCATCGCGGGTCTTGACGCCCGCGAGCCAGGGCTCGAGTGCTGTGGGGTTCGCCTTCAGCCATTCGGAAGCTGCAGCCTCCGGCTCTTTGCCGTCGTTCAGGATTTTGCCCATGATGTGGTTCTCCATGTCGAGGGAGAACGTCAGGTTCTTCAGCATCGTGCCGACATTCGGGCATTCGTCGAGATAACCGGCGCGGACATTGGTGAAGACCTTGGCGCCGCCGAAATCCGGACCGAAGATATCGTCACCGCCAGTCAGGTAGGTCAGCTTGAAGTTGGTGTTCATCGGATGGGGTTCCCAGCCGAGGAAGACAACGGGCTTGCCTGATTTGTCGGCGCGCGCGACCTGAGCGAGCATACCCTGCTCGGAGGACTCGACGACTTCCAAATCCTTCAGGCCAAAGGTGTTCTTTTCGATCATGTCCATGACGAGGCGGTTGCCATCATTGCCGGGCTCGATGCCATAGATCTTGCCATCCAGCTCGTCCTTATGAGCGGCGATGTCCTTGAAGTCCTTGATGCCAAGCTCGGCGCCCTTGGCGTTGGTGGCGAGCGTATACTTGGCGCCGACGAGGTTGGGGCCGAAGGATTCGACCGACTTGTCGTCGAGATAGGGCCGGACGTCCTTTTCTTGTGTCGGCATCCAGTTGCCGAGGAAGATGTCGATGTCCTTGTTCTTCAGCGAGGTGTAGGTGACCGGCACCGAGAGAACCTTGATGTCGGTCTGATAGCCGATGCTCTTCAGGACGACGGATGCTGTGGCGGTGGTAGCGGTGATATCCGTCCAGCCGACGTCCGAGAAATGAACGGTGGAGCAGCTGTCGGGATCGGCGGCGAAGGCGGCGGTCGCAACGGAGAGGGCGGCGACGGCAGTTGCGGTAACGAGTTTGAACGTGCTTGTTGTTTTCATTTTAGACTCCCAGTCTTTAAGTTCCCAAGCCAACCATCAATAGCCGAGTTTGACAAGCGACCTCAGTGCGTTTGCGTCGTATCGACCCATGCGATTGCGACGTCGGTGGATTTTTTCGCGACGCCTTAGTTTCTGGGCTTTTGGCGGTTTTTGAGCGTGGATTCCTGTGATTATCGCCGTCACGGGGCTTTTCTTTGCCATTCCAAGCTTTCAATAAGCCGATTAAGGAGAAATCGGATGGCAAAACTCTATTTCAACTACTCGACGATGAACGCCGGCAAGTCGACGATGCTGCTGCAGGCCTCCTATAATTACCAGGAGCGCGGCATGCGGACGGTGCAGTTGATCGCCGCTTTCGACGAGCGCGCGGGCCGAGGCGTCATCGGCTCGCGGATCGGCTTGGAGGCGAGCGCCATTCCCTTCGAGCCGCACGAGGATCTGTTCCGGTTGGTTGGGACGCTGAGCGGCGAAGGAGCACCGATTTCCTGCATCTTCGTCGACGAGGCGCATTTCATGACGCCTGTCCATGTCTGGCAGCTTGCCCGCGTCGTCGACAGGCTCGGAATCCCTGTGATGGTCTACGGGCTGAGAACCGATTTCCAGGGCAAGCTGTTTCCGGCCTCGCAGGAACTGCTGGCGATCGCCGACGAAATGCGCGAAGTGCGCACGATCTGCCATTGCGGGCGCAAGGCGACGATGGTTGTGCGGCTCGACGGAGAAGGAAAAGTGTTGCACGAAGGCGCCCAGATCGATGTCGGCGGCAACGAGAAATATGTCTCGCTCTGCCGCAGGCATTGGGACGACGCGATGAACGGTGCCTGGATCGCCGAGCCGGTCTGAAGCCGGCGACGCCGCCTGTTTTCTTTGGCGCCGCAAGCGACTAGCTTGGGGTCAGGAGATTCCCTGGAGAGATCAGGTGCGCAAACCCCCGCCATTCGACAGCCAGTACGAAGCCGCCGACAGCCTTGCCGAGAGGATTGCGGCCGAGGGGTCCTATTGCGTGGCCGCGATCGGCGCCTTCGGCGGCGACGAAACACGGTCGGCCGACGAGGTCTTCCTCGAGCAGAATGCCCGCTTCCAAGCACATATCGCCGATGCTGCGACGCTTGACGCCCAACTGGCCGAGCTGGTTTTTTCCCTCGACCGGCTGACGGCCGAGGTTTCTGCCGATCTCGATAGTTTCCGGGGGCTGACGCCGCGTGAGAAGATGGCCGGCTGGGTGTCGCGCCAGCGGATGTGGCGCATGTATACGGAACGCGTGCGCGAGGCGCCGGTCATCGAACGGCTGCTCGACCTTCTGACGAAATCGGACGCGCTCGCCAGGCTGATCGCCGGCCAGCGCGCCGCGCTCACCGAACGGCACAGGGCAGCCGAACTCAACCTCGTCGACATCGTCGAGCAAAGGCGCCGACTGGTCGTTTCCATCGATATCGCCCGTCTCAAGATGAAGGAGCTCAATGCCAAGGCGCTGACGACGCAAGGCCGTATCGGCGTCTATGGTAACAGGGCGCACTGGGAGCAGATGGAGGCGGAGCGGCGGGCGCTGAAGGCGGAAGCCGAGCGGATTTCCGCCGGGGAACACGAGATGCGCGACGACAGCCAGCGGCGTGAGCGCTTCATCGGCCTGTTCCAGGCTTTTGTCGATTCGCTGAATGGTCGGATCGCTGCCTGCAACCTGCTGCTGCGCAAGCTGTTGATCGACGTAGAGGAGCGGCTGATCATCTACCAGGCGCAGGTCGATACCGACCGGCCAGGCATGAAGGTGAGGATCAAGCCGGAACTCTTTCCTGATATCGCTGCGCCGATCAGGCTGTTCGAGAAGGGCATGCTGGTCGCCCAGGATCTGGAGCGGCGCAAGAGCCGTGTCGATCTCGAATTCGCCAGAAGGTTCCCGACCTATGCCGAACTGCCGCCGGAAACATCGGGAGCACCTCTGATCGACACAGCGCGCAGGTCCTTCCGTTTCAGCCTGCCTTTCCTGCGCTCCTGACCCACAGGCGCAGACAATACCCCTCTTCCCAATGCTTTCATTCCGGAAAATCGAAGGGCTCGTGTTGTGCTCGGCCCATCGAGCGCATATGTGGGATGCAGCGGGGCGGCAATGTCCCGATGTTCGCCTCGCCTGACAGGAGACGACGATGCTTGACCGGATAGCCGGTTTTTTCAGGCTGATCGGCCAGATGATCGGCCGCTGGGCCCGCCTGTTTTCCGCCTGGGCCTTCTGGCCCTTTCTTGCCGCGCACGGCTGGTATCAGCGCCGGAGCTGGATGATCCGGTTGCCGGTCATCGCGTTCGTGGCGCTGCTGGTCGCGCTCTACGGCTATTTCTTCTGGGAGACGCAGGTCTGGTCGAATTTTAACACCGCCTTTGTCGACCAGTACCGGCTTTCCGAACGCAAGGTTGCCGCCGGGCAGGAAGTGCCGGTCGCCGAGGGCGCCAATACGACGGCGCCGAAGACCTGCCAGCGCTCGGCGATCGTCGACGTCGCGGCCGATCTGACCGATTTCAATGTCAACCAGAACGCATGGATCTCCTCCATGGTGCTCTACAAGATGGGTTTCTTCGGCATCGACTGGGATCACACGCCCTTCCTCGACAACAAGGCGTCGTTCCAACGCGGCGTCAACCAGGCGGTCCGGCGAACCTCGGTGGAGCTTGTCGATACGCTCGGACGTGTGCGCGGCACATCGGGCATCAACAACGACCTGCAGAACGCACGTGGCAACCTGCAGTTCGACGAATATAGCTGGTATTTCGGGCTCAATCCCTTCGGGCCGAAGACGCCGACGCCTTCCTATTATCGCTCGGCGATCGGCAGCCTGCGCAAGTTCAACACCGATCTCGCCCTCTGCAACGCCATTTTCGACGGACGTGCCGACAATCTCGTCCAATTCATCGACCGCATCGCCAACGATCTCGGCGGCACCTCCGACATGCTCGCCGAGCGTTCGGAAAACCACAACCGTGGCTGGTTCGATACACGTGCCGACGACCGGTTCTGGTTCGCCTACGGCCAGCTCTATGGCTATTACGCGATCATGGCGGCGGCTCAGGCGGATTTCTCGCAGGTGGTGGCGGAACGCAATCTCGGAGCGATCTGGGGCGGGACCATGCGGCAGTTCCAGTCGGCGCTGCGCATTCAGCCGGCGATCATCTCGAACGGGCGTGAGGATGGCTGGATCATGCCGAGCCATCTCGCCACGATGGGCTTCTATATTCTGAGGGTGCGCTCGAACCTCGTCGAGATCCGTTCAGTGCTCGACCGCTAAAGCGCGTCGCGATCTTTCAGATTCGCTCCTCGCGCTTTGGCTCTTTGATTTTACGCATGTCGGTGTCGCGCGACATGCTTTGGATCCTGCGCGTCCAACAGGACGCGCTATCGTTGTTGAATCAGCGGGGTATCGTGTTGTCCTCGAAGCCGACGACGCGCAGTCTTTCGACGAATTCATAGGTGACGCCGACGATGCCGCCGCCGCTTTCATCGTCACGGAAGCGGCCGACGCTGCGCACCAGCTTATAGCCGCCAAGCCGATTGTCGACGCGATAGACGAAATGGAAGCCGACGCCGTGAAGGCTTGCTTCTTCGAAGGTTTGGGCGATCAGGCTGCGGTCTTCCTCGTGGATGCGCGACATCAGCTCTGTCAGGTTGACAGGGCCGTCGCTGTAAGGGAGGCCGAAGATCGCGTGGACATCCTCGCTTGCAAAGAAATGTCCTGTCTCGATGTCGATGCGCCAAAAGCCAAAAAGACGGTAGGCAGCGAGCATCTGGACGACGTCCGCATCGGTAATGCCGATGTGGGCGCGGGATTGTTCTGTCTTGTCAATGACGGGCTGTTCGAAGTGAAGAGGCACGATTCCCCCAGATCACGGGACGACGTGCCGATTCTCTTCCGATTCCTCAGTTGATCAGCTTCAATCGAATTGCCTTAGCTACCAACTGGGTGCGGTTGACGCAATCGAGTTTTTTGATCGCATTCGTCATATAGGCGTTCACCGTATGGTCCGAGAGCGTCAGGATCTGGCCGATTTCGATCGAGGTCTTGCCCTGGGCCGTCCATCGCACAACTTCTAGTTCTCGGTTCGATAGCGCGGTATGCGCGCATTCCTCGTTGCGCTTGACTGCATTGTATGCATCGAGTGCATGGAGAATGATCATTACCAGCTCGTTGATCTCGCTCTGGCCGAGTGCGGTGCGCTCGCCGCAGAACCAAAAGACCAGGCGCTGGCCGTCGGCTGCGATGGTCGGCATGGCAACGCCTGCCGGTATGGCATGGCGTAACATCAGGGCGCGCAGTTCGGCGGGAAAGGCCTGACCACTGACGGCGTCGTTGAGGTGCCAAGCCGGCGGCACAGCGGACTGCCTCAGCCTTAGGCCGAAAGGGCAGCCGCGCATCATGTGGGCGCGGTCGAAATCCCTGACATAGGCGGCCGGAAGCGAGCTCTCGATCAGCAGAGGTTTCAAGAGAAGGTCTTCGGGGGAGGGGGCGTGCATCAGCGTCGCATGCGACAATCCGAAGGCTGTGGAAACCCTGCCGAGCGCCTGCGCAAAAAGGCTGCGCGTTCGAGCGGTCGCAAGCTCTGCCGAAAGCAATGACTGTCTTTCAGAGGTAGTCATGTAAGACATTTGTACGCCTCCGGCAGCCTCAATGTTACCGCTATCAAACACAGAAAATCTGCAGGATGCTAGCCCCAATTAACTTAAGGCAGGCCGATTCATTCAAATTGTGAGAAATTAGCCACGGGAGATCGCGCTCTGATTGAGTTTCGACTTGCAAAGATAACGTTGCGGTATCTTGAGGCGCTTCGTGACGGCATAGCTATAGCCTCACGCAGCAGGGCAGGCGGAGAATCACCTGAGTGAGTTCGATGAGAACTCCGGTCTTCTCGCACCGGCGTAAAGGCGATGGACCGGTCCACCTGCAGCGCTTTGCGCTGGAGCAGATGAACTGCGTGAACACTGCCGCAGCGGGGCGCCATGTAAGCCGGATTGCGAATGAGAGAACAAGCCTAAGAGGGCCGCAGCGGGCGTCGAAATCCGGCTTGCTGGTGTTCAATCCAATTGCTAAGCGTATGTTCAGTACAACTGAGGCAATTTAATCGTGCGCTTTGCAGTTTCCTTTTTGGTGAAGTGTCTATTTTCCAGATCATTACTTGTTTTTCTCCTTTTGACCTTACCGATCGGAGCGGTAACCTCGCAGGCTGCCGAGAAGAAGAAGGCAGCACAGCCGCCCATGAACTTCATCCTCGTGCGTAGTTTTCTCTGCCAGGAAAACTGTCCGGAATGGATATCGGCGGAGGGACGCATAACGTCCGATACCCCCGCGCGGCTGAGAAAAATTCTCAAGAAGATCGGCGGCCGGAAGTTGCCTGTCGTCTTCCGTTCGGAGGGTGGCGATGTCGATGCCGCCTATGCGATGGGCCGGATAATTCGCAAGGCCGGGCTGGAAACGGCGGTAGGCGGTACGCGGCTGAAGGGGTGCCCCGTTGGGGATACGCGCTGCGAAGCCGCTATTGCGAAGGACGGTGTCTCGGGCGGCTACACTTATTCTGCTGGTGCATACTGTCTTTCCGCCTGTCCGCTGGCGTTAGCGGGCGGTGCGTCGCGTGTCTCGTCGCAATGGGCCTTTATCGGCGTCCACCAGATCACGACCGTCTATAACAAGGTGCGTGTTTCCTATCGCATCGAATACAAGATCGTGAACGGCAAGAAGAAGGAAATCTCCCGCAAGGAGGTTGGGCGCAAGGTGGCGGGGCAGAGCAGTTCCACCAAGCTTGGAAAGAAGGCTACCGCTGCCTTGACGGCCTATTTGAAAGAAATGGGCGTCAGCGAAGATGTGATCGGTCTGATGATGAGCGCCACGCCTGACAACATCAATATCGTACCGGCTGCAGAGGCACTTCGAACAGGTCTCATCACGGACATGCTGTCTTACAATGAGTGGCCCGGCATGCCGCTCTGCGCGCCGGATGCAGCGGCCGAAGCTGTGTGTCACGGCCATCCGGTAGCCGAAGCGCCCGTGGCGGCTAAGGCGCCTGTATCTGAGACGCCGGTGTTTGAGTCGCCCGTGCAGGATGCGGCCGCAGACATAAGCGAGAGACTGCCGAGAACCCGACCGATGGACTTTCTCCTGATGTACAATGGCAATTGCCAGGAGGAGTGCACGCAGTGGATTTCCGCGGATGGAGACATCACGCCGGACACGCCGGCTCGGCTGAAGGCGATGTTGACGACGCTCGGCGAAAGAAAGCTGCCGGTCGTCCTTCAGTCTAATGGCGGGGACATGGATGCGGCTTTCGCGATGGGGCGTATGATCCGTGCGGCAGGTCTGGAGACATCAATTGGCAGAACGCAATTGCCGAATTGTCCTAAGCTGGATCCGCGTTGCATAGCCAGCATCG
>JGI25153J46596_10001122_pt1 | contig 16227 bp, 16 predicted proteins | sample AraplaMF_Col_mMF_FD_46596 | JGI IMG/M metagenome (IMG submission 46596)
GGATGATGCCACCCTGGTATCAACAAGCGAGTTTGCAGATGAAATTATAAAGCAAATGAAATAGAGTTGAAGGCTTAACGCTGAATGCTAAACGCTTAACGCAAAATGCAGGGAGCGTTCAGCTTTTGGCGTTAAGCCTTTAGCATAAATTTGGATTTTGCGCCACGTTATAGTAATTTCCGGGTTTATCTTATTGAGCAACCATAGATAACCTTAATTAAAAAACAATACCTGAAATGGCAGAAAAGATCAAAGTCGCAAATCCGGTGGTAGAACTGGATGGAGATGAGATGACACGGATCATCTGGAAATTCATTAAAGACAAACTGATACTTCCCTACCTGGATGTTGATATCAAATACTACGACCTGGGCGTAGAATACCGCGATCAGACCAATGACCAGGTAACCGTAGATGCCGCTAACGCGATCAGAGAGTACGGTGTTGGTATCAAATGCGCTACCATTACCCCCGACGAAGCCCGTGTAAAGGAGTTTAACCTGAAACAAATGTGGAAATCGCCCAACGGCACTATCCGTAACATCCTGGATGGTACTGTATTCCGCGAGCCCATTGTTATGAAGAATGTTCCCCGCTTGGTGCCCAACTGGACTGCCCCCATTTGCATAGGCCGCCACGCATTCGGCGACCAGTACCGCGCTACCGACTTTGTAACTAAAGGTAAAGGCAAGCTGACCATTACTTTTGAAGGTGAGAACGGCGAAAAGATCCAGCATGAGGTATACAATTTCAAAGGCGACGGCGTAGCCCTGGCTATGTACAACACCGATGAATCCATTAAAGGTTTTGCACGCGCCTGCTTTAACCAGGCCCTGTTAAAACAATGGCCGCTGTACCTGAGCACCAAGAACACCATCCTGAAAAAATACGATGGCCGTTTCAAGGATATCTTTGAAGAGATCTACGAAAACGAATTCAAAGCTGAATTTGAAAAACATAAGCTGGTATATGAGCACCGCCTCATAGATGATATGGTGGCCAGCGCCCTGAAATGGAACGGTAACTTTGTATGGGCCTGTAAGAACTACGATGGCGACGTACAATCCGATACCGTTGCACAAGGTTTTGGCTCCCTGGGCCTCATGACCTCTACCCTGGTTACACCGGATGGTAAGACCATGGAAGCAGAAGCCGCCCACGGTACCGTAACCCGCCACTACCGCGATCACCAGGCTGGTAAGCCTACCTCTACCAACCCCATTGCCTCCATCTTCGCATGGACCCGTGGTTTGGAATTCCGTGGCCGCCTGGATAACAACCAGCCGCTGATAGATTTCTGCCAGGCATTGGAGCAGGTTTGTATTGAAGTAGTGGAAAGCGGTAAAATGACCAAGGACCTTGCTGTATGTATCCACGGTAATAAAGTGGAGCATGGTAAACACTATCTGTATACAGAAGAGTTCCTGGAAGAGCTGAACACTGCTCTGAAAGCTAAACTGAAGAAATAATTGAACGCATTGGTTCAACACCATAAAATGTCCTGTACCGCAAGGTGCAGGACATTTGTTTTTAATACCCTATCTTCTTCCTCAACACCTTATCCTCCCCATAAATATCATCGTAAAAAAGCAGGTGATCATCCTGCACGCCGGCGGTAAAATAGCGGATGTAAATAGGTATGCGGCTAACGGGGATCTGTTTCTTTTCCTGCATGGCCAGCCAGGTACGCACACTATCCCGCAGGGTATTCTTATAAGAAGTATCGTCTTTTATCAGGTACATAGCCAGGCTATCCCACTTTTGCACGCGTACGCAGCCATGGCTCAGCGCGCGGAAGGCATTGCGGAACAGGCCGCGGTTATTGGTATCATGCAGGTACACGCTGTACTTGTTCATGAAATTAAATTTCATGATGCCCAGTGAATTATCTTCCCCATCCATCTGCCGCAATACATACGGGAAATGGCCCCGGTGCAGCTGCATCCAGTCAATGGTAGTAGGGTCTACCGCATTCCCATCCTTATCTATTACTTCCAGGTTCTTGCTGGCCAGGTAATTCACATCTTTTCGTATAGCCGGCAGCATTTCCTTAAATACAATGCTGTAAGGCACGCGCCAATAAGGGTACATTACAAAGTTGGCCATGCGCGAATTAAGCAAAGGCGTACGGGTTTTGGGCGTGCCCACTATTACCCGCGATTCCAGGGCCACAGCACCGCTATCCATTACCTCCAGCTCAAACGCCGGCACATTCACCATAATATAACGTTTGGGCAGGGTATCCGGCAGCTTACGCCAGCGGTCCAGGTTCAGGGCCACCTGCACTTCCCAGTCGTGCAGGGTGCGGTTCAGCATTTCCCGCGTTTTTTTACCTGCTACCCCATCCGGGTATAAATTAAATGCCTTTTGAAATGCTTTAATGCCATCTTTCAATAAGGAAGTATCGCCCGGGTGGCCGGTGGTATCAACAAAACCGCCCTGCACCAGCCGGTTTAGCAGCAGCTGCTTAAAGGCAAGAGTATCTGTATAGTTCTCCGGTATAGTGTTCCAGCGTTTGCTGCCATAGGTTTTGCGGAAGTTAAGCAGGCCCTTTTTCAGCGCTACATACCCTTCGTGCGAAGGCTCCAGGCTGCCTAATACGGCTGCAATATTTTTCTGCTGTAATGCATTTTGTAAGAGTGTGGTCAGCACCGTATCTGAAAAGGTAGAATCTTTGCGCAGGGTTATGCTGTCGCGCGGCGCCACACCAAAATGCAGGTGGGTGGCCATTTTCATAAAAGCGTCCGATAACATTACATCCATCTTTGCCCACTGCGCCGCATCTTTCTTTGACTCTTCACCGTTCTTAAACGTTTGCATAATGCCGGTAAGCTGCGCTGCATGGTATTGTGACGGCAGCAAGCCCTCGTCCATAGCGTGTTGCACCAGGTACAGCATAGCATCTGCATTAGCGCTGGCCACCCCGCTGTCTGACCATTGCGGGGCATTTTGATGTTGCTGGTAAAAGTATTGAAGGGCTGTGGTCATACCCGGCACACTATCTTCCATTAAACCCTTATTCTCTGCCATATAGTCAAGGCGGTCTGCAATGCTGCCGGTTACGGCTTCGTGCAGCTCTTTAAGGTTTTGTACGATCACACGTTCTTTCGGGGCTTTGTGGCGGCACGCTGCCAGCAAACAAACGGTTACAGCTAACAAGTAAAATAAACGATTATTACCTCTCATTGGGAAAACAGGCTCTCTTGTGATATTTTAAAATTAAAGATTTGCAAATACTGTGCTGGGATTTTCCAGGGAGCGTGCAAAATTGGGGGGTGAAATACGTAAATTATCCGGGGAAAGACAAGGAAAAAACTGACCTTCTGATAAAAGCAGCAGTTAGGAAGTGCAAAATAAGGCTAAGCCCCTGCCCCTGCTTTACTTACAGCAATTCTTCTTCACAAAAAGCGACTGCACAAAACGTAATATACTGAGAATGGTGTGTTTCATAATTATTCCTGTTAAATAGCATCCAGCGGGCGGCGCTTCTGCTCTTTTAATTGTTTGAACTGGCTGGGGGTAAGCCCGGTTACTTTTTTAAACTGCCCCGAAAGGTGCGCTACGCTGCTGTAGCCCATTTGCCCGGCTATTTCGCTCAGGTTCAGCTCATCATACACCAGCAGCTCTTTTACCCTTTCTATCTTCTGCTGAATAATATATTGCTCAATAGTGATCTGCTCTATTTCTGAGAACAGGCTGCTGAGGTAATAATAATCTTTATGTAAACGGGCAGAGAGTAAGGTGGAGAAATTTTCTCTTAATTCAAACAGCGGGGAATGATGGATGGTTGTAATAAGAATGTTCTTAATGGCTTCTACCAGCTGCTGCTTTTTATCATCTACCAGGGGTAAGCCTTCCTGCGCTAAAGCAGCAGTAATCGATTGCAGCTGGGTAGCATCCGGCGCGGCGGCTAATACCGCTTTGCCCAGCTGTACCTCCTGCACCGGCAACCCCTCTTTTTCCAGTATGGTATGCACCACCTTCACACAGCGGGGGCATACCATATTCTTTATGTGTAATTCAAAACTTTGCATGGCAGGTACAAAGGTAGCACATATTTGCTGTGCTACCTGAGCTCTGTTTCCTGGATGCGGTCGGCCAGATCCAGTAAAAGCGCCATGTTGGCGTTGTAACCGCCGGTTACTTCCGGGCGAAGGTAACCATCCATATCCGGTTCATAAATAACATCGAAGCCATTTACATTTACTCTGTAGCGATGAGCATGGCCATTCAGGGGAAGTACGTCGTACCGGTTTGCATTGTGTTTGATCGTAAATGCCTTCATATGATAAAATTTTGTTTATAACCACTATCAACAAAATCTTAACAAAAGTTAAGCCAACGGTTGGTAATGGGGTTGGTTTTAGTTTGGGATCCTTAGACATCATGAATATACGAAGAAAAGGGTATATCAGAAGATCGCCGCACATTAATTTACAAACCACCACCGCAGCCCTACGCGGATCCCGAAATTATTATACGGGTACATAGGCGCTGAAAAATTATTCATCTTCAGGAAGGTATTCAGGTTCTCTGCACGGATGTAGGCAGAGAGTGATTTAATGCGGAAGTGCAGGAAAGCGGTCAGGTCCGGAAGATAGTACCGCACCTTTTGTGTATTCTGATACACAAACTGGCCNGGCACCGGCGAGTAATCATCCGCATAATATTCGGTGTTATAACGGGCTTCAATACCGGTCATCAGGTTCAGGTTACTGAAAATACGGTTTTCGTATGCAATGCGGTGGCGGGTCCATATGGAGGGCACATTCAAGGGGCCATTGCCATGCACCTGCTGAAAAGCAAAATCCATATACCAGTTCCAGTGCTTATACCGGAAATGTTTGCTCAGCACTACCTGCAGCAGGTTAAACAACCCGCTGGACTGGGTGCTTTGCATATAGCTGTCGAAATAAGTGTAGTTGGTGAAAATAAAATAGTTCACCGCCAGGTTATACTTCAGCTGTTTATTATCGGCCGCAAACTGCAGCTGGGTAATGTTTTCCTTACCCAGGCTGCCATTNTACCAGCTATCNCGGCTATAGCTGAAGAATTTGTATACATAGGAAGGCTCCCGGTTCACATTGCGGAACAGCAGGCTTACATTGCCCAGCGTTTTGTTCAGGTAGCGGCTTAGCATACCGCTTACGCTATAATCGCCCACATTGCGGCCCAGCGCATACAGCTCGCCTTTGGCGGAAAAATCCCACAGGTCGTTCTTTGTTTTATTACGGTACTCCCCGTGCAGGGCCAGGTTATTGAAGCTCTGTTTCACATCATCCAGGAAATTGCCGGTAGTATGGTCAAAACGGGCGCCCAGGTTTATAAAATGCGCCAGGTTGCCCCTTACGGGGAACTGTATCAGCGAGAAATCATTGGAAAGGGTGCGCCACTGCTGCCGTGCAGTAATAGTATCGCCTTCCCGGAAAGCTATCCCATAATGCTGCGTGTAATAGGTATCACTCGGATCATTATCAGTATACATAAAGGTATTGCCCTGTGTTTTGAAGGTGTACTGCACCCGGAACACAGGGTCAAATTTATAATACTGCGTAGTGTCGTTCACGTGTATGGTATCCCCCTTGCCCCAGTCGTACTGCTGCTGTATCAGCAGGCCTGACTGGCGGTAAGATGATTTTACCGCAATGGAGGTACCAAAGAAGGAATAGGCGGGAATATCCTGGTTGCCCAGGTTTACGTTAATAGTTTTTCTTGAACTATACTTGCTGAGGTCCAGCGTATCGGCTGCAGTACCGGCTTTGCCAAAGATGCCGCCATTCTCTCCTCCGTTGATCTTGTTATAATAGTAGCTCACATTTACATGGTACCGCTTGTTCTGACTGTTATAATTGGCGGTTACGCGGTAGCTATCGTGGTTGGTGTTCTGTGTACGGAAATAACCGGGCGAGTTGATCTTGCGGTAGTCGAACGCAAAATTAAAGTTCTCATTCCGGTTCTGCGTATGAGATACGCCTATGATCTGCTCCTGCTGGGCCCCTACCAGGTATTGCAGCTCAGAGTAAGGGCGGGTGGTATTATAAAAGCGGGCATTTTCATGCGTGTACTGATACACATCGTAGACATGAAAGCCTTCATCAAAACCAGCCTGCATACGGGGCGTGTAAATAAGGTTGCGGGCGGCATTCCCGTTATTGCCCAGGGTCATGTAGCTGGCCGGTATCTGCAGGTAGTTGGCGTTAAAGTCTATTACAGATGAATCCAGGCGCCTGTCCACGGGGTCGTTCAGGAAATGATATTTAATAGTAATAGTATCCGGCCCCAGGTTACGCTGGGAGGTATCCCGCTGCATGGTGCCGCCGCCGGAGCCGTAGTTCCCAAAACTGCCGGTGTTAAATTGGGCCATTACTCCACTTACGCTTACTATCAGCAATGCCAGTATGATGAAAAAATGCCTCATTCCAATAATAATATTGTGGAGCTATATGTGTCTAAAGTGATTGTATTAATTCCCTGAAGATACGCGTTAATTTGGGCGCCGCTTCAGCAGCGGCCTGCAGCACCTCTTCATGGGTGATCACATTGTCCTCTTCCCGTATACCCAGGTCTGTGATCACGCTCATGGCAAACACCTGCAATCCTGCATGAACGGCTACTATCACTTCCGGTACGGTGCTCATACCCACGGCATCGCCACCAATAATGTGCATGAACTTATACTCGGCCCTGGTTTCAAAAGTAGGGCCCTGCACGCCTACATATACGCCGGTGTGTACCGGTATATTGTTGGCGGCGGCAATTTCCTTTGCTTTGTTGATGAGGTTTTTTGCATAGGGCTCGCTCATATCCGGGAACCGGGGTCCCAGGGTATCCAGGTTACGCCCGCGCAGCGGATGCTCCGGCTGCAGATTAATATGGTCGCGGATGATCATGAGGTCACCTACCTTAAAAGCGGTGTTCATACCACCGGCAGCATTGGAAACCAGCAGGGTTTGTACGCCCAGCGCCTGCATTACCCTTACCGGGAACGTAACCTGCTGCATGGAAAACCCTTCATAATAATGGAAACGGCCGGCCATGGCCACTACCGGGCGGCCCTGCATATTGCCCAGTATTAACCGGCCCTGATGCCCTTCTACCGTAGATTCGGGAAAATGGGGAATATCGGCATAGGGGATCTCTATACGGTCGGTAATATCTTCAACCAGCCCGCCCAGGCCACTGCCCAGGATAATACCTGCCAGCGGACGGGTGGCGGAAAAGCCCTGTATATATTGTTTAGCAGCCGCTATTTGTTGTAATAGGTCACTCATTTACGGTAAGTTGTTAGTAACGAACGTTTAAGGCTTAGCCGGCAGCTGAAAAATGCTTTCTGCTGCCAACCGGTCCGAACGGGTTACTTTTCTTGCGCGCAAAGTTATTTTTAAATTCACAAACGCGGTGGTTTTATATTTAAATCATAATGCCCTATTTTAGCGCCAAATTTTTGACTGATGAATTTACATGAATACCAGGCTAAAGAACTGTTGAAGAAATATAATGTACCGGTCCAGGAGGGTATTCCGGTAGATACGCCAGAGGCAGCCGCTGAAGCATACAAGCAGCTGAAAGTGCAATTTGGGAATGAGTTTGCGGTTGTAAAAGCGCAGATCCATGCCGGCGGACGCGGTAAAGGAAAGATCCGCGGTACAGAGCAGAACGGTGTTAAAGTGGGTAAAAATTCAGAAGACATAAAGACCATTGCCGGTAATATACTGGGCGGCGTACTGGTAACCATACAAACAGGTGCTGCCGGTAAGCTGGTAAATAAGGTGCTGGTGGCGCAGGATGTTTATTATCCCGGCCCCAACCCTGTTAAGGAGCTGTACCTGTCCATACTGCTGGACCGCGCTACAGGCCAGAACGTGATCATCTACTCCACCGAAGGGGGTATGGATATAGAAGAAGTGGCGCACAAAACGCCTGATAAGATCTTTAAGGAGTGGGTATTCCCCGGCGGCCCGCTGCAACCATTCCAGGCCCGCAAAATTGCTTTTAACTTTGGTTTAAGCGGCGAGGCTTTCAAGAACATGGTGAAATTTGTGACCAGCCTGTATAATGCATATGTAGGTCTGGATGCCAGCCAGGTGGAAATTAACCCCCTGTTTAAAACCAGCGATGAAAAGATCATTGCGGTGGATTGTAAAATGATCCTGGACGATAACGCCCTGATGCGCCACCCTGAGCTGGAAGGGCTGCGCGATATCACAGAAGAAGACCCGACCGAAGTAGAAGCCAGCAAATTCAACCTGAACTTTGTAAAGCTGGACGGTAATGTGGGCTGTATGGTGAACGGTGCCGGCCTGGCCATGGCTACCATGGATATGATCAAATTAAGCGGTGGCGAGCCCGCCAACTTCCTGGACGTAGGCGGTACTGCCAATGCTCAGACAGTGGAAGCCGGTTTCCGCATTATCCTGAAAGATCCCAAGGTAAAGGCTATCCTGATCAATATCTTTGGCGGTATTGTTCGTTGCGACCGTGTGGCACAGGGTGTAATTGATGCTTACCAGTCAATTGGTAACATTACTGTACCCATTATTGTGCGCCTGCAGGGTACCAACGCAGAAGAAGCTAAAAAGCTGATAGAAGAAAGCGGTTTGAAAGTACAATCTGCTATCCTGTTGAGCGAAGCTGCTGCACTGGTGAATAAAGCTGTGAGCGCGTAAGATATAATTACGAATTATTCAATTACGAATTACGAATGGATCGAAGCGATTTGACCGGTTTGTAATTCGTAATTTTTTTTGCCCCTGCCCATTTCCTCTTTTTCTCCACCGTATAAACCCAATTCATAATAAACTGCCCATTCATTGAGGTACGTGCCTTCCAAAATTCCCAATTCATAATATATTTAATCTCTCCCTTTCCCCCTAAACTACCTGCCCGCCGCACCACCCAATTCGTAATTCGTAATTGAATAATTCGTAATTAATTTCCCTACCTTCGCAGTCCATCCTTTTATATACCCTGCCTATCCGCAGGGAGGCGGACTTTTACACCTTTTTAAAGTCTGAGTAATGCAACGTTTAAGAGCTTTCTTTTTATTCTGCGCAGGAGCGCATGTGCCTATGTTAAAACGGGCGCCGGTTGAAACCAATAAATACGCCGGTATCGGGGGCACCATCTTTTTCACCGGCGTGCTGGCCGCTATTTCTGCCGGGTATGCTTTATGGACGGTGTTCAATGAGCTGTGGGCCACGCTGTTATTTGGCCTGCTGTGGGGCCTCATGATCTTTAACCTGGACCGCTACATTGTGGCCAGCATGAAAAAGCGCGATAATTTCTGGCTGGAATTCCGCATGGCCCTTCCCCGGCTGGTACTGGCCATCTTAATAGCCGTGGTGATCTCCAAACCACTGGAGCTGAAAATATTTGATAAGGAGATCCAGGCAGAGCTGATCACCATGGAACAGCAGGTGTTCAAAACCCAGGAAGACCAGGTGCAGGTACGCTACCAGGCCCGCATTAATGAGCTAAAGGCCAACATTGCGCTGCTGAATACAGAGATCAGCCGGCAGGCTGCCCGCAGGGATACCCTGGCATTACTGGCGCAGCAGGAGGCCGATGGCACCGGCGGCTCCCGCATCCGCAACCTGGGCCCTATTTACAAGGCCAAGAAAGCAGATGCAGATACTGCCGCCGCACAGCTGCAGGCCATTACCATCCGCAACCAGCAACGCATTAACGAATACCAGCAGCAGCTGCAATCTGTAGACAGCGCCATGAAAGCCAGCATTCCGCTCCGCAGCCGGCTGGACGGGCTGGCCTCCCGGCTGGATGCCCTGGGCCGCCTTACCGCCCGCAGCACACCTATACGCTGGGCCAACTGGTTTATTATGCTGCTGTTCATAGCCATAGAATGTGCGCCGGTGTTTGTAAAGCTCATCTCGCCCCGCGGCCCGTATGATGATCTGCTGCAGGAGCATGAGCATGCATTTGAGATCCACCGCAAACAAAAAATGGAATTACGGCAATTGGCCTACGAAAAACGTATGGAGCAGGAAAAGGGATTACCCAAAGAAGGTTCACTGGCCCATTAATAAAGTGGCCAGTACTTCATTCTTCAGCGCATCTGCTTTTTCAGGCAGTTTGCCGGCTACCAATACGCCCAGGTTACAGCCCAGGAAAAGGTAGGTTTTTTGGGAAGGCACATACAGCAGTATACAGCCGGCGCCAATGCCGCCGCCGCCATGGCCATACCCTGTTAACCCTTCCAGGGAGTAATAGGCCAGGCCTAAACCATAGCGGTGCTGGCCTTTGCTGTCATCCACCCAATGCTGCATCAGGGCTAAAGTAGTATCGTGTAAAAGTTTTCCCTCCATTAAGGCTTTCAAAAAACGTACGGCATCGGTGGGTGTGCATACAATACCATCATCCCCCTTGGTGGCAGCTACGCTTGTACGCTGTAATTCCGTAATGTTGGCAGGGCGGCCGCAATCCAGCGCATCCCAGTAGCAATCCGGCAGGTTAGCATAATGCAGGTAACCCGGTTCATGATGGTAGTAGGTTTGCTGCAGCTGCAATGGGCGAAAGATCTTTTCACTCATATATTTTGCATGGTCGCCGGTAATGGCATCCGCTATCATGGCCAGCAGCAAAAAATTGGTGTTGGTGTATAGGTATTTGCTGCCTGCTGCAAACTGCATAGGCTCCCCTTCCAGGAAAGTAATGGCTTTTTCCATCGGGAAAATGCTGGTGGGATGCAGCAATTCCCAGGATATGTATCTGGGGTGGGTCTGGTATTCCGGCACGCCGGAAGTATGGCTAAGCAGCATACGTACGGTTATCTTTTCCGCTTCCGGAATATAACGGCTGTACTGCCGTGGCAAATACCGGGTAATGGGCGCATCCAGCTGAATACGTTTTTCTTCATACAGCTTTAGAATAACCACGGCCATATAGGTTTTGGAAACGCTTTGAATGTATTGCAGGTGGCGGGTGCTCATGGGCGTTTTAGTTTCCGTTTTGGCATAACCGGCAGCGCCGGCCCACCAGCCTTCCGCCTCTGTATACACAGCTAATGAAACACCGGGTATGCCGGCTGCTGTATAACGGTTCATAATAGCCTGTAAGGAATCTGCTTTGGAGAAATGTTTCGTTTGCGCGGGTGCATTATTCAGGGCGGCAAACAGGTAAATGAGGATGCAAAATGTTTGTTTCATGCAGTTGTTTTTATTTGCAAAGTACCGGTGGGGTGTAGTTGCAAACAAGCCCTGGCAGCCACTTTTCCGCCGAAGTGTAGCAGTTTTCCCGTTGAAATGATGGTCTTTAATCGCCCGGTTGCAACCAGGCTTTAAAAGCAGGGGCCTTGGTGCGGCTTACGGGTATGCTGCCCGGTAAATGATCGGAAGGCAGCACCAATACATTGATCTTACTATTCTCCGCCCGCTCAAAACCGGCGATCATATGCCGGTGTAAAATGTACTGCCGGTTCAGGCGGAAGAACAGCTCCGGCGGCAATAGCTTTTCTACTTTATCCAGGGATTGATCCAGCAGGTATTTTTTACGCTGCGTGGTAATCAGCACGGCGTACTCCCCTTCTACGTACACACCTGCTATATCTGCAAAAGCTACCTGCAGGTGCTGTTTGCCCTGTTTTACAGGGATCCCCTCCTGCCGCAATTTCTTTTCCGCTGCCCGCAATTGTTCGGATTGATGCAAACGGTAATAATAATACCAGCCCACATAAATAGCATTCAACACAAAGAACCAGATGAGGAAAATAAAAACATCAAACGTATAAAAGCTGATCACCACCGGCGTATCCTTCGCTATCCAGTTACTTAGCTCCGTGCTGAGGATAATAACCGCCTGCCCTGCCAGGGTGGTAAGTATGAACTGTATCACTATCCTGCGCAGCGGGCCGCCTTCATAGGGCAGCTTACGGTCCAGCCATATAATAATGGAGCGCAGCGCCCACCAGGCAGCATAACCTTCTACCGTATCCAGGGTATAGGTGAGGGCGGTGTGCCAGCTAAGCCGGATGTGTGTATAGGTAAGGTAATAATTCAGTGCGCTGATGCAGGGAATAAACAGCAGGAAGAAAATAACATCCGGGTAGGGTATGGGGCGTGTATTTCCGGGGGCAGGCATGTTGCAAAATAAAACAATTTGTGCCTATCCTGCCAGCTCCACTTCATACTTAAAGCTGAAGGAAAGCAGCAAATAATTAGTTCTCCGGCGGCTTTTTATGCGTGATTCACTTAACTTAGCTGTAAAGGGTGCTTTTAACCCATCTCCGGAAGCACCCATTATAACTTTCCTAAATACACTGCAATTTAATAACGAGCCTTTTCCGCGGCCGGTACTATTGGCCCCGCAGGAGGGGTGTTTTTAGTTTAATTTGTGTAACTTTGAACTTAACTTAAAGGTGAAGTGCTATAAAGGAAGGCTAATTTTACAGCAGGAAATGGAAAAGGTCACTTATTATTCCTTTTTGCAGGAAGGCAGTGACTACACAGAAACGGAAAACTTTATTCAACGCTTTAAAGATCACAAGCTGCATGGCCATGATTTTAATATAATAATGGCCGTTATCAAAGAAATGGGCATAAAAAGGGGTGCAGATCTTGCCTACTTCAGAGGTGAAACCTATGGAGAAGCATTGCCTCCACCCTATCAAAGTGGCAGCTTAAGATTGTATTGCGGCAGGTATTCCAGGAATATTGTGATCTTATGTAATGGGGGTATAAAAACATCCCGCCTTGCGCAAACAAGTCCAGACTGCAAACCTCATTTTGATCTGATGAACGCATTAATGAAACAAATAAATAAAAGGGCAGCAGAAAAAACGCTGCGGGAAGTGAATAAAAAGCTGGAAGGGAATTTACATTTTGAAATTGGAGACTGTTATGAGTAAGAATATTTTTGAGCAGGCATTAAACGATATTCCACAGGATATCCAGGAAGAGGTATCCTGGAACTTTGATATTATAGATCAGATAACCGCTATCCTGAAAAAGAAAGGCATGTCACAAAAAGATCTTGCAGAATTATTAGGTAAAAAAGAATCTGAGATAAGCAAATGGATGCGGGGTACACATAACTTTACCTTATCCACCATCTGGCTGCTGCAAAAAGCGTTGGGAGAAAAAATTATTGATACTCCACGCAACTTAGTTAAAACACAGCAGGAAAAATAACCGGTGACAGTACCAGCTATAAGTTACCCCTATCCTGCCAGCTCCACTTCATACACAGGGCTAAACAAGTAAATGCGCCGGGTATCCACCTCCTCACAGCGGTAACGCTTGCGGATCTTTTCTCCTTTGCGGAAAATGCGGCCGTCTTTGGTTTTAAACAGCTGGTGCAGGGGCAGCTGCTCTACAAAAAAATAATGCTCTTTGCGCCGGTCATAATTCTTCAGCACCCGCATCAAATTTTCATCTGCACAGGAGCTGGCGCCGGGGTTATGCATACTTTGCCGCACCGCTGCTTCCACATCGGCCGGCAAAAAATCCTTCCCTACAAATTGTTGGAGTATTTTGGAAAACTCCTGCTTCCATTCTTTCCCGTGGGAGGCTACGCGGTTGGCATACAGCTCATACGTAACCAGGTGGGCCAGCTCATGCAGCAGGGTAATAAGAAAAGCGTATTTATTCAGGTTGCCGTTTACGCTGATGCGGTGCCCGCCCCGGCTATCGGGGTGGCGGTAATCGCCCAGCAGGCTTTTGCGCTCGCGGGTAACGGTTAAATGTACCCTATGCGCAGTAATGTAAGCCATTACCGGCTCAAAGGTACCTTCCGGCAGGTATGCAGCTAATGCATGTAAGGGCGCCTCCTGCTTCACAACGGGGTCAGGTTTTTCTTTTAAGCAATTGGTACAGGCTCAGTGTTTCAAGCACCGTATATACCAGGTACAGGAACATTAAGGTAAAAATAGTAGCCCGGCTTACATCCGGCCTTTTTACCAGCACATATACGGTAATGCCTATCATGCACAGGAACAGCTTACTGATGGTAGAAGCATATACCATGCGCACAAAAACCTGGTTGTTGGCTGCCCCTAGCCCCTTACGGGCCATCACATAGGAAACCCAGGTGATAGCAGCCAGCACCCCATTCCCCGCCAGCAGCACGGTATAGTGCATACCAGCACTCAATAGCTGAGACTTTAATAAAAAGAAAACGCCATTCAGGATGGAAAAAACTACGATCAGTCGAATTAAAAAACGGTCACTCATTCCGCCGGGTGTCTTTAATAATTTGCCACAAAAGTAGGGTTAAAGCCAGTAAAGAAAAAATGATCATTAGTATAGGAAACGACCACCCGATCCATCGGTCAAGTTTATAACCAACGAATACTGCCAACCCCAATGTGGCCATCATCTGAAAAGCCAGTCCGGCGTACCGTAAGAGTACGTTGCGATTACGCTTCTTCTCCGGTTGCTGCTTCTTCTTTAACGAAGGATCTTCCATTGTTTACTTCTCTGCTGCTTGCAGCGGGCGCCTCATCCGGCTCCATGTAACAGCGGCCGTTAAATTTAGCGGTAGGCTCCATTTCAAAATGAGCGGTGTACACATCACCTTTTACCAGTGCATTTGCTTTCAGGAACAGCAGCTCTTCTACTTTAATAATACCGGTTACACGGCCCAGAATATCTGCACTCTGGCATACCAGGTCGCCCGTAATTTCACCTTCCGGTCCTACTACGATCTTTGCTTTGGTAGATACCAGGCCGTTCACCTGGCCGTCAATACGAATGTCGCCTTCACAGACAATGTCCCCCTGGATAGATGTTCCACTGCCAATAATGTTCACGTTGGAAGAGGGCAGAATGGATTTGCTTTCGCCTTTAGTGCTGCGGTTGTTGTTGTTAAACATAGGATCTTAGATTTTTTTAGGAGGTTTTTCAATATATAGGACTGAAGATAAATAAATATTATTAATTAACCTAATAAGTACTATTGTCTACTTTAGGCACTTTAATCATCGTGGTATCCAGCTTACCGGTAAAATCACCGTTTATCACCTGCTTAATATTGTTCAGGTACTGGTCGCGGGCAATGATCGCATTCTCTAACGAATCGGTACGCATTTTTAGTTTAATGAACTCCCTTCTTTGTTTCAGATCTCCATAACCGGGAATGTAATAACGCAGGGGCGTAAATACTACCGTAGCCACTGTAATGGCCACCAGCAATACAAACAGGGTGCTGAGCGCTACATACACACTCATACGGGATAATTTAAAAGAGGTCACCTCATCATAGGTAGCATCATTCATGATCACCAGGCGGTATTTATGATGAATGCGGCCGTCCCTCCCTTTTTTATTGCGCTGTTTACCCATTTTGTTTTACTCTCTCTTTACTCCGGATAAAATTAAACAATTAAATCATAAGAAGTGAAAGGTAATATGTAAATCTGAAAGAATACGTGCCAAGAAAAATATTATCCTATCTTTAAAATAAATTTTCACGTAAACAGTTATAGTAGTAGCCTATACACCCGGCATCCATGAATCGCTATCGACCTTTTTTAGTATCCTTCTTTTTCCCCTGCGCTGTTGGTTTGGTGTTATTGATTACGGGTTCCATAGCGGTGAATGCCCAGAGCAGATCGCCCCGCAGCACACAGGATTCTACCAGAATGCCCAATAACAGGCGCTCAGCACCTCCTGTAAGAAAGCCGCCTGTGCCGCATGTACAGGACCGGAGAACGCCTTCCGAAAAGATGGCGGAAAAGAAGTTTACCTGGAACCGCCGGTTCATGCAGAACATGGTAACGCGGTACAACTACTACTTTCACGCAAAAGTTAAGCTGGATGCGGTGGTGAAAAACATTGCCCGCCAGGGATTGGATAATTATAACGACCTGCTCCCCTTTTACCCTTACAGCCTGCAGGACCTGGGACTCAGCAAAACAGAACTGGATTCCGTGATCCTGAAATCTTCCGTAGGCATACAGCTGCACGATCCCCGCGGTAAATGGATAGATGATTGTTACCTGCTCATAGGCCGCGCCTACTTTTATAAAAGCGACTGGGAAAATGCCCGCAAAACCTTCCAGTACATGAACCTGGCCTTTGCGCCCAAGAATAAATCCGATTANAATACCGTCATAGGATCTACCCGCAACGATGTTATTTCCATTGCNACCCGGGAAAAACGCAAAGGCCTNTTNGGCCGCTTTAAACACAAAAAGGTGCGGAACGACGCCTTTTTGTGGAACGCCAAAACCCTGCTGGAAGAAAAGGAGTATGATGAGGTGCAAAGCCTGCTGAA
>JGI25153J46596_10001124_pt1 | contig 16206 bp, 14 predicted proteins | sample AraplaMF_Col_mMF_FD_46596 | JGI IMG/M metagenome (IMG submission 46596)
AAAGGACATGCCTGATCATCCGGCATTTGTCGAAGCCGGGCGCTCATGGAGCTACCGGCAGTTCTCGGATGCCGTCGAGGCGGCGGCCCGCGATCTGCGCGACCTGCAGGTCAGGCCTGGCGACCGGGTGATGGTGGCGAGCGAGAACAGCGTTGCCCTCAGTGCGATCCTGTTTGCGATCGGCAAGCTCGATGCCTGGGCCATTGCGGTCAATCCGCGCCTCAGCGCGCGTGAGCTCGAACAGATCCGGTTCCACAGCGGCGCCCGCCGCGTGCTCTTCAACGCCGCGCTTTCCAAAGAGGCCGCCGATCACGCCTCGCGCGCCGGCGCCGCCGTGGGCTCGATCGGTCCGTTCGGCGGCATCGGCGTCGGACCGCTCAACGCGGAAACGCAGCCCGAACCCGTCGAGGCCGACGCCGCGCGTCAGGTCGCGGCGCTGATGTACACCTCGGGCACGACAGGCTGCNCCNAAGGGCGTGATGCTCAGCCACCAGAATCTCCTGGTCGCGGCAAGAACATCTGGCATTTTGCGCAACACCGGTCCTGCCGACCGCATCTATGGCGTCNTGCCGATGTCGCATATTGTTGGNTATTCGANCCTGCTGGTCGCGACCCTGATGCACGGCGCGACACTGCATGTCGTCGCCAAGNCCGATCCCGCCGCGCTGGCGGACGCGATCGCGAAGCAGGGGATCACGACGCTTTACGGCGTGCCGGCTACCTATCAGCGTCTGCTCGAATACAAGGCGGTGAAGGGGATCGCGCGCCTCGATCGTGGCCAGTTGCGGATGATGTGCGTGGCGGGTGCGCCGCTCGATCTGACGCTGAAGCGCCGCATGGAGGACGAGTTCGGCATTGCGCTGCTCAACGGCTACGGCATCACCGAATGTTCGCCGGGCCTTTCCGGCGTGCACGAGAGCCGGCCTGCCACCGACGAAACCGTGGGGCCGTTCCTTCCCGGAATCGAGCACCGCATCGTCGACCGCGAGGGCCATCAGGTCGCCGATGGCGATGTTGGCGAATTGCACGTTCGCGGTCCGAACGTAATGCTGGGTTACTATCGCGCGCCGGATCAGACCGCCGCCGCGATCGATGGTGACGGCTGGTTCAACACGGGTGACCTGGCGCGGATCAGCCGCGAGGGTAATCTTTATATCGAGGGCCGAACCAAGGAGCTCATTATCCGCTCCGGCTTCAATGTCTATCCGGCCGAGGTCGAGGCCGTGCTCAACGCGCATAAGCTCGTGGTGCAATCGGCCGTGGTCGGGCGCTGCGTCGAGGGCAATGAGGAGGTGGTCGCGTTCGTCCAGCTCCTGCCCGGCGCCAAGATCGGCGTCGACCAGCTCAAATCCTATGCGGCCGGGCTCCTGACCTCGTACAAGCGGCCGAGCGAAATTCACATTCTCGACGCCTTGCCCGCGGCGTCGACCGGCAAGATCCTCAAGCACAAGCTGCGGGAATAGCGAACGAGAGCTAGATCGGCACGGCCGCCGGCTGACGCGTCATCAGCCGCATCAGGCAGGCAGCGAACAGGAGAGCAGCAATGGCCAAAAGAAATGCGACCGCGGCGATCATCGGCGCGGGAGACTATATCGGCGCCGAGATTGCCAAGAAATTCGCCGCCGAAGGTTTTACGGTCTTCGCCGGCCGCCGCAACGGCGACAAGCTGGCTCCATTGGTGAATGAGGTGCAAGCCGCCGGCGGCACGATCTTCGCCCGCTCGCTCGATGCGCGCAAGGAAGAGGAAATCACCGCCTTCCTGGGCGACGCCGACAAGGAAGCTCCGCTGGAAGTCTGCATCTTCAATGTCGGCGCCAACGTCAACTTCCCGATCCTCGAGACCACCGAGCGGGTGTTCCGCAAGGTCTGGGAGATGGCGTGCTATTCAGGCTTCCTGGCCGGACGCGAGGCCGCGCGCCTGATGCTGCCGCGCGGGCACGGCAACATCTTCTTCACCGGTGCCACGGCAAGCCTGCGCGGCGGGCCCGGCTATGCGGCCTTTGCCAGCGCCAAGTTCGGGCTTCGAGCGGTGGCGCAGGCGATGGCGCGCGAGCTCGGGCCGAAAAATATCCATGTCGGCCACCTGATCATCGATTCCGGCGTCGACACCGAATGGGTGCGCCAGCGGCGGGTTGCGGCGCTGGGGCCGGATGCGCTGGACGATCCCGATGCGCTGATGCCGCCCGCATCGGTCGCGGAGTCCTATTGGCAGCTCTACCAGCAGCCGCGCAGTGCATGGACGTTTGAAATGGAGATCCGGCCGTTCAAGGAAACCTGGTGAGCGGCCCGCGCCAATACAGTGTCGCCTTTGCATGACGTGGACGGATAGTTCCCGCGCGCGGAACCTTGAAGCGCAAACGCACGAGTGAAAGTCACGCGCGAAAAATTTTGGTGTGACGGGCGCAAAACCCGCAGCGCCATTAAGCCGAACGTTAATCCCTCGCGCTATCCGTCGAACGGAGACGGGGGCGCGGCATGGCAAATCTTTTCGACATACAAGGCTTCGGCGCGTTGTCCGAATGGAACGGACAATTCTCCAGCGCCTCGGCCAAGCAGGCATTTCAATCCATTGCCTCGCTCGGTTCCAACTCGGTCGAGTTGACGGCGCGGATCTGGACCCAGAGCGGAACTTCCAACGCGGTCTTTGCCGAACCTGCCAAGACCGAGAGCGATGCCAGCCTGCTGGCCGGCTTTCAGGCCGCGCATGACGCCGGCCTGTCCGTGCTCTTCAAGGCTGCGCTATCGACATTGAATGGAACCAGGGTGTCGAGCCTGGCGCCATCGGATGTCGCGGCCTTCTTCGCCTCCTACAAGGCCGAGATCGTTCATCTCGCCACCGTGGCGCAGGCCGCGGGCGTCGAGATGTTCGCGATCGGCAACGAGATGAGCAGCCTGTCCGGCGCGCCATATCGCGCCTACTGGGTCGATCTCATCGCTGCTGTCCGCGAGGTCTATCATGGCGAACTGACCTATGCCGCGGCGACCGACGAGGCCGTTCACGTCAGCTTCTGGGACCAGCTCGACACCATCGGCGTCAACACCTATCCGCTGCTGACGGCCAGCACCACGCCGACCGTGCAGGATCTGGTCGAAGCCTGGACGTCCGTTCCGTTCAATCCCTATTACGCGGCAGCTTTCGACTACAAATCACCGGTCGACTTTCTTCATTCGCTCGCGCTTCAATACGACAAGCCGGTGTTGATGACGGAGGTCGGCTATCGCAGCATCGATGGCGCGGCGATCGCGCCGGGGTCGTGGACCGGCAGCGGCACCGCCGATGTGATGGAGCAGGCGGATGCCTACAATGCCTTCTTCCAGGTCTGGTCCGCCCATGGCGGCAACTGGCTGAAGGGCGCCGAGCTCTGGCAGTGGGATCTCAACAACAAATATTCGGGCACCGGCTATTCGGTGATGGGAAAGCCGGCCGAGGCAATCGTCTCGCAGTATTTTCACGGCGGCGGCCTCGTGCCCGATCTCGCCGTCACAGGATCGCCGGCAGCCGACATCATCGATCTTGGCCGGGGTGACGACACCATCAGCGCCGGTCTTGGCGATGACGTCATCAACGGTGGCGCCGGCGACGACGTGATCGTCGGCGGGCCGGGCGCTGCCGGAAAGCTGGCCGTCACGACCGTTACCCTGGTCGGCTATGGTTCGGTCGTCGGCGGCGTCGGCGCCCAGGCGCAGATCCTGGTCAACGGCAAGCCGGTGTCCGGATTGCTGGAATTCAAGCCGGCGGCGGACCCTTCGGGCTACCAGACCTTCACGGTGAGCTTCACCAATCCGGACGTCATCGGCAGCATCGACATCTCGCTGGCGAATGCCACGCCGGGCCGCGCGCTGCATATCAAGGATTTTCTGATCAACGGCGTCGCCATAGCCCCCGGCGACGCGGCCAATGCAAGTTCGCCCGGCACGTTCGACCTTTACGTCCGCAACATTCACGTCGATGCTGCCAATCATCAGGACTGGTTCCTCGGCGCATCGACGGATGACGACTTGATCGATGGCGGTGCGGGCAACGATCTCATCACCGGCGGCGTCGGCGACGACATCATCGATGGCGGTGACGGTATCGACACGGCCAGCTTCACCGGCAATGTCAGTGATTACGATATCTGGGTAGTCGATAGCCGGATCGTGGTGCATGACCGGATCGCCGGGCGCGACGGCAGCGACCATCTCGCAAATCTGGAGTTTTTGCGGTTCGCCGATAGCACCATCGACACACGNGATCTGGCCGCTGGTCCGGCGGTCCAGTCCGGCGGCATGCCTCGGGCACTGGCGATCGACCATGCCGGCATCACCCTCGGCCAATGGCTTCACCATGGCGATGGATCGGCTCTCCATTCGTCTGCGCTTCCCAGTGCGGCCGCTGAGCCGCCGGCGAGCGGCGCAAACCATGACACGTTCCTGTTCGGCGACATGGCCGGGCACGGCGCGGCGAGCGATCTCAAAACCGAACCCACGATCACGGCCGACGCCGCGCATCCGTCCACCCACGTCGCCGGACATGAGGTCGTCATCGACCCCGGTCATGATGCATCAATGACGTCTGCGGTCGTCAGCTTCCTGATGTCTGATCATCTGCTCTTCACCTGAGATACGAAGGCGCTGTCTAGCCTTGCTCGGGGCCGACGGTGACGACCACAACGCCGTCGATCTTGACGAGGANCGTCATGGTNGGCTGATCGGATGCCGGAGCCCGCGCGACCGCATGCCGAAACGTTGCGATCTCCTCCGACGCCGCCAGCCGCAGGCTGAACGTCGAATGCGGCGCGCAGAGCGGCACGCCATCCGATGTGAGCGCGGCCAGGTCGGCCCGTAGTTCGGAGGCGCCACCGATTTCCTGCGCCTCAGCCGCGCCGTCTGCTTCAAAGGCGAGTGTCGGCCTGCCGTCGATATCGAGGACAAAGACGGCGAGCGATCCGCCCGGCGGCTGCGATGGTTGGCGGGCTGACATGTGAGGCAACTCCTCGGCCCATCAGATGGCGGGCCGGGCCGATGGATCAAGCGTTCCGCTCGCTTGCATCTGTCAAATCCCGTCATGTCGTGAACGCCGGGTTACGCGCATCTGACGACATCGGCCGCTGGCCGGTCGCGCGGGCCCGGCCGGCTGGAACGTATGCCCAAGAATCTAAAATTTGTTCGAAACAGTATGGCAGGTTCGCGCGTTGCGTTTTCGTGTGCCTTCAGGAGGCATCCGCTGGCGCCTGTCAGCGACGTCCAATTTACCACCAACCGAATTGTTCCGCGCCCCGCATCGTTGCGCTGTCATTGCATCCGAAATAGCATCAATCGCGAACCGGTAGCGGGCAGGGCGGAAGAAATGACATACGAGGTCCTTCTTTGCAGCTTTCTGCCGTCGATCATTCGGTAGCGAATACGGAACCTGCACACTGGAAAAGGCGTCTTCGCTGTCCCCGCTGTTCGGCGGCGCTGCGGAACGCGTGGTCGCGGCCGTCCTGTTCCAACCGCACCTGCGACTACAGCCGGGCCGGGTTTCCCATGATCGGTACGCAGCCGGTGCTGATCGATTTTACCGCCAGCATTTTTGAGCGCGGATTGTATGAAGCCGAGAACGGATCGGCGCTGCGGCGGGACATCGGCCGCCGTTCCATCGGCTCGCGGCTGCATCGCCTGACCTTCGGCGGCAACCCGGTGGCCGTTTCCAACTGCATGACGTTCATCGATCTCTTGAAGCGCGAGTCGCGACGGCCGGTGGTGCTCGTGATCGGCGGCGGAACGGTCGGCCTCGGCGCGGAAGAGCTCTACCGCGACGATTCCATCGAGCTCGTGGGCACGGACGTCTATGCCTCGCCGTACACCGTGCTGATGGCCGATGCCCACCGCCTGCCGTTCGAGGACGGCGTCTTCGATGGCGTCTGGGTGCAGGCGGTGCTGGAGCACGTGCTGGAACCGGCAACCGTGGTGGCCGAATTGCATCGGGTGCTCCGGGTGGAGGGGCTCGTCTATGCCGAGACGCCGTTCATGCAGCAGGTGCACGAACAGGCCTACGACTTCTCGCGCTTCACGCAAAGCGGTCACCGCTGGCTGTTCAGGCGATTTTCCGAGATCAGCGCCGGTGCGGTCGGTGGCGCCGGGGTGGCGCTGGCATGGTCGATCCGCTATTTCTCGCGCGCGCTCGGCGCGGGCAACAAGCTGTCGCGCCTGATCGTGCTGCCGTTCTTCTGGATCAGATATCTCGACGCGCTCGGCCGTGGCCGGGCCGCTGCGGATGCCGCCAGCGGCTTCTTCTTTCTTGGTCGCCGCTCCGAACAGGCGATGGATCCGCACGCCATGCCGGAATATTACAACCGGCAAAAGTGAAATCCTGCGAGGCGGCGCGCGGGCCTTACGAGAGCCCCTTGATCTTCTTGCACGGTGTCGATGACGTAGACGACATCTGCGCCACGTTGGCAACGGATCGGATGGCGAGCTTCTCCTTGCGGGTGATGAAGCGCAGCACGCCCCGCGGATAGGCATCGCAGAATTGCGCGAGTGTGGAGGCCGTTGCCGAAACGCTGTCCTGCTTGGGGACCACGGCGATGCCGCCATCCCTCAGCATGTAGGCCTCCTTCACGTTGGGCATGACTGAGGCCGCGATGCAGGTCTTGAACAAATCATTATAGGCTTGCGGCGTCAGGGACCGATCGCCGCCGGGCGTGCCGAGGAGATATTCCCGGCTCTTGCGGCAGTTCTCGCTGTCGGCATGCGCGACGCCGCTTGCGAGCGCCAGCAGCAACGTGNCCGCGGCCATCAGCTTCATGCCGATANTCCGACGGCGCTGCCTGCCGATGCCCGCCTGCCGGCATAGGCCAGGCCATAGGTCGTCGCCGCGCATCGCTCCCACGAAAGCGCGCGGGCATGGGCGGAGGCGCCCGCGCCAAGGATCGCGCGCAAGCCGCGGTCCGACGCGAGCTCCGCGATCGCCTCTGAAATGCTGTCCACCGACGGCGGCACCAGAATGCCGGTCTCGTCGGCGAGCACGGCGTCGGGCACTCCGCCAACCTCGCTCGCAACGCTCGGCAAGCCGGCAGCCCCGGCCTCGAGATAGACCAGCCCGAATCCTTCGACGCGGCCGGTCGTGTCGGGCAGGCCCGTCAGGCAAAAGAGATCCGACGCCGTATAGAGATCGCGGATGTCCTCGTTGGTTTGCGCCCCCAGGAACCGAATGTCGCAGGCCACCTGGGCGGCGGACTGTCGCAGTTCGGCGACGTAGTCGGCCTCGCCGTCGGGGCCGATCACCAGCCAGGTGATGCGGCTGCGCACATTGTCCGGAAGTTTCGCAAGGGCGGCGAGCGTCAGGTGATGCCCCTTGCGGCGCGTGATCCGCGCCACCGTGATCATCACCACGCGATCCTCGGGCAGACGATAACCCAGGCGAACCTCGCGGCGTTTCCTTTTCCCGCCGAACCAGAATTCCGATACGCCGAGATTGATCGCGCTGATCTTGCCTGACTTGACGGAAAACCGTTCGCGGAACAGCGCCTCGGTGAAGCGGCTGTTGGCGACGACTTCCGTCCGCGGCCCGAACACGCCGGCGCCGCGGATCGCCATGCGCTTCAGAGGCGTCTGCGTCTCGTTGATTTCGGTGCCATGCACCGTCATCAGGACCCGCGCCGGCGTCCGCCATCTCGATAGCGCGAGCGGAACGAAGAACGGCCAGTCGGCGGCATGGACCACATCGTAGCTGCGCCCGCGGACGCTACGGCGGGCCAGCAGGATCTTGCGCGGCAGGTCACGCATGGAGTGGAGGCCACCGGGAAACCGGACGACCTCGAAGGGCAGGGACCTGTCGGCCTCGTCGGTCTGCTGGGCGTAGTCGGGCGCCATCACCGTGACCTCGGCGCCGAGCCGGCTCGCAGCCGCGGCAATTTCGCGGGCGTAGGTTCCGATTCCTCCCATCGCGGGAGCGAACTCGCTGGTCAGCAGCAGGATGTTCAAGCCGGCGCCCTCAACAGGTCGGCGCCGCGGCGGCAAGGCCGCGCGCATCCTGAATTTCCTGATGGTAGCGATAGACCCGCGCAAGCTGCGTGCCCGGGGTGAAATCCTTGATGGCCTCGGCGACGCGCACCGGGTTCATCGCGCCCATCTCGATGGCGTCCCTGACATCGACGAAGCGCTGCACCAGCGCCTCCACCATCTCGTCGCGGCTGCCATCTCGCGCGACCAGATAGCCGCTGACGCCGGGGCGGATCACGGATTCAAGCTGCGGCAGATGCATGGCCACGACGGGCCGTCCGACCGCCAGCGTCTCGAGCACGCAGCGCGGCATGCCTTCGAACTCGGAGGTGAGGATGCCGGCATGCGCAGCCGCCAATGTCTCCGCCATGCCCGCGGCATCCTTGAAGCCGTGGCGCACGGTGATGTCCTCGATCGCGGCGAATTCTTCGAACCGGTGCGGGTCGCTGGTGCCGATATAGTGAAACCGCACCTCGCCGTTCAGCCGTCGCCGCAGCCGCTCGATGGTGCGGAACATCAGCGGCGGGTCCTTGAACTCGTCGAGCCTGCCCGCGAACACGATCTGGAATGGGGAGGACCTCAGCGGCCAGACTTGCGGCTTGAAGATATCGGTGTTGACCCACGTCCACAGCGTATCGATCTTGTCCTTGCGGCGCGGATAGGTCTGCTGCAGCCGCTCGGTGATGAACGGATTGACGCAGAGGAACTTCTCGCTCATGGCCACCGCAAAGCGCTCGCCGGTGTTGTGGACGAAGGCGTATTTTCGCAGCAGCGAATCCATCTGCAATTTCGGCGCGCCCTCGCCGTGAAGCATCTGCACGAAGGGACGCCGCAGGAGCGCCGGAAGCCAGGAAAATTCGACCCGCCGCAGGTCGACCGAGCATCGCCGGGCGCGGATCAATTTTGCGATCGTGCCGAAATGGCGGAGCAGCGCCATGAAGAACTGCCCGGTCAGCGACGAGCGGATGGTGCGCGCCGCTTCGCGCGCCTGCTGGTCCGAATAGTGCAGGATCGGCAGGAAGTCGAAGCCACGGCCGCGGAACGTCAGCCGGTGGAGCTGTCCGAGCTCCAGCTCGCCCGTCGAGTCGACGCCGATGAAGAGAATATCGGTATCGGTTGGATGGAAGGTGATGAAGTCGCGGATGTAGGTTTCGAGGCCGCCGACCTTCTCGCCGCGTGGATCGAAAGGGTGGATCAGGCAGATCTGGTAGCGTGGCTTTACGTGGTTGGCGTTTCGCGCTCGCAGCGCGAGGGTCAGGGTCGAAGTCATGCCGCTTTCCTCATGCGTGCCTGGACGATTTGCGGAATGGTTCGTGCAACGAGGCGCGGCACGACCGTCATGCATTTGACGTAGCGGGGGCCGAGCCGGCGCGGCTCGCGCAGCATGCGCCACGCCCATTCCAGGCCCGTCTTGCGCGCAATCGACGGCGCGCGGCTCTGCGTGCCCGCGATGAAATCGAGTGCGGCGCCGATGCACAGCACGCCGGTTCCATTCAATTCGTCGAGGCACCTTGCCGCGAACAGTTCCTGCCGCGGCGCGCCCAGCGCGACGAAACACAGCTTTGCGCCGGAGTCGCGAATGCGCTCGATCGCGGCATCGGCTTCGCTGGAATAGGGATCAAACCCAGGTCCCGGCGCAAAACGCCCTGCGATCTGCAATCCCCTGAATCGTTCCGACAAACGCTGCGCCGTCATCTGCAGGGTGCGATCGTTTGAGCCCAATAGAAAGACAGAGAGTCCCTTCTTTCGCGCTTCGGCGCAGATCGGCTCGACGAGATCGGCCCCGGTCGTTCGCTCGATCCGCGTGCCCATGAGACGGCTCAGCATGACGATCGGGAACCCGTCGGCTGTGACAAATCGGGCACGACGATAGGCGGCACGAAAATTGGCGTGCTGCTGCAATTGAACGACGTGATCGAGATTGAGCGTGCAGACGCTGAAGTTGTCGCCGTGTTGCGCGGCTGACACGATCGACGAGACCGCTTCCGGAAGCGAGGGAACATTGATGGTTATTCCATCGACAGTGAGGTTGGACTGCAACTGCGGCGGCGGTTCCGACACGTTGACCTCCTTGCTGGTGATGTGAGCGCGAGACTGCATTGCGCGGGACCAATCGATCAGCCCGTTGTTTGCGACGGGAACTGCATCGTGAATTTCTCGACCGGCATTCGTCACGAAATAGAACTAATGCGACGCAACGATGGCGATGTCGCGTTGCGAATGGCGAGACGCCGCGACGAACCGTTCACATCATGGAGATCAGCTATGCAGGAGTGGTCGAGGCGAAATGCGCTNGCTCTCATCGCAGGCGCAGGCGTTGCGTCGTACGACAGCANAGNGTTCGCCGCGCAGCCNACGCAGNGNCCGACACAGNGNCTCGGCGCCATCGCAGCNAAGAANGGAATTGTNTTCGGCGCGGCAGCGGGGCCGGTGATCGACAAGGATCATGCCTATCGCGAACTCTATCAGACGCANACCCGCATCGTGACGACCGANATTGCGATGAAGATGGGAACCATCGCGCCGCAGCCCGGCCCGAAGCGATTCGAGAGCGCGGATCGCCTGCTGCAATTCTGTGCAGCCAACAGGATTCCGATGCGTGGTCATTGTCTGATCTGGAACGAATGGGTTCCGCAATGGATCAGGAGCCTGAGCAGCGCCGAGCGCGAGAAATTTTTCGACTCCTATGTCGAAGAGNTGGCGGCCCGCTATGTCGGCAAGCTGCATTCATGGGATGTCGTCAACGAGCCGTTCTGGCCGGGGCACAAGGCGCCCGGCGGGTACCGGCTCGGGCCGTGGTACGACACGTTCGGCACCGGCTATGTGCGCCGCGCGTTTGAACGGGTGGCGTCGGTAGATCGCACGACCAGGCTGGTTCTCAACGAGGCGCAGAGCGAGCGCGACGACGATGTCGGGCTCGCCGTCCGCCGCGGCCTGCTGCAGCTGGTCGACGAACTGAAGCAGGCCGGCGTGCCGTTGCANGCCGTCGGGTTGCAGAGCCACCTGCAGCCGCGCTATCCGCACAATCCCGAACGCTTCGCCGAGTTCCTGCATGCGCTCGCCGGGCGCGGCGTCGATATTTATCTGACCGAGTTCGACGTGCGCGACGACACCTTTCCGGACGACATCGCGGCACGCGATGCGATGATTGCCGAGACGGCCGAGAAATATCTGAACAACGCGCTGCGCGTTCCCGCGGTTAAGGTGGTGATCGCCTGGGAACTGGCCGACAATTACTCCTTCTATACCGACGCGGCGAAGAAGAAGGACCCGCTGGCGCAACGGCTGCCGCGGCCGCTGCCGTTCGATTCATCGATGCAGAAAAAGCCGCTCTGGTTCGCGATGGCCCGGGCATTCGAAAACAACAGGAAGTCATAGACGTGAGGCGGTGCCAAGGCGCTCACGCCCCCGAATGCTGCGGGCGTGGGCGGAGCATCCGCAGCAGTGTCGGTGTGTAGAGCACGGCGAGCGTCGCAAAATACGCGGCGGCGCCCGCCGCAATGTGACCCGCCATCATCGGGATCGTCGATGCCGTTGGAAAGATCCGCAGCAGTGCCGACATCGCGATCGTCGCGAGCGCGATGCGAATGAGATGGCCGACCGGCAGGCGCAGGCCGAAGCGCGTAAACCCGATCGAGAAGCTGACGCCGGCCGCGGCCAGCGCCGCCAGAACGGTGGCGCCGGCGACGCCGGGCAATCCCCAGCGGGGCAGGAACAGCGCGCTCAGCACCACGGTCGTCGCCGCGTCGATCGCCGCGACGGCCATCATCCAGCGCGTGCGGTTCTGCAGCAGGAAGACCTGGTCGCCGAAATGGGCGCGNAGATTGCGGATCGCGCCGGCGAGCGTCGAGAGCGGCAGGATGGCGAGTGTCACGGCCTGAAACGGTACCGCGATCAGAAGATGCACGATCTCTGTCCGGAGCATGACGATGCCGGCGAGGCTTGGCGCCAGGATGGCGACAAGGAGCGCGCTGTTGGTGGCGAGCTGCCGCATGCCGGCCTGGTGACCGCCCTGTTCCATGCTCTTCACCGCCAGCGGAAACGCCGCCGCCGTCACCAGCATGGCGGCGACCGCCGCGGCGCGCTGGCCGAGGCCGTAGCCGACCGCGAACAGGCCGGCGGCGGCGACGCCCGACATCTCGTTGACGATGAAGCGCGACGCATTGAGCCCGACCCAGCCGAGCGCGCCGCCGACGATCAGCGGCAGGCCATAGCGCAGCGCGTGGACCACGATTTCCCGGTCGACCGGCCAAAGCCGATAACCGCAGCGGATGGCCGGCAGAACGATCAACACGGCGACGAGCTGCGCCATGGCGTAGCCGGCGAGCGGCCACTCGGCCGACTGGCCGAATAGCCAGATCAGGGCGAGGCCGGCGATGAACCCGACGGATGGGCCAAAAATCTGCTGGATTGTATAAACCGCGATCTGCTGCTGCGCGCGGGCGCGCTCGCCGATATAGAGGTTGAGGGAGCGGGTGATCACATAGGCGACGGTGGCGACGAGAAGGCCCGTCCTGGCGCCGGGCGCGATGACCAGCAGCAGAATGCCGATGACGGCGGCACTTTGCAGCATGATCGACGTCAGCAGCACCGCATTTTCGGTACGGTAGAAGCGCGTCGCGTCGCTGGCCTCCTGATAGCGGCCGAAGAAGCGCAGTGCATATTGCGACCACCAGGCCAGGAAGCCGATCTGTAGCAGCTCATGCGTTGCCGTGATCAGCGTGATGACGCCGAGCGTGTGCTCGTCGACGACATGCGTCCATACGATCATCGCCAGCAGCTGGAACAGCGGTCCGACGAACTGCGCAGGCAGATAGAGCAGGGTGTGTTTCAGGAGCATTTGTTAAGCTCCCAGCCAGCGGCAGAACCGGGGGGAGGCCAGCTGCCGGACGGCCAGCAGCGTGGCGGCGCTGCCAAGGACGGCTACTCCGAAAACCAGCGCAAAATTGGTAATGCCGCCGAGCTGGCGCAGCGCGGTGTGATCGCGCAGCGCCATGATGATGAAGATGTGCCAGAGATAGACGAAGTAACTGCCCGAGCCGATCCAGCCCAGCAGCGGTGAACTCGGCCGGAAGGCGAACAGCGAAACGCAAAACAGCGCGGCATAGAAGAAGAACGCGGTCGAATCATAGGTCGCGGCATCGCCGAGATTGAGAATACGGACGGCAGCGTAGACGATGTAGGCCAGGAGCGCCGCGCCGGGGAGCACGCGGCGGATGTTGTGATCGGTCAGGTCCGCGAACATCGCGGTCAGCGCGCCGAGCGCGGCGAACGTGAACCAGAACGGAATGTCGCGCATACGGATTTCGTCGAGCAGGGCGTCGGAGGCGCCGAGCCGCGACAGGGCCGGATCGAGATAGCTGCCGGCCAGCAGGCCGCCGCCGATCGCAAGTATCAGCAGCGTCGCGATACGCTTTCTTGAATCCGGCCGGTCAGTGCCGCCAGCCGCNAAGACGAACCACAGNCCNANCGTGCAGCAGACATAGACGAAGACGTAATAGTAGACGAAGACGTATCCGAGCGCGAACCGGGCCAGCGTCGTACCGAAGCGATGGTCCATCGCCGGATTATGCAGCGCCATGTAGGCATAGGCGGCGGCGAAGGCGATCGCGTAAGGAATCAAGGCCGCCTTGAGGCGTTTTCCGAACGGCACGCGGCCGGACAGCGCCGTCAGATATCCCGACGCGAACAGGAACNCCGGCACGCACGGCCGCAGCGCCGCGTCGACCGATTTCGCCCANGCGGCATCGAGCGGCTGCGGCAACGAATGGATTCCGATCACCATCAGGATGGCGATGCCGCGCATCGCGTCGATCGCGCCGTCACGGCTTTTCGCCGNCGCATGCGCGACGGTTCGGGACAGCGTGTCGGCTGCAAGGTGTTCGACCACCGTCATCGCGGGCTCTCCTGCCGCGAGATCGCGACGGCCGGCGCGGGCCTGATGGCGCGGCGGTCATAGGCCTCGGTCAGATATCGCCGCAGCGGCGTTTCGAAGCTGCGCAGCGAGACGATGCTGGCGAAGGCCAGAACGATGATTGCGACCGGCGCAAGGATCAGGCGCTCATTCGGCGACAGCGAAAGCAGGCGCGATCCGAAGGTGATGACGACGGTCGCCACCGGAACATGCAGCATGTAGCAGGAATAGGTCAGCGGCGACCAGCGGTGGAAGCCGAGCTTCGACAGCAGCGTCTCGCGGCCCGCGCAGTCCGCCTGAACGGCCAGCAGCGCGATGAGGTAGATCGCGAGCAAGGCGGTCATCACCGGCAATAGCGAGCCGAGCACGATGAACCCCGCCAGCGATATGGCTAGCGCGCCGGGTACGGTAGGCCAGCGCGCGATCCGGTCGCGGAACAGATGGCAGGCCATGCCGAGGCTGAAGGCCGGCAGCGCCCTGAACCCGCCGCCCTGGTTGATCCAGTCGGCCCACGGCGTCGTTCCCGCGGCCCATGCCCAGAGCGAGTTGGCGAGGGCTGCGCCGATCACCAGCGCAATAATAGCCTCCTTGCGGCGTTGCGCGAGCAGCGCAAGCGCGGGGAACAAGAGATAGCAGAACATCTCCGCCGACAGCGACCAGCTCGGGAAGTTGAACGTCAGGCGCTCGCCGATGAAGGCGTGGAGCAGCAGCAGTTGCGCAGGGACATCGGAAAGCGGATAGCGGGCGGGATTGTCGGTNCGGGCCGCGCCGAAATGAAGCGCGCCGGCAAGCGCAACATAAAAGGCAAGCGTGGCGAGGTGCAGCGGATAGATCCGGGCAAGGCGGCGCCAGAGAAAGCGGCCGATCNACGCGGCATCGTTGACGCGGCCGAANTACTGCCGGGCAATGACGAAGCCGGAGACCACGAAGAACAGATCGACGAACAGGTTGAAATGCCAGNTATGCGCGACCATGAAACGGCCGACCGGCACATCCTTGAAGTAATCGGAATAGTGAAGGATCACCACCGCGCCGGCGGCGATGATCCTCAAACCATCCTGGTGCCTTGTGCCATCGGTGTCATGCAAGGCGGCGGTACTCCGGGCTCGCGCTTTCGCGAAGCTGGGCGAGGCGGGCAATCAGGCTGATGACATTCTCGCGATCGCTGTGCGCCAGGTCATTCCAGCGCGACAGATTGCGTTCGGCCAGCGCCACATAGCGGGCGCGCCAGTTCTGGTCCGAGAGTGCGGCGGCGATACGCGCCGCTGCGGAAGCAGGATCGGCAGTATCGATGTGAATGCCGGACTCGCCGAGCACCTCGCGGAAGATGGCGGCATCGGGGGCGATGATCGGCAGGCCGGCATACTGCGCCTCCAATAGCGGGAGCCCCAGGCCTTCGTCATGAGAGGTGCAGATGAAGAGGTCGGCGCCGTCGAGCAGCTGATTGACCCGATCGGCCGACTGGTATCCATGCAGCGTGACGCCCGGTTGCCCCTCGAGGGCTTGCCACTCGTCGCCCCAACCCGGCCTTCCGACAATATCCAGCGTCGCGTCCGGAAATCCCTGCATGCGCAGCGCGGCGAGGATCTTTGCTGCCGCGGCAAAATTCTTGCGCGGCTCGACCGTGCCGAGCGCAATCAGCCGAAGCGGCCGGGGCGGCGCGCTTCGCTCGCCGCGTTGCCCAACATCGAGGCCGAAGACGTTGCGGACCGAGGGCCGATAGAGCGTCACCTCGGCGTCGGAGCGGCAATGCGCAGCCAGCTTGCGCCTTGTGTCGCCGGAATTGGCCAGAAAGCGGGGATAGTGGCGCANTGCCAGCTTGAACGGCCCGGCCATGTAGAGCCGTGCGCGCATGTTGAGCTCGGCGCGCCGCGTGATCAGNAAGTCATCGTGGATATAGGGCAGCACCCGCGATGCAAACGGCCGCAGCAGCGGGCTNGGCGGAAAGCCGGGNCACAGCAGGATGGAGGACGACGCGGCGAGCCGCATTGGCAGGCCGAGCGTCTGCGTCGTCAGCATCTGGCGGAGCCCCTGCGCCCTCACCGGGACGACGTCGAGCGGCGCCAGCGCCGCGGCTGAGAACAGTTCGAGCGTGATGCGCTCGAGCCCGGTGACGTGACGTCCAAGATGAGTAGTGTCGACATAGATAGCCATGCGAAGAGAGATCCCGTGTTATGCCGGAACGGACCGGTAGCGGATGGGCGTNCGGAGTTGCGCGGGCGCAGCAGCGCGCCGCGGCTCGCGTGGCAGCAGGACCGAAATCAGGATCACGAACTGCGCGAGCTGAATGTTCTTCGACGAAAAACTCACCGAGCTTGCGGCGATGA
>JGI25153J46596_10001139_pt1 | contig 16092 bp, 19 predicted proteins | sample AraplaMF_Col_mMF_FD_46596 | JGI IMG/M metagenome (IMG submission 46596)
CCCTTGCCGGCGACTTGCATTGCCGAGGCGTGTTCGGCGACCCGCATCTGCTGCGCGGTGCCGGTGACGAGATCCTCGACCATCGAGCCGAAGCCGCCCGCGCCGTCGGTCTTGCCGACCGAGGGCTTGCCGAGGGCGCTGCCGATCCCTGCGACCTTGCCATAGGCAGAGGCCGCATCAAGTGCTCCGATTGACATGAGATTTTTCCCTTACTTGAGAAGATCGATGGTGCGCATCGTCAGGCTCTTGGCGGCCTCGATGGCATTGAGATTGGCTTCGTAGCTGCGCTGCGCGGCCTTCATGTCGGCGCTCTCGACGAGGCCGTTGACGTTGGGCTTGAGCACATAGCCTTCCTTGTCCGCGGCCGGATGGCCGGGCTGGTAGACGCGGGTGAAGTCGGACTTGTCGGTCTCGATCCCGTTGACCTTGACGCCGGTGGCGCCGGTGGCGCGATCGACTTCGGCCTTGAAGCTCGCGACGCGGCGGCGATAGGGATCGCCGCCCGGGGTCTGCGCCACCGAATCCTGGTTGGCCAGGTTTTCCGCGATCACGCGCATCCGGAGCGACTGGGCGCGAAGCCCCGATTCCGAGACGCCGAGCGATGCTTTCAAGTCCATGTGAGTCGAGCTCCAGAGCGGCCGAGCGGCCATTTCCCTCATTGTAGGCAATTCTTGCCGGGCGAGGGTTCGAGAGGCGGAAATAAACGCCGGCCCTTCTCTTCCCTCTCCCCTTTGGGGGAGAGGGTTGCGTAGACTTGGGCCGCGCTCCTTCAGCGCGGTCTCAGTCGGAGCTGGGTGAGGGGGTGTGGCCGCAAAGCGGGCACCCGGCGTTGCGCGCCGACCTACCCCTCACCCAACCTCCGCTAGGCGCTACAGCGCCAAGCTGCGGTAACCCTCTCCCCTATCAAGGGGAGAGGGAGAGGAGGGCGACACGTGAATGTTGATCCGCCTAGGCAAAATTTGCCGGGTCGCGCGCCGGGGGCCGGACAAAGCTTCCTATAAGTCACTCAGAAAGGGGCGCGCATGTCCGTACTCGACGATATTATGATCGACCTGTCGATCGTGCTCGGCTCGGCCGAGGTGCCGATCCGGCAGATGCTCAAGATGAGCCGCGGGGCGATGATCCCGCTCGATTGCGGCCAGGACGATCCGAGCCTGGTCTATGTCAACGGCGAGCTGGTGGCCAAGGGCCGCATCCTCGTCGACGGCGACCAGATGTCGCTCGAAATCTCAGAGCTCGTGAAGAAGCAGCGCCACTGATGGATATTCTGTCGATGATCCGCACCGTGGGTGCGCTCGGCGTCGTGCTCGGCATGCTCGCCGGGGCGCTCTGGGTAGTCCGCCGGTACGACATCAAGCTGCCGGGCCGTGTCTCGGGCTCGGCACGCAAGCGCGTCGAATTGGTCGAGCGGCTGGCGGTCGATGCCAAGCGCTCGGTGGCATTGATCCGCCGCGATGGTTGCGAACACCTCATCCTGATCGGCCCCGAGGGCCATGTGACGCTCGAGACCGGCATCGTCGCGCCCGAACCCGTGGCCGCGAAGGCGCCTGAGCAGGCGATGCCCGCCGCCGATTTCCAGGCCGATCTCGCTGCCTTCGCCGGGAGCTTCGGCAAGCTCGTCGATCTCTCGCGCGCGAAGATCGCCGCGGTGCGCGGCGCCAATGACGACGAGGTCGAGGACAGCGACGACGAGCCGACCGATCCGTCGTCCGTCGACGCGACGATCGTCGAATTGCCCGCTTCCGCGCCCCGCAAGCGCACCCGCCGTCCGCGCGACACCAAGCGCTGGAACCGCGCCGCGGTGCGCGAGGCGCTCAATGCGTAAATTCCTGATCGCGGCCGTCGCCGCGCTCGTGCTGCTGCCGGTGGCGGCGCACGCGCAGGCGGCCGGCGGCACGACCATCAATCTCGGGGGAGGCGGGGCGGGCGAGGGCCAGCTCTCGGCCAAGGCGATCCAGCTCGTATTGATGCTGACCGTGCTCAGCCTCGCGCCGGGGCTGCTGATGACGGTCACCAGCTTTACCCGCATGGTGGTGGCGCTGTCGCTGCTGCGCACCGGCATCGGCGCGCCGGGCGTGCCGCCCAACCCGGTGATCATCAGCCTCGCGCTGTTCCTGTCCTTTTTCGTGATGGCGCCGACCTTCGAGAAGGCGTGGAACGAAGGCGTCGATCCCTATACCAAGGGCAAGATCACCGAGCAGGTCGCGTTCGAGAAGACCGCCGAGCCGTTCCGCAAGTTCATGCTCGGCCAGGTGCGCGACAGCGATCTGAAGCTGTTCGCCGATCTGGCGAACAAGCCGATCGCTACTCGCGCCGACACGCCGCTGACGACTTTGGCGCCCGCGTTCATGATCTCCGAGCTGCGCCGCGCGTTCGAGATCGGGTTCCTGCTGCTGCTGCCGTTCCTCGTGATCGACCTTGCGGTCTCGGCGGTGCTGATGGCGATGGGCATGATGATGCTGCCGCCGCCGACGATATCGTTGCCGATGAAGATCATCTTCTTCGTGCTGGTCGACGGCTGGGCCCTGGTGGCGGGATCGCTGGTGAAGAGTTTCGCGACGTAGCGAGGGCGACCGGGGCCCTTTGGCAGTTTTCAGCGATACCGCGGCCGTCTTGCACGCCCCTCCCTGGAAGGGAGGGGATGGGGGTGGGTGCCGCCGAGGCACTCGGCGGCGGTCGACAGAATGTGCTGGGCAGCACCGTCCGGATTTTCGAGGACTGCGGAATTCCATAAGCGGATGACCCGCCAGCCTTTCGACTGCAGATAGGCAGTACGGTGCGCATCCGCCTCCGCGGCCTCGATGTGCTGGCTACCGTCCAGTTCGATGGCGAGCTTCGCCTTTCGGCATACAAGATCGATGATAAACGGCGCCTCGACGTGCTGTCGGGTGAAAGCGGGACGATAACGCGAAACGCGATGCCAGATCGCAATCTCGGCAGGCGTCGGATTGTTGCGCAGTTCGCGTGCGCGAGCGGTCAGGCGCGGATCGACCCGGCGCAGCATGCGGCAAGCCTATCTGGCTTCGCTCCGCTCGCCAACCCACCCCTAACCCCTCCCTTGCAGGGAGGGGAATGGAGAGGATCAGCTATCCAGGTTGCAATGCTCGAGCCAGGGGGCGAGGTCGTTGTACGAGATCGGTTCGAGGAAGATCAGGCCGGCCTTGTCCTCGCTCGACCAGCGCGTCGTACAGCGGCGCGAGGGGAGGCCGGGGACCGAGAGGATGATCTCGATATCCTCGCGCGGCGGCCTGGGCATCGCGATCCGGGCGCCGCTCTGCGAGATGTTCTCGAGCGTGACGTCGATAGGGCGGCCGAAACAAGTGATCCGCGCGGCGCACGTCACGTCGAAGCGCGGCGCGCGGGGCGCCGGGCCACAGAAACGTTCGAGCCCGGCCTTGGCCTGGGCAAGGATGTGATCGACGTCGATGGGCTCGGCGAATTCGACGCCGGCGCGGCCTTCGCTGCTCCAGACGACGCTGCCCCGCAGCTGGTCGCCGCTGCGCAATTCGACCGTCACCCAATTGCCGTAGCCGAGCGTGTAGTGCGTCTCGATCATCATGCCCGTCACCGAGACGTTGCGGACGCGGCAGAGATGCTCGATCATGCCGCTGCACCGGAGCTTGCCGACCAGCAGCGTCGTTACGGTGCGCGGTGCGCGATCGCGCGCGAGGCCCGCTTCCGCGGACTGGGCCTTCGTCAAGTGCATGGCTGTCCTCCGTGGTCGAAGCGACTCCCTCGTCCCACAGCATAGGCACGAAAAAGGGGGCGCTGTAATCTCAGTAAAGTTGCGCTCCGGGTCATGCCGGGTTCGCCTGGGTAACGGCGACTTTCCGCAGAACGCCGGCGCCGAACGCTTCGGGGGCGGCGGCCATGACGACTTTCCGAAAGGTCTCGAGATCGGGGATCAGTCCGTCCGGACCCGCGGCCATCGGGGTGCGATAGGTGCGCATATTGATCGCATGGAGCAATAGCGGCAGCCGCGCGGTCACGAATTCGGCCTGGTCGGCGGGCACTTCGAGCTGAACCTGAAACTGGACATATCCCGAAAGGCGACCGTCGGCGAAGACGAGCGGCGCGAGGATCTTGCCGGCATCGACGAAGCTCGGCTCGACGTCGTCATGCGCGCNCGCGGCCGCCGGAGCCTTGGGGCCGAGCAGCATCACGGTGGCGTATGCGGCACCCCCGCCCAGGCCGAGGCCGGCGAGGAGTATGATGAGCAGAAACAGGATCTTCTTCATTGTCTCTGCCTCAGAACTTGAAGCTGGAATCGCTGGGGAGCGCCGAGGCTTCGGCCTTGAGCACGATCGTGATGCGGCGGTTCTCGGCGCGATCGGGCTGGTCCGGATAGACCGGCCGGGTGGCGCCCATCGCGACGATCTCGGCGAAACGGTCCGTGGTCATGCCGGAGGCGATCAGCGCCGAGCGGGCGGCAAGCGCGCGCTCGCCCGACAGGCGCCAATTGGCGTCGCTCTGGCCGCCGGTGCCGTCGGTATGGCCCTCGATCGCGATCTGCGCGCCGGAGGTGGCGAGCTTGGCCGCAACCTTTGTCAGCATCCCGCGGGCATAGGGGTTGAGCTGGGCGGTGTTGGCGCGGAACATCGATTGCTGGTCGGTATCCATCAGCGTGATGCGCAGGCCGTCGCGGCTCGGGTCGATCTTGACGTTGCGTTTCGCCTGGGGGTCCGGCGATGCGGGATCCAGCGCGACCTGCAGCTCGGAGGCGAGCACGCGCATCGAGGCATCGGGGACATTCGCCGTGCCGCCGCTCGCGGCGCCCGCGACGGCGGCGTCGCTGGTGGGGGTGCCCAGCGCCTTGCTGTCGTCGGTCGAGTTCTTGCGCGAACGTCCGCCCGCGCCTTCCGACGCACCTTGAAGCGGAGTCGTCGGAGAGGCTTCGCCCACGGTCGGCGTGAAATATTGGGCGAGGCCCTTCAGCCGCTCCTTGTCGGGATTCGAGATCAGCCACAGCAGCATGAAGAACGCCATCATCGCGGTCACGAAATCGGCATAGGCGACCTTCCAGGCGCCGCCGTGATGCTTGCCGGCGACCTTCTTGACCCGCTTGATGACGATCGGCCGTTCGTTGGGAATGCTGGCCATGTCAGCAGCCCCGCAGCGCGGTTCGGAGGCGATCCTGCACCACGCCCAGGCGGACATGGCCGATCGCGGTCAGCGAATCCTCGCCGCCGGCGATGCGTTCGAGCAGGTTCACGCATTCGTCGGCATGCTGGACCAGATAGTCGAACGACTGGAGCTGTTCGAGATAGGAGGCGGCGAAGTGCTCGTCGGCGACGAGCACTTCGGCAAGCCGCTCGAGCATGTCGCGCATCTCGCGCAGCTCGCCGGCGATCACCGTGTGGAGCGCGCCCGAATAGGGGTCGTACCCCTTGAGCGGCTGCATTGACGAGGGCTGGGCGGGCGCGGACATACACGACATCAGAACAGCTCCAGATCGCCGCCGGCGACCGGCAGGGGCAAGGGGTTGAGGGGACGTTCGGGGACGCGATCCGCGACTTTGGTGCAGCGGCTGCGGCCCTCATGCGGGAGGAACTCGATCTTGCGTGCCGAGGACCCGCCGAGGTCGCTATGCGCGACCTCGATGCCTTCGGTCTTCATGAAGCGATGCGCGAACGCCGCGTTCGAGGATCCGATCGACCCGAGGCCCGAGACGATGTTGGCGCCACCATAAAGATGTGCCCGCAGACGATTGCGCATCGCACCCTTCGCCATCATGCCGTTGATCAGCAATTCCATCGCGTGGACGCCGTAACGCTGCATGTCCCCGGCCGAGACGCGGTGGTCGGAGCTCGGTTCGCCCAGCAGGAAGTGGTTCATCCCGCCGACCTTGGCGACCGGATCGTAGAGGCACGCGGCGACACAGCTTCCCAGCAGCGTCGACACGACGACGTCGGGCTCGACCACGATGGCATTCTCACCTTGCACGATCGAGACCCGACGCATCAGGTGAGCTCGCCGAAGACGCGTTCGATCTTCTCCTTGAGCGCCGCGGGAGCGAAGGGCTTGACGACGTAGTTGTTGACGCCGAGCGCGGCCGCCTTCTGCACGATCTCCTTGTCGGCGGAGCCGGTCAGCATGATGAACACGGTCTTGCCGATGACGGGATCGGTGCGCACGGCTTCCAGGAACTGGAGACCGTCCATCTCGGGCATGTTGAAATCCGAGATGACGAGGTGGACGCGATCGCTCTTGATCGCCGACAGCGCCTCGGGCGCACTCGCTTTGTCGCGCACGTCCTTGAAACCCAGATCCTGCAAGGCGCGACGGATCATCGCGCGCATGCTGGTCTGATCGTCCACGACCATAACCTTGATTGCTGCAGCAGCAGGCATCAGACGCTCCCAACCTTCTCGCGGCATGCCTTGAGGATCGCCTCAGGCATGCCAGACAAACCAACTTCCTTCTCGACCGCGCCGAGTTCCTGCGCGGCGCGGGGCATGCCCCAGACGACGCAGGTCTCGCGGCTCTGGCCGAGCGTACGGGCGCCCGCACGGCGCATCGCCAGCAGGCCTTCCGCGCCGTCCTGACCCATCCCGGTCAGGATCGCCCCGACCGCCGCGGCGCCGAGCGGCGCCACCGAGCGGAACAGCACGTCGACCGAGGGGCGATGGCCGGCGACCAGGTCTCCGGGACGCAGCCTGATGCGCCCGGCAACGCCGCCGGACAGCTCCATGTGCGTCTCGCCCCCAGGTGCAATATAGACGGTTCCCGGCTGGATCGTTGCACCTTCGGTCGCTTCGACGACGCGGACGCTACATTCGGCGTCGAGCCGCTGCGCGAAGCTGCGGGTGAAGCTGGCCGGCATGTGCTGGACGATCAGCACCGGCGGACAATCCGCGGGCAAGGCAGGCAACAGCGAGAACAGTGCCTCGACGCCGCCGGTCGACGATCCGATCGCGATCAGCTTGCCCGCGGCGCCGCCGGCGATGCTGGGCTGCTGGGGCAGGCGGGCCGGCCCGGCACGCGCCGCCGAACGGGCGGCGGTCTTGACCTTCTCGCAGAGCAACGTCGCGTCGCGCTCGATGTCCTCCGGCGTGCCGCTCGGCTTGGTGACATAGTCGATCGCGCCGAGGCGCAGCGCCTCGATCGTGACTTCGGCGCCGCGCGCGGTGAGCGTCGAGCACATCACCACCGGCATCGGCCGCAGGCGCATGATCCGCTCGAGGAACGACAGGCCGTCCATCCCCGGCATTTCGACGTCGAGCGTCAGCACGTCGGGGTTGAGTGTCTTGATCATGTCGCGCGCCGCGAAAGGCTCGGGCGCCATGCCCACGACTTCGATCTCGGGATCGGCCGAAAGCATGCGCTTCAGCGTCGCCCGCATCGACGCACTGTCGTCGACGATAAGGGTACGTACGGGTCTCATCCCCGGATCTCCGGCCTGGCGTAAATGGTATGGCCGCACGATTTCATCCTGCTGGCCGCGGGCCCGATCAGACGTTCGGAATGGCCGATATAGAGGTGACCGCCAGGCGCGAGCTGGTCGACGAAACGCCCCTCCAGCTCCTCCTTCGCGGGATCGCCGAAGTAGATCATCACGTTGCGGCAGAAGATTACGTCATACCGGGCTTTTAGCGGCCATTTCTCGAACAGGTTCAGAACCCGTGCGGTGACCAGCTGGCGCGCTTCCTCGGCCATCACGAAGCCCCCCGGCGCTGGCCGCATCCAGGTGCTGCGATAGGGCTCGGGAACGCCGGCCGCGACATTCTCCGCATAGAAGCCGCGCGCGACGGACTCGACCACGTGCGGCGCGATGTCGGTGGCGAGCAGGCGGACGTCGGCACTGCGCAGCCAGGTCGCGGACGTGCGATCCGGACCGAGCAGGCACATCGCGATCGTATAGACCTCCTCGCCCGACGAGCAGCCCGCCGACCAGATCCGGATCGGGCCCTGCTTGCGCTTGAGCACCGGCAGGACGTGCTCGCGGAAATGATCGAAGTGATGCGGCTCGCGGAAGAAATGCGTGTGATTGGTGGTCAGCGCCACCACCATCGCATGGCGCTCCTGCGCATCGGACTGGACCAAGGCGACATATTCCGAGAAGCGGCCGAGGCCATATTCGCGCAGCCGCCGCGCGAGGCGGGACTGGACCAGAGTGGTCTTGGCCGCGCTCAGTTCGATGCGCGCATCGCTGTGCATGATCGCGGCGATCGCGGCGAAGTCGCGGGGCGACAGTTCCGCATTCGCCGCCGCCATCGCGCTGCCGCCGGCGAGCGCCGCGGCGCCCCCGGCCGGGCTCACGCCGCGAGATCCAGATGCCTGGTCAGGCTCAGCGCCTCGAGATCGAGCAGCAGCACCATCGTGCCGTTCTCGTCCCGCGTGCCGTCCTTTGCGCGGGTGGTGATGCGCACCAGCCCGTCGATCACGCTGGCTTCGATCGTCTCGACCTCGGGGGCCGGCTGGATCTCGCTGCGATTGATCGCCACGATGTCGTTGACTTCGTCGACGAGGAAGCCCGCCTGCTTGCCGGCGATGCTGACAACCAGCACGCACGAGCGCGCGTGGATTGCGCTCGGCTCCCAGCCCAGCCGCTCGGCGAGGCCGACCACGGGGATGACGTTGCCGCGCAGATTGGTCACGCCCTTGATGAAGGTCGGAACGTTGGGCAGCGGCGTCGGCTCGTCCCATTCGCGGATCTCGATGAGCGCACCCATGTCGATCCCGAAGGTCTGCTTGCCGAGCGTGAAGGTGACGATCTTGCAGTCGCTCGCGGTTTCGGTGGTGGTGGTGGTCATGCGGCCAGTCCTTTGGGGGTGTAGCGGGAAGTGGAAGCGACGAGTGCCTCGATATCGAGGATGAGCGCGATCGAGCCGTCACCGAGGATGGTGGCGCCGCCCAGCCCGCGGATCGGGTGGAGGTTCTGGTCGAGGCTCTTGATCACCACTTCGCGGCGGTCGTCGATGGTATCGACGACGAGGCCGACCTTGCCGTGCTCGCTCTCGACGATGACGACCAGCGAGTCCTCGACGAGACGATCGTCGTTGAGCCCGAAGATCTCGGTCGCCCGCTTCACCGGGACATATTCGCCGCGCATGTCGATCACTTCGGTGTCGGGCGACGTGCGCTTGACCTGGCCCGGCTCGGGCTGGACGGTCTCGAGCACATGCGCGAGCGGAAGGACGAAGCGCTGGCTGGCGAGCCGGACGATCATGCCGTCGAGGATCGCGAGCGTCAGCGGCAGGATCATCGTGAAGGTCGTGCCTTCGCCGGGAACCGAATGGATCTCGACGCGGCCGCCGAGCGCCTCGACGTTCGAGCGGACCACGTCCATGCCGACGCCGCGGCCCGAGATGTTCGAGATCGTCTCGGCAGTCGAGAAGCCCGGCGCGCAGATCAGCTGATCGATCTCTTCGTTCGACAGGACCGCGTCGGGCGAGATGATGCCCTTTTCGATCGCCTTGGCCTTGACCCGCTCGCGGTTGATGCCGCGGCCATTGTCCTGGACGCGAACGAAGATGCGCGCACCCTTCTGCTCGGCCGACAGCTTGATCGTCCCGACCGGCGACTTGCCGGCGGCGAGGCGCTCTTCGGTGCTTTCGAGGCCATGGTCCGCGGCGTTGCGGATCATGTGAGTCAGCGGATCGCCGATCTTCTCGATCACGCCCTTGTCGACTTCGGTGGTCTCGCCGACGGTCTCGAGCTCGATCTGCTTGCCGGTCTCGGCCGAGAGGTCGCGCAGCATGCGCGGCACCCGGCTGAAGGCCTGCTTGATCGGCTGCGCGCGCAGCGACATGACATTGTCCTGGATCTGGCGCGTGAGGCGCGCCAGCTCGGGCAGCTCGACGCGCTGGCGGTCGGCGGGCGACAGCCGGTCGGCGAGGATCGAATTGCGGATCACCAGCTCGCCGACGAGGTTGAGCAGCAGATCGAGCTTGGCGAGATCGACGCGGATCGTCTGCGAGGCTTCGCTCGCCGGCTTCGGCGCCGCGCTCTCGACCGGGGCCGGAGCGGGAGTCGGTGTCATCGGCGTGGCGGCGAGATCCGCCACCACCTGCTGGACCTGCGCGGTGAGATCCTCGATCGTGGCCATCACCGGCACGAACGGGATCAGATCCTCCAGCGCTGCTTCGGGAGCCGTGGCTTCGATGACGGGCACGGGGATGAACGCCGGGGCGGGGGCCTCGACTTCGTTGCGCGTAATTTCGATCAGCGAATCCGGTGCGACGAAATCGAAGCAATCGTCGATGTCGTTCCGCGGCACGTCGCCCGGCATGCTGAGCACCCAGGTGAAATAGGCGTCCTCGGGATCGAGGTCGCGCAGCGGCGGCACGTCGGACACGTCGACCGACTCGATCGTCGCGCCGAGCGTCTCGAGCTCGCGGATGAGCAGCATCGGCTCGCTGGCATTGGCGAGCGCGGCGCGCGACGGCTTGAAGCGGATCGTCCAGCTCGCGGCATCGGCCGCCGGCGCGGCGGGCGCGTCGAAATCGTCGAGCGAGAAGGCGACCGGCGTGAAGCCGAATTCGTCCTCGGCCGCGGCCGGCGCGGGCGCCGCTTCGATCACGGGGGCGGGAGCGGGGGCAGGCGCCGCACCGCTTTCGTCCGTTGCGCCCTTGTCGGCGAGCACCTTCTCGAGCGCTGCGAGCGCTGCGGCGTCGTTGGGACGCGGCGCGAGGCCCTTGGCGGTCTCGACGTGATCCGAGAGCACGTCGAACGAGCTCAGCATCACTTTCACGACGCCGGGGGTGGGCGCGATCTTGCCCGCGCGAACCTCGTCGAGCACATTCTCGAACTTGTGTGCGAACGCCGTCAGGTCGGCGTGGCCGAACGCGCCGGCGCCGCCCTTGATCGAGTGGACCGCACGGAACACGCCGGCGATCGTCTCGGCAGAGACGTCGCCGGCCTGCATGGCCGAAAGGCCCTGCTCGGCGGTCGTGAGACCCTCAGTGCATTCTTCGAAGAAGATTGCCTGGATTTCGTCGAGCTCGTCGCTCACGGGCAGACGCGGCGGATCGCCGCCCCCAGCTTGGTGGCTTCGAAGGGCTTGGTGATCCAGCCGGTCGCGCCGGCCGAGCGGGCGCGGGCCTTCTTCTCGTCCGAGAATTCGGTCGAGAGGACGAGGATCGGCGTGCCGCGGAACTCATGCCGGGCCCGGACCGCCTCGATCAGTTCGAACCCGTCCATCTTCGGCATGTTGATGTCGGTGATCAGCAGGTCGGGCTTGACCTCATCCATGCGCTCGAGCCCGTGCTGGCCGTCATTGGCGCTTTCGATGCGATAGCCCTGCGCGGTCAGCGACGTCTTGAGCAGCATGCGCATGCTCGCCGAATCATCGACGGTAAGGATCAACTTGCTCACTGGACGTCTCCGGTTTCGAGTCCGATCGCGGCGGCCAGACGGCAGCTGTTCACGCGATTGACAAAGGCTTGGCTGGGATTGGCGATGCGGAAACCCTGGCCGTTCGCCGCCGCCTCGTTGCGCGCGGCGACGAGGAGCTGGAGCACGGCCTGGCCGACGCTCTCGACCTGCGACGCGTCGACTTCGATCGTGTCGTCGAGATCGGCGGCGAGGACGAAGCGGACGCGCAGGTCTTCCGCAGTGACGGTGGTGCCGTGCGCGGGCAGGCGCAGCGCGCGGTCATCCGCCTCAGGCAGTTGCAGGGTTGAGTCCATTTTTCGCCTCGTCGAGAGCAGTTTCGAGTTGCTGGAAGGTCGGCGCGAAGGCCGACGGCGTCATGCGGCGCGCGATCTCGATCGCGACCTGAACCGGCTGGTTCTGGGCATAGGCGACCACTGCGGTCTTCACGATGAAGAACGGCTTGGCGTCCTCCTCGATCGTCTCCATCAGCTTCGCGGCGAGCGGGCCGACGACGCAATAAGCGAGGAGCACGCCGAGGAAGGTGCCGACCAGCGCGCCGCCGATCATGGCGCCTAGGATCTCGGTCGGCTGATCGATCGATCCCATCGTCTTGATGACGCCGAGCACCGCGGCGACGATGCCGAGCGCGGGCAGGCCGTCGGCCATGATCTGGAGTGCGTGCTGCGGGCCCGCTTCCTCGTGGTGATGCCTCTCGATATCGGCTTCCATCGCCGCCTCGATCTGATGCGGATCCTCGAAGCTGACCGTCATCATGCGCAGGTAGTCGCAGATGAATTCGATGAGGTGATGGTCCTTGAGCAGCCGCGGATAGGGGCTGAAGATCGAACTTTCCTCGGGCTTGTCGAGATGCGGCTCGATCGCGGTGGCGCCGCCTTTCTTGAAGGTCGACAGCACGCCGAACATCAGCGTCAGCAGGTCCTTATAGTCCTGCGCTTTCCAGCGGCCGCCCTTGAAGGCGCGCATGACGCCGCCGCCGGCCTTCTTCACCGTCGCCATCGAGTTGGAGACGATGAAGGCGCCGATCGCCGCGCCGGCGATGGCCATCATTTCATGCGGCAACGCGTGCGCGATGATCTCGAACTTGCCGCCCGAGATCACGAAGCTGCCGAAGACGCAGCCCAGGATGATGAGGAAACCTACGCCGTTCAGCATGACGGTGCCGCTATTCTTTCTTTGGTGTTTCCAGAATTATAGGACGGATTTGGCGGGCCGCGTTGCGACGTGGCCCGTTTTTGCTCAGGTTGTCTGCCGGTCCTGCCGTCGCGGCCATGGGGCGCAGGGCGGCGCAAGCAAATGCGTGCGGGAAATTGGGTCGGCCAATGCGGTTTCCAAGGAAAATGCGCCCCGCTTCGGCGGACGCGTGATTCTTATAGGAAGCGCGCAGGCCAGCTCCGCAAAATCTTCCTAGAATGAAGGGTCTGCAAAGGAGCTCGCATGACTCTCACTGCCTACCAGACCGCCCGGAGCCGGGCGGAAACGCCGCGCTCGGCCGAATTCCGGCTGATGAGCGAAATCACCGGCGAGATGATGGACGCCGAAACCGCCGGATTGAAGGGCGCGATGCTGATGCAGTCGCTCCACCGCAACCGCGAGATGTGGTCGGCCTTCGCCACCGATTGCGGTGCGACGGGCAATGGCCTGCCGCGCGAACTCCGCGCGCAGATCATTTCCCTCGGCCTGTGGGTCGAGCGTTTCACCAGCGACGTGGTCGCCGGGCGTGAGCCGATCGGCGAGCTGATCTCGCTCAACCGCACGATCATGGAAGGCTTGCGCGGCCAGCGCCTCGCAGCCTGAGCCACTTCCTCATGGATCCTGAAAGGGCGTCGCGGCTGACCGCGGCGCCCTTTTTGTTTGGCGGAGCGGCGATGTGGCAATCCATTCTCGCACTCATGCGAAGCATGACGGAGGGGGAGGAAGCGTCAACGTCCCGGCGTGCTTCCTCCCCCTCCGACGCCTTCGGCGCCACCTCCCCTTGGCGGGGGAGGATCGGGAAACGAAAAGGGGCGCCGCGGCCGATGCCGCGACGCCCCGTTTTCTTCCACGCGATAGCCCCTAGAACGAAGCCCAATCGTCCGAGCCGCCGTTGCCGTTGGCCATCGCCGCAACCGGGAGCGCCTTGACCGGCGAGACATAGCCGTTCGACTTCGCCGCTGGCCGCGCGGGCCTGGCCGGCGCCGACGCGCGCACGGTGGCGACATAGGTGTCGGTGCCGACGTTGAACTTCGACGCCTGCTCGCTGAGCGCGGCGACTTCGCCCGACAGGTTACGCGCGGCTGCGGACGTCTCCTCGACCATTGCGGCATTCTGCTGGGTCGACTGGTCCATCGTCCCGATCGCGACGCTGATCTGGGCGATGGCGGTCGACTGGGCCTGGTTGTCGGTCGCGATCTGGCCGAGCAGCGAATGAACCTCGCCCACGTCGCCCGAGATGTCGGCCAGTGCATGATCGACCTTCTGGACCATCTCCACCGCCGCGACGATGTCGGTCTGGGTNGCGGTCAGCTGGTCGCGGGCACGCCCGGCCTCCTCTTCGGCGCGCATCGCGAGCGCACTGACGAGGTCGGCGACGACCGCGAAGCCGCGGCCTGCTTCACCCGCGCGGCCGGCCTCGACCGCGGCGTTCATCGCGAGAACCCGCGTCTGGAACGCGATCTTGTCGAGACCCTCGATCACGCTGTCGATGCCCTTGGCCGAATCCGCCACGCGGGTCATCGCCTGCACTGCCTCGTCGGCGATCGAACGCCCGCCCGAGACCGTGGCGATGGCGCCGTCGGCGCGTTCGACCGTACGGCCGGCGGACGCGGCGGTCGCCTTGAGGCGGCCGTCCATCTGGGTGACCGCCGCCGAAGTCTCTTCGAGGCTCGCGGCATTGGCTTCGGTGCGGCGCGCGAGATCCTCGGACGCCTGGGCGATCTCGCCCGAGCCGGTACGGATCGTCGCGGCGCTTTCCATCACCGTGCCGATCAGACTGCGCAGCTCGGTGACCGCGGCGTTGAAATTGACCTTCACTGATTCATAGGCCGGCGAGAAGGCGTCGTTGATCTCGCTGGTCAGGTCGCCCTGCGCCAGCTTGCTCAGGTTCACTTCGAGCGTCGAAACCACGCGCTGCTGCTCGGCATCGGCGATCTTCTTGGCCGCATCGGCCTTTTCCTTCTCGATCGCCTGCTCGCGGAACACCAGCACCGCCTTGGCCATCGCGCCGATCTCGTCGCCGCGGTCGGTGCCCGGCACGTCGGCGGCGTTGTTGCCCTCGGCGAGTGTCTTCATCCGTGCCTGAAGATTCGTGATGGGCGCCGTGATGCCCAGCCGCGAGACGAGCAGGCCGATGCCGATCGCGACTGCGATCGCGATCAGGCTGACGACGAGCATGGTGGTCGAAGTGCTGCTCGCGCTCGCCGAAAGATCGTTCGAAAGGGCCTTCGCGTCGGCGATGCGCTGGTCGTTCGCCTTGATGAGCTCCGCCGCCATCGTCACTGCCTTGGTGTCGAGATCCGCAAGGATCGCGCGCGCGGCATCATTTTCGTCGCGGCTGCCATGGCGGATCGCCTCGACTGCGCCCTTGTGGATTTCGTCGAAGGTTCCGCGGATCGTCGTGATCTCGCCGGCGAGGCCGGGATCCAGCTGCTTGACCTCGTCGAACAGCTTGACGGCGCCTTCATACGACGCGCGCTCTTCTTCCACGGCGGCGCGGCTTGCCGCGGACCCNCCCGGATATGCCATCACGCGATAGCTGGCATAGAGCATCTGCGAACCGAGGCGGTTCGCGCGGGCAAGCTTGGTGGTGATCGGAAGCTTGACGTCGACCAGTACCGCATAATCGGCGTCGGTTTTCGTGAGCGCGCGCGAGCCATAAAAGGACACGCCCAGCGTGATCAGGCCGAGCATCAGCAGCAGCCCGAGGATCTTCACGGGAATTTTGATGCGGGCGAGGAGGTCCACCATAGGATAGCCTTTTCTGTTCGGAAGCGCGCAGCGCTCGCTGCTCGCGACAGGGATTCAGTATCTTATAGAAGCGGGCCGGGGCCGGAGGTCCTCGGCCGGGCGGATTGGCGCCTAGGGATTTTCCCGGATACGCGGGGCAGATCACCTCGGCGCGAGCCCTGTTTCCCGCAGTCCGGCACGGGCCAGTTCGTTGCCGCGCCACCCCGGCCCGCCGCTGCGCCTATAAAGAGGATCAGCCCTTTCATTCCCGGAGCCTGCCGTGACCTCGACTTTCCTCTCGCCCCTGTTGCGCGGCGCGCTCACGGGTTTTTGTGCGGTGGCGGCATTGCCGGCATTCGGGCAAATCGCCGGCGAGAAGGATGGTGGCGTCCAGTTCAGCATCGACGCCACCACGCGGGCGCGGGTCGAGGCGATCGGCGGCCAGTTCCGTCCCAATGTTGCAGCAGACGACGTGTTCGTCTCGTTCCGCACTACGGTTGCAGCGAAGGCCGAACTCGGAGCCGTCGCGATCGGAGGCGAGATCGTGGACGCGCGCGGCTATGGCCAGCGCGACGGTTCGTCGGTGCGGACCAGCGAAGTCAACGCGCTCGAGCCGATCCAGGCCTATGTCGCGTATCGCGCCTCCGACGCCTTCGCCAGGGGCGCGACGGCGACGATCACGGCCGGACGCTGGTCGCTCGATATTGGTTCGAGCCGCCTGGTCGGCCGCACCGACTTCCCCAACGCGGTTCAGTCCTATCTCGGCGGCCTCGTCGAGTGGCGCAGCAAGGGCAAGGACCGGATCGTCGCATTCTGGGCGAAGCCCTTCTCGGC
>JGI25153J46596_10001152_pt1 | contig 16001 bp, 16 predicted proteins | sample AraplaMF_Col_mMF_FD_46596 | JGI IMG/M metagenome (IMG submission 46596)
GATGCGCGTTACGCGAGGTCGGATTTCGCCATCGCCTTGGCGCCGGCGGAGATCGAGGCGACGATGTTCTGGTAGCCGGTGCAGCGGCAGAGATTGCCTTCTAGTTCTTCCCGGATCGTATGGTCGTCGAGCTCGTGGCCTTTGCGATGCACGATGTCGATCGCGGTCATGATCATGCCCGGCGTGCAGAAGCCGCACTGCAGGCCATGATGCTCGCGGAAGGCTTCCTGCATCGGATGCAGCGGCGCGCCGTCGGCGGCCAGCCCCTCGATCGTCTTGACCTCGTGGCCGTCGGCCATCACCGCAAGCGTGGTGCAGGACTTGACGGCCTTGCCGTCGAGATGGACGACACAGGCGCCGCACTGCGAGGTGTCGCAGCCGACATGGGTCCCGGTCAGGCGCAGATTCTCGCGCAGGAACTGCACTAGCAAGGTGCGGGGATCGACGTTGGCCGTGACAGGATTGCCGTTCACGATGAGGGAGATTTTTGCCATAAGCACTCTCTATCAGCGCCCCGACGGGTCCCATCGAAGCGGTTCTTATAATTATTCCAACCCATCATATGGGCCATTATGCCCCGGGGCAACATCGCCCCGGACGCAAGGCGCCATGCCGAAGGCGATGACCTTCAGCTCTGTACGGCCTTGGCGAAGTTCGCGAAAAACTCGTCGGCAAGCTTCTTGGCGGCGCCGTTGATGAGGCGCTGGCCGAGCTGCGCCAACTTGCCGCCGATCTGCGCCTCGACGTCGTAGGAAAGCAGCGTGCCGCCGTCCTTCTCCGCCAGCTTGACCGCCGCGCCGCCCTTGGCGAAGCCGGCGACCCCACCCTCGCCCTCACCGGAGATCTTGTAGCCGTTCGGCGGGTCGAGATCGGACAGCGTGACCTTGCCCTTGAAGCGCGCCGACACCGGGCCGACCTTCATTTTCGCCGTTGCGCGAAAGCCGCCGTCGTCGGTCTTCTCGAGCTCTTCGCAGCCGGGGATGCAGGCCTTCAGCACCTCGGGATCGTTGAGCTTGGCCCACACGGCCTCGCGCGGCGCCGCAAGCTGGACTTCGCCGTTCATCGTCATGGCCATGAGGGTGCCTCCCGGATCGCGCGTAACTATAGTGCTGATCAAGTAACGCAGGGACGCGACAAAGGAAAGGGCGGCGACCGGTCACGTGCAATGCACATTCGCAACTGCAAAATGGCGTGTGTGGGCGGTTGGGGATTGGCATGGCCGGGCCATGATGATTAGGTCGCGCGCAACATGAGTACGTCCCTCTCCCCCCTGCTCGCACCGATGCTGTCGAGCGCCGCCATGCGCGCCGTCTGCGACGACCGGTCAACCTTGCAGAACATGCTTGATTTCGAGGCAGCCCTGGCACGCGCCGAGGCCGCCACGAATGTGATTCCGACATCCGCCGTGGGACCGATCGAGGCCGCCTGCAAGGCGGATTCCTTTGACATGGCCGCGCTGGCAGAGGCAGCGACACGATCGGGCAATCTCGCGATTCCCCTGGTCAAGACCCTGACGGCCAATGTCGGCAAGGCCGACAAAGAGGCCGCGCGCTACGTGCATTGGGGCGCCACCAGCCAGGATGTCATCGACACCGCGACCATGCTCACGCTTCGCGCCGGCATCGATGCGCTGGACGCCGACCTCGGCCGCGCCATCAAGAGCTTTGCCGCACTGGCCCACAGCCATCGCAACACCGCGATGGTGGCACGGACCTGGCTCCAGCACGCGCTGCCGATGCCGTTCGGCCTCAAGGCCGCCGGATATGCCTCAAGCCTCGCCCGCGCCCGTTGCCGGCTGCGGCGGCTCCGCCGCGAGGGCCTCGCGCTGCAATTCGGCGGCGCCGCCGGCACGCTCGCGGCCCTCGGCGACAACGGCCTGGCCGTGGCGGAACGCCTCGCGCGGGAGCTCGACCTGGCGCTGCCGGAAGCGCCCTGGCACACCCATCGCGACCGGATCGCGGAGGCCGCTTCCTGTTTCGCCATTCTGGCGGGAAGCTGCGGCAAGATCGCGCGCGATGTCTCGCTGATGATGCAGACCGACGTCGCCGAAGCCTTCGAACCGGCCGGCGAAGGCCGCGGCGGCTCCTCGACCATGCCGCACAAGCGCAACCCGGTCGCGGCCGCAAGCGCGCTGGGCGCCGCCACGATGGCCCCGCAGCTTGCCGCGACGATCTTCGCGGCTCAAGTGCAAGACCACGAGCGCAGCGCCGGTCCCTGGCATGCGGAATGGTCGACGCTGCCGCAATTGATGCTGGTCACTTCGGGCGCGCTTTCCGCCATCGTCGACATCGCGGAAGGCCTCGACGTCGACGCCGCGCGCATGCGCAGCAATCTCGACGCGACGCATGGGCTGATCATGGCGGAGGCGGTCACGTTCGCGCTGGCGGAGAAGATCGGCAAGAGCGATGCGCATCACCTCGTCGAGGCCGCCAGCAAGCGCGCGGTCGCCGAGAAGAAGCATCTGCGCGAGGTGCTGTTGGCCGATTCGCAGGTCAATGCGCAGCTTTCGCCGGAAAAAATTGCGGCATTGTTCGAGCCGATGGCCTATCAAGGGGCTTCCCAGGCCCTGATCGACCGGCTGCTCGACAGCCTCGACCGCGAATAAGAACCGCAGATACGACGGAGACGCCGCATGCCCATGATCGATGCCGACGGATGCCTGCTCAACGTCTCCGTCGAGGGCCGCGACGGCGGGCCGACCTTGATGCTGTCCAACTCGCTCGGCTGCACGCTTCAGATGTGGGAGCCGCAGATGAAGGCGCTGACGCAGCTGTTCCGCGTCATCCGCTACGACCGCCGCGGCCATGGCAAGTCCAGCGTGCCGCCCGGCCCCTATACGATGGAGCGCTTCGGCCGCGACGTGCTCGCGATCCTCGACGACCTCAACATCGAGAAGGTGCATTGGTGCGGCCTGTCGATGGGCGGCATGGTCGGGCAATGGCTCGGCGCCAACGCACCGGAACGCTTCGGCAAGATCATCCTCGCCAACACCTCCTGCTATTATGCCGAGCCGACCAAGTGGCTGGAGCGCATCGACGCCGTGAAGAAGGGCGGCATCGCCGCGGTCGCCGATACCGTGATCGCAGGATGGCTGACGCAGGATTTTCGCGAGCGCGAGCCTGACATCACCGCGCGGATGAAGTCGATGCTGCTCGCCTCGCCTGTCGAAGGCTACCTGGCCTGCTGCGAGGCGCTGTCGACGCTGGACCAGCGCGAGCTGCTTGCCAAGATCAAGAGTCCGACGCTGGTGATCGCCGGCCGTCATGACATGGCGACGCCGATCTCGGCGGGCGAACTGATCCGCTCGAAGATTCCCGGCGCCAGCATGACCATCATCGACGCCGCGCACATTTCCAACGTCGAGCAGCCGCACGCGTTCACCGACGCGGTGGTGGGATTTTTGACGCAGCGCTAGCCACCATTGCCGTCATTCCGGGGCGATGCAAAGCATCGAACCCGGAATCTCGATCGGCATTCACAACCTCGAGATTCCGGGTTCGCCTCTTCGAGGCGCCCCGGAATGACTGATCTGGAGGACACATGGACGACCAGAAGCGCCGCGATGCCGGCATGAACGTTCGCCGCAAGGTGCTGGGCAATGCCTGGGTCGACAAGTCGATCGCGAACCGCAACGCCTTCAACACCGATTTCCAGGACATGATCACGCGCTATGCCTGGGGCGAGATCTGGACGCGGCCGCATTTCGACGAGCGAACGCGGCGGGTGCTCGTCATCGGCACCATGGTCGCGCTCGGGCAATGGGACGAATTCCGCCTGCACGTGCGGGCGGCGCTTGCCGAAGGCGGCTTCACGCCCGACGACATCAAGGAAATCCTGCTGCAGCAGGCGATCTATTGCGGCGTGCCGGCCGTCAACCACGCCGTCAAGGAAGCCTCAGCGATTGTGCAGGAGCTCGGCCTGCTCAAGCCCTAGGGGCGCTGCGGTCTCGACGGCCTTCTGAACAGTCTTGGGCGCGGCATCGGGCCGCTCGATCACCACCACGATGGCGGCGCCGAGCAGGAGCAGCAGCTCGGTGGCGTGCAGCCGGAGCGCCGCCATCTCGCCGACCTTCGAAGCCATGATCATGCTGGCAAACGAGATCAGGCTGCCGATCGCCAGGCCAATGCCGAGCGCCTCGTCGCTGCCGCCATTCCTGCGGATGCGAGGAATGCAGAGCAACACGAGATAGATCGCAAAGAACGCCACGACCGTCAGCCGGCCCAGCGCCAGCAGCCAGGCGGCGCGCACCGTGTCCATGCCGGCCATCTGGAGATGGTCGCTGAGGTACAGCGCAACCGCGACGCTCGGCCGCTCGTAGAGGCCGTGCACCGGTGCGACAATGATATTGAAGGCGACCAGGGCCCAGGCCGGGATGAAATAGGCCGCCAGCAGCGCGCCGTTGACCGAGCCGATCCGCCAATTCCTGAACATGCCGCTTCCCGCTTCGCCTGCATTCGCCTTCGATCGAAGGCTTTGCGGGGAGCTAACTCGCATCGGACTGTGGCGGCAATTTAAACCCTTTGTTTACCTTAACCGGCCTCGCAGAGGTCGTCATTCCGGGCAGTCGAAGCCGAAATCTCGAGATTCCGGGTTCGGCTCTGCGAGCCGCCCCGGAACGACAACGCTAGAAGGCCAACAAAAAAGGCCCCGCCTTTCGGCGGGGCCCCTCGTCGCCCTCTTATTATTCCTCGGCTATCAAGCGCACTATTCCTGGTCGCGCTGGCCGCCCTGCTGCTGGCCGGGACGATCGCCCTGGCGCATCGGGTCGTTCTGCTGCTGCTGTCCGGGTTTCTGACCACCGCCCTGCTGCTGCCCGGGGCGCTGCTGGCCGGGGTTCTGACTCTGCTGGCCCGGATTCTGGTTCTGCTGCTTCGTCATTCGGGGAACTCCCTTGTTGGACGTCAGAGACGAGACAACGGTCGCCCCCCAGTTAGGTTGCGGGCGGAACCCGGTTTCTCGCACCTGCGGAACCCGGAAGGCCAAATGAGCTCTGTACAAGACCTCCTGCCGCCGCGTGAGGTGTTGCAGCCATCAGTTCCCTGCTGTTACAAAACGTGCAGAATGCTTAGCGGCTGCCGGGGCCCAAGAAAACCACCCTCCAACCCACTCTCCCAAGAGCTCGCTTTGAGCCCGCGTCAGGTTTGGTACGGCAGCCCATGGATTATTTCGCCCAGCAGCTCATCAACGGTCTCGTCCTAGGCTCGATCTACGGCCTGATCGCCATCGGCTATACGATGGTCTACGGCATCGTCGGCATGATCAACTTCGCCCATGGCGACGTCTTCATGATCGGCGGCTTCATCGCGCTGATCACCTTCCTTCTTCTGGTCTCGACCGGCCTGACCGCGGTCCCGGTGATCCTGCTTATCGTAATCCTGGTCTCGATGGCGATCACGGCCCTGTATGGCTGGACCATCGAGCGCATCGCTTACCGTCCGCTGCGCCACTCCTTCCGCCTCGCCCCGATGCTGTCGGCGATCGGCATGTCCTTCGTGCTGACCAACTATTCGCAGGTGGCGCAAGGCGCGCGGGTGAAGCCAGTGCCGCCGGTGATCACCGGCGGCTACACGCTGCACGAGAGCGCCGATGGCTTCGTGATCCAGCTCTCCAACATCCAGATCGTGGTCGTCATCACCACGATCGTGCTGCTGGCGATCTTCACCTGGCTGGTGTCGCGCACCAGGCTGGGGCGCGACATGCGCGCCTGCGAGCAGGACCAGACCATGGCGGCGCTGCTCGGCGTCGACGTCGACCGCACCATCTCCATGACCTTCGTGATCGGCGCCGCGCTCGCCGCGGTCGCGGGCCTGATGTACCTGCTTTATTACGGCCTCGTCGACTTCTTCATGGGCTTCGTCGCCGGCATCAAGGCGTTCACCGCCGCCGTGCTCGGCGGCATCGGCTCGCTGCCCGGCGCCATGCTCGGCGGCCTCGCGATCGGCCTGATCGAGACGTTCTGGTCGGCCTATTTCTCGGTCGAATACAAGGACGTCGCGGCGTTCTCGATCCTCATCGTGGTGCTGATCTTCATGCCGACCGGCCTGCTCGGTCGCCCCGAAGTCGAAAAAGTCTGACGGTCGCGCGTGGCAACTTCCTCACCCATGACTGCCAAACCTGCAACGGGCATCACCACCATCCTGAAGACGGCTTTCGTCAACGCCCTGATCGCGCTGGTGCTGTTCTCGTTGATGGTCGGCATCCGCACCGAGGCGGGCGCCTCCGGCCAGCTCACTTATTGGACGCGGTTCGGCGAGCTCGCTTCCCTCGTCGCTGCGGTGTTCGGCGGCTCGATCGTGATCGAGCTGCTGCGGCAATGGATCGGCCCGACCGGCGCCGAGAAACTGGTGCCGCCGGCGGTGCAGAGCGGCATGTCTTTCATCGGCCGCTACCTCGCGCCGGCGCTCCTGATCTTCACGCTGCTGGTGCCGGTGATCTTCTATAACCAGCGCTACATCCTCGACCTTGCGATCCTCGTGCTCACCTACGTCATGCTGGGCTGGGGCTTGAACGTCGTGGTCGGGCTCGCCGGCCTGCTCGATCTCGGCTACGTCGCCTTCTATGCGGTCGGTGCCTATTCCTACGGGCTGCTTGCGACCAATTTCGGCTGGTCGTTCTGGATCTGCCTGCCACTCGCCGGCATCCTCGCGGCGTTCTGGGGCGTGCTTCTCGGCTTCCCCGTGCTGCGGCTGCGCGGCGACTATCTCGCCATCGTGACGCTCGCCTTCGGCGAGATCATCCGCCTCGTCATCATCAACTGGCAGGAGCTCACCGGCGGCCCCAACGGCGTCTCGGGCATTCCCCGCCCCTCCTTCTTCGGCATCCCGCTCGACAACAGCGACGACGGCCTCGCCGCCAAGCTCGGCATCGAATATTCGCCGACGCACCGCATCATCTTCCTGTTCTACCTGATCCTGGCGCTTGCGCTGCTCACCAACTGGGCGACCATCCGCCTGCGCCGCCTGCCGATCGGGCGCGCCTGGGAAGCCTTGCGCGAAGACGAGGTCGCCTGCCGCGCGCTCGGCATCAACACCACGACCACCAAGCTGACGGCGTTCGCGACGGGGGCCATGTTCGGCGGCTTTGCCGGCGCGTTCTTCGCCACCCGCCAGGGCTTCATCAGCCCGGAATCCTTTACCTTCCAGGAATCGGCGCTGGTGCTCGCCATCGTTGTTCTCGGTGGCATGGGCTCGCAGCTCGGCGTGGCGCTTGCCGCGCTCGCCATGATCGGCGGCTTCGAATTGTTCCGCGGCCTCGAGACCTACCGCATGCTGGTGTTCGGCATGTCCATGGTGCTGATCATGATCTGGCGGCCGCGTGGCCTCGTCGGCCACCGCGCGCCCACCGTCTATCTGACCAAGGCGAAAGCGATCTCCTCCGACCTCGTCAAGGAAGGGCACGGATGAGCGGCGACAAGATTCTCAGCATCGACCGGCTCGCCATGCGATTCGGCGGCATCGTTGCCGTGCAGGACCTGTCTTTCGCCGCCGAGCGGAAGAAGATCACCGCGCTGATCGGCCCGAACGGCGCCGGCAAGACCACCGTGTTCAACTGCATCACCGGCTTCTACAAACCGAGCGGCGGGGCCATCCGCCTCACGCACGACGACGGCACGACGGTCGCGCTGGAGCGGCTGAGCGATTTCCGCATCGCCAAGCAGGCCAAGGTCGCACGCACCTTCCAGAACATCCGGCTGTTTCCCGGCATGACCGCGCTGGAGAACCTGATGGTGGCGCAGCACAACGCGCTGATGCGCGCCTCCGGGTTCACCCTTCTCGGTCTGCTCGGCGTTCCGACCTATCGTGACGCCGAAAAGCGCGCCATCGACCTCGCCACCGACTGGCTCAAGCGGGTCAACCTGATCGACCGCGCCGACGATGCCGCCGGCAATTTCGCCTATGGCGACCAGCGCCGGCTCGAGATCGCGCGCGCAATGTGCACCGAGCCCGCGCTTCTGTGCCTGGACGAGCCCGCCGCCGGCCTCAACGCGCGCGAGAGCGCGGCCTTGAGCGAGCTTTTGCTCTCGATCCGCAACGAGCTCGGCACCTCGATCCTCCTGATCGAGCACGATATGTCGGTGGTGATGGAGATTTCCGACCACATCGTGGTGATGGACCATGGCGTCAAGATCGCGGAAGGCACGCCGCGCGAGATCCGCGACGATCCCAAGGTGATCGCGGCCTATCTCGGCGCCGACGAGGAAGAGGCGGCAGCCGTGATGGAGGGCGGAGCGTGACAACCTCTCCTCTGCTCGCGATCCAGGGCTTGCGCGCCGCCTACGGCAAGATCGAGGCGCTGAAGGGCGTCGACGTCGCGATCAATGCCGGCGAGATCGTGGCGCTGATCGGCGCCAACGGCGCCGGCAAGTCGACGCTGATGATGACGATCTTCGGCAAGCCGCGCGCCCGGGCCGGCCAGATCCTTTACGAAGGCCGCGACATCACCGACGTCCCCACCCACGAGATCGCGCATTTGCGCATCGCGCAATCGCCGGAGGGCCGCCGCATCTTCCCGCGCATGAGCGTGGCGGAAAACCTCCAGATGGGGGCGGACGCCACCGAATGCACCGAGGCCGAACGCGAGGCGACGCTGCAGCGCGTCTTCACGCTGTTTCCACGGCTGAAGGAACGCTATGACCAGCGCGGCGGAACCCTCTCCGGCGGCGAGCAGCAGATGCTGGCGATCGGCCGGGCCCTGATGAGCCGTCCGCGCCTGCTCCTGCTCGACGAGCCCTCGCTGGGCCTCGCGCCGCTGATCGCGCGCCAGATCTTCGATGCGATCCGCACCCTGAACCGGCAGGACGGCCTGACCGTCCTGATTGTCGAGCAGAACGCCAACCATGCCCTCAAGCTCGCCCATCGCGGCTATGTCATGGTCAATGGCCTGATCACGCTGGCCGGCACCGGCGCCGAATTGTTGCAGCGCCCTGAGATTCGCGCCGCCTATCTGGAAGGCGGCCGGCACGGCTGACCGAGCCACGCGGGGCCCCGCGTGCGGCCGAATGGGGCGAGATATCTGCGCCAATGCCCGTATTTTGCCGGTGACTTCTCCCGAGATTCATTCAAGAATGGCGCCGGTTTGGACCGGGCATGCCCGGCAACTTCCACAGGCGACCACCCGCGAGGTATCTCATGAAATCACTGAAGCTCATCGGTCTGGCATTCGGCGTATCGATCGCGCTGTCGAGCGCGGCGTTCGCGCAGGATGTCACCATCGCAGTCGCAGGTCCGATGACCGGCGGCGAGTCCGCCTTCGGCCGCCAGATGAAGAACGGCGCCGAAATGGCCGTGACCGATATCAATGCCGCCGGCGGCGTCAACGGCAAGAAGCTCGCGCTTTCCGTCGAGGACGACGCTTGCGACCCGAAGCAGGCGCGTTCGATCGCCGAAAAGATCGCCGGCTCGAAAATCCCGTTCGTGGCCGGACACTATTGCTCGTCGTCGTCGATCCCGGCTTCTGAAGCTTATGCCGACGGCAACGTGCTTCAGATCACGCCGGCCTCGACCAACCCGCTCTTCACCGAGCGCAAGCTCTGGAACGTGGCGCGCGTCTGCGGCCGTGACGATCAGCAGGGCCTGATCGCGGCGCAGTACATCGCCAAGAACTACAAGGGCAAGAACATCGCGATCCTCAACGACAAGACCACCTACGGCAAGGGTCTTGCGGACGAGACCAAGAAGGCGCTCAACAAGGCCGGCGTCACCGAGAAGATGTANGAGTCCTACAACAAGGGCGACAAGGACTTCAACGCGATCGTCTCGCGCNTGAAGCGCGACAACATCGACCTCGTCTATGTCGGCGGNTANCATCAGGAGAGCGGCCTGATCCTGCGTCAGATGCGCGACCAGGGCCTCAAGACCGTGCTGATGGCCGGCGACGCGCTCGCCGACAAGGAGTACGCCTCCATCACCGGCCCGGCCGGCGAAGGCACGCTGTTCACCTTCGGTCCCGATCCGCGCAACAAGCCGACCGCGAAGAAGATCGTCGAGGCTTTCAAGGCCAAGAACATCGATCCGGAGGGCTACACCCTCTACACCTACGCGGCGATGCAGGTGTGGTCGCAGGCGGCCAAGAAGGCCGGCACCACCGACGCCAAGAAGGTCATGGAGGCGATGAAGGCCGGCAAGTGGGACACCGTGATCGGCCCGATCGAGTATGACGCCAAGGGCGACATCAAGCAGATCGACTACGTCGTCTACAAATGGGACGCCAAGGGCGGCTACGCCGAGATCAAGGGCAACGGCACCTGACGCGCTCGCTGAGCCTCAAGCTGCCATCCAACCGTCACAACGCCCCGGCTCGCCCGGGGCGTTTCTCCTTGCGGCGGGATCAGACGGCTGCGGGCAGCTCGCCGCCCGCCGCGGCCTGGGCCTTGCGCAGCGCCTGCAGCAGATCATTCGGCCGAAACGGCTTCTGCAGGCAGACCACGTTGGCAAGGTGCGGTGCTTGATCCAGGAAATCCAGGGTCGTCATCCCGGACACCGCAATGATCGGAAGCCCCGGCATGCGCTCGCGCAGGCTCGCGATGACATCGACGCCGCTGGTGTCGCCGAGGAAGATATCGACGATCGCCGCGTCGAACGAGCCTTCCCCGAAGGCCTTCAGCGCGGCCGCACCGCTGTCGGCCTCCGCGACCTCGAAACGGTTGACCCGGAGCACGATCGCGACCATCGCGCGGACGTCCTTCTGGTCATCGATGATGAGAACGCGGGGCATAGGGAACAACTCCCGGATATTGAGATCAAATCGAATGATTCAAACCTGGAACCCACGACGGCGGGAGGGCATTATGACACCGTCCAGTAAAGCGCATCTTACCGGAACCCTATTCCGCGTTCCCACCAAAATTAAGTAAGCTGTAACCTTCGGTTGAGTCGCAGCCGCAGCGTTCAGACGACGAGCCTATAACCAGCTACCATTAGCTGGCCCACGGCGATCCTGATCACGTCGATGACGATGGCAAAGACCGGTCTGCAAGAGGTGGACGTGACCACAACGATCGACCGAAGCACATTCCTTTCGACCTTGCCGGCCACCCCGACCGACCGCACTGCCGCATTGGCCATCGTCGGGGTGTCCGCGGTCCTGTTCGCGCTGGCAGTCCCCTTCGCAGGTATCCCGCTCCTGCCGGTCCCCGCCTTTGTTGCGAGCTACCAGTCGGCCCTCGTCGTCAGCGACATCATCACCGCGGTGCTGCTGCTGTCGCAGTTTTCGGTGTTGCGGACCCGCGCGCTGCTGTGGCTCGCGAGCGGCTATCTGTTCACCGCCGCCGCGGCTGTGGTGCATGCCCTCACCTTCCCTGGCCTGTTCACGCCGACCGGGCTGTTCGGCGCGGGCCGGCAGACCACGGTCTGGCTCTACATGATCTGGCACGCCGGCTTTCCGCTGTGCGTGCTGGGCTATGCCTGGTTGAAGGAGGCCGATGGCGGCCCCAGGATCCGCGGCACGACGACCAGCGCGATCTGCACCATCGTGTTCGGTGTGATCGCCGCCATGGCCGTGTTCGCCTGGATCGTCACGGCCCAGCACGACATGCTCCCGGTCCTGCTGAAGGACGGCCACTACACGCCGACCATGATCGGCGTCGTGTCGTTCGTCTGGTCGCTGAGCTTTGCCGCGCTGGTCTCGCTCTGGTTCCGCCGGCCGCATTCGGTGATCGACATCTGGCTCATGGTCGTGATGTGCGCCTGGCTGTTCGACATCGCGCTCTCGGCCATCGTGAATGTCGCCCGCTTCGATCTCGGCTTCTACGCCGGCCGCCTCTACGGCNTCTGCGCGGCGGCCTTCGTGCTCGCGGTGCTCCTCATCGAGAACGTCCGCCTCCAGGCCCAGACCGCGGGCATGGTCGGCGCCTTGAAGCGCCGGTCGGACGCCGAGCGCGACTATCATGCCGAACGCGAGCGCCTGTTCACGGCCGTCGTCGAATCTTCCAACGACGCCATCATCACCAAGTCGCTCGACGGCACCATCACGACCTGGAACAACGCGGCCGAGCGCGTCTTCGGCTACTCCGCCAGCGAGGCGGTCGGCCGCTCCATCGACATCATCATGCCGGACGACCAGCGCGAGGAGGTCGCCGAGAATCTGGCGCGCGCCCGCAACGGCGAGGTGATCGACCAGCAGGAGGCGGTGCGGCTGCACAAGAGCGGTCAATCGATCGACGTGGTGCTGAGCCAGGTCCCGCTGCGATCGACCGACGGCAAGATCATCGGCGCATCCAAGGTGGCTCGCGACGTGACGGAGCGCAAGCGCGCCGAAGTGGCTCTCAATCGGGAGATCGAGGAACGCCAGCGCATCTTCGAGACCTCGCAGGACCTGATCCTGGTCACCGACGGTTTCGGCAATTTCATCCAGGTCAGCCCCAGCGTGAAGGCCATCCTGGGCCTCAGCCCGGAGGACATGGTCGGGCACAGCGCGACCGAGTTCATCCACCCCGACGACCTCGAGAAGACCCGCGGCGAGATGCGCGCGGCGCGGCGCGGGGCGGTCAAGCGCAGTTTCGAGGCGCGCTACTACCACCACGATGGTCACGAGGTCACGCTGAACTGGATGGGCACCTGGTCGGAGCCCGTGAAGCGCCATTTCTTCATCGGCCGCGACCTCACCGAGAAGCAGGCCGCCGAGGCCCAGCTCAGGCAGGTCCAGAAGATGGACTCCATCGGCCAATTGACCGGCGGCGTCGCTCACGACTTCAACAACGTGCTGACCGTCATCACCGGCACGATCGGCATCCTGGCCGATGCCGTCGCCGACCGGCCCGAGCTTGCCGCCATCACCAAGCTGATCGACGACGCCGCCGAGCGCGGCGCGCAGCTGACCAAGCATCTGCTCGCCTTCGCCCGCAAGCAGCCGCTCCAGCCGCGCGAGATCGACGTCAATGCGCTGGCGCTCGAGGCCGCCAAGTTGCTGCATCCGACGCTGGGCGAGCAGATCACCATCCTGCCCCAGCTCACCGAGGATGCCTGGCCGACCCTGGTCGACCCCGGCCAGCTCTCCACGGCGATCCTCAATCTGGCGCTGAATGCGCGCGACGCCATGCCCGACGGCGGCACCCTGGTGCTGGAGACCCGCAACGTCTTCCTCGACGACGGCTATGCCGCCATGAACCCCGACGTCACCGCCGGCAATTACGTGATGATCGCGGTCAGCGACACCGGNAGCGGCATTCCGTCCGATCTGATCGAGCGGGTGTTCGATCCGTTCTTCACGACCAAGGAGGTCGGCAAGGGTACCGGTCTCGGCCTCAGCATGGTGTTCGGCTTCGTCAAGCAGTCCGGCGGACACATCAAGATCTACAGCGAGGAAGGCCACGGCACGAGCGTGAAGATCTATCTGCCGCGCTCGACCGGCGTGCAGGAGACAGCGTACGAGGCGGCCCAGAACGTCCCCATCGCCGGTGGCGACGAGAAGATCCTCATCGTCGAGGACGACGCCCTCGTGCGGCAATATGTGGTGACCCAGGTCAAGAGCCTCGGCTACGCCGCGCTGGAAGCGGCCAACGCCGCCGAAGCCCTCACCATCATCGATGCCGACAGGGAGATCGACCTGCTCTTCACCGACGTCATCATGCCGGGCGCGATGAACGGCCGCCAGCTCGCCGACGAGGCCGCCCGCCGCCGCCCCGACCTCAAGACGCTGTTCACCTCCGGCTACACCGAGAACGCCATCGTCCATCACGGCCGGCTCGATTCCGGCGTGTTGCTGCTCGCCAAGCCCTACCGCAAGTCCGAGCTCGCCAGGATGCTCAGGACCGCGCTCGCCAGTTGAGCCGGCGGCATCTCTGCGCTATCGCAGACAGCCAGCAGCGCATGGAGTGCCGGCCTTGAAAAATCTGCTCACCGACATCGCCGGCGTTCNCGTCGGCCACGCCGAGAATGCGAAGGTNGGCTCCGGCACGACCGCNATCATCTTCGACTCNCCGGCGATCGCGGCGATCGACGTGCGCGGCGGCGGCCCCGGCACGCGCGAGGACTCGCTGCTNGATCTTGCCAGCACGCAGGAACGCGTCGATGCGATCGCGCTGTCCGGCGGCTCCGCCTTCGGGATCGAGGCCGGCGGCGGCGTGCAGGCCTGGCTCGCCGAGCAGGGCCGCGGTCTCAATATCCGGGGCGCGGTGATCCCGCTGGTGCCGGGTGCGATCATGTTCGACCTGCTCAACGGCGGCGACAAGAACTGGGGCCGCTTCGCCCCCTATCGCGATCTCGGCTATGAGGCGGCGGTGGCCGCGGGCCATCACTACGCCGAAGGCAGCGTTGGCGCGGGACTGGGGGCGACCACCGCGACATTCAAGGGCGGACTGGGCTCGGCTTCAGCGGTTCTCGACAACGGGATCAAGGTCGCCGCTATCATGGTCGTCAACGCGGTCGGCAGCGTGACCGTCGGCGAAGGACCGTGGTTCTGGGCCGCACCGTTCGAGGAGAACGGCGAATTCGGCGGGCGCGGCCTGCCGCCCAAATTTACGCCCGACATGCTGGCGATGCGCATCAAGGGCGGCCCTGCCGCAGCTGCGCGCGAAAACACCACCATCGGCGCCGTCGTCACCGACGCGGCGCTGACCAAGCCCCAGGCCAAGCGGCTGGCCATGATCGCACATACCGGTTTTGCCCGCGCTATCTATCCGGTGCATGCGCCGACCGACGGCGACGTGCTGTTTGCGGCGGCGACCGGCGAGAAGCCGATCGAGCCGCTGGTCGGCCTCACCGAGCTCGGCACCGTCGCCGCCAACGTCGTCGCGCGCGCGATCGCCCGCGGCGTCTACAGCGCGACGGCGCTGCCGTTCCCCGGCGCGCAGCCGGCGTGGAAGGATCGGTTCGGCGCAGAGTGAGAGCACGCCTCCTGCGTCATTTCTTCGGTCCCGACGCTGACGACGGTCCACACCCCGAATTCGAGGACTGATCGACCAGCACGTGAACTTTGCCGGTGTTGGATTCGACCCGGGAAACGCCTGTAGTCATATCAACCAGCAGACGCGAGCCACGCAGAACGTTTCTGCACTGGGTTAGCACCACGCCGCCGGCCACAGTGATCAGATTGGCCCTGGTGTCGAAGGTCGCAGTCTCGCCGGTTACAATCTGATCCTTCTGCACCACGACAGCGCTGCCCCGCGCTTCCAGCCGACGGATAGACGACCTGCCGCCGGGCCCGGGCGTTGCGGATTGCAGCGGAGCGGACTTTGCCGCCTTCGCGCCCACTGGAGGCGAGCCCGAATCGTAGAACACGACCAGCGCCTTGGACGTCATTGTGGTGTCGCCCTGCACCACCTTCACGCTGCCCGAGAAGGTCGCTTCCTTTTTCTTGTCGCGCATCTCAAGCGACGCTGCTTCGATACTGATCGGTTGGTCCCGGTTCTGCGCAAACCCCTGCACGGCGTTGGAGCCACTGGAGCCCGAACTCTGCGCAGCGGCTTCTCGCAAGGTGGTGCAGGAGACCAGCGCCAATATCATCGTTGCCGCGAGATACGCGACGAACTGGTGAGGATTGCTGGGCGCATCGGCCAGATACCTAGACATGCACAATCATTACGAAGAATGCGCTCTAATGGGAACGGGCGGCGCACTGGACACCCCGCCTTCGCAGGACACAACAGCATCACTTGTGGAATAACCGCGTCGCGCTCACACGCTCATCGACATGGACGAGCCGGCAGCCGCCGAGGCGCCCTGCCCTTGCCCACCCTGCTGCTGCATCAGTTGCGCGAACAGATCGTAAGGCGAATTACGGGAGTTGGCGCCCGGCACCGTCGACGACATCTTGAACCCGTCGGCATAGGTGACCGTGGTGGTGGTCGAGCCGTCGGCGTTCGTCGTCGTGGTCGAGGTCGATCCGCCGCCCGAAGACGACGAGGAGTCCGAGCCGCTGCCGGAGGCATCGCCTGCGCCGCTCGCGCCATGGGCATGGTGGCCGCCATGACCGCTCTTCAGCGCCTTCGACATCTCGTCCAGGCTGACGCTCTTGTCACCATTCGCATCCAGCTTCGAGAAGACGTCATCGGCCTGCGCCAGATT
>JGI25153J46596_10001157_pt1 | contig 15948 bp, 14 predicted proteins | sample AraplaMF_Col_mMF_FD_46596 | JGI IMG/M metagenome (IMG submission 46596)
CGTTGCAAGCCGGAAGCTGCGCGCGAAGTGCGCGGCGCTCATACAGGCCACCGACGCCATCTGGGTCACGGTAAGTTCGGCATCGAGATTGCTGCGAATAAAGTCCACGACGCGTGCGAGCCGGCGCGCATCCAACGGCTTTTCGGCGCTTCGAGCCGCCGGCCTGCGAATGTCGGCGGCAGAATACTGATGGACGAGATGCGCTGAGAGGGCGAGCCCAAGCGCTTCCATGAGGAGGCGTCCGGACGAGCTTTCGCAGTTTAGCTCGCGAAGCACCTGGCCCGCGATCTGATTGATGAACGGGTCTTGCGCGATGGCCTCATAGCGCAGCTCCACCCGCCGAGGGTCGATATCGAGGTCACGCAGCATCGCTTCCTCGAAGGGTTTGCCAGGAAGGAAGATGTGCAGACAATCCTGCAGCGGTTNGGCGACGTTGATGAATTCCTCGGTAATGCCGGAAGGGCAGAGCCATACGGTGCCCGGCTGGCCATGTGTCACCTGACGCACTCCGCTACCGATGCGGTCGACCAGGCTATGTCCGTTCAAGAGAACGGCAACCTCGGTATCGTGCGGCGTCAGCGAGGGCAGTTCGCCGGCTGCGTGAGTCCAGCGTTCAACCAGGAGGTTTGACCACCGTCGCTCGCTGGAGGTTTGAAGCATTTTTCCGGTGACATATTTATCGGCCGAATGCCCGAGTATCTGGCCCATCGCACTCTCCTCTGAGGCGTAGGAACGCCGCTGAACATCTATCGAGGCAGGGTCACGAAGCAATTTCCGTACCCATTCTTGGCTGCGCCCTGCAGGTCGTCAAGTCCGGCGATATCCGCAGAACAGGAATAATGTTTCGCAGCTCAGGATAATCGCGCGCCTTTGCAATTTGACAGAGTGCGGCTTTCGACGTCGACGAGGTCCTCGCCGCAATGTCGGAACGCGGCCGTCTTCGTGCAGCGGGAGGGATAACCATGGGTATCGATTTCAGGCTGAGCGAAGATCAGATTGCGCTTCGAGATGGTGCGCGCGCGTTCGCAAGGGAAGTTCTCAAGGACGTGCGGCCAACGATCCGCAAATATGCCAAGCCCGACGAACGCTTCTATGCGATCAGGCCGTTTCACAAGCAGGGCGTCGACGCAGGCTTTATCAAGGGGCTATTCCCCAAGGAGGTCGGTGGGACGGATATTTCGACGCTCGATTTCGCGCTTGCTGCAGAAGAATTATGTGTCGTCGACGTCAACGTCCCCAGTGCGATGCTTGGGACCGGCCTCTGCGTCAAGCCGGTCATCATGTTCGGAACCGACGAGCAAAAGCGGCGCTTCCTTCCCGATTTCATCGACAACGGGTCACTGCTCGGCGCGTTGGCCTTCACCGAGGTGACGGGAGGTGCGAATTTCGATGCCCCCGATCCGCGTTTTGGCGTGAAGACGTTCGCCACTCTCGAAGGCGACGCGTGGGTCATCAATGGTGAAAAGCACTACACCACGAACGGCACCGGCTGGGACGGCAAGAATTGCCATCTCTACGCCGTGGTCTGCCGGACCGATCCGAAGAAGGGCGCCCAGGAGTCCCTGGCAGTGATCATGGTGCCCGGCAGCGCGCCGGGCGTCCAGGTCACGGAACTTCTGGATACGTCCGGACACCGGGCGACGATCTCGCCCCGGATGAAGTTCGAAAATGTCCGCGTCCCGGCAGGCAATATCATTGGCAAGCCGGGAGACGGGATAGAGATCGTCTCGACGAATTTCGCGTGGACCGCCGCGCTGATCGGCGCCGCCTGCGTCGGCGTCATGCGCGCGGCCTTCGACCACGCCGTCGCGTTTGCGAGAAAGGACGCCCGCTCCGGGCCGCATCCGATCATCGAATATTCCACAGTCGGTTACATGCTCGCCGACATGAAAATGAAGATCGAGGCATGTCGGTACCTGACGTGGAAGGCCTGTCAGCAATACGATTTGTCCAAGGGCAGGGAGCACGAACTTGCCGTGATGACGAAGGTGTTCTGCTCGGAAACCTGCGTCGATGTCGTCTACGACGCCATGCGACTGGTCGGGGTCGACAGCTACACCGACATGCATCCGCTGGCGGAACTCATGAATGATGCGATGTGTTTCCCCCTCTATGACGGTGGAAACATGGGAGCGCGGCGCAGGAATCTGCATAGCATCATCAAGAGTCCGTCCTACAGTTCGCTGACAGCACCCTACGGCACGTTTTGATGCGCAGGCGCGCCAAGTCCCGATCGGATCGGAACCTGGCGGCAAGCCGGGCGATGTCCGCAGGACAGGAACAATGTTCCGCAGGCCAGGATAATCGCGTGGCTCCTCAATTTGGCAGAATACGGTATCCGCCACCATCAGACCGCCGAGGAGAGCACACGTGGCCCAGAGCTTAGTAGTTGGTGCATGCCCACACGACTGTCCGGATACGTGTTCGATTCTCACCACCGTCGAGGACGGTAAGGCCGTCGCCGTGCGCGGCAATCCCGACCACCCGTTCACCAGGGGCAGGCTATGCGTGAAGGTGAATAATTACGAGGAGCGGGTCTATAGCGAGCAGCGCGTGCTCTATCCGCTGAAGCGGGTCGGCGCGAAAGGCAGCGGCAGCTTCAATCGTATCTCCTGGGAAGAAGCGCTCCGGGAGATCGCGACGCGTTGGAGGACGATCATCGCAGAGAGCGGCGCCGAAGCGATCCTGCCCTATAGCTATCTCGGCACCCAGGGCATCATCAACGGCCTTAATGTCGGCGATCCCCTGTTCAACAAGCTTGGTGCGTCGGTGTCCGAACGCACCTTCTGCGATTCGGCATCGTGCACGGCCTATATGATGACGATCGGGCATACGCCGGGCGTTGACCCGGAAAGCTTCGTTCATTCCAAATACATCATCCTCTGGGCGTGCAATACGCTGAGCACCAACTCCCATCACTGGCCGTTTATCGAGAAGGCGAGGAAGGCCGGGGCCAAGCTCGTCGTGATCGATCCGGTGCGGACGCGCACCGCCGGCCTCGCCGACTGGCATATCCAGATCCGTCCGGGCACCGATTGTGCGTTGGCGCTTGCGATGATCCANATCGTCNTCAAGGAGAATCTTGTCGACCNCGACTATATCGACAAGCACACGATCGGATTTGACGAGCTTGCGGCACGTGCCGAATCCTACACGCCGGAATTTGCGGCGCGAGAGACCGGCATTCCGGCCCCCGACATCGTCAAGCTCGCGCGCGAATATGCGACCACGCCGCCGGCGGTCGTGCGCATCGGCGTCGCCGTGGAACGTCATGCCGGGGGCGGACAGACCGTTCGCGCCATCGCCTGCCTTCCTGCGTTGATCGGCGCCTGGAAGCATGTCGGAGGTGGGCTGCTCCAGCTTCCGATCTGGGCATTCCCGGTGAATTGGCCGACCTTGATGCGCCCCGATCTCCAACCCGCGAAGATGCGCGTGATCAACACCTGGCGTCTCGGCGCGGCGCTGACGGGGGATTTACCTGCGGGACCGCCGATCAAGTCTCTCGTCGTCTACAACGCCAATCCGATGGCGATGGTCACCGAGCAGGACAAGCTCGAGCGGGGATTGGCGCGAGAGGATCTGTTCACCGTCGTCAGCGAGCATTTCCTGACCGACACCGCAAAATATGCCGACATCGTCCTGCCCGCGACGACCCAGCTCGAGCAGAAGGACATCATGTTCTCCTGGGGGCATCTCTATCTGTCCTACAACAATCCGGCGATCGCTCCCCTCGGCGAGGCGGTTTCGAACACGGAGCTGTTTCGGCGCCTTGCTGCAGCGATGGATATCGACGATCCCTTCTTCTTCCGGTCCGACGACGAGATGATCGAGGCGTCGATGGATTGGGCCAATCCTGCCTTGCAGGGGATCAGCATGGAGCAGTTGAAGCAGACCGGATTTGCCCGGCTTTCGCTGCAGGGGCCGGACGAATGGGCCCCGCATCGGGATGGAAATTTTCCGACGCCTTCCGGAAAATGCGAATTCAAGTCGAGCATTGCCGAGGGGGGCAACTTCGTCGTGCCGCTGTTTCGGCAGGGTTATGGCGCCGACCAGGCCGGCGAGCCGGTCGACCCGCTGCCGCACTATATCGCGCCAAACGAGAATCCGGCGACGGCGCCGATGAAGGCCGAGCACTATCCGCTCAACCTGATTTCGCCGAAGAGCCATGCATTCCTGAATTCGAACTATGGCAATCTGCCCGCGCAGCAGGTTCTGGCCGGAGAGCAGCAGATGGTCATCCTGCACCCCGAGGACGCAGGATCGCGCGGCATCGTGGCAGGCAGCCCGATCCGCGTCTTCAATGAACGCGGCTCGTTCGAAGCATTCGCAACCTTGTCTGCCGACGTCATGCGTGGGGTGGTCGTCGCGCCGGCAGGATACTGGCACCGTTCGAATCGCAGGGGCGCAACGGTCCATGCGGTGACGCCGCCGGCCTACGCCGATCTCGGCCGCGCGCCGACATTCTCGGATGTTCTGGTCCAGGTAGCCACGGCCTAGCGCACATAAGGCGGCCTTGATTGGACGTTGGTTGCCCGAAAGGAGAGACGATGCCCTATGTCGTGACGGATCTCTGTGCCGGGTGCCGCTACACCGAGTGTGTCAGCGTCTGTCCCGTCGAGTGCTTCCATATCGACGATACAATGACCTATATCGATCCGGAGAATTGCATCGACTGCGGCGGGTGCGTACCGGCCTGTCCGGTCGGAGCCATCAAGGCTGCGCATAAGCTGCCGCCGGACAAGGTGGAGTGGGTTGAAACCAACCGACGCAGGGCGGCCGAGACGCCTGTCGTCACAAGCCGGCTCCCGCCGCTCCCGGGCGCCGATGAGCGCAAAAGAGCGATTATCCGGCGATGACGCCTAAGGCATCCTCATCCCGGCGCGTTGCGGGTCGCTATCGCGTTGCGATCATTGGTGGCGGGCCGAGCGGCTTCTACGCGGCGGAGGCGTTGCTGAGGTCGGGACAATCCGTTGACGTCGACATGTTCGAGCGCTTGCCGGTGCCATATGGCCTGGTCCGTTTTGGCGTCGCGCCGGATCATCCAAGGCTGAAACAGGTCGCTCGCGTGTTCGACCGCATCGCGGAGATGCCCGGCTTTCGCTTTTTTGGCGGTGTCGAGATCGGTACGGCGCTTTCGATCAGTGCACTGCGGTCCTGCTACAACGCCCTTGTTTTCGCCACCGGAGCTCCGGTCAACCGGCTATTGGAGGTGCCCGGTGAAGGACTTCCAGGCAGCTTTCAGGCCGGCGATTTTGTCGCCTGGTACAATGGTCATCCGGATTTCCGGCACTGCCAGTTCGATCTCAGTGCGGAGCAGGCCGTCATCATTGGCCACGGCAATGTAGCGCTTGACGTCGCGAGGATTCTTGCAAAGACGGCGGATGAGCTGCGTCATACCGATATTGCCGCGCACGCGCTGGATGCCCTTTCGGTCAGTCGCGTTAGGCGCATCTACCTGGTTGGGCGACGCGGGCCGGATCAGACGCGCTTCACCGCAAAGGAGCTGCAGGAGTTTGCCGAGCTTGCCGATTGCGATCCGGTCGTCGAGCTGGACGGCTTTTCCGAGCTCTCCTCAAGTGCTGGCCTGGACACGGAGGCCGATGCTGCGCTTGCCACGCTTCGGGAATTCTCGACACGCCCTGTCTCGCAGCGGCGGCGTTGCGTGTTTCTTTTTGGTCTTCTTCCGCTTGGAATCGAAGGAGAGGGGCGTGTCCAGCGAATGGTGCTCAGTCAGTGCCGGCGAAATGTTCAGGCAAACCCTTCAAGAATCCGTACCATCGATTGTGGTCTGGTATTCTCCAGTATCGGCCGCCGGGCGGCGCCAATCGGCGGTATTCCTTACGACGAAGCCAAAGGCATTCATGCTAACATCGGCGGCCGGCTTGCCGCGGATGGGCGCGTGTTGCATGGCCTTTACGTCTGTGGCTGGAGCAAGCGTGGCCCGCAGGGGACAATCGGCACGAATCGGGCTTGCAGCGTTGAAACGGTAGAAAACGTCCTTGCTGATCTGTCGCGGCTCGATGAGCCGCTCCGTCATCCGGATACCCTTTTCCGCGGGAAGTCCGTTCCGCGGTACATTGACTATCCGGCTTGGGGACGCATTGACGCGGAGGAGATCGCGCGGGGCAGACCGAACGGGAAGCCCAGGGAGAAATTCGTGGTTCCTGACGAGATGTTTGCGGTTGGCAACGGAGGTGTCGTATGTCGAGCCTGATGGCAATCGCAGCTGTGGCCGGTGTTGAACCAGGCCGTCAAGCAATTGAATGACGGCCTGCCGGCCTGTGTGTCAGGCGTGCTTGTCGAGGCGGCGCTTGAGCAGGGTCAGGTGCTGCAGCAGATCCGACTGCGCGGCAGGCGACAATTCGCCGATCAAGGCAATTACCCATTCCTCGTGACGCCGCGCCATGCGGCCGAATTCCCTGGCGCCTTCCGACGACAGGCGCAGGCGGAAGGTGCGGCGATCGTCCGAATCGACCTCNCGATGGATCATGCCGTCGGCTTCCAGCTTCTGCACGAGCGCGGTGATGGCGCCGTTCGAGACCATCAGCAGTTCGGATACCTCGGACATGGTCGCGCCGGTGGGCCTGCGCGCCAGCTGCGCCAAGAGGTCGAAGCGGGCGAGCGTGGTGTTGAACTCCTTGCGCAGCCGGGCATTCAGCGCCTTCTCGATCCGCGTGGCGCAGGAGAGCAGCCGCAGCCAGATGCGCAGTTCCAGATGGGCGCCGTCGGATTCGTGNGCCGGCTCGGCGGGATGCGGCGGCTGCACACGCGCGCCCTTCGCGGATCTGGCCTTGCGTTTGACGGTGGCGTCCATGGCGGGCATCTCGCGAGGCTAGATGGAAATCGATCCGATNCTGGCTCCGCCGCAGACATACAGCGTCTGTCCGGTGATGAAGTCGGCATCCGGTGAACTGAAGAAACTGACGGCACGCGCGACGTCGTCGGACTTGCCGAGGCGGCCGAGCGGGATCGAATGCGCCAGTTTCTTCGCGCGCTCGGAGTCCGGCGACATCACGCTTTCGAACATCTCGGTNTCCGCGATCGGGCCGGGGGCCACGACGTTGACGGTGATGCCGTATGGAGCAAGCTCCAGCGCCCAGGTCCGCGCCATGCCGATGATGCCGGCCTTGGTGGCGGAGTAGACGGTGCGCGTGGCAGCGCCCAGCGCGGCGCGGGAAGACAGGAGCACAATGCGGCCGAAGCGGGCCAGCTTCATGCTCGGCAGCGCCGCCTGCGCCAGCGCGATCCCCGCCCCGAAATGCAGTTGCGCCAATGCGCCGACATCCTCGTCAGCAACCTCTTCCAGCAGCTTCGCGCGGATCGCGCCGGCATTATGCACGACATGGGTGATCGGCACCTTTGCCGCGATTTCCGACGCCACCTGCCGCGTCGCAGCCGCATCGAGCAGGTCGACTTCGTGCGACNTGAATCTTGGATGGCTCCAGTCGGGTTTGCGCCGTGACAGCGAAATCACGTCGTAGCCGTCGGCCAGGAAGCCGCGGGCGATCGCCGCGCCAATGCCGGTATTGCCGCCGCTGACGATCGCCGTGTAGGGAAGCGCGGGCATTTTACCTCACATAAAGAGCTGGATGTTGCCGAAGGCAGCATCGCAATTGATCAGGTCGACGCGCTTGAGTTTGATCCTCAGCTTGCCGTTTTCGACGCTCAGATGATGCGTGACCCAGGCCGCATAGAGCGCCTGTTCGTCGAGGCGNGTCTCGACATAATGTATCGGGGTCCAGGTGACGTAGCTGTTGGCGGCCGCGTCGCGCGAATCCACCTGCGGGGTCTGCAGCACGTGATGGCAGCGGCTCTTCGGCTTCTGGCTGAAGGTCCGCGCGCCCTTGAGCCGTTCGACCCGGATCGAGAGCAACAGCTTGTCCTCGTACATCAGCGAGCAGGTCAGCCGCGGATCGGTTTGATTCCATTCCAGCGGCATCCAGTAGAAGGCGTCGTCGGCATACATGTCGAGCCATTCGTCGAAACGCTGCTGGTCGATCAGCCGCGCTTCGCGGACCACGAAGTCGATCAATTCCTGATCGGTGGGGACCGCATTCTTCAGGGGAGCTTCAGCGACCATGCTCATGTCACATCCCCATCGTCATGAACTTGGTCCATGCCCGGAACTGATGACGCATCGGCCACTCGCTGGTCCCGTTGACCGCCACGTTGGTCTGCCCGGCTTCGTCGGGGCTATAGAGACGCTGGATGTTCACCCATTCATTGCCGTTGGAATGCAGGCCTTCCTGCGCGCGTTCGTACATTTCGAGGTCGTCNTGGCCGACGATGGAGGTCGGCGCGTTGATCAGCCGGTTGTACATCAGGGTGCGCTCGAGCAGCATGTCGGGCGCGTCGACGAGCTGGAAGGTCCAGGATTCCACCAGCGTCTTGTTCGCCGCGATCGGCTTGAACTGCCGGAGCAGCTGGATCGGACCCTTGATCATGATGTTGGGGAAATAGACCGTGTTGTGCCGGTTCTCGCCAAGGATCGCCTTGGCGCGTTCCTCGCCATAGGCGGCCGTCATCTTCTCGAAATAACCGGGGATTGCCGAATAGTCGGAATGGATCGAGTGATGCACGCCGGTGTGGCCGTGGCCGTTGTCCCAGATCCGGATCCCCATGTTCTCGAAGAACTCGTACGGGCTCATGAAGGGAGCGATGATCTCGACCGCCATCGGCTTCTTGGTGCCGGGCGGCGCCTTCTTCCAGACGTCGACCACGGTGCCGGCCGAGGATTCGTGCGCGACCATGGGATGGCAGGTGTCGGTCTGGTTTTCGACCAGCATCTTCCAATTGCAATTGTGCATGTAGCGCAGCACGCCGCCGGCGACCTTGAGCTGGCCGACCGGCGAGCGGTCGATCATGTTGTCGAAGCTCGACAGGCTCTCGCCGAAGAATTCCTCGAAGCCGAGGCCGCCGTCGTTGATCTTGGCGAACACGAAGCCGCGATAGTTCTTGACGTGGCGCACCGGCGCCATGCCGGTCGCGGCATGGCTCTGCTCGAAGCCGGTGTTCTCGTAGCCCTTCTTTAAGGGAATCGCGAGCAGGGAGCCGTCGGTCTTGAAGCTCCAGGCGTGGTAGGGGCAGCGGAAGAACTTTCCGGTGTTGCCGCAGGTCTCGGACGTGATGCGGTGCCCTTATGCGGGCAGCGATTGTGCAGCACCTTCACCGTGCCGTCGGTGTGGCGGACCAGCAGCACCGGCTGCGTGCCGATCGTGGTGCCGTAATAGTCGCCGGCATTGGGGACCTGGCTGTCGTGGCCGACATAGACCCAGCTGTTCGGGAACATGTGCTCCATCTCGAGCTGGAAGACTTCCTCGCTGACATAGACGTCGCGGTGAACCTCCTGGTCGCGGACCAGGGAGCGAATGGCCGCGGCATTGCCGGCATATCGGGTCATGCGTTCCTCCATCACAGGTCGAGCACGAGTCTTTTGCTTTTCGCGCGCGAGATACAGATCTGCATCACCTTGTTCGACGCCTTTTCGCTGTCGCTCAAGATGTAATCGCGATGATCGGGGATGCCATCGATCACCGTGGTCTGGCAGATCCCGCAATCGCCCCGCTTGCAGTCGTGCATGGGGTCTTCGCCGGCTTCGAGCAGCACGTCGAGAATGGTCTTGCCGGCAGGAATTTCGTAAACGCGCCCGCTGCTCTTGAGTTCGACCTCGAAAGCCAAGTCCCCGGACTTCTCCTCGGGCGCGGTGAAGATCTCGAAATGCAGCCGGCCCTGCGGCCAGTTCATCTGCCTCGACAGCGCGATGGCGGCCTCGATCATCGGCAGCGGCCCGCAAAGATAAAGCGGCACGTCGGGCGCGAGCCGCATCATCAGGCCTTCGAGGTCGAAGAAGCGGCCGGCCTCGTCGTCGGCGTGGATGGTCGCAGCCGCGCTGGCCAGCCGCTCGATGTCGCCGACAAAAGCCAGTTCGCTGCGGCTGCGGCCGGCGTAATGGAACGAGAACGGACGCTTCGCCGCGTTCAGTTCGCAGGCCATCGCGAGCAGCGGCGTCACGCCGATGCCGCCCGCGACGAGCGTGACTTCGCCCGCGCCGCTGCCAAGCGGAAAATTGTTCGCCGGCGGCGAGATCGTCAGGCGATCGCCTGTTTTGAGGCCGTGCATATAGGTCGAGCCGCCCTGGCTCTTGCTTTCCTGCAGCACGGCGATGCGGTAGGCGGCCGGATGTTCGGCGGCCGCGCGCGGCGAAACCGTCTCGATCAGCGAATAGGAGCGGCGGCCGACATCGGGCAGGTGCACGTCGATATGGGCGCCCGCGGCCCAGCCCGGCATCGGCGCGCCATTGGGGCGCGCCAGCACGAATTCGCGGATGCGCGGCGTCAGCGCCTCGGTCTTCGACACCACGACTTCGAACTGATCCATGCTCAGGCGTCCTCGAACAGGCTTTCGACCGTGCGCAACGCACCGTCGAGCTCGGTGCCGTCGGCATCCTTCAGCGCCACCTTGGTCAGCCGCTGCACCCATTCGGCGGCATCGGGCCGGCCGGCCAGACGGTCGGACGCGCGCATCACCTTGTCGAACTTCGATTCGCCGCGCGAATGCGTGTCGGAGTAACCGCCGACGAGACGGCGGGCCTCGCATACGGCGGTCGCGAGCGCGGGATCGGTTGGGGCAAGCTTCTTGATACGCTGCGCCCAGTCGTCGAGATGGCGCATCTCTCGCGAATGCCGCAGCGTGCCGCGGCGGAATCGCCGCAGGCCGGCCACGCAATACAGCATCAGGAACGCCGACGGCGCGGTGGTGCGGAGTCTCCGCCCACGGTCGATAAGTTGGCCAAGTCGCTTGCTATGCTCGACCTTCTCGCCAAGCCAAGGCGGCAACAGCCCCGCCATTTCCTCGATCCGTGGATGGAAAAATTCGGTGATGGCGAGGATCTGGCCGTCGCCCGCGCGCGCCTCGCGGCGCACCCGGTCGAACCGTCCCGCCCGCGTCTTGAGGTCCGCCACCCGGATGACGTCGTCATAGGCCATCGCGACCGCAAGATANTTGGCATAGGCCTGCAGCAGGCCGCCCGCCTCGCGGGGTATCGCNTCGAGCCGGTCGAGATAGTCGCTGCCATAGGCGACGTCCTGNNAATCGACNACGCGCTGCAGGCCGGCGGCGATGATGCCGTGCAGCCCTTCCGGCAGCAGCCGCGCCCGCGCGACCAGCGCGTCATAGCCGGCGTGGCCGATCGGCTCGAGGCGCGGAAAGCGCTTTGCGAGCGGCGGCTTTACCGTTGGCTTGATCTTGGGATCCTGCTTGAGCGTAGCCGCCGCCTGCTCGCGGCCGGCGGTGAAGGCGCGCAGGCTGGCATCGACGCCGACGCCCGCCGCCCGGATCGTGGCTTCGAAATCCTCCGTGGTGAAGGGCAGGGCGCCGGAGCCTGCGAGTGCGCCAAACAGCACCGAGGAAACCACGCTGCCGGTGGCGTCCGCAATCTCGGCCATGTCGAAGGCGATGAAGCGATTGGCCGCGACATTGGCTGCATCATAGACCTGCGACGCATCCGCGGTGCCGTCACCGGGCGCGGTCTTCTCGATCACCGCCAGGGAGCGGTGCGAGGAGCCGATCAAGAGCGTGCGGTCGGGCGAGACCAGTCCGCGCAGGATGGCGCGGCCGGCTTCCATCAATTCGGCGCCGATCACGATGTCGACCTTGCCGGGGGCCGGCATCAGCGACAGCACGGGGTGACGATCCGGCTTGTTCGCATCGGGCGCGATCATCTCGATGTAATAGATCGTGGCGCCGGTGCGCTGGGCCACGCCGGGCACCGAGGTCGACTGTGCGAACCAGCCGCGCCGTTCGGCCAGCGCAACGATCCAGTCGACCAGCACGCCGCCGCCCTGGCCGCCCATCGCGAGCACTGCGACGGTGATGGGGCGAGCCTGACTGAGTCCGACAGAGGAGGGGGCTACGGAGACGTTCATGCCGCACCCTGTTCGAACATAACCCGGCGGCCCGCGCGCCAGCGCTGCAGACTGCCGATCAACTGCCGCCAGATGCGGTCGAGCCGCGCTTCGAGCGGGGAGGGGTTGGAAACGATGTCGGCGCGATAGAAGGACGGGCAGAGCACCGCGGCATCGGCGACCTCGCCGCAATGGCCGCAGCCGACGCAACTGTTGTCGACGGCGGCGACCGGGTTGTCCTTCAATGGATCGCTGGTCGGCTTCACCGACAGCGACGGGCAGCCCGACAGGCGGATGCAGGCATGGTCGCCGGAGCAGACGTCCTCATCGACACCGAAGCGCTCGCGCACGACGCGTTCGCCGCGCTTGGCGGCGGCGGCCGCCAGCGGCTTGATCCGCCGCTGCTTGTTCAGCATGCATTCCGACGAGGCGACAATGACCTTCGGGCCTTTNTCTNTCGGTCGTCAGCGCCTCGCGCAGCGTGTCGCGCATGCGCGAGACGTCGTAGGTGCGGTCGATCTGGCGCACCCATTTGGCGCCGACGCCCTTTACCGCCTCGACGATCGGATGCTTGGTCGAACGCGAACGGTTGTCGGCGCGCGAGGAGGGGATGTCCTGGCCGCCGGTCGCCGCGGCATAATAATTGTCGACCACGACGATCACGCTGTCATGCTGGTTGAAGACGGCGTTGCCGACGCCGCTGGTCAGCCCGTTATGCCAGAAGCCGCCATCGCCCATGATCGAGATCGAGCGTTTGCTCGCCGGAACGTTGAAGGCGGAAGCCGAGGCGGGGCCGAGCCCGTANCCCATCGTGGTCGCGCCGATATTGAACGGCGGCAGGATCGAGAACAGATGGCAGCCGATATCGGCGGCGATGTGATGCGGGCCGAGTTCCTTTTCCACCAGCTTCATCGCGGAAAAGATCGGCCGCTCCGGACAGCCGGTGCAAAAGCCCGGCGGCCGCGGCGGCACCACGTCGGCNAGCGCACGGATCTTGTCGTCGACCTCGACGCGGTCGATGTTCGGCGCACGCGCGGCATCCGGCAGCACATCCGCGCGCCAGCGGCGGATGAAGGCACCGATCGCCGCCCCCATCACCTGGGCGGTGTACTCGCCGGCCATCGGAAACAGGTCCTTGCCGTGCAGCTTGGCCGGAATGTCCGCGTTGCGCAGGATCTTGTGCAGCGACTGCTCGATGAATTCGGGCTGGCCTTCCTCGACCATCAGCACGGCCTTCTTGCCGCGGCAGAACTCGATCACTTCGCGGTCNACGATCGGGTAGGTCACGTTCATCACATAGAGCGGCACGCGCGTCTCGCCCCAGATATCGGCAAGGCCTGCCTCGCGCAGCGCCGTGATGACGCCGTTATACATGCCGCCCTGCATGATGATGCCGATATCGTCGATATCGCCGTCGAACGTCTCGTTCATGCCACGCGCGTGGATGAATTCGACCGCCGCGGGCCAGCGGTGCTCGATCTTCTCCTTTTCATGGAGGAATGAGGCCGGCGGCAGCACGATGCGGTTGGTGTCGCGCGACGGCGCATCCAGCGCGCGGGACAGCGGAAAGCTGGGGCGGACATTGTCGCGGGTGGCGAAGCGGCCATGGACATGGCAGGCGCGTATCCGCACCTCCAGCATCACGGGCGTATTCGACGCCTCGGACAGTTCGAAGGAATCATGCACCGCCTTGACGATCGACGTCACATTGGGCCGCGGATCGACCAGCCAGAGCTGCGACTTCATCGCAAACGCGTGCGAGCGCTCCTGCATGATGGAGGAGCCTTCGCCGTAATCCTCGCCGATGATGATGAGGGCGCCGCCGGTCACGCCGCCCGAGGACAGGTTGGCGAGCGCGTCGGACGCGACATTGACGCCGACCGGCGCCTTGAACGTGACCGCGCCGCGGATCGGGTACATCACCGAGGCGGAGAGCGTCGCCGCTGCGGTCGCCTCGCTGGCGCTCGATTCGAAATGCACGCCGAGGTCGGAGAGAATGTCCTGCGCGTCCGACAGCACGTCCATCAGATGCGAGATCGGCGCGCCCTGGTATCCGGCGACATAGCTGACGCCGCATTCGAGCAATGCCTTGGTGATCGCGAGGATGCCCTCGCCGCGAAACTCCTGGCCGGCGCCGAGCTTCAGGTCTTCCACCTCGCGCGCGAAAGAGCGTTCTGCCATGCTCGTCTCCCCGGCCTTGGCCCGGAACTCCGGGCGACCCAATATAATTTTAGACATCAAACAAAAATGATGTCAATCGAACTTGCGGGTTTGGACGCGGCAAAACACAGCGCACGCATTTATGTGCATTTTGCAGCCTATTTCGTGGGCTTCCTGCACGGAAGGCCGGTCCCGGCCAGGGGCAAGCTCGCTTGACAGGATATTTTAGCCATGAAACATTATTGGCGCGCGTTGCGCTTGGCGGCGCGCGTAAAACCGCCCTTCCCGGGAGGCTGGACATGACCCCGGTTTCGCAGTTACGCGGGCCCTCGCGCGAGCATCTCGCGTGGCCGTTCTTCGATTCCCGCCACAGCGAATATGTAGCTGCGCTCGATGCATTTGCCGCCGGGCTTGGCGATACGCATGGCGGCGACGTCGACGCGACCTGCCGCTCGCTGGTTCGCAGTCTCGGCGCGGCGGGATTGCTCGAGGCGTCGGTCGCGGGCGACCGGGCTGATGCGGTGATCGACTCCCGGCTGATCTGCCTGGCGCGCGAGACGCTGGCCTGGCATAGCGGGCTTGCCGATTTCGCCTTTGCGATGCAGGGACTTGGCACNGGGGCGGTGGCGATTGCCGGCTCGCCCGAAATACGCGCGATGGTGCTGCCGAAGGCGCGGCGCGGCGAGTGGGTTTCCGCCTTTGCGCTTTCGGAGAAGGAAGCCGGNTCCGATGTCGCCGCGATGGCCTGCAGCGCCCGGCGNGAGGGCGACCACTACATCCTGGACGGCGAAAAGACCTGGATTTCCAACGGCGGCATCGCCGANGTCTATACGCTGTTCGCGCGCACCGGCGAGGCGCCGGGGGCGCGTGGCATTTCCGCCTTTGTGGTGCTTCCGGACGATCCCGGCTTTTCGATCGCCGGCCGCATCGATGTGATGGCGCCGCATCCGCTGGCGACGCTGCGTTTCGAGGGCTGCCGGATTCCGGCGGCGCGGCTGTTGGGCTCGCCGGGCGAAGGTTTCAAGATCGCCATGCGCACCCTCGATATTTTCCGCGCCTCGGTCGCAGCCGCGGCGCTGGGCTTTGCCCGCCGCGCGCTCGATGAGGCCACGGCCCATGCGCGGTCGCGGCGGATGTTCGGCGGCGTGCTGGCCGACCAGCAATTGACGCAGGCCGCGCTCGGCGACATGGCCGCGGGCGTCGATGCCAGCGCGCTCCTCACCTATCGTGCCGCCTGGCGGCGCGATGTGCAGAAGGCTTCCACCACCCGCGAAGCCGCGATGGCCAAGATGGTCGCCACCGAAACGGCGCAGGAAGTGATCGACCGCGCCGTGCAGATGTTCGGCGGCCGCGGCGTGCGCTCGGGCGAGGTGGTCGAGCAGCTCTACCGCGAGATCCGCGCATTGCGCATCTATGAAGGCGCGACCGAGGTCCAGAAACTCATCATCGGGCGCGATATCCTGAAAGCTTAGCCGCAACAGCCGTCCAGTCGCGTTGCCATGGGAGCATGAAATGTTTGAAGTCTTGCAGCCGCCGGGTTGGGCCAAGCCGAGCGGTTACGCGAACGGCGTCGCTGCCAGCGGCAAGATGATCTTCATCGCCGGCCAGATCGGCTGGAACGAACAATGCAAGTTCGAGTCGGATGATCTGGTGGAGCAGATCGGCCAGACCCTGAAGAACGTCGCTTCCGTGTTGCGTGCCGGCGGCGCCGGCCCCGAGCATATCGTGTCGATGACCTGGTTCCTGCTCGATCGCAAGGAATATTCCGCGCGCTTGAAGGAAATCGGCGTCGCCTATCGCGCCGTCATTGGCCGGCACTTCCCGACCATGACGGCGTTGCAGGTGTCCGGATTGGTCGAGGATCGCGCCAAGGTCGAAATCCAGG
>JGI25153J46596_10001164_pt1 | contig 15903 bp, 12 predicted proteins | sample AraplaMF_Col_mMF_FD_46596 | JGI IMG/M metagenome (IMG submission 46596)
GAGGGCATCGTCGAAGAACTGCTGCCCAATGCGACCTTCCGCGTGAAGCTGATCGCCAATGACCACATCATCATCGCCCACACCGCGGGCAAGATGCGCAAGAACCGCATCCGCGTGCTGACCGGCGACAAGGTGATGATCGAGATGACGCCTTACGACCTCACCAAGGGTCGTATCACCTACCGGTTCCGTTGACCCTAGTCCTGGCGAGCGAAAGCCCGCGCCGTCTTGCGCTGCTGGCGCAGGCGGGCATCGCGCCGGATGCCGTTATCCCCGCCGCCATAGATGAGACCGTGCGCAAGGGCGAGCTGCCGCGCCCGCATGCGCTGCGTCTGGCGACCGAAAAGGCGCGCGTCGTGGCGGCGCAGAAACCGGGCTGTTTCGTGCTGGCCGCCGATACCGTGGTCGCAGTGGGCCGGCGCATCCTGCCCAAAGCGGAAGACGCCGCGATGGTGCGCGAATGCCTGGCCCTGCTGTCGGGCCGCCGCCACCAGGTGATGACCGGCGTGGCGCTGGTCATGCCCGACGGCAAGCTGCGCAGTCGCGTCGCGCTCACCCGCGTGTCGGTGCTGCGCCTGAGCGATCGCCAGGTCGCCGCTTATTGCGACGGCGGCGAGGGCGTGGGCAAGGCCGGCGGCTATGCCATCCAGGGCCGGTTCGAGGCCTATATAAAAGAGATCAGCGGCAGCTATTCCAATGTGGTGGGCCTGCCGCTGGCTTTGACCGTGGCGCTGCTGGAAGGGGCGGGGTTTCAAGGGGGCAGGGATGCGCGCTAAGTGCCCCATCTGCGGCAAGTCGGCCGATCCCAAGCTAAAGCCTTTCTGTTCCCGACGCTGCGCCGACATCGACCTGCACAGCTGGCTTAAGGGCGGGTATGCCATTCCCGGGTCCCCCGCCGGATCCGGACAGCCGGATTCCGAGGACGGGGAAGATCAGGGCTCTCCGTAAATATACATATTGGCAGGGCGGCGGGGCGTGAAATAGTGGCGCCGTCCCGCCAGATTTGCGTTGGTCAACAGCCATGCGCGCGCCACACAATATCGTCAAATGCGCCCTGCTCGCCGCGGCGTGCGGGCTGATGGCGTCGTTGCACTTTCAATGGTTCCCAGTCGGGGTTGGCATGCTGCCCATCATGGGCATCGGCATTGCCGGCTTGCGGATCGGCGGGTTGGCCTGTTGGCCCGCGATTCCGCTGGGCATCGCGATGGGACTGATGCTCCGCGATCCGCTTCCGACATTCTGGCAGGTGATGGGCACGGTGACGCCGGTGACCGCCTCTTCCATTATTGGCGCACTCGCGATCCGTCGGTTGCGGTTGAACGAAGGCTCGCAGATGCCGGCGGCCGATGTTGCGCGGCTGGCAATGGTCTGCGTCTTCGCCATCCTGTTCAATCATGGCCTGCGCCTCTCGATCATCGCGATAACCGAACCGGCGCGCCTCACCTTCGCCACGCTTCCCGGAGAATTGCTGCGTTCGGCATTGGGCATTCTGATATGGCTGCCATTCGCATTCTCATGGCTGATGAGGCCCATCACCTGGCCCAGATGGGAAACCGCGCTGCATTTCGCCGCGATGATAACGGCAGTGGTGGTCAGTGCCGCGCTGATCCATCTCAATCCCCATCGCGATCCCATCGCATGGGGCGTCATGCCCGCCCTGGTGTGGGCGGCGCTGGCGTTCCAGGCGCGGGGTGCGACGGTGGCACTGGTGATACTGGCCTTTTTTACCCTGTATGGGGGCGGTCGCGGTTTGGGACCGTTCCAGGACGGACAGCTACTGCAGCCCTGGATGTCGCAGATCTATCTTCTGGTGATGGCAGGTACGACGCTGATCCTGGCGCGTCTGGCCGATCACAGCAAAACCCAGTCGGAGCTGCGTGAAACGGCTCGCCAGCTGCGCGCGCGCGAGGGGCAGCTTCGGCAGTTCATCGTCGATGCGCCGGTCGCCATCGCCATGTTCGACACGGACTTGCGTTATCTGGCCTGGTCGCGCCGCTACCTCGCGGATTATCGCTTGCCTCCGGATAAATCCCTGACGGGCCTGTCCTACTATGACGTCTTTCCCGACCTGCGGGATAATTGCCGTGCCGCGCACCGGCGTGCGCTGGCGGGCGAAGTCGTGAACAAGGAAGAGGAATTCCTTCATCGCGATTCAGGCGATGTCGATGTGATGCGCTGGAAATTCAAGCCCTGGCACGACGGTGAAGGTGCGATCGGCGGCATCATCCTGTTCAGTGAGGTGGTGACTGAGGCCGTGACGGCGCGCCGGGCGGCGGAAGAGGCGCAGGCCCGTTACCGTGCCGTATTCGATCAGACACATGTCGGTATCGCGCGCTCCAGCCTGGACAGGCGCTTCTTCGAAGCCAATGAGCCTGCCTGCGTCATCGTGGGACATACGCGCGAGGAACTTCTGAAACTGGGGCCTCAGGACATTACCCACCCCGATGACTGGGCCGCAACAGCGGCCGCGGCGGCGGAGATGCTGTCGGGAACGCGCAGTGCGCTGGATCGAGAAGAGCGGGTCGTCACGCGCGATGGCGTGGTGCGTTGGATACGGCTGAACCTCAGCCTCGTGCGTGATGCCGAGGGCAATCCGCTGGAATTCGTTTCGATCGTCCAGGACATCACCGAGTGGGTCGAAACGCAGGAGCGACTTAATCTGGCACGCGACAAGCTGATGCGGATTTCCCGCCTGAGCGCGATGGGGGCGATGGCGTCGACCCTGGCGCACGAGTTGAACCAGCCGCTGGCCGCCGCCAGCAACTATCTGACTGTGGCGCATCAAAAGCTTGCGCGGGTGAACTTGCCGGATGCACCTGCGTTCAGCGATGTCCTGATGCGCGGGGGTGAACAGATCGCGCGCGCCGGCGACATCATCCGCAAGATGCGGCAATTCACAGTTACCGGCGAGCTGAGCCTGAAGCCGGAAGACCTGGACGCGATGATCGCGGCATCCTGTGCGCTGGTGCGCGAACGCGACAGCGTTGCCGATGTGCAAATCCTGCATCACCTGAATCCCGACCTGCCGCCGGTGCTTGCGGACCGTGTTCAACTGGAGCAGGTCATCACCAACCTGGTTCTGAACGGTGCCGAAAGCTGCAGTGGTCGGGCGGAGCGCGAGGTTCACATATCTGCGGCCCGCGATGGCGCCATGATCACGATTACGGTGCGTGATACCGGCACCGGTCTTTCACCCGAAGTGATGGAAAACCTGTTCGAGCCTTTCCGGACCACCAAGGAAAAGGGCACGGGCCTTGGCCTGCCCATCTGCCGTACCATCATCGAGGCACATGGTGGTAGTCTTTGGGCGGAGCCGACGATGGCGCCGGGAGCGGTGCTGAAGTTCACCCTGATGCCCGGTGATGGGAGGGGCACATGAGCCAGGCCTTTACGGTTCATGTCATCGATGACGACGGGCCGGTACGCGAGTCCACCGCCTGCCTGCTGCAGGCCATGTCCTATAACGTGCGCGAGTGGAAAAGCGCGACGGCATTCCTGGCCGAGGCTTCCCTCGCTCAAGACGACGTGATGCTGGTGGATTATCGTCTGGACGACATGACGGGTCTGGAGATGCTGGATCGATTGGCAGGTCGCGGGCCATTGCCTGCCGCGGTACTGATGTCGGGCCATTACACGGCGCCCGCGGAGATGACCAACGGCGTGCAATTTCTGGCCAAGCCGTTCGATCTGGATGCCTTGCTGGCGGCCATTGCGGCCGCGCGCCGTGCGGCGGGAACCTGACCGCACATAACATGTTGATTTTAATAAGAAAATGCCCGGTTTTGGTCGCGGGTCGGAGTGCGAAAGAGGCGCTGGACAGGCTTTGCACCATCCCCTAAGAAGCGCGTCCGCCAATTCCATTTGGCCCGGCGTGCCCAGGTAGCTCAGTCGGTAGAGCAGCGGATTGAAAATCCGCGTGTCGGCAGTTCGATTCTGTCCCTGGGCACCATTTATTTTCAATGAGTTACCAGCAAAGCGAAAATCGCGCTTTTCCCGCGGTGTGTAATTCCTGTGTAATTGGCGCGGCCCCGTGTCTGCCAGTTGGACCTTGTGCGCGATTAAGTTTGCTCATATCGGCGCCGATCGAGGGGGTAGCCAATGAAGTTCTACCGAGGAGTGTCGCTGCCTGAAGGCAAAGTTGCTGAAGTCTGTGGCCGAATCCAAAAGGAAGGGCTGCGGCCGGAAGACTCTCGGTGGACGATGGTTGCTGCATGGCTCAAACCTCGTCTTGAAGAACTTTGGAAGAAAGAGCACCTCACAACTGACGATACCAAAATCCGAAGTGTGAATCGTGGTTATGCGCCTGCGCTGATCGAGAGGGCGCAACATATTACGCCACCAGGCACAACATCAGTGAAACAGACCGAGTCCCCTTACTGATCACGTTTAAATCTGAGCTAACCAACGTCATAGTCGATGGTCGCGATTTTCTTTATCGGGCGTTTCAGGGTAGGGATCCAATTCGGGCGCGACCGATATTAGAGCAGGTATATGGGGCCGGGACATCTCGCTATTTGGATCGTGCTTGGGCCACCGAAGATCAAGGACGGCGAATTGCGCTTTGCGACCTCGCTGTCCAGGATGGGGATGTGATAGCCGCACATGCTCAAAACGCCTTGGTCCTTTCCGGCAGGTACAACACGCAATTTAAATCTGCGTTTCTTGTAAAAGGTCCAATCGCTGCTCCCAAGATATTGAACGTAGAGGTGTTAGACCCGCAAATTCTGCTTCCAGCGACGGATATCAAGTTGTCTTCCCTGGTGAGATAGAATTCAAGCTCACTGACCGGCCTCGTCATCCACTGGAACGAATTCTCGCCGTACAGTCATGCATCCGGCTGGACGGCCTCCACGTCGACTATCTGTCCTGGTTTGCGGGTTGGCGGGTGGACACGGATAATGAATTGACGTTCTGACGAGTGGCACAGCCTTGCTTCGTTAGGAGGGCCTTCTCCTTCTAGATTGAACATGTCACGGGGCCCTGCATGGATTACTACTTGTGAAGTCCGGACTGCTTGCGTTCCGAGTTGATTTGAAGTGAGCTAGTAAGACCATGGTGGCGAGGAGCTTGGCATTTTGTTTTGGTCTATTGCTGGTGACAGTGGGGGCGAGCGCGCGTCCGCGCGACGATGCGATGTCCAGCGTTTTCAACTGCAACCAATTGGAAAGCGATCGCCAATGGCTGGATTGTTACTATGGTGCGGCGCAACCCGCGCGCGCGAGCCTCGGCCTTAAGGCGGCACTTCCCGAGCAGGTTCAGCTTGCGCTGGCGCCGCATCCCGGCGGTAAATCGGCACCCTCAGCGGTGCGCAGCCAGGTGATAGGCCAGGCGGGGCGCTGTTACGATGCAGGTGAAGAAAAGGATTGGCTGGACTGCTACTACCAGGCTGCCCTGCCGATGCGCGTTCAATTGGGGTTGGACCCTGCAAGTGTGACGAAGTTGTCGCCTGCTCCAAGGCTGGCCACCGCAGATGCGATTGCTGGAAATATAGTTTCGCGCGTTGCCGACTACGGCATCGACAGGCAGAACATCCTGACCGTCACGCTGGAGAACGGGCAGGTCTGGCGGCAGATCGACGGTGATTCCAATACGGCGCACTGGCAAAAGCCGGCAGGCATGTATCTCGCGACGATCAGGCGCGGAATGTCGGGAAGTTTTATTTTGACTGTGCGCGGCGATGCGCGTGTTTTCCGTATGCGCCGCATTGGCTGACATTCCTTGGGCGGAATTCCGTGCGTTTGCACGTGCGAAGACATCAAAACCCTTCAATGCAGTCTTTTATATCGTCCAAATAAGAGCTTTGCTGCTGCGCAGCGTAATCACATGCGGCAATAGAATCCCGGATACACTTCAAACCGGAAAATCCCTACGGCCTGCGCAAAAAAACGCATGGCCGCGGCTGGCGCGCAACAGGACGAACAAACCTGCTTGCGGATTTTGGGCGGACAGATTGATGTTGTCGCATGAAACTGCCGTCTACCCATCGTGCGCGGTGGCTCGCTCGTAACGTCGTGCCGCACGAGCAGTCAATACGCTCGTGGCTGCGCCGCCGGACGCATGATCTGGATATCGACGACATAATTCAGGAAATGTATGCCCGCTTGGCCTCGTTAGAAAGCGTGGATGACATCCGCAATCCCAGGCAATACGCCGCCCAGGCAGCCATCTCGATTGCATTGAACCTGGCGAGGCACGCCCGCGTCGTGCCTATGGTCCCCATCTCCGATTTTGAGGAGGCTGGGTTGCCTTCGCTGGAGCCTTCGCCGGAGCGTGCCGTGAACTCACAGGAAGAACTGCGCGCGCTCGAGAATTCGCTCCAGGAACTGCCGCCCCTCTGCCGTACGGCCTTTCTCATGCGAAGGGTGGAAGGTCTTTCCCAAAAGGATGTTGCGGAAAAGCTGGGTATCAGTGTGAAGACCGTCGAAAAATACATGGCACGTAGCGTGCGCCTTCTCATCGAGACATATGGCCGGGGGGGCACAAGCGGCGCTCAAGTGTCTAAGCCTTTGGAGGGGCAGGATGCAGTAGCGACAGATCGGACGAAATTGCTCAGATGACGACCAGGCTTTCCAGTGAACAGGTTTACGACGAGGCTGCCCATTGGGCCGCCAGGGTCGACGCCGGCCCATTGCCGGCCGAGGACCAGGCTATTCTCGACCGCTGGTTGGCAGCAGACACCCGTCATTTTGGCGCGTTCGCGCAGGCCAGTGCTTTGCTGGCGCCGGTCCATGAGCCTTTGCCGATGCGCGTCAAGGAGACCGCTCCACCGTCTCGGCGGCATTTCGTTATCGGCGGCGGCATCGCGGCGGGGCTTCTGACTTTTGTCGGCATCAGGAATTACGCGCGCTGGTTCCTGGGCGAGGAGCGTTATCGCACCCAACTGGGGGAGATGCGGGTCATTCCGCTAAGCGATGGATCTGTTGTTTCTCTCAACACAAATTCTGAAATCGCAGTTCGTTATACCGCAGACCAGCGCTTCATCGAGCTGGTGCGGGGCGAGGCGCTGTTTGATGTCGCCAAGAACAAACATCGTCCCTTCATTGTGCGCACGGGCGCGACCCAGGTGCGGGCGGTCGGCACCAGCTTCAACGTGAAGGCTCTTCCAAACCAGCCGGTGCAGGTCTTGGTGCGGGAGGGTGTCGTCGAGATAAAGAGGCCGGGCGTCTCGGTCGCCCCAGTCATCATGCTTGCGTCGAACAACCGCGCGACAGCGCCGCAGGATGCCCCAATAGAGGCCAAGCCCGTGGAGACCGCGGAAGTAGGCCGCGAATTGGCCTGGCGGGTCGGCAGGCTTGCGTTCCATGGAGAGACGCTGGCGGAAGCGGCCGAGCAATTTGCGCGCTACAGCGATGCACACATCCAGATAGACGATCCGGAAATCGCAAATCAGAAAGTTACCGGCTTGTTTGTTTCGACCGATCCGGTCGGTTTCGCCAATGCGGTCGCCGTGTCTTTCGATCTGCGTACCGAGATTACGAACAACCAAATTAAAATCACGCGCTAGCGTCGTTGAGGTCGCCATAGGGTTCTTCGACGTGTCGCGTGTCTAGGTGATTGACGGGCAGGCCAAAGAGCAAGGCCCGGAATGCAAAGGGCCACGCAACGAACGTGGCCGGCGACAGGGGAGCGAGATGACCATGTTTGCGCGTAAAGCCATGCTGAGCTGCGGCGGGGCCGCGATTGCCATTCTTTGTGCGTCGGCCGCATGGGCCCAGGCAAAATCGTTCGATGTGCCTTCCGAAGATGCCGTGAATTCCATCCCGGAGTTTGCACGCCAGGCTGGTGTGCAGATCATTGCGCCGGCCGATCAGCTCGAGGGGCGCCGGACGGGTCCGATCAAGGGCACCTATGAGATCCGCGCCGGTCTCGACAAGCTTCTGCGCGGCACGGGTCTGCTGGTGGCCTCCAGCGATGACCAGACCATTCTACTGAGGGCTCCCCGAAAAAACGTATCGGCCGCCCCGGCAAATGAAGGGGCGGCGCCTTCCCGGGATGTGACACCTGCCCGGATGGCGGCTGAGGATGGGGTTGAAGCGGTTACCGTGACCGGCACCAGCATTCGCGGCGTTGCTCCCATCGGTTCGAACCTTGTTTCGGTGGGTCGGGAGGCCCTGGAAAAGTCCGCGGCGATCAACGCCACAGAAATGACCAACACCGTTCCGGCCATCACCCAATCGGGTGCGGCGGCCCAGGGCGAGAACACCTATTCATACTATGCGCCGTCGATTCACGGGCTTGGCGGCAGTGCAAGCAACACCACGTTGGTGATTGTCGATGGCATGAGAATGCCGGGCGGCGGTACGCAGTTCGGCCAGACCGATCCCAACATCATTCCCAGCAGCGCTCTCCAGCGGATCGAGGTTCTGGCAGACGGCGCCTCGTCGGTTTATGGCTCCGACGCGGTGGCTGGCGTGGTCAACTATATCACGCGGCGCGAATTCCAGGGGCTGCAGGTCAACGGCAAGGTTGGCGTTGCGAACGCCTGGAACAGCGGCGACGTCAATGCGATTTGGGGCGAGGCCTGGAACACCGGTTCCATGTACGTGGCCGGCCAGTATTCCTACCAGAGTTCGCTGGCCAACAGCTCGCGCAATTTCCTAAGCCGTGGCGATTATCGCCCGATCGGCCAGAACTTCGAAACGTTTAACTGCTCGCCCGCCAGCATCCGCACTGCGGCCTCCGGCACCAATGTCTACCTTTCGCCGGGCGCGACCTCGACTGTCCCCAACACATCCGCTTTCGCGCCGTGTAACAACACGCTCAATGGCGACGTTCTGCCGAGCGCCGAACGCATGTCCGGCATGGTCCGTGTCACCCAGAATCTTGGCGATCGCCTGACGCTGACAGGTACTGCCGACTACGGCCATCTGCAGGGGACGCGCAATCTGCAGGAAGGTCTTGTCACGGGCATCACCGCCTATGGGCCGGGTTCGGGTGCGGGAGGTCAGATCAACCCGTTTTTCCAGGCGCCCGCAGGTGAGCCGACCGCCAACACCGAGAGTATCAGTTACGCGGCGCTGTTGCCGGGTACTCAGGGCAGCCAGGCCAATAAGTACGGCATCGAATCCCAGAGCAATGACACGCTGTTCCTGTACGGAAACGCCGAATACAAGCTCAATGATACCTGGAGCGTGAAGTTCAGCGACTCGTTCGGTCGCAGCCGCACCAACGATGCTCGCGTGAACGCATTCTGCGCCAGCTGCGCAATCCTTGCGATCAATGGCACCACCCAGGCCAACGCCAGCACCACGACGACAAGCGTCGGTGGTGCCAATGTCATCGCGCTCAATCTGCCGCTGACGACCGGCAATGCCCTGGACGTCTGGAACGCCAATGGCGGCAATACATCCGCAGCGACAGTCAAGCAGCTTTATTCGCTGAACCAGAACAACACGCATTGGAACAGCTACAACCAGTCCAAGCTGGAAATTCAGGGTGTGCTTGCCGAGCTTCCGGCCGGCGCATTGCGCGTGGCAGCGGGCGCGGAGTACATGTGGGTCACGCAGGACGTGCAGACCATCTCGACAGGCGGTCTGGGTGCGCTCGGCGGTGGCCTTTCCAAATACTTCCAGTTCTCGCTGGCCCGCAACGTCTATTCGGGCTACGCCGAGGTGGTGGCGCCTCTGGTGTCGCGCGACATGGGCGTGCCGCTGATGCAGGGCCTGGAGCTGGATATTTCGGCTCGCTACGATCGCTACAGTGATGTCGGCGAGACGTCCAATCCCAAGATCGCCGCAAACTGGACGGTCTATGATGACCTCAAGCTGCGGGCCAACTATGCAACGGCTTTCGTGGCGCCCCCGTTGGCGGCCATCGGCATTCCGTCCGCCGGCTACAAGCGCATCGCCACCGGTGTTACGCAGCTGACCACCCTGATCAATGTGCCGGTCTCGCTGTATCCGCAGGTGGCCGGCATTCCAGGATGCGCCGGTGCGACCACGATGTGCCAGTTGGGATCCTCGATCAATCCCGGCCTCTCGCGTACCTATGGCATCGGCCCCACCGCGCGGCCGGAAACCGGGAACAGCTGGTCGGTGGGCTTCGACTTCACGCCATCTTTCATTCCGGGCTTTACCTCATCTGTTACCTTGTGGAACAACAGGTTCAAGTCCGGCGCCGACGCGCTTGGCCTGACCCAGGAAATCAATATTCCGTCGCTCAACCGTTTGACGCTCTGCCCGAGCGGCTGCAGCACGGCCCAGGTCAACTCCTTCATCAATGCTGCGAACGGCGGCACGCTCGACAGCACGCTGCCCTCCGCGGTGTATTTCCTGCGCAACGACGACCTTGGAAACGTGGTGAACCTGCGCGTCCAGGGCGTGGATCTCAACACCATGTACGATGTCGAGACCGATCGCAGCGGCGAATTCCGCCTGGGGTTGTCGATGACCTGGTTCACGAAATTCACCCAGGATTTCCCGGGTGTGGTCTACAGCATGCTGGGGACGTCGGGTTCGAACAACACATTCCCTTCCGTGGCGGGGCATGCGCGGCTCCAGGCCGGTTGGACCTTCGAGAATTTCTCGTTGGACGCCTTCGTGAACTACACCAGCGCCTACCACAACTGGAACAACAGCTCGCTCATTCCCGTGATCAGCAACGCCGTCGGCGTTCCGATCGGTGGTGGCGACAAGGTGGCGGCGAATACTACTCTGGATATGCACGGCGAGTACAACTTCGGAAAGACAGGCTGGTTCGGCGATACCGCGATGTATGTGGACGTGAAGAACGTCCTCAACAGCGACCCGCCGTTCTATAGCGGCAACACGGCGGGTATCGGCCTGGGTGGCTATGGTTATAACGGCTTCCTGTCCAACCCGATTGGTCGGATTTTTGCGGTCGGTTTCAGGACTGATTTTTGAGGCCCACACACGCAGCTCGCCACCCCCCGGTGAGCTGCGTGGCTACGGCAGGTCGCGGCGCTCTTGCAAGAGTGCCGCGACCTGTCCCTCTTGTAGAGCGAGGATTCATGCGCAACGCTATCTTGAAGGTTGTCGCGGCAGGTGTTGTTGCCGTGGGCTTCATGTCCGGCCCGCTGACATCATCGGCGCAGCCGATCGATCAGGCCCGGTTGGCGGATGCCGACAAGAGCTCCGATTGGCTGAGCCACGGGCGGACCTGGAACGAGCAGCGCTTCAGCCCCCTGACGCAGATAAGCGACCGGTCCGTATCCAAGCTGGGGCTGGCATGGTGGGCGGAGTTCGATACCGATCACGGCCAGGAGGCCACTCCTCTCGAAGCCGATGGTGTGGTTTACACGTCCACTGCCTGGTCCAAGGCATATGCCTTTGATGCGCGCACGGGACGCAAGCTCTGGTCCTATGATCCGCAGGTGCCGGGTCGAACGCAGCTGGCGACGTGTTGTGACGTAAATAGTCGCGGCGTGGCGATATGGATGGGCCGAGTATACCTGGCCACGCTGGATGGCCGGCTGATCGCGCTGGACGCCAAGAGTGGCCGCCCCGTCTGGTCAGTGCAGACGACGGATCGTTCCAAGCCCTATACGATCACAGGCGCCCCCCGCGTTGTGAAGGGGCTGGTTTTGATCGGCAATGGCGGAGCAGAACTCGGCGTGCGCGGCTATGTGTCGGCGTACCGTGCCGACACTGGAAAGCTCGCTTGGCGCTTCTATATCACGCCCAACCCCATGGGGCAGCCTGATCATGCGGCTTCGGACAAGGTGATGGCTGCCAAAGCCGGCGCGACCTGGTCGGATGGTGCCTGGAAGCAGACCGGCGGTGGCGGCACGCCTTGGGACTCTATCGTTTATGACACCAAAACGGATTTGGTCTTCGTCGGCACCGGCAACGGCTCACCCTGGAACCACACCATTCGCAGCGGCGGGAAGGGCGACAATCTGTTTCTCTCGTCCATTCTCGCCCTGAAGCCGGAAACAGGCGAGTATGTCTGGCACTACCAGACCACGCCTGGCGACAATTGGGATTATACCGCGACCCAGCAGATCATGATCGCGGACCTGCCCATCGGCGGAAAGACCCGCCATGTGGTGATGCAGGCGCCTAAGAACGGCTTTTTCTACGTTCTGGATGCTGCCACAGGCCAGCTCTTGTCGGCGGACAAATATGCGCCTTGGGTGAACTGGGCGAGCGGCGTGGATATGAAAACGGGCCGCCCCATCGAGCGGACGGGCGTGCGTTATGGTGGGGACGCCAGATCGAGCACCCAAAACCCTGGCCCTCTGGGGGCGCACAACTGGAAGCCGATGGCGTTCGATCCGAAGACGGGTTTGGTTTTCATTCCCGCGCAGGACAACGTCTTCACGTACGCCGGCGCCCCCAATCCGAAAGACTTCCGCTATTCCAATGGCGTGTGGAATCTCGGTACGGGTGTTCAGGGCATAGCTGGTAACGGACAGGATGCGCCGGGCGCGCTTGCGCGTGCAGCGGCTGTCGCTGCTGCCCAACCCAAGCCTGCGAGACCTTTGACGGGCGAGCGTGCAGTTCTGGTCGCGTGGGATCCGATAGCGCGCAAGGCGCGCTGGAGTATTCCCCGTAACAATCTGTGGGCATCGGGCGGACTGCTGGCGACGGCAGGAGGTTTGGTATTCCAGGGTGTCGGTCACGACTTGAAGGCATTCACAGCCGCCGACGGCAAAGAGCTTTGGTCCTATGAGATGGGCGCGCCCGCGATTGCGGCGCCTATCTCCTACGCGCTGGACGGCGTGCAGTACATTGCGGTCATGATTGGAAATGGTGGCGGCACTAGCACTGGCGATCCGCGGCTTCCGGGCCGGTTGATGGTCTTCAAGATTGACGGACATGCCAAAGCCGCTCCTGTAACGTCCGAAACCTTACCCCCATTCAGCGATCTGCGTACGGCGGAAGCGTCAGCCGGCGATCCGGTTGTGGGGGGGGTGTTTTTCCGACGCTACTGCACGGTCTGCCACAGTCCCACACGAGTGAACCCTGATCTGCACCGGTCTCGCGTGCCGTTGTCGAAAGATCTGTTCAAGTCGGTTGTGTATGATGGCGCTCTGCAAGACGGTGGCATGGCTTCCTTCGCCCAATATCTGAACGTCAATGACGTTGAGTCCGTTCGAGCCTTTTTAATCAAGGTCTATCTGAAAAACCCTGCAACTCGATACTAGCTGGAAGATCGACTTAGAATCGTAGCCATAAATAGGGGCGCAGCGAACGATCGTGCCCGCTGGCTTCCAAGTCCCAGCGGCAGCATGGTTTCGGTACGATCATTGCCGCTCCAGTGACGGTCAGGCCCGCGTTACCCCTCGGGACCCCGTCGCCTAGTGGCTCGTATTGAGGGACTGCAGGTTTAGGCCATGGAGGCTGCGCTTACGACTATAGACCGGCTGAGACGGTCCGATTTAGCTGGTCAGATCAATAGACCAGCCGCAGCGATAATATCCAGTTGTGGTCAAAGGTTGGGGTCAGTGGGGCCAAGTCGGCCGGCCGCGGTGATAAGGCGAACTGATAGCCCACGCCGATGCCCACCGCGTAGTTCTCGGCCACGGGAATATTGCCCAGAAGTGTGCCGATTGTCATGCACAGCTGATCCTTGCCGTCGCGCGGACCGCCCGACCAGGCGATGTTGTTCAACTCCACTTCCGGCCACAGATATTTCATCAGGTGGTACTGGGCGATCACGTTGGTGGTGATCGCGGTGCCGATGGTGCTGGAACGCGCCAGCGGCACAGCAGCCAGGATGTTGGCTTCAAGGTCGAAATCGCCCCAGCCTTTGCCCAGGCCCAGACCTGGGGTAACCACCCAGGCATGATTGGTGAACGCGGCTGATCCGACCGGCGCCTGGAAGCTGAGGAACCCGGTGGCGATATAATTGCCTTCGCCCTCGCGCGCCGATGCCAGGCGCTGCTTGATCAGCAGGAACGGCCAGTCGCCCCAACCGCTGCCGGTTCCCTTGCCGCCGCGCTCATCATAAAGCGCCGGATTGATGGTCAGACTGGTTGTCTCGAGCGGGATGATTTCCACGCCCTTGCCAGCGTCGAAAACGTTGGTGCTGACGCCATTGTTTGCGGCCTGCCAATACTGGTCGTAGCGCACCACCTGGGTCAGGCGGGGCGTGATGGTATTGAGCGGGGGAATCCAGTGCGGCTGGCTTTCCAGCGCGGCCTCCGCGCGCTCAGACCAGCCGGAGAAGAAGTCATCGGCCGAATTCGCGAAAGCCGGAAGCGGTGCGAGCAGAATGGTGGAAAGAATGATGCGTGCAGCGATGCGCGTCATCGTGGCCCCCTTGTTCTTGTTGCGGTCGATAAACGCCATCGATTGCGGGCTGTAAATCGAAAATGGCCACTCGCGCACTGAATGAATGGATTTTCATTTTCCGTCAGAGACGTTTTCAGCGCCCGCGACCTATTGCTTGGAGCGTGGAAGAACCGGGAAACACCATGCTTCGCTTTTCAATTACTGCCGCAGTGCTGCCCATGTTGATGGGATGCGCCATCATGGCCCATGCCCAGGACCTCAACAGCAGATCGCCGGACGAGCGCGCGACGATCGATGGCGCCTGCACCAAAATCATGGGGCTGCGGCAGGGCGAGGCACAGTACCTCGATTGCCAGGACAGTCTGGCGCATTCGGTTGCCCGGCGTGATGAAGCGTATGCGATGGCCGCCAACGCCGATGATTGCCGCAAACGCGGTCTGGCCCCCGGACCTGCCGCGTTGGCGACTTGCATGTTGGAAGGTCAGGGGCGTGGTGCGGCCCCGGCGATTCAGCCCGCAGCCTATTCCTCTGACATGATCGAGGCCGGAAAGGGCTATTTCAATGTCACCCCAACGGTCAAGTTCCAGCGCAAGCGCTATGCCTGCGCTCAGATAGGTTTGATTCCCAACAGTGGTCTGTTTGGCGAGTGTGTGGCGAGCCTGGAAGGCGCGCTGTTGTCGAACCCGAACTGAAGGTGGCGTCATCCACGTCTTTGATCCCATAGCTTCCACTTTGGCGGCCGGGTGTGATCCCGACCGCCGCATGGCGTTCTGACATGCTGGCAATCGTGCGTCTGGCGCTGCGGCGTCCCTATACCTTTATCGTCTCCGCGATCCTGATCGTGCTGTTCGGCGGGCTGGCGGCCATGCGCACGCCGACCGACATCTTCCCGGACATCCGCATTCCGGTGATCGCGGCGGTGTGGACCTATCGTGGCCTGTCGCCGGACGACATGGCGGGGCGTGTGGTCTATTATTACGAGCGCCAGCTCTCCACCGCCGTCAACGATATCGACCATATCGAAAGCCAGTCACTGTCCGGTGTCGGTATCGTCAAGATATTTTTCCATCCTGGCGTCGACATTCGTACTGCCACCGCACAGGTGACGTCGCTGTCCCAGACCGTGCTGAAGCAGATGCCGCCCGGCATCACGCCGCCGCTGATCCTAAACTACAACGCGTCCACCGTGCCAATTCTGCAGTTGGGCCTGTCCAGCCCGGACCTGTCGGAGCAGAAGATCTTCGACCTGGGCCAGAACTTCATCCGTCCTGCGCTGGCCAGCGTGCAGGGCGCTGCGATTCCGTCGCCCTATGGTGGCAAGGAACGCCAAATTCAGATCGACCTTGATTCCCAGGCGCTGCAAGCCCACGGCCTGTCGGCGCAGGACCTGGGCAACGCCCTGGCGGCGCAGAACCAGATCATTCCCGCCGGCACCATCAAGGTCGGCCAGTTCGAATACAATGTGAAGCTGAACAACAGCCCGGAGCTAGTGGACGAACTGAACAATCTGCCGATCAAGCAGGAAGGCAATGCTACCATATACATGCGCGACGTGGCGCATGTGCGTGACGGCAATCCGCCCCAGCGCAACATCGTGCGCATGGATGGCCACCGCGCGGTGCTGATGACGGTGCTGAAATCGGGCGCGGCCTCGACCCTGGACATCGTGGACAGCGTCAAGGAAATCCTGCCGCGCCTGCGCGAG
>JGI25153J46596_10001185_pt1 | contig 15756 bp, 20 predicted proteins | sample AraplaMF_Col_mMF_FD_46596 | JGI IMG/M metagenome (IMG submission 46596)
AAGGGCACGCGGCTGACGCTGCGCGACTGGAATCTGCAGCTCCGCCAGCCGATCCTGCTGGTGGACGGCCGCATGGTGGTGTCGGTATCGCCGCAGGAAGGGTTCCTCCACCAGGTCTCCGAGCTCGACACGCTCGGCTACGACCGCCCGGAGAGCAAATGCAAATTGAAATGAGGACATTAAAGTGAGGACTTGGATGTTGCGCATGTGGCGTGTGGGGCTGCTCTCCGGACTGGCGCTGGCGGCGGCGCCCGCGCATGCGTTCATCGCCTATGTCTCGAACGAGAAGAGCAACACGGTCTCTGTGATCGATACCGACAGCTGGACCGTGACCAAGACCATCAAGGTCGGCCAGCGTCCGCGCGGCATCGATTTCACGCGCGACGGCAAGTTCGTGATGGTCGCGGTCGGCGACGATGACACCATCCAGGTGATCGATGCCAAGACGCAGGCCGTGGTGGACAGCCTGCCCTCCGGTCCCGACCCCGAACTGTTCGCGCAGGATGCCGCCGGCAAGATCCTTTATGTCGCCAACGAGAACGACAACACGGTGACCGTGATCGACCTCGAAAAGCGCACCCGGCTCGGCGACATCCAGGTCGGCGTCGAACCCGAGGGCATGACCATCAGCCCGGACGGCAAGACGCTGATCAACACGTCCGAGACCACCAACATGGCGCATTTCATCGACACGAGTTCGCGCCAGATCGTCGCCAACGTGCTGGTCGATGCGCGGCCGCGCTTTGCCGAGTTCAAGCATGACAGCTCGGAGCTCTGGGTATCCTCGGAGATCGGCGGCACCGTGTCGGTGATCGATCCCGCGAAGCATGAGGTGATCGGCAAGGTCACGTTCGAGATTTCGGGCTTGCGGAAGGAGGCGATCCAGCCGGTCGGCATCGGCATGACAAAGGACGACAAGACCGCCTTCGTCGCGCTCGGCCCCGCCAACCGCNTCGCCGTGGTCGANGTCGCCNCGCGCAAGGTCACGAAATACCTGCTGGTCGGGCAGCGGGTCTGGCACATGGCCTTCACACCGGACGAGAAGTATCTTCTCACCACCAACGGCGTATCGAACGACGTGTCCGTCATCGACGTCGCCGCGCAGAAGGTGATCAAGACCATTCAGGTGGGCGAGCTGCCCTGGGGCATCACGATCGCGCCATGACCAGCCCTGCCCCCGTCACCGAAGCACTGGAGACGCCAAGGCCCGATCCGGCCGCGGTGCCGGCGCTGTCGATCGACGGCGTCAGCCATGCCTATGGGCCGCGCCGCGCGCTGATGGACGTGTCGTTCAACGTGCAGCCCGCGAGCTTCACGGCGCTGCTCGGGCTGAACGGCGCCGGCAAGAGCACGCTGTTCTCGCTCATCACGCGGCTGTTCGGCATCCAGTCCGGCCGCGTCTCCATCTTCGGCCATGATGTCAGCAAGAGTCCCGGCGAGGCGCTGCGGCTGCTCGGCGTCGTGTTCCAGCCACGCACGCTCGATCTCGACCTGTCGCTGACACAGAACCTGCTCTATCACGCCGCGCTCCACGGCATCAGCCGGCGCGAGGCCGCCGCGCGCAGCGCCGAGCTGCTCGGCCGCATCGGCCTTTCCGATCGTGCCGGCAGCAAGGTGCGCGACCTCTCGGGCGGACAGATGCGGCGGCTGGAGATAGCGCGTGCACTGCTGCACCGGCCGCGGCTCCTCCTGCTCGACGAGCCGACCGTCGGCCTCGACGTCAAGGCGCGCGCCGACATCATCAGCCATGTTCGCCAGCTCGTGACCGAGCAAGGCATCGGCGTGCTCTGGGCGACGCACCTGTTCGACGAGATCATGCCCGGCGACGATCTCGTGGTGCTGCACCAGGGCAAGGTACTGGCGCAGGGGCCGATGAGCCGCGTCGTCGCGGAAGCCGGCGCGCAGGACGTCAACACCGCCTTCATGCGCCTGACCGGCGCACAAACCATGCCGGGAGGCGGCGCATGAGCAGCATCACGACGCGCGAGGCGCCGCGCGGCTTCTCGGCCTCCGAATACATGACCTGCCTCACCGGCATCGTCTGGCGCGAGGGACTGCGCTTCCTGCATCAGCGCGAGCGCTTCGTCTCGGCGCTGGTGCGTCCCCTGGTGTGGTTGTTCATCTTCGCCGCAGGCTTCCGCCAGGTGCTCGGCATCTCCATCATCCCTCCTTACGAGACCTACATCCTCTACGAGGTCTATATCGCGCCCGGGCTGATGGCGATGATCCAGCTGTTCAACGGCATGCAGTCCTCGCTCTCGATGGTCTATGACCGCGAGATGGGCAACATGCGTACGCTGCTGGTGAGCCCGCTGCCGCGCGGCTTCCTGCTGTTCTGCAAGCTGCTCGCGGGCACGGCCGTATCGCTGCTCCAGGTCTATGCGTTCCTCCTGATCGCCTGGTTCTGGGACATCACCCCGCCGTCGTCGGGCTATCTCACGGTGCTGCCGGCGCTGATCCTGTCGGGGCTGATGCTGGGCTCGCTCGGCATGCTGATCTCGTCGGGCATCAAGCAGCTCGAGAACTTCGCCGGCGTCATGAACTTCGTGATCTTTCCGATGTTCTTCGCCTCCTCCGCGCTCTACCCGCTCTGGCGGGTGCAAGAGGGCAGCCCCTATCTCTACTATCTCTGCGAAGCCAATCCGTTCACCCATGCGGTCGAGCTGATACGTTTTGCGCTCTACGGGCAAATCAACTGGATCTCGCTGGCGGTGGTCGCAGCCTGCACAATCGTCTTCATGATCGGTGCGATTTGGGCCTATGATCCTTCGCGCGGGCTGGCGCGGCGGGGGCCCGCAGGAGGCGAAGGATGACGGTTCGGATTCTTGCGACGGCTGTTCTGGCGCTCGCGGTTGCGAGCACCGCCGCGCGCGCGGCCGATCCGCGCTATCCGGACTGGCCGTGCACGCAGGCAAAAGTCCCGGAGATTTCGCTCGCCGCCGTCTGGGCCGGTCCTGCGCTCGGTGACGCCGAGACCAAGTGGAAGGACGACGCTAGGGTCAGCGCGCTGGTCTCGAAGCTGGCGGCGCGCAAGACGCAGCTCGACGAGGCAGAGAAGTCGGTCAAGGAATTTCTGGCCGGCTCGGCCAGCGACAAGACGGCGAACGCGAAGCTCCTGTTCGCCGGGCTGTTCGAGACGCTCAACGCCCAGCGCGCCCAGGTCATGATCGGGCTCGAGCGCGTCAGCCGCAAGCAGCGCGACGCCGCCGACAAGATCCGCGACGAGACGCTGGCGCTCCAGGCCCTGCAGGGGGCGACACCGCGCGACGAGGCCAAGGTCGAGGCGCTCAGCAACGAGCTGATCTGGAAGACCCGTATTTTCGAGGACCGTCACAAGGTGGTGCGCTTCGTCTGCGAGGTTCCGACCTCGATCGACCAGCGCCTGTTCGCGCTCGGACGCGTGATCCAACAGGAAATGGAATAAGCGTCAGCCACGCTGACGGCTCACGAAAAGTTCCCGCTATCGCCCCGGCAGCGTTAACCTTTTGCCGCGCTATCTGCCGGAACCAAATCGATTCATGGTGGCTTGTCGAAGTGAACTCCAGGACGTCGGGAGGCCTCGATGGGAACCACAAAAATCATCCTCGCAGGCGCTGCGGTCATCACCATGCTCGCATCCAGCGCTTTTGCCGACGATATGACGGGAATGGTCACGCGGATCGACCGCCTCAACGGCACCATTTCGATCCAGCAGACCCAGAAGGGCACGGTCGGCGGCAGCGCCGGGGGCGCCGGCGCGATGCAGGAATACAAGACCAAGGATGCCGCCATGCTGGACGCGGTTCACGCCGGCGACAGGGTGATATATTCGGCCACCGACACCAGCGGCACAGGCACGCTGACGAAGCTGCAGAAGCAGTAGGGCTTTGCTTCGCCTCTCCCCGAGAGCGGGGAGAGGCGGCCTTTCCGCGAACTCATCCAGTCGATCCAGGCGATATCGCGCCCACATCGTCGTTGCGAGGAGCCCTTGCGACGAAGCAATCCAGGGTCTTTCTGCAGAAAGATTCTGGATTGCTTCGCTATGCTCGCAATGACGGGGAGAGAGTTTCGCCTCTCTCTAACATCGTGACCGCGGCGCCGGATCGCCCGGCCTACTGCTCGGGCCGCGGCTCCGGCTGCGCATCTTCGGTGGGGAGCTTCGCGTGCTCCCAGCCGTCGGTGCCTTCAGGATACCAGGCGACGTTGGAGTAGCCGTAGGCCTGCGCGCGCTTGGCGGCATTCCACGACATCCAGCAGTCCGCGAGGCAATAGATCACCAGCAGCGCGGCCTTGTCGCCGCGTGAAGCGCGCGTAAGGCCGCGCTGGAGATAATCGTCCATCGCCGGCGGCAGATTGCCGTAGCCGGTATCGGGCAGCCAGATGCTGCCCGGAATGTTTTTGCGCGGCGTATCGCGCCAGACCGTGCCCTCGGGCAGGTTCTTCGGCTTCGGCGGACGCGGCATCACGTCGACGAACGCGCCGCTCCTGGCGCGCCAGATCGCTTCGGCTTCCACTGTGGTGAGCACGCGCGCGTTCGCCAGCGTCGCCGGCACCGGCGCGCGGTAGTTGTCGGTGCGATAGCCCTCGGGCTCGAACGGCTCCTGCTGCTGCGCGAATGCCGGTGCCGCCAGCATGACGGCGACGAGCGCAGCGGCAAGAGGCCGTCTCATGTCAGGCTCATGGCGTCTTCTTGGCGGTCTCCGAACCGAGCGGACGGTCGCTCTCGTCCAGCAGCGGCACACCGAAGTCGAGCAGGATCTTGTTGATCTCGCCCTGGTTCTCCTGGATCACCCGGTTGAGCTGGCGTTTCCAGTTCTGGTCGGCGGGCCGCACGCCCATGCCGATGCGATAGACCAGTTTCGGCCCCGTCGTTTCCTTCACCAGCGGCGTGACATGGAGCGAGGAGCCCGCCTTCTTCGCATAGTAACCGGCCATCGGCCCCCACAGCACGCCGGCGTCGATCTTGCCGGCGGAGAGATCGTCGATCATGGCCTGCGCCGAATTGTCGAAGCGCGTGTCGATCATCAACGGATAAGGCTTTGCATCGCCCATCAGGCCTGCAAGGGCCATGTTGGTAGCGGGCGGGGTGCCGGCAACGATGCCGACATGTTTGCCTCTCAGGCGCGCATCCTCGAGCGTATCGACCTCCTCGAGTCCGCTGCCGGTCTTGGCAACCAGCGCATAGGTCGTGCGGTAATAGGGATTTGTGCCCTGCACGAGGTCGTCGCCTTGCGGGAAGCCCATGATGACGTCGCAGCGATGCGCGCCCAGCGTCATCCGTACGAAACCGGTGGCCTGCGGAAAGAACACGTAGTCGAGCTTCTTCTGCAGCTTGTCCGCCAGGAATTCGGCGAGCTTGTTCTCAAAGCCTTCGCCCTTTTCGTTGGAGAAGGGCAGATTGCGCGGGTCGGCGCAGACGCGCAGCACCTTCGGATCGACCAGCTCGAACGAGAGGTCTCCGGTCTCGCTCGTCTGCGCCAGGGCGACGTCGCCCAGAGCGCAGGTTGCAGCCAGGCCCCACAGCAGGGCCAACCAGCGACGATGTCGTCCGGCCTCCGTCATCGCGCTTCCTCCTCATTTTGTTTGAATGTTATCAACGCATGACGCGCCATGTTTTGCCAAGCTTTGTGCTGGCTTCGCTTTGCTGCAGTGCAATGCGAAAAACCCTTCGAACTGAGGCGGAAAAGTGTTTCGCATTGCTCTGGTGATTGCAGCCTTGTCCCTGGGAACAGCGACGCTAGCACGCGCCGGAGCAGGCGAATTGCCTGTAAGCGAAGTCGCGCCGGGAATCTTCGTACACTCCGGGACCATCGCCCTCATGAGCCGCGAGAACGAGGGCGACATCGCCAATGTCGGCTTCATCGTGGGAGATGACGCGGTGGCCGTGATCGACACAGGCGGCAGTTTTCGCGAGGGCGAGGCGCTGCTGGCGGCGGTGCGAGCCCGCACCAGGAAGCCAATCCGCTACGTCATCAGCACCCACGGCCATCCCGACCATGTCTTCGGCAATGCAGCCTTCGTCGCGGAGGGAACCAGCTTCGTCGGCCACAACAAGCTGCCGCAGGCGCTGGCGAGCCGCGGCCCGTACTATCTCGACAATTTCAGACGCATCATGGGCAGCGAGCTGATCGATCCCGTGAAGATGGTGCCGCCGACGATGCTCGTCACGGACGCGATGACGCTCGATCTCGGCGCACGCCGCCTCACCTTGCGCGCATGGCCGGCCGGGCACAGCGACAATGATCTGACCGTCTACGACGAGACCACCAGGACCCTGTTTGCGGGCGATCTCGTCTTTCTCCGCCACATTCCGGTGATGGACGGCAGCATTCGCGGCTGGCTCGCCACGCTCGGGGATCTGGAGGCCATCCCGGCCGCGCGCGTCGTTCCCGGTCACGGCCCTGTGAGCGATTGGCCTGCGGCGCTGGCCGACGAACGGCGTTACCTGACAACGCTGCTGTCCGACGTCCGCACGCTGAACAAGAAGGGCGAGCCGATCCGGGCCGCCGCGGACAAGGCGGCCAGTGAAGAGCGGTCGCACTGGCAGCTGTTCGAGGACTACAATGCCCGCAACGCAACCGCAGCATTTTCGGAAATTGAATGGGAGTAGCGGGCGCGCTACGCTGGGCCAGACACTGCTTCGTCGCGGGATCACGACCATGCTGGGATGCACTCGCCGCCTGCCCCTGATCGCCGCCTTGCTCGGCATCGCCCTCGCGATGCCGGCGCGGGCCGAGGATGCCTATGATCCCTGGCCGGGCCTGGTGCAGGACATCTTCAACAGCCGTCCGATGAACGATGGTGCCGACATCATCGGCATCGAGATGCCCTATCGCGCAGAGGACGCGGCCATCGTGCCGGTGACCCTGCGCAGCAAGCTGTCGCCGGCCGACAGCCGCCGCATCCGCTCGATCACGCTGGTGATCGACCGCAACCCCGCACCGATGGCGGCGAAGTTCGAGCTCGGCGCGGATGCCAATGTCACCGAGATATCCACGCGCGTACGCGTCAACAACTACACCGACGTCCACGCCGTCGCCGAGCTGAGCGACGGTCAGCTCTACGTCTCGAAAGTCTATGTGAAGGCCTCCGGCGGCTGCTCGGCGCCGGCCGGAAAGAACGTCGAGGAAGCCAAGAACCGGCTCGGCCAGATGCGCTATCGCCAGTTCGCGCGCGAAGAAGCGCCGGCGAGCCGCGTCCGCGAAGCGCAGATCATGATCGGCCATCCCAACAATTCCGGCCTGCAGATGGACCAGGTCACGCAGCTCTATATTCCCGCCTTCTTCATCAACCAGCTCAAGCTGACGCAGGACGACAGCCCCGTGCTGTCGATGGAAGGCGGCATCTCGATCTCCGAGGATCCCAATCTGCGCTTCACCTACGTCTCCAACGGCGCCAGGCGTTTTCGCGCCGAGGCCAAGGACACGGACGGACACGTGTTCCGCAACGAGTGGGACGTGGAGAAGCCGGGGACGTAGGTCTCTCCGCCGTCATGGCCGGGCTCGTCCCGGCCATCCACGCCTAGCCACATGGAACGAAGAACGTGGATGCCCGGGACAAGCCCGGGCATGACGAATGTGGTTGCCTTCAGAAACACCTCACCTCAGCCTCGGCCTGCGCGCGGCGCAAATCGTTCACCGCCGAGTTCGCCTGCTCCGAGGTGCGGAACTGGACGCCGAGATTGCCGCGCACCTGCGACATGCTGAGCGCGGTCTCTGCGGTGACGTAGCGCGCATAGGGCACAATCGAGGCGACCACGTCGATCGAGCAGGAACATTGCTCGATCGACTGACGGCTCTCGCCATTGGCCTTCATGCAGCCATAGACATATTCCGCGCGCGCCGAGGTCGGATAGTCGTTGGCCTCCTCGGCCCGGGCCACGCACGCGGTCGCCGCCAATACCGCCAATGCGGCGACAATCGGTCGTAGCTGTCCGGCCGGTTTCATGCGCGTCCTCCCGCTGGTTGCGACCAAAGCTATGCTATGCGTATTGTCCTGAAAAGCACTCTGTCAGAGGAAACGGCTCACAAGGCGATGAGAGTTTTGGGACGAACATTGGCGCTCGCGGCGACGCTGGCTCTGACGATGGCAGCTTCGGCCCACGCCGCGGATACCATCCGCCTCGCGGTGCAGAAGACCGGAACATTCTCCTGGGAGCTGGCCGCGATCCGCAGCGCCGGCCTCGACAAGGAGGCCGACCTGACGCTGGAGGTCACCGAGCTCGCGAGCACCGAGGCCGGCAAGATCGCGATGCGCGCGGGCAGCGCCGACATCATCCTGTCCGACTGGCTGTGGGTGTCGCGCGAGCGCGGACTGGGCGCAAAGCTCACCTTCTATCCCTATTCCAGCGCGCTCGGCGCCGTGATGGTGCCGGCGGCATCGCCGATCAAGACGCTCGCCGACCTCAAGGGCCGCAAGCTCGCGGTCGCGGGCGGCCCGATTGACAAGAGCTGGCTGCTGCTGCAGGCGCGGATGAAGCAGGACGGCATCGACCTGAAGTCGGAAGCGACCATCGTCTACGGCGCCCCGCCTTTGATCGCGGCCAAGTCTCTCGACGGCGAGATGGAGGCGAGCCTCAACTTCTGGAATTTCTGTGCGCAGCTCGAGGCCAAGGGTTTCAGACGCCTCGCCGGCATCGAGGAGATTCTACCGAAGCTGGGCGCCAAGGGCGCGGTGTCTGCGGTCGGCTATGTCTTCGACGAGAGCTGGGCCGCGAGCCACAAGGATGCGGTCGCCCGTTTCATCGCGATGACCCGCAAGGCCAAGCAGCTGCTGGTCACGTCCGATGCGGCCTGGGAGAAGATCGCGCCGCTCGCCGGCACGAGTGACCCGGCCATGCTCAGGACCTACCGCGAGCGCTACCGCGACGGCATTCCGCGGCGGAGCATCGACGACGAGGAGAAGGATGCACGCGTGCTCTACCGCGTGCTGGCCGAGATCGGCGGCCGCGATCTCGTCGGACCGGCGCCCGAGCTCGATCCCGGCACCTTCTATCACGCAGTCCCCGGAGATTGAGGTGCTGCGTCTGCTGTCGTTTGCCCTTTTGCTCGTGATCTGGTGGGTTGCCGCGCTGGCCGTGGGCGGCGCCAAGCTGCCCTCCCCGCCCGCCGTGCTTCAGGTGATGATCGCGGAAGCATCGAGCGGCGCGCTGTTCCTGCATCTCGGGGCGACGCTGGCCCGCGTCGCGCTCGCTTTCACCTTGGCGATGTCGCTCGGCAGCGCGATCGGATATTTGATGGGGCGGGTGAAGCTCGCCGACCGGCTCGGCGATCCCTGGCTGATCCTGCTGCTCAATTTGCCGGCGCTGGTCGTGATCGTGCTCGCCTATATCTGGGCCGGCCTGACCGAAGCCGCGGCCATCGCGGCGATCGCCATCAACAAGCTGCCGACCGCCATCGTCACCTTGCGCGAGGGCACGCGCGCGCTCGACCGGTCGCTGGACGAGATGGCAAGCGTGTTCGCAATGCCGCGCTGGCGTGCGTTCCGCCACGTCGTGCTGCCGCAGCTTGCGCCCTATATCGCGGCCTCGGCCCGCTCGGGATTGTCGCTGGTGTGGAAGATCGTGCTGGTCGCCGAGCTGCTCGGGCGGCCGAACGGCGTCGGCTTCGAGATCGGCGTCGCCTTCCAGCTGTTCGACACGCCGCGGCTGCTGGCCTATTCGCTGACCTTCGCCGCCGTCGTGCTCGTCATCGAAACCGTGCTGGTGCAGCCGTTCGAAGCCCGCGCAAACAGGTGGCGGCCCCGTGCGGCTTGAGGTCGATATCACAGGCAAGACCTTCAGGAGCGCGGCGGGCGGAACGCACGAGGTGCTGGCGCCGGTCAAGTTCGCGCTGCAATCCGGCGAGGTCGGCGTGCTGATCGGGCCGTCCGGCTGCGGCAAGAGCACGATGCTGCGCATCATCCTGGGCCTGGACCACGACTTTGCGGGCCATATCGCCCGGCCGCCGGAGGCGCGGATCGGCATGGTGTTCCAGGAGCCGCGGCTGCTGCCCTGGCGCTCGGTCGAACAGAATGTGCGGCTGGCCGCGCCTGAGGTCACCGAGGCAAAACTGTCGGAGCTGTTCAGGATCCTGGAGCTGGAGGCACATCGCAGCCACTTCCCCGGCGAATTGTCGCTGGGTCTTGCCCGCCGCGTCGCGCTCGCCCGCGCCTTTGCGGTGGAGCCCGATCTGCTCGTGCTCGACGAGCCGCTGGCCTCGCTCGACGACGCGCTCGCCGGCCGCCTGCGCGACGAGATCGCGACGCTGGTGGCGAGCCGCCCCGTGATGACGCTGCTCGTCACCCACAGTCTCGACGATGCGATCCGCCTCGGCGACCGCCTGTTCTTCCTGTCGCCGCGGCCCGCACGAATTCTAGCCGAGGTGCCCATCGGCATACCGCGCGAGGAGCGCGGCGAAGCCGAGATCGCGGCGATCAAGGCCGGGCTTGCGCGGGATGCCTCATAGGCAATCGCGCGAGGCGTGGTAGATTGGGCCGCAGCGGAGTCTGCTGATGAAGCGAACGATCGCCCTGACGGTGCTTGGCCTCGCTCTGCTCGCGACAACGGCGCGCGCGCAGGACATGTTGCGCGACCTCGACCTGACGTCACCCGCCATGGTCTCCGCCGAAATGAGCCGGCAGGAGGTCGAGGCCATGCTGGCCAATGCGAGCGCCGGCACGCCCGCCGATTTCACCGGCAAGCGGTTATCGGGGCTCGATCTCAGCGGTCTCGACCTGACCAGGGCGGTTCTCCGCACGGCACGGCTCAACAAGACGAAACTCTCCGGCGCCCGGCTGGATGGAGCGATCCTCGATCAGGCATGGCTATTGGATGCGGATCTCAGAGGCGCGAGCCTGAAGGGGGCCAATCTGTTCGCCTCACAGATGGCGCGCGCTCGCCTCGACGGCGCCGATCTGACCGGGGCGCGCATCGCCGCCGATCTCAGCGGCGCGAGCCTGGTCGGCGCGACGATCGCGGATGCGCATCTCGGCGCCGACATGCGCAACCAGTCGATGGGACTGATGCGCGCCGTGCTGCGATCCGCCAACCTGGCGCAGTTGAACGCGCGCAACGCCGACCTGTCCCGGGTCGATCTCGAATTTGCTTCCCTCAAGGGGGCCGACCTGAGCGGCGCATCGCTCAGAAACGCCCAGCTCGGCGGCGCCGACCTGACCGGGGCAACTGTCATCGACACCGATTTCGACGGCGCCGATCTCACCTCCGCCAGGCTGATTGCGCCGATTGGCCTTGACCGCGCCAGGAATTTCGACAAGGCAAAGAACCGTGAGCGCCTGATCAGACAATAACGGCGCCGCTTGGGAGGATCGATGCGTTGGTGTCTCGTTTTGATCGCGGTGTTGGTGTGTGCCGGTGAAGCCGCCGCGCAGACCAAGGGCAAAGGCATCCGGCTCTGGAACCTGACGACGGAGACGATCTCCGGCTTCCAGCTTTCGCCGGCCGGCAAGACCGACTGGGGCCCGAACCAGTGCCTGAACGACAAGGACAAGGAGGTCGACCACGACGAGCGGCTGCGCATCACCGGCGTCGAGCCCGGCCGCTACGACGCCAAGGTCAGCTATCCCAGCGCACGGCAGTGCATCGTTCGCGACATCGAGATCAAGGCCGATGCGGTGTTCTCGATCGCAGACAAGGATCTGAAGGACTGCACGAAGTGAGAGCGTAGCTCTCCCTCATCCTCACCATGAGGGGATAGACCTAGTCAGGCCTCACGCCTTGTCGTTGGGATGCGGATATTCGCAGCGCCAGCGCACCGCCTGCCATTTCGGGTGCTCGCCGACCCATTGCGCGATATAGGGCGGCGCGGCCATCACGCATTGGCGGGGCGAGCCCGAATAGTTGAACACCAGATGCTGCTCCTCGCAGGTCGCAGGCGAGAGCACCGCACACACAGTCACCACCAGGTCGATCGGGTTCATGCCGGGATCCTCTCACGGGCGTGATCAAGACTAGCACGATAGGTTACGTGTCAGGGAGCGGGAAGTTTCAAACGGGTGTGAGGATGCTGTCCCCCTCCTCCCCGCTTGCGGGGAGAGGGGGAGTCTCCGCGAGGACGGAACCAGTTGGACTCGCGGAGAGTCCCCCTCACCCGGATTGCATCTTCGGTGCAATCCGGCCTCTCCCCGCAAGCGGGGAGAGGCGAAGATACCATGCGCTAGAAATTCACCCCGAACACCAATCTCGCCTGGTGCCGCTCGAAATTGACGAGGTCGAGATTGCCGCCCGAGCCGGCCGGGCGGCCCCAGGCCTGCATGCTCCAGCTCAAGGTGAGCCGCGACTTCTCCGACAGCTGGAAATAGGCAGTCGGTCCCACGAACAGGGCCTGGCCTGCGAACTCGCCGAGGCCGATGCCCTCATACTGCCGGAAGTAGCGCGCCTCGCCGCCCAGCAGCACATTCGGGCGGACGCGCACAAGGCCGGCGAACGCAGCGCCGATGGTCGAGCTCTTCTCGGAGACCCCCGCCACCTCGAAGCGCGCCCATTCCGGCTGATAGATCAGATTGAGCGCGCCGATGACGAAGTTCGGAACGAGCTCGCGGTCGAAGGCGAGCGTGAAATCGGTGCCGTACATCCGCCCCTTGGCGCCGCTGGTCTCGTCGATGCGGTCGCCGTGGAGCTCGGCGGCGATGGTCAGGCCGAACGGCGCGCTTTCGCGGTTGAGCAGGCGGTAACGCAGGTCAAGCGAGGCGCCCTGGAAATTGAACTGGCGGCGATCGTCGATGTCGGGGACGCCGGTGATGTCGTGCCAGCTGGCGGTGCCGCCGAGCTCGACGCGAAAGTTCGGCAGCGGCACGACCTCGATCTCGACCTCCTGCGCGAGGGCGCGATAGGTGCCGCCGCCCTTGCCGAAGCGGCCCGTGGTCTGGCTCTGGAATTCGCGCTCGCCGGGATTGCCGACGTCGGTGCCGATCATGAAGCCGAAGATGTGCTCGGTATCAAAGCCCTCTTCGGCGCCTGCGCATGCCGGCGCGAGTGCGGCGATGCACGCAACTGCCGTCCAGAATGTGTGGGATCCAATGCGCATCCTGCGAACACTACCACGGCTTCGATGGCGTTCGCCACCGAGGCCGCGGCAGGTTCGTCAGTCTTACTTGCGCGCAGCGCAGGCGTACATGTTGATTTCCATGCCGACCGGCACTTCCACGATCTTCGGAGCTTTCCAAGCCATTCGGGGTCTCCCAAGGTATTGAGCGCGACATCGCGCGGGGCAAAACCTAGGGCTGCGTCAGGCACAGCGCAAGCTGGAATCGAACCACCGGGCACAGCGAACTGTCGCATAACGCTTGCGAATTTCGCTCTCGTGCAAGTCGCCTTCGCTCCCAGTCAAGCGCTTGCCACACTCACCGCAACAAGCGCAGCAGCGCGCGGCCGGCGCGCGAGTTGAGCTCCTTCGCGTCCAGCGTTCCGTCCTTGTCCGGATTGGCCGCATTGAAGCGCTGCTCGACCACGGCGAGATACTCGTCGAGCGTGAGCGTCCCGTCGCGATCGGGATCGGCGGCCGCAAGCTCCTTCGCCGTTAACCGTCCGCGCAGTTCGCGCGCGTCCAGCGTGCCGTCGCGATCGGGATCGAGCTTTGCGAACAACGCGCTCGCGGCCTTCTTCACCTCGGCCAGATCGAGCGTGCCGTCATTGTCGGTATCGAACATCTTGACGGCGGACGCCGACCAGGCCGGGCCGGACAGCACTGCAAGCGTGAGCGCAAGTGCAACAGAGCGACGCGATATCATCAAGACCTCCCAGATCAAGAGCCCCGATTCGAGGGGGATCGAGCAGATTAAGTCCGCAAGGCGAGCCCGGGTCCAAGCGGAATTGCAACCTGCACGCGGTAACCTCGGGGGAACCCGATGGCCTGCAATTCCGCTGCCTTCGTCCGCACTGCATCATGGCACGGAATTTTTTCAGCGCCTGCGCACAAGTGCAACGTGTGTTGTCAGGTCTCTGTCAGCTCGCCAGCATCTGCCGTCCATCATATCGGCACCGCGATTACGACTTTCGTATTGACGCGTTTTGCATTCGGGCGGAGTGTTGCTCTCGCAGCGTCAAAAGGCGCGCATATTGGGAGGAACGGATGAAACGCTTTGCGATGGCCGCGAGCCTCGTCATGCTTGCATCAACTTGTGCGTACGCACAGACCAGCGAACAGCTGGTCAAGGGTGCGACCGATACGTCGAACGTTCTCAACTACGGGATGGGCTACAATCTGCAGCGCTTCTCGACGCTGAACCAGATCAACAGGGACACCGTCAAGAACCTCGTCCCGGTCTGGAACTACTCCTTCAACGACGATCGCAGCGAGGAATCGCAGCCGCTGGTGTACCAGGGCGTGATCTACGTGACCTCCCACAACGCGACCATGGCGGTCGACGCCAAGACCGGCAAGCAGATCTGGAAATCCAAGATCGAATATCCCGCCGAGACGCCGCGCATCGTCTGCTGCGGCATCATCAACCGCGGCGCGGCGCTCTATGACGGCAAGGTGTTCCGCACCACGCTGGATGCCAACGTGATCGCGCTCGATGCCAAGGACGGCAAGGAGCTGTGGCGGCAGAAGGCGGCCGACATCAAGGAAGGCTATTCGATGACGGTGGCCCCGCTGGTGGCCGACGGCGTCGTCATCACCGGCATCTCCGGCGCCGAGTTCGGCACCCGCGGCTTCATCGATGGCTGGGATCCGGCCACCGGCAAGCATCTCTGGCGCACCCATTCGATCCCCTCGCCCGACGAGCCCGGCGGCGACACCTGGAAGGGCGACACCTGGAAGCTCGGCGGCGGCTCGACCTGGATCACCGGGTCCTACGATCCCGAGCTGAACACGGTGTATTGGGGCATCGGCAATCCCGGCCCGTTCAATTCGGCGGTGCGTCCCGGCGACAATCTCTACACCTGCTCCGTGCTGGCGATGGATCCCAAGACCGGCAAGATCAAGTGGCACTACCAGTTCTCGCCGAACAATCCGTTCGACTATGACTCGGTGGCCGAGATGGTGCTTGCCGACATGAACGTCGAGGGCAAGCCGACCAAGGTGCTGATGGACGCCAACCGCAACGGCTTCTTCTACGTGCTCGACCGCACCAACGGGAAGCTGCTCGCGGCCAACCCCTATGTGAAGGTGAACTGGGCGACCGGCATCGACATGAAGAGCGGCCGGCCGATCGAGACCGACGTTTCGAAGGACGCACGCGAGGGCAAGAAGGTCACGGTCTATCCGTCGATCCTCGGCGGCAAGAACTGGGAGCCGATGTCGTTCAATCCTCAGACCGGCCTTGCCTACGCCAACACCCTCGCCTTCGGCGGCAGGTACAAGACCGAGCCCGTCACCTTCAAGCAGGGTGAATGGTATCTCGGCATGGACCTCACCGACCTCTGGGAATGGGGTGACGGCCCCCGCGGCCATCTGAAGGCGATCGACCCCATGACCGGCAAGGCCAAGTGGGAAGCTCCCGCCGACATCCCGCGCTTCTCGGGCGTGCTCTCGACCGCGGGCGGCGTCGTGTTCACCGGCGCACTGACCGGCGAGTTCGAGGCCTTCGATGCCGATACCGGCAAGAAGCTCTGGCAGTTCCAGACCGGCTCCGGCATCGAGGGACAGCCGGTGACCTGGCAGCAGGACGGCGTGCAATATGTCGCGGTCACGAGCGGCTACGGCGGCGTCTACTCGCTGTTCTCGGGCGACGAGCGGCTTGCCAAGGTGCCGCCCGGCGGCTCGCTGTGGGTTTTTGCAGTCAAGCAGTAACCACGGCACGATGCTGAAAGACGCAGCTCACAGGACGGTGGCGATG
>JGI25153J46596_10001188_pt1 | contig 15732 bp, 11 predicted proteins | sample AraplaMF_Col_mMF_FD_46596 | JGI IMG/M metagenome (IMG submission 46596)
ATGCATATAGTCATGATTGGTTCGGGTTACGTCGGTCTGGTATCCGGCGGCTGCTTTGCTGATTTCGGTCACCATGTCACCTGTGTCGACAAATCCGAAGCCAAGATCGCGGCTCTTGAGGCCGGAGAAGTGCCGATTTTCGAACCGGGGCTGGATGCCATTATCAGCCATAACCGTGCTGCTGGCCGTCTGGACTTTTCGCTCGATCTAGCCGGCCCGGTCGGGGATGCTGATGTCGTCTTCATCGCTGTCGGCACCCCGTCGCGCCGCGGCGACGGTCATGCGGACTTGAGCTATGTCTATGCTGCAGCGCGCGAAATTGCCGCGGCGGTCAGGGGCTTCACGGTCGTNGTGACTAAGTCGACAGTTCCGGTTGGTACCGGTGACGAGATCGAGCGCATCTTCCGAGAGGAGTTCCCCGACAAGGACATCGTCGTCGTCTCCAACCCGGAATTCCTGCGTGAGGGTGCGGCCATCACCGATTTCAAGCGGCCCGACCGCATCGTGATCGGCACTGAAGATGCGCGGGCCGTCGAGGTCATGCGTGAAGTCTACCGTCCGCTTTACCTCAATGAAGCGCCACTCTATTTTTGCGAACGCCGNACCTCCGAACTCATCAAATATGCCGCCAACGCCTTCCTGGCGATGAAGATTACCTTNATCAACGAGATTGCNGACCTGTCCGAAAAGATCGGCGCCGACATCCAGAAGGTTGCCAAGGGTATTGGCATGGACAAGCGTATCGGCGACAAGTTCCTGCATGCCGGCCCCGGCTACGGCGGCTCCTGNTTTCCGAAGGATACACTTGCTCTCGTCAAGACCGCCCAAGACTTCGACAGTCCGGTGCGCCTGATCGAGACCACGGTTGCCATCAACGATAATCGCAAGCGCGCTATGGGCCGTAAGGTGATCGCCGCCTGCGACGGCGACGTGCGTGGCAAGAAGATCGCCGTGCTCGGCTTGACGTTCAAGCCGAACACTGACGACATGCGAGATGCACCGTCGATCACCATCATCCAGGCACTGCTGGATGGCGGCGCAACTGTCCATGCTTATGACCCCGAGGGCATGGAAGCCTCGAAGGGCATGCTCGGCCCGGTCACCTTCGGTAGCAATCCTTACGAGATCGCCTCAGGCGCCGATGCCGTTGTCATCGTCACCGAATGGGAAGAGTTCCGAGCTCTTGACCTCGAGCGCCTGAAGACCAGCATGAAGCGGCCAGTTATCGTCGATCTACGCAATATCTACTCGGCCGTCGACGTCAGCAAGCAGGGCTTCGACTACTTCCCGATCGGCAAGCTGTCCAAAAAGGCTTAATTATGCGCTATTTCATTACCGGAACTGCCGGCTTTATCGGCTTTCATCTGGCCCGCCGGCTTTTGGAAGACGGTCATATCGTGACAGGCTTCGACGGCATGACGCAGTATTACAATGTCAAGCTCAAGCATATGCGTCATGCGGCACTGACGCAGTTCCCGTCTTTTACCCCTGTCGTCGCCATGCTCGAAGATCGACAGGCGCTAGAAGCGGCAATTGAGGCCGCCAAGCCCGACATCCTAATCCACCTCGCTGCTCAGGCCGGTGTGCGCTACAGTATTGAAAGCCCGCGCTCCTATCTGAGCTCAAATGTTGACGGGTCGTGGAACATTCTGGAACTCTCGCAGAAGCTTGACCTCAAGCATCTGATGTTGGCCTCCACCTCTTCGATATATGGTGCAAATCCGACGGTGCCGTTCCATGAGACAGATCGTGCCGACGAGCCGCTGACAATTTATGCTGCGACCAAAAAGTCGATGGAACTTATGGCGCACAGTTCGGCCCACCTCTACAAGGTGCCAACCACTGCCTTCAGGTTCTTTACCGTCTACGGCCCATGGGGCCGACCCGACATGGCGCTTTTCAAGTTCGTAAAAAATATCGTTGACGGACAGCCAATCGAGATCTACGGCGAAGGAAAGATGAGCCGCGACTTCACCTATATTGACGATCTGGTGGAGGCGATCGTTCGCCTCTCTGTCGTACCGCCATCGGAGACAAACCGCGTTGACGACCGGAAGGTCGAGACGCTTTCGCATCACGCTCCGTTCCGCGTGGTCAATATTGGTGGAGGTCAGCCCGTTGGGTTGATGGAATTTGTCGAAAAGGTCGAGGCTGCCCTCGGCCGAAAGGCAGTCCGCAAGATGCTGCCGATGCAGCAGGGCGACGTGCCGCGTACCTATGCCAGCCCGGCATTGCTTGAAGCTCTTACCGGATACAAGCCGGAGACAGGACTCGATGAAGGCGTCAAGGCTTTCGTTGAATGGTATATCGACTATGAAAGTGAACTGGGTCAGTCGTTCGGGTAGGAATTCCCTTCGTCTGGTCCGTGTTTTGCAACTAGGTTACGGCGTCCGGCCGAGGCGTGCCTAGGAATGACGAGACCACAGGTCTTTTCATTCCGGTCGGATGAACCTTTTTGGTCCAGCAGGTAAACGACAGCTTATGCCAACTGCAGCGAAACATAACGCGCAAGATCGTATTAGCTTTCTTATGGGAGGCCTCTTTCTCCTGTATTTTATCTGCCTGATTTATAAGGTTACGGCTGCCGCCTCTCTGGTTATGGTCGCGTTCGCGGTTCTTTCCTTTTGTCTGCCAACGCCGCTTCCAGCATTTGTGCTGTCACCAATATTTATCTTCACGGTGCTCTATTCCTACGAGTTCACCGGCACCGCGCTAATTGCGGATTTCAATGAGGGTATTTATCGGAATGTTCAATTCACGTTTCTGCTGATGGGCGGGGTAGCCTTCGCAAGATGGCGTAGCGCGATGAGTAAGCCGATCGCCGACAAAATCCTCAAATACGGAGCACTGTTGTCGGTACTGATATTTGTCCATATGGTTCTATATCATATCTATATTGGTCGCCTGACGCCCTGGAAGTATCTTTTGGATACGAAGTCGATCATCTCGGTAGTCGTAGTGCTTTTTTTCGCATTTCAAGACTATATCAAGGGTAGAGTTGGTTTTGCCGGCTGGTTTATCGCTTTGGCTGTTGTGGGTGTTCTGATTGTGCTCAGCGGAGAGCGAAAAGCCTATATGCTTTTTGCAGTGTGTTACCTTTTGTGTCGGGATCCCTTATTCATAAAGGGTCTCATTATTATCCTAATAGCGTTTTGTCTTTCGTTTTATCTCTACGCCTCGGATGAGAATGGGTATATCTCCCGGCAAATACTGAGCATTTTCGAGGAATCTCGCCCAATGACTGTATCGGAATTTTATCTGATACAAGATGTCGGCGATCAAAGTAATATCATACGCGATTTCGTTAATCGAAATGCCCGCGAGCTATTCTACGAAAATCCCCTTTTTGGTCTGGGTGCGACAGGCTACCAGAAATGGGCCAACGCGAATTTGGGTGCCCAGTTTGGTGATCCAAAAGGCATCAACATGAATGTTCACGGCGAGATCAATCGTATCCCGGCAGAGGGTGGCCTTGTTGGAATTTTCATCGGTCTCGGCTATGTCGTACTGGTGGCGAGCGCGGTTTTTTCGCATCTAAAGATGCCGCGCTTTCGAAATTCATCGCTATCGCGTGCTTACGCATATTTGTTCGTTTTCTTGTTGTGTTATTGCTCTTTCGAGGCGTCGGATACTTTCATGATAAGTTTGGTCCTTTTCTTCGGCGTCGAAGTTGCCCATGTTCATCATAGAGATAGGTATAGTTCGCTTCGAACTTTGAATAATCGAGGCTGGCTCAATTCGAGACACCGCTATCGGCACGGGACTGCTAAGCCGAACCAACCGGAACAGGCCGCTCAGCAAATCTAACTTCCGTCCCGACTACATTCACCGAACTGTCTTTGCCAAGGCAATCTAGCTTTACGAGGAAACGATGAAAATCGTCCATATCATCACAAGACTGATTAGAGCCGGAGCAGATGAAAACACGGTGTTAACCTGTGTCAGCCAAGCCAGAGAAGGACACGATGTCATACTGGTACATGGACGAGAGTTTGACAGATCGTACCATTCCTGGCTGCCGCAGGAAGGGGTTCGCCTGATCGAGCTGGAGTCTCTGGTGCGCAGAATGTCGCCGCTTCACGACATCAGGGCGCTATTCCAACTTACGTCGCTTCTCAAAGAGCTTTCCGCAGATATCGTTCACACACATACGAGCAAAGCCGGTATCCTGGGACGTATTGCAGCATATATTGCCAGGACGAAACTTATCATTCATGGCGTTCATATCGTGCCGTTTGTGAATGGCGGCTGGTTCGAGCGCCAGATCTATCTGTTGGCTGAGCACATCACCTCGAAATTTACGCACGCATTCATCGATGTATCGCAGGGAGTGCGAGACATTTATCTTAAATACGGTGTCGGTCGGCCTGATCGGCACCATGTCATCCACTCGGGCTTTGATCTCTCCAAGTTTCGGAATGCGCCCTTTCCAAGTGATTGGAGGCAGATCCTTGGCATCGGCGAAGCAGAGGAAAAGCCTCCGGTTATCACAATTTTGGGAGCGCTAGAGCCGCGGAAGCGGCAAGGCGAATTCATTGCAGCATTTCACCGAGTATTGAAACGGACACCCAATGCGCGCCTGCTTATTCTTGGAGAAGGCTCGCAGGCTGCAAAGCTTCGCCAACAGGTCCAGGATCTGAATTTGACCGACAATGTCAAATTGATCGGATTCCGGGACGACCCTGAAAAAATGATTGCCCTCTCCGATCTATGTGTCCTCACATCGTCCCATGAGGGGCTCCCTCGCGTTGTAATGCAGTATCTCGCCGGTGGGCGTCCTTGTGTTGTATCGGAACTGCCGGGGTTAGATGAAGTGGTCAAGCACGGCGTAAACGGGATGATTATCCCTAGCGCGGATGTGCCGGCTGCCGCTGATGCGGTCGCAGCGCTCCTTAGCGATCCGGAAATGCTATCCCGGCTCGCGCGCGGGGCTCGGGAAACCGACTTGTCCAATTGGGCGGCAACAACAATGTGCACGCGCATTGCTAACGTTTACGAAGCACTTGCCGGAGATCAGGAATTCAGACCTGTTCGACAGCAACGGTCTGCGGTTTCGTAGTTACGATCATGGCCTCGATCATGCCCAGAAGACTGATCCTCGTTGTCGCCGCATTCTTCCCGGACAGTTACGGCGGGGCGGAAAGGCAGGCGCTTATTCTCGCTGAGGCCTTGGGCCGTGCTGGCTATGAGGTGACCATCGTAGCGCCGACGACCGACAAATTGGTGCCGCGTGAAGAGCGGACAGCATTCGGTGTCATAATACGCAAATTCGTGAGTGCTTACCCCAATTTGGGAGGAAAAAACATACTGTCGTTCATCTCTTGGACGATGTGGTTTCGCCGTTTTTTCTCCAGATCCAAGTGGAAGGGCGTTCCGATTTACGTCTTTCATGCGAGGCTTCATGCATTTGGCCCTGCATTGACCGCGATACGCAACTCCGCTCCGCTTCTCATCAAGCTCGGAGGCGGAGGAGAAGCGTCTGAGTTTCAGGCGCTGAGAAGCAAAAAATATCTCTACGGGCATTTTGTTGAATGGGTTCTACGGAAAAACGTTGATACCTTTGTCGCAAACAGCAAGCAGATAGCTACCGAACTTGGAAGGTTGGGTATTTCTGCCGGCAATATCGCCGAATTTCCAAACGGTGTTGTTTTGCCAACCGAAAGCGCCTGGATAGAATCCATGAGGAAGCGGCAGGGCCGGCGGTTTATCTACGCCGGTCGCCTCGTCCCGGACAAGAGCGTAGACGTTTTATATCATGCCGCGATTGGCTTGGCCGAGGAAGGGCTCGCCCTTAATCTGCGGCTCATCGGGACGGGGAGCGAGAAGGAACGGCTGGAAAAGTTGCCTTCCACGACCAAGCATCGGAACGCTGTCACTTTTCCCGGCTTCGTCTCTGATGTCTATCCGGAACTCGAAGTGGCCGACTTTTTTGTAAGCGCTTCAAAACGGGAAGGACAATCAAATGCCCTCCTTGAGGCGATGTCGTCGGGCCTGATACCGATCGTCTATGCCGCCAGTGGTGTAGAAGAAGTGGTCTCGGATGGCGTCAATGGCTTTGTCGTGAGAAATTCGACTGTCGAAAGCTTTCAGGAGACGATGCGAAAAGCGTTGGAGATGGACGATGAGACACGCAGACGGATGTCATTGGCGTCGCGGCAGTTTATTGAGGCCAATATCGGGATCGATGCGGTAGCTCAACGAACCATCAGGGAAATCGAGACAATAACTGTCGGGGCGTGAGCCAGCGGATGATGTCGACAAATAGCGCGGCGATATAGCCGGTCGCATTCACCCAGCTACCCGTTCCGCAAATCGAAAGAACTCTAATGTCAAAAACCAATTCGACAATTGAGCTCGCGAAAAATGACCTGCGCGTTTCTGTCATCATCACGTGCTACAACGAAGGCAGATACATATCTGCTGCCGTCAAGAGCGTTTTGAATCAGACGCGGCAGGATTCAGTCGATCGGATCATTATAGTCGACGACGGCTCAGCAGCTGACACCATTTCTGTCCTGAAAGAGATAGAAAATTTCGATCCTCGCATCCAGATTATCTACGGTGCTGGCGGTGTCGGCCTTCCCGGGCAAAGACGAATTGCAATTGCTGAATCAAAAGCGCCTTTTTTTGCTATTTTAGATGGCGACGATTTATGGGCGGAGGAGAAGCTGGAGCTACAGCTGAATCTTGTTGTAAAAGACCCTGATGTCGGACTGATCTACTCTGATTTCTACACCTTCCCCGATGGTGACTTGTCGGCCGCGCGAAGGGCCGGAGTAATCGATATATCCGGCGCCGAGGATTTGGCGATCCGATATTTCCTGCGCGATCCGCCGATAATCCCGTCGACGACCCTCATTCGGCGGACGGCCTATGATGCGTGCGGAGGCTTTGACGCCGCCGTAAGAGTATTTGAAGATACTGACTTCTACATTCGCCTTGCCGGAGTTACACGATTTGGTCTAGTGGATCGTCCACTTCTCTACAAGCGCAACCGAAACACGAGCATAACCGGTGGCAGAACCGACCTTATGGCTCAGCATGCTTTTGTGGCGTTCAAAGCAGCGACACAAAATCCCCGGCTTTTACCTCACGTACCTGCACGCCTTTCTGAAAGGGCACGCAAGCTTGCCAACCAGCGATTTCTCGCCCGGGACTTCAAGGGCGCCCGAACGCTTTCGGATTTCGCACTTCGACTTCGGCCGATTCAACCTGCCGCCATTCTCAGTTACGTCCTATGCCGACTACCCGAGTGGGCGTCTGAAAGGCTAATCAGGACGGTATTCGCGAAGCGCGCGGCCGTCGTGGTTTCGCCAAAAACAGATGCGACTAAGGCTGAGGGCGCAAGGTGACACGATTCAGCGTTAAGCTCTTTTTAGCGACGCGGCGTATACTTCAGTCGGCCGTCAACTGGACATGGCTGCCCTGTCGAACACTGGATAAGCGCAGGCCTGATGGCATGGGGATTTCCAAAATGCAGGTGCTATGCTGATTGAGACGATGCCATTGCGACGGCCTCGACGAGGGTGTTAATCGAAATGACTATCTTATCCTTGCCGGCTCATTCGGTTTTGAATTAGCTTTTTTCAACCTGGTTGAGTAAAGTTGAAGACAGAGTTTTCACTGTACTAGGCTAAACCTATGGAGGCCTCAGATTGCTTTCGCCAGAGAAGGTCCCGACATATACAAGCGGCGATTGGGAAGATCGCGATTCTGTCCAAACGATAGACGTTGAAAAGCTCATCGCAATCGCCCTGCGGCAATGGCGTCCGGTTGCAATCAGCGTGATCGTATTTCTCGTCCTGGGCGTCATCTACATTTTAACTGCGGTGCCCCAATATACAGCATCAACGAGCGTTCTTATCGACCGCGGCAACAGCGAGCTCCTCAACCAACTTTCAAACGCAGGCGTACCTGTTGAGGATGAGGCTTCGGTCTTGAGCGAAGTCGAGCTCTTTAAGTCCGATACGATCAGCTTAGCAGTTGTCGATAAACTCAAGCTTTTAGACAATCCTCAGTTTACTTCGCCGCACACTTCCCCCTTGACCACCTTGCGTTCGATGTTGCGTTTTCGCTATTGGTTTGCCAGCGCAGACCTTGAAAACGACGATCTTGATGCGAAAAGACGTGACGCTGCCCAGACAATCGTCGATACGATGGATGTCGACCGCGTCGGTCGATCCTATGCGCTCTCGATAAGTTATACGTCAACCTCGCCGGAATTGGCATCCAGCATAGCCGGCGCTATAGCGGACGCATACCTGGTTGATAAACTGAACTCTAAGTACGATGCTACCCGGCGCGCCAGTGACTGGCTCCAGGAGCGTATTGACGAACTTAAACAGAAAGCGCTCGACTCCGATCTCGCCGTTCAGAAATTCCGGACAGCGCATGGCCTTCTTTCTTCCGGTGGGCAGTATCAACTTCTTAGTGATCAGCAGCTTTCCGAACTAACCACACAGCTAATCACTGCTCAGGCTGAAACTGCCAAGGCGCGCGCCAAGTACGAGCGTGTCAAATCGATTATCGACAACGGGCGCACCGATGCGATCGTGACCGACGTTCTCGACAACTCGATCTCGAACGACCTGCGCAAGAAATATCTGGAGGCGTCGAAGCTTGAAGCAGAAATCTCCGCTCGCCTAGGTCCTGACCACGTTGCAGCGGTTCGACTGCGCAGCGAAATGGCGGAATATCAGCGGTTGATGTTCGAAGAATTGAACCGCATCGCCGAAAGCTATCAGAGCGAACTTCAAGTAGCGGAAAGTAGAGAGAAATCTCTGAAAGACAGCGTTTCACAGGCCAGCGGCGTGACGGCAGCAGCAGGCGAAACGCAGGTCCAGCTCCGTGAACTCGAGCGCACCGCAGATACCTACCGTAACCTGTACCAAACGTTCCTTGCGCGGTACCAGGAAGCTACGCAACAACAATCCTTTCCCATTACCGAAGCACGCATTATTGCCAAGGCGCAGGTGCCCACAGTGCCGAGCGCACCCAAGAAGCCGCTCATACTCGCGCTGGCAATGGCTCTTGGCGCACTTTTCGGGAGTGGTATCGGTGGGTTTCGCGAATTCCGCGATCGCTTTTTCCGCACCGGTGAACAGGTCCGTGAGGTCCTGTCGTTGGAATATATCGGCCATGTGCCTGCTGTCGACGCGAAGGAAGCCGCCAACGGCGCCAACGATCTGGAGTCGACACGCGGACTGCAAACCGGTAACGGGATCACCAACTACGTGGTCAACCATCCGCTGTCGGCCTTTGCGGAAACGATGCGCAGCGCCAAAATCGCCGTCGATATGGAAAATCCGAGTTCACGCAGCAAGGTCATCGGCGTCGTTTCCTGTCTTCCGGGCGAGGGCAAATCGACTATCGCCATAAACCTTGCGCAACTCCTGGCAATGCAGGGTTCACGCACGCTGCTCATTGACGCCGATCTTCGCAACCCTGGTGCAACGCGCGCCATCGGCCGCCACGCCGAACAGGGCATTCTGGAAGCATTGCTGGAAGGCAAACCGCTGAAGGACGTGCTACTGCTCGACAGCAAGACCAAGCTTGCTTTCCTGCCGGCCGTGGTCAAGCGTCGCGTACCGCACTCCTCTGACCTGCTTTCCTCATCCATCATGGTCAACATGTTGGATGAATTGAAGGCACATTTCGACTATATCGTTCTCGACCTACCCCCGCTTGGCCCGGTCGTCGACGCCCGTGCGATCAGCCCGATGCTCGATGCTTCTCTGGCTGTCATCGAATGGGGCCGCACATCGCGGCGCGTCGTCCGTACGACCTTCGCAGTTCAGCCTGAACTCATGCAGAAGTGCATCGGCGTGGTGCTGAACAAGGTCGATACGGAAAAGCTGAAGCTTTATCGTTCCTATGGTTCCGGCGAGTATTATTACAACCGCTACTCCGCCTACTATCACGAATCGTAAGCAGGGCCTGAAATGGACTATGCGGCGAAATTCGCCGCATAATTTTTTTGCTCACGTCAGTTCCGAAAAGAAGCCGCTGATCGTCTCAATCTCATTGGGGCGGATGTCATGGCCTCCCGAATGCCACTCCGTCTGCACCTGTGCATTCTGGCTCTCGAAATAGGCGGAAAGCGCTTCGGTCAACGCGACAGGCGAGATCGGATCGCGCTGACCTGCGGTGATCAATATTCTGCGACCGCCAAGATCGGGATTGGCGCGCGGTCGAAAAGGGATAAGCGGATGAAGCAGAGCTGCCGCGTCGAACAGGCCCTTCTCGATAAGCACGTTCGCCAGAATGTTTGCGCCATTCGAAAATCCTAGCCCGAGAATCCTGGATGCACCGTGCGTCGAGGCTAGATCCTGGACGTAACCACTCATCTTGTCCGTCGCCCGAGCGAGGTCAGCCATGTCGTAGACACCTTCGCCGGTTCGCCTGAAGAAGCGCGCTGCCCCATACTCGGATACGTCGCCGCGCGGCGAAACGATCGTCGCCTCCGGCAGCAATCGCCTGCCGAAATCGAAGAACTGATTCTCGTCACCCCCCGTCCCGTGAAGCACGAAGAGAATGGGCTTTCCGGGTGCACCGGCATGCAGCCGGTGCACATAACCATTGTCAGTCATCGTTCTGTCTCCGCTTAGGCTTCGAGCGGCTGGAGATGCTGCTCGATAAGGGCACGCAGATGCGCATGCTGCTGCGGCAGCTTCAATGCTTCGCCGAGGTGAGCCGTATCCTCGTCGCGGTCGAAGCCGGGTTCGTTGGTGGCGATCTCGAACAGTACGCCGCCAGGCGTACGGAAATAGATTGCCCAGAAGTAATCGCGGTCGATGACCGGGGTGACCTGATAGCCGGTGTCCATCAACGCCTTGCGCACTTCGAGTTGCTTCTCGCGGTTTTCGACGGCGAAAGCGACATGGTGGACGGAGCCGGCGCCCGGAAGCGCACGGGCAATATTGGGCATGGTTTCAAGATCGACGAGATGCGCACCGTTCCCGCCGGGAATGCTGAGACGCTTGACGCCGTCGCGTTCTTCCTGAACTTCATAACCCATGAACTTCAGAAGTTCAGCTGTGGCACCGTCATCTCTCAGCCGCATGGCAACGGAGTGGAAGCCTCTGATGGCATGATCTTCGCTGACGCCACCGTGCGTCCATGGAGCACGGGCGTCATCCTTGACCTCGACAAGTGCGAAGCCGTCGCCGTCGGGACCAGCAAAATTCAGGCGTTTTTCACCAAAGGATTCATCCGTCTTCAAGCCAGTGACATTGAGCTTAGTCAGGCGATCGCTCCAGAAGCCCAGCGAGCCCTGCGGAACCGAGTAGACCGTGGTGCCGACTTCACCTGTGCCCGGACGCCCCTGCGCCATCTTCGGGAACGGAAAATAGGTCATGATCGTGCCCGGCGAACCGGTCTCGTCACCGTAGTAGAGGTGATAGACATCGGGAGCGTCGAAATTGACGGTCTTCTTGACGCGGCGCAGGCCCAGCGCATTCGTGAAGAACTGGTTGTTGGTCCGGGCGTCCTCGGCCATCGATGTAACGTGGTGCAGACCCTTGATTTGATCGAGCATTTGAGACCTCTTTCTGCCCGCAACAGGCGGGCTTTCGATGGGTCATAGATGAGCTTTTCGAGCCGGTTCTCATAGTCCGGCAAGCTGACACGCATTGTCTCCATTTTGTGAACGACAATGCGGCAGCGTTCAAGGATTGAATGGAAGCTGCCAATCAATAGGTTCACGGCCATGCGACTGTAGAAACGCATTCGCCTTGGAGAAATGTCGCGATCCGAAAAAGCCGTTATGGGCGGAAAGCGGCGACGGATGCGGCGCCTTCAGCATCAGATGCCGCCTTGAATCGACAAAAGCCGCCTTCTTTTGGGCATAGGAGCCCCAGAGCATGAAAACGACGGCTTCACATTCGTCGTTCACCTTGCGGATGACCGCATCGGTGAAGCGTTCCCAGCCTTTGCCCTGATGCGAGGCCGCCTGAGATTCCTCCACGGTCAGCACACTGTTGAGGAGAAGCACGCCCTGTTGGGCCCAATGTTCAAGGAAGCCGTGCCGCGCCGGCGAGATTCCCAGATCGGTCGCCATCTCCTTGTAGATATTGACGAGTGATGGCGGAATACGCACGCCTGGGCGAACGCTGAAGCAGAGACCATGAGCCTGGCCGATGCCGTGATAAGGATCTTGCCCAAGAATCACGACTTTAACCTTCGCAAGCGGCGTCAGATCCAGGGCGCGGAAATACTCCCCGCCTTTGGGGAAAATCTGTCTGCCAAGCTGCTTCTGCTCGACGAGAAAGAACTTGAGCTGCTGCATGTAGGGACTTGCAAACTCGCCCGCGAGCGCCGCTTTCCAACTCTCTTCAAGAGTGACTGACGTGTCGTTCACGACGCAAACCTCCCGGATCGATGCAACCCATGTACGATAGCCGTTCTAGCAAAATTACCCAGAGCCACAATACGCGACGGCTTTGACGCTATGCCTTGCTATCTCGCAGATGCGAAGAGAGCTTGGACTGTCATAAATTGGAAATTCTCCACCATTACCAAAAGTGCTGGTAACGATACGCAAATGATGGCAATACTTTGCTATGCCGTCTGCCGTTTTAACTATGCCCTAATTTTGCTGTTTACCCAAGCAAATCAGCACAGTAGAAATCGGTTGTTCACAGCGCGAGGGTGTTTCGCATGAAGTTTGGGACAAGCGGCCTTCGTGGTCTTTCGGTAGATCTCACAGGACGTGCATCGGCGCTTTATGCCATGGCTTTCGGCAAATATTTGCTGCAGAGCAACAAAGCCGCACAGGGCGATGTCATTCTGATCGGCCGTGATTTCCGGGAGTCCAGCCCGGAGATTGCTGGCAACTGCGCCGGCGCGCTCGTAAGCCTCGGCTTTAGAGTTCTAGACTGCGGCACGGTCCCGACACCGGCGCTTGCGCTTTACGGCCTGGAAAGAAAGGCCGCTTGCCTGATGATAACGGGTTCGCATATCCCGGCGGACCGCAACGGCATCAAATTCTATCGCCCAGACGGCGAGATCGACAAAGCGGACGAAGCAGCGATTACCCGATTTGCTGCCGAAATCGAAGCCTCCGGCGAATCGGTTGTTAGCGAACCTGTAGCTGTCGAGGATCACTCTGCACCCTGCCTGCAGCTCTTCTTTGAGCGCAATGCGGGTCTCTTGCCGGCACGTGCGCTTCTGGGCATGAAGATCGGCATCTATCAGCACAGCACGGTCGCCCGCGACTTGATGGTCGATATTCTCGCCCATTATGGCGCCGAGGTAGTCGCTCTTGGTCGGTCCGAAACCTTTATCCCGGTCGACACCGAAGCCGTTTCCGAAGAGACGATCGCCCTTCTGAAGAACTGGGCCTCTACACATGGCCTTGATGCGATTGTTTCCACGGATGGCGATGGCGACCGTCCGCTGGTTGCCGATGAAACCGGAACGCCGTTGCGCGGAGATCTTCTGGGATTGATTTCAGCCAATTTCCTCGGTGCCGGTACCGTCGTCACGCCGGTCACCTCCAATTCGGGAATTGAAGCCGCAGGATCCTTCAGAGTCATTCGGACCCGCGTCGGCTCTCCTTTCGTGATTGCCGGCATGGAAGAGGCCGTTGCCGCAGGCAAGAATCTGGTGATGGGCTTCGAAGCGAACGGCGGGCTCCTGACCGCAACACCCTTCGATATCAACGGCCGCAGCGTGCGAGCATTGCCCACGCGCGACTGCTTCGTGCCTATGCTGGCAACGCTTTCGCTCGCCGCAATCCGCAAGGAGCCACTTTCGATCGTTGCGGCTTCATACAAACTGCCCTTTGCGGCGGCCGATCGTCTCGAGAACTTCCCGGTCGAAACCAGCGTAGCCGTGATGGCTTACCTGCGTGACTCCGACGCCAACCTTGCAGAATTCCTGCAGCCTGTTGGCGAGGTTAGCTCGAAAAGCGATATTGACGGCTTGCGCGTGACGTTGCGCGATGGGCGCATCATTCATTTTCGGCCGTCCGGCAATGCGCCGGAAATGCGTTGCTATGTGGAAGCCGAAAGCGAGGCAGCCGCCTTACAACTCTTGAATGCGGGATTGACCCGAATTAAGCGCTGGGCAGAAGCCCGGTAAGCATGCGACAAACCTGGCCGTTCATTTCAAGGAAGAGCATCCGATGACACAGAAAATCGTTCCCGTGATCATGGCTGGCGGCAAGGGCACGCGCCTTTGGCCGCTCTCGCGCGCAACGGCGCCGAAACAGTTCATCCAGTTTGTCGGGGACAAGACCCTGTTTCAGGAAACCCTGGTTCGCGTTTCCGATCCGGCGCTTTACGAAGCCCCTGTCGTTGTGACGAATGAGGACTTTCGTTTCCTCGTCGCGGAACAGGCCCGCGAACTTGATATTCCGCTCGCCGCTGTCTTGCTGGAGCCTGTCGCCCGCAACACTGCTGCCGCAGTGGCAGCTGCTGCGAGCCTTGCCTCCGAGCATTTCGGCAAGGAAGCCATCATTCAGATGCTGGCCTCTGATCACGAGATCCTTGCAGACGATGCCTATTTCGACGCCATCCGCACGGCACGGGATGCAGCCCTCAAGGGCAAGCTCGTCACCTTCGGCATCACGCCGACGGAGCCGGCGACCGGCTATGGTTACATCGAGGTTGGCAAGCAGCTTGCAAGCGGCGCGCACGAGGTCAAGCGCTTCGTCGAAAAGCCGGCACGCGAGAAGGCCGAGCAGATGCTGACCGCCGGTGGCTTTTACTGGAACTCGGGTATCTTCATGTTCCCGGTCGCCGAACTGCTTTCCGAAATGCAGGAATATGCACCTGATGTGCTGAAGGCGGCGGACAAGGCACTCTCCAAGGCTACGCGTGATCTCGATTTCACCCGTCTGGATGCCGAACACTTCGCAAAGAGCCCCGACATCTCCATCGATTACGCTGTCATGGAAAAGACGTCCAAGGCCGCTGTCGTTCCCTCCGCCTTCAAGTGGTCGGACATGGGTAGCTGGGATGCCGTTTGGAAAACCGGCACTCAGGATGAAAACGGCAATATCGCCGCGGCCAACACGACGGTCGTCAACACCCGCAACTCGCTCGTGATGACGCATGGTGTTCACCTTGCCGTCCAGGGCATGGACGACGTCGCCGTTATTGCGAGCGAAGACGCCGTTTACGTCGGCCCGCTGAAGGAAAGCCAGGAAGTCGGCAAGCTCGTAAAGCTGCTCGCCGGCCATAAGAAGACATCGAAGCTGACCGAGACCCATCCCACATCTTACCGTCCGTGGGGCGGCTACACTTCGATCTTCAACGGCGATCGTTTCCAGGTGAAGCGTATCTTCGTGACACCCGGCAAGAAGTTGTCGCTGCAGAAGCACCATCACCGTTCCGAGCATTGGATCGTGGTGAAGGGAACAGCCGAAGTTACGATCGGCGACAATGTGCAGATGCTGCGCGAAAACGAGTCAGTCTATATCCCGCTCGGTGAAGTCCATCGCCTTGCAAATCCGGGCAAGATTCTGCTGGAACTCATCGAGGTCCAGACGGGCTCCTATCTCGGCGAAGACGATATCATCCGCATCGTGGACGAGTTCGGTAGAACGTAACACGCGGCAGGCCATTTTGGCTTGATTTGCTGCGATGCAACATATAGCTCATACGTCATTATCCTTGGAGACAGCTTCATGCATATAGTCATGATTGGTTCGGGTTACGTCGGTCTGGTATCCGGCGGCTGCTTTGCTGATTTCGGTCACCATGTCACCTGTGTCGACAAATCCGAAGC
>JGI25153J46596_10001210_pt1 | contig 15620 bp, 13 predicted proteins | sample AraplaMF_Col_mMF_FD_46596 | JGI IMG/M metagenome (IMG submission 46596)
AAAATGGATTTCGTCCCGGTCGCGATGGGCGACGAGCGCAGCCATGCGATCCTGGCTGCGGCACTCGAGCGCGGCAGGCCGGTGTCGGGTCATGTCTACGGGCGAGAGTTCGTTGCCGCCTATGCGGCATCCGGTGTCACCGACACGCATGAAGCCATCGACCGCGACATTGCCGACGACCTCCTGGAAGCCGGCCTGTGGATCTTCCTGCGCGGCGGCCCACCGACGACGCCTTGGCATTCGCTACCGCAGGCGATCAAGACGATCACCGAGCTCGGCGCTTCCCACAAGCGCGTCGCCGTCTGCACCGACGATCGTGATGCGGAAGACCTGCTCGCCTTCGGCCTCGACTGGGTGACGCGCGAAGCCGTGAAATACGGCATGAGGCCGGAACAGGCCTGGGCGATGGGTTCGCTGCACGGTGCGACGCGGTTCGGCATGGAAGGCGAAATCGGCGGTCTGGGTGGCGGACGCCGCGCCGACCTGGTGCTTCTCAGCGACGACCTTACGCCGGTCAGTACCTGGTATGGTGGCGAGCTCGTCGTCGACGGCAAGAAGATCACGCCGATCCTCGACGAAGCCCTGTCGAAACCATACCGTTATCCGGATACCGCCTACCACACGGTCAAGCTGCCAAAAAATCTCAAGCTGACACCGGACCTGCCGACGGAGACGGTCGTCGCTCATACGATCAAGACGGAGCTGCCTGGCATTACGCTGGGCCATGTCACCGTCACGCTGGAACCGGCCAATGACTGGCAGGCGCATTTCGACAGGCACGACCTCTGCTTCGTGACGGTGGTGGAGCGTCATGGCAAGTCTGCCGGCAATATCGCCCACGGACTGCTCAACGGCTTCGGGCTCAGACAAGGCGCGGTCGCATCCTCGGTCGGCCACGACAGCCACAACATTATCGTCGCCGGCACCAATGCAGCGGACATGCAGGTGGCGCTCGACGCGATCGAAGAAAAGCAGGGTGGCGTCTGTGTCGTGATGGACGGCAAGGTGACGGCCATGGTGCCACTGCCGATCGCCGGGCTTTTGTCCGACAAGCGCGTGCACCAGGTCGCGGACGAGGTAAAGGCCTTGAAGCTCGAATGGGAAAAGGCGGGCTGCACCATCGCCTATATGGGCTTCAACCTCATCCCGCTGTCGGTCATCCCGGAAATCCGGATAACCGACAAGGGTCTGGTGCTGGTGCCGGAAATGGTGATCTCGCCGCTCTTCGAAAAGACCTGAACGCCGGCAATCCAATGGCAAAAGAGGTGCGGATCCTTCGCTGCGACGGGGCAAGAAAACCTAACTCTTCGCTAGCAAACCGCCATCAGTAACGTTACGTATCGAGCGCACGTTGTTTGGCAGCAGAGATCAACTCCTTGAAGTGCGCAGCAATCCTACCTTCGCGGCTAGCGTCCTCCGCTTCCCAACCGAACTTCCACGCGTCGTGACGCGCAAGCCAATCCCCGAGGGCACTGGTATCACCAGTAGGCATCCTATCGGCGGCGAGATATGGGTTTTCGTGAGCCTTCAGGCCGAGCACCCGCGCCCTTGAGCCGGCTTCCTGTAAATCGATCAGCTCTTCAATCGTCATACGCGATCCCCCACGATGTCGGCGAAGGTAACATCGCAGTCCGCGCATGCAAGAGAATGCTAATTAATGGGTTAATTTGGGACAGTTGCCAGCTCGCGGCTGCGCCAGAACGTGGGCATCCGTGTGGGCAATGGCTATGCTGAAAATGCCATGTCGGTCGATCATTGTCATGACTTCGTCGGGCGTGGCGACGATCGCTCCGCGCTGAGCGGCAAGGAAATCCGCCGGAGCGGATCAAGCGACACGAGCGCATCCTGAAGAACAAAGCCGATCTTTTCGCCACGCAGGCGTCGCCAGTCCCTTTCGCCAAAATTGCCGCTACAGCCCTCCGACAACCTTTTATGGGACGCAACTCAGCGTGCGGAGTGGTCGTTCCAGTGGGCCACGGGCAGCAGCCAGAATGAGGTGTCCTGCTGGACGAATGTCAGGGGCCACATCAGCATATTAAGCAGAATGGCACCCGGGACGACGAGCGGTGTCGGTCCGTATCGGCCAAACAAGCTGCCAACCGCGGGGGTGCATAAGACCCATGATCAGCCTCCCGGGGGAAGCAGCCGACCGGTTTGCAGCGTGGTGGAACCCAGACGGGCATGGCGGGAGGGGGCCAACAGGTCGATGATCGATCGAGCATGCCTATAGATAAAACACCATGTCCTCCAGTTGACGCGAAACGCTTTTTGACGATACGGCAGGCGATAGCGTGAACGGCGGATGGTCGGTCGATGGAGCGGAGCTGCGGAGCATGGGTTTGAAACGGGCGGTGGATTTTTTGCTGGCTTTGATTGCGTCGGTGATCCTGCTCCTTCCAATCCTCATCGTCGCTCTGTGTGTTCGCCTTACCTCGCCGGGACCAATCCTTTATTGGTCAAAACGTGTCGGCCGTTTCAATCAGACCTTTTTGATGCCAAAGTTTCGCAGCATGCGCGTCGACACGCCGACGGTTGCCACGCATCTGCTTGAAAACCCGGATCGGTTTCTGACGCCCATCGGCTCGTTTCTGCGCAAATCCAGCCTCGATGAACTGCCGCAGCTCTGGTGCATTCTCGAGGGGAAGATGAGTTTCGTCGGCCCACGGCCGGCACTCTACAATCAATACGACCTAATAGAATTGCGGACGGCCCATGGCGTCGACAAGCTCTTGCCCGGATTGACGGGATGGGCGCAGATCAACGGACGTGACGAATTGCCGATTCCGGAGAAGGTTAAATTAGATATCGAATATCTCGAACGTCGCTCGCTCGGCCTCGACATAAGCATCCTGTTTATGACGGCCGAGAAGGTAATCCGCCGTAAGGGAATAAGGCATTAAGCTACCTACTTCTGATAGATAAGCAGTGCGGAAGACCTTGGTTTCCGATTATTTCAGTTGCGCTCGTTGCAGAAAATGACAAGAAGGTGGTGTCGATCGATCTGCGAAACGCTGGTAAGCAATGCCTGAAAATACCCCCGTTGAGACATCGCGCTCAGGATGGTTCTTAAAGCCGATGCAAGCGCTCGTCGCCCCTCTGTTGGCGATGCCGCGGGTTGCCAAACGTGCTCTGGCTTTGCTGGTGGATTCCAGCTTTTGCGTTATAACCATCTGGCTGGCCTATTGCTTCCGCCTCAACGAATGGACGGTGCTGACCGGCGTCCAGTGGTTGCCGGTCTTCGTTTCCTTGTGCATGGCACTTCCCATTTTCATCGTCATGGGCATGTATCGGGCGATCTTTCGTTATGCCAATATGGCTGCTTTCATTACTGTTCTGAAGGCGATTGCGATCTACGGCTTTGCCTTCATGACGATATTTACCGCCCTCAGTGTGCCGGGCGTTCCGAGAACCGTCGGCATCCTCCAGCCCTTCCTGCTGTTGATTGCGATCGGGCTGTCGAGGCTGGGTATCCGCTACTGGCTCGGGGATGCCTACCAGCGCATCCTTCACAAGAATATGCTCGCCAAGGTGTTGATCTATGGGGCGGGGAAGGCCGGGCGGCAACTGGCGGCTGCCTTGATGAACAGCGCCGAACTCAATGTCGTCGGCTATCTGGATGATGATCCGCGTCTCAAGGGCGGCGTCATGGGTGGTTTGCCGATCTATGACCCCTCGGATCTTCCGGTGCTTGCCGAAGCTCTTGGCGTCCACAATGTACTTCTTGCTCTTCCATCCGCATCGCGACAGCGTCGCAACGAAATCCTGGAGCACATCCGNAAAGCCAGGGTCAATGTTCGTACATTGCCCGATCTCACGGCCCTGGCTCAGGGACGCATCGCCGTCTCCGACATCCGTGAGCTGGAGATCGAAGATCTGCTGGGGAGAGAAGCGGTCGCGCCACGGCAGGAGTTGCTTGATAAGGCGATGCGTAAAAAGGTGGTTATGGTCACGGGTGCTGGTGGCTCGATCGGCGGCGAGTTGTGCCGCCAGATTCTACGCAACGAGCCTTCCACCCTGATCCTCCTCGATCAGAACGAGTTTGCGCTTTATAATATCCATGCCGAATTGCAGAAGCTGGCCGAGCTGTACAGACAAGAAGATCTGCAGATCGTCCCAATTCTTTGTTCCGTTCGCGACCAGGATCGCATGGAACATATCATGCAGAGCTGGCGACCTCACACGCTCTATCATGCAGCCGCTTACAAGCATGTGCCCCTTGTCGAACATAATGCCGTGGAAGGCATCAAGAACAATGTCATGGGTACGCTGGTCACGGCGCGCGCGGCCAATAAATGCGGCGTTTCGAATTTCGTGCTGATCAGTACAGACAAGGCCGTGCGTCCCACGAACGTGATGGGGGCCAGCAAGAGACTGGCGGAGATGGTTCTGCAGGCGCTCGCAGCGGAGTCTACAACCGACAGAATGCGAACCATTTTTTCCATGGTCCGCTTTGGGAATGTACTCGGTTCGTCCGGATCCGTCGTGCCGCTTTTCAGGCAGCAGATCAAGGAAGGCGGCCCCGTTACCCTGACACATCCTGAGATAACCCGCTACTTCATGACCATTTCGGAAGCCTCGCAACTCGTCATCCAGGCTGGCGCGATGGCCGAGGGCGGAGATGTTTTCCTGCTCGACATGGGAGAACCCGTGCGCATCGCCGATCTCGCCCGCAAGATGGTAGAGCTTTCCGGGCTGACCCTCCGCGACGATGACAATCCTGAAGGGGATATCGAGCTTTCCGTTACCGGCCTCAGGCCCGGCGAGAAGCTCTACGAAGAACTTTTGATCGGCGACAACCCTGAAACAACCGAACATCCTCGTATTATGAAGGCGCGCGAGGATTTCCTCTTCTGGCCGGAGCTTTCGAAAAAGCTCAACTCGCTCAATGCGGTATTGGATCGGAACGATATGGTCGCGGCACGCGCGATGTTGGCGGAGCTCGTCTCCGGCTACTCCTCAACCGGTGAAGTCTCGGATCTGGCCTTCACCGGCGCCGAAACCAATACGGCGGCCTGAGACGTCAGGGCCTGCAGACGTTAGCTCCGAACGACAGGCGCAAACCGTGTGCTGCCGCGGTCCACACAAATAAGGGCGACCAAATAGGCGAAGATCGGATCCAGAGCCTTCTGATTGAACATGATGCCAAAGCTGCCGGTTATGACGTAGCTGCTGACGAGCAGAAGAGCGAGCGCAATGGCGAGATCCCGACCCGGTCCGGGTTCTTTTCTCCACGCGCCTATCACGGGCGTCAGGAGCATCAGCGAAAGCGCCGCAATGCCGAAAACGCCGGCGTCGATTCCCGCGGTCAGAAAACCATTGTGGACATGCGAGAAGGGCAGCTGTGGCCTTATACTATCGGGCAGTTCTGCCAAAACCGAAGTCATCCGGTTTTGCGGGCCATAACCAGTCAAGGGGTCCTTGCGGATTGCTGATAGTGCACCTTTGTACAAAGCGAACCGCGCACTGAGCGACGTGATCTCGCCGTCACTGCGTTCGAGCGTTGTCAGATCTCCTTGGAGCGCCTCGATGCGATCGAGGATCTGGCCGCTACCCAGAGTGATGAGTCCCGCTAACAGCAAGGAGCCGGTAATGGCGAGGCTGCGCAAACTCAGATGGAAGCTGTGTTTGCGAAAATACCAGAAAAAAATGACGATATGGACGGGAATGACCAGCCAGGCCGAGCGCGTTCCGGAGAGCAGAACGCAGCCTAGACCGGCGGCATATCCCAATATCGCAATTCTTTGCTCCACGCTTCTCGGAGATTGAACGTTGAGAAGCGCAATGCCGCCGAAAAGAACGCCTATGATCCCCAGCAGTGCAGCGTTCGAAGTCCCAGCTTCTGCCCTGGACATCAGAAACATGATCTGCAGGAGACTGAAGACAAAGGTGACGATCATGCCGATGCCTGCGCTGAGGATAAAGAGCGGCAAGAGACGGCCATCGGGAGATTGGCGCATCCGCGGCAATATCAGCCAGACCGAAAAGAAAGGCAGGAGCCGGAATATCCAGTCCAGTTCTTCGGAGTAAGGCGGATTGATGAATATGCTGGCGATCATCACCAGCGGGTAGATCGACATGCTAATGGCAACCAGCCGGTCGGATCTCGACAGGTTCAAGGCGAGGCGGCCCGTGGCCAGACAGTAGAGGCCCCACACCATCGACGCGAGGAGGATGAAGGAGTTAAAGTTCGGCGAAAGTCCTGGAAGGATTGCAAAGGCAAAGACCGCAATGCGGTTGTTTCGGTCGAGCGCACCTCCCGCCCCATTTCCGGGATCGAGAACCGCCATCTTGAGTTGTTTAAAATAATTCACTATGCCGGCCCTGACCGTGTCGATACTGCCTCGCTAAGGATCGTGAAGACGGCTGTCAAGTCGCGATGAGGGCGCAATCCATGGCTTTATTCAACGTGGTATTCAGGCAACAGGCCGTTCGGGACAGATGTGGTTCTATTCGATGATCGGCGGCAAACGGATACGGCGGAAAAGCCGGCTTCAACGGAAAACACGTTTGAGGTGCGGCTTGATTTGAGGGTTTGATCGTGATCAACCGACGAGCGTACCGCGGGAAGAGAAGGCGGCAACATCGGGATCAGTAGAGCCAATCGAAGAAACGATGCGGCGTTTCGTTGACGTGAAGTGTCTGCCGCTATCGCCAATACACCCTTGTGGAGCTTTCCGCCGATGATCGACCGAGGACGTAGCCGAGCCCGAATGCCAGAATGCCGGTCGTGAGCAACAGTGCGCTTGCTGTGTACGGGTGCTCTCTAGCGCCGGAGGCGACGGCATAGGCCTCGCGCTTCATCTCTTTGCCTGCCGACTTCGCGACCTTGGTCAATCCCTCCGGCTGCTCGGTGGGCGTTCCGGTGAATCCAGCGTTCAAGTTCTGTTTGTCGACCATTTCGGGGACCTTTCTGAGATTGGCGCGAGGCGGAAAGTTCAATCCTGCTCGCGTGTGCCGGGGGAGGCTTTTCGTTGATCCGCGTCTTCGAGATCCGTCTTGACGAGGAATGCATCGGTATGTTCGCGCGAGGCCTCTCGCAGGGCTGCGAGATTTGGAGGATTATCGGCCGCGCCCTGCTGGGCGTCGAGTTCATGTTCGGCCAGGGTCCAATGATGCCGATGCTTTCCTTCCGGCCTCCCTTCCTTCTCCCACAGGGAGTGTGCCCTTTTCCGGATCTCCTCCTCGCGGGTGGTTGGCGGCAACCCGCCGCTCTTCCTGTCGATTTGGTTTGCGGCTCGCCGAGCCACCTTCTGTCCGCGTGCGTTCGCACTGGGTGGAGCTTTCGGCCGCGCGTCGTCGGTCGTACTTTCGATTATCTTGCGTCGTGCTGGGTTTTTCATGACCATCTCCTTGGGGATTTCAACCAACTCGACGGATCTAAGTTCCAAACAAAGAGTGTCACGGCACAAAGATCGGGCTTCTGATTTCGCAAGGCTCATGCCGTTCACCAGCGCTTTTGAAGCGCAATCATTGCTCGATCCCCAAGCCCAGACTGAAATGCTCAATTCGCGAAGCGCTGAATCACGAGATGCGGTGCCATACCGCACTCATCCGCAGCACGTCTTGGCAAGGCCATTTAACTGATATACTAGTATGCCAACAAGCATCGAAGCCCGGTATCGTTATGTCGCAAGCATCAGAAACCGAAGTCTTGGTAGTCCCGACGTCGCAGCAGGTTGGCGGCAGGCTGCGCCGCATCACCACGGCCGGCGCCATCTACGATCGTCTCTATGCCGACATCGTGTCGCTACGGATGCCGCCAGGCATGCTGCTGCAGGAAAAGCGGATTGCCGATGATTTCGACGTCAGCCGCACACCGGTGCGTGAGGCGCTGCTCAGGCTTTCCGAAGGTGGACTGGTCGATATCTATCCGCAATCGGGCACGGTCGTGTCGCGGGTGCCGGTCTCGGCGATCCCCGAGGCGGTCGTTGTGCGCAAGGCGCTCGAAGGCACGACCGTCGAGACTGCGGCCCTGACCGCGACTGCCGCAGACATCGCCCGTCTCGATACCATCATCGCCCGGCAGCGGTNGCACGNCGCGACCNACAATGCCTCGAGCTTCCANGAGGAGGATGAGGCCTTCCACGAGGCGATCGCGCAGATATCAGGTTATCCCGGCATCTGGGCAATCCTGAAAACGGTCAAGGTGCAGATCGATAGGGCACGGCGGCTCACGCTGCCGGTGCTTGGGCGCATGGACAACGTGGTGCACGAACACATCATTATCCGCGATGCGCTCGCCGCTCACGATGCGGCGGCTGCACGCAGCGCAATGATCCATCACTTAAGCGCCGTCATTCCCGATGTCGACGAACTGCGCGCGCGTTACCCCGATTATTTCTGCTGACGGCAGGCCAACACGAAACGAAAGACCAGGGAAGGAAGAAGGATGCGACAAGGTTGGAGATGGTTCGGACCGGAAGCGCCGGTGACGCTGGATGACGTCCGTCAGACGGGCGCCACCAATATCGTCTCTTCGCTGCATCAGGTGCCGATCGGCAGGGCCTGGACCGAGAAGGAAGTGCGCGAACGCCAGTCTCTGATCGAGACGACGCCGGGCGACCGTGCGCCGCTCGTCTGGTCGGTCGTTGAGAGCATCCCGATCCCCGACGCGGTCAAGCGCAAGGGCGGGGAGGCGAAGGCCGAAATCGAGGCGTGGGTCGCCAGCCTCGAAGCGGTCGCCGCCTGCGGCATTCCGATCGTCTGCTATAATTTCATGCCGGTGGTGGACTGGACCCGCACCGAACTCGATTTCGTGACACCGACGGGCGCCACCGCCATGCGTTTCGATCACGAGCGCTTCGCAGCCTTCGATCTCTTCATTCTGGAACGGCCAGATGCGGCGCAGCACTATTCCGCGGAAGACCGGGAAAGGGCGCGTATCGTCTTCGAGGCGATGACGGACGACGAGGTCGCCGACATCACCCGCATCATCACCTCGGCTCTACCGGGGTCGACCACCGAACCTCTGACCATACCGGCCTTCCGGGAAAAGCTGGTCGCTTATAGCGGTATCGATGCCGCAAGATTGCGTCGGCACCTGATCGAATTCCTGGAGGCTGTAACGCCGGCTGCCGAAGCGCGCGGCGTCAAGCTGACGCTGCATCCCGATGACCCGCCGCGCTCGCTGTTCGGCCTGCCGCGCATCGCCTCGACGGCCGATGATTATGCCGCGCTCTTCGATGCGGTGCCATCGGCGGCAAACGGCATGTGTTATTGCACCGGCAGTCTCGGCGTGCGCGCCGAGAACGACCTGCCGGCGATCGCACGGCGCTTCGCCTCGCGCATCCACTTTGCCCATCTGCGCGCCACGACACGCGAGGGCGACGGCCGAACGTTCCATGAAAGCGCGCATCTGGAAGGCGACGTCGACATGGTCGCGGTGCTTCGGGAACTGGTCGCGGAAGACCGCCACCGCGGCACACAAGACACCATCGTCTTCCGCTCGGATCATGGCCACCGCATGCTTGACGATCTCGACAAGGTCGTCACACCAGGCTACCCGGCCATCGGCCGCATGCGCGGCCTCGCCGAACTGCGCGGTATCCTCCATGCTCTAGGCGCGCCGCCGACCTGAGGGTGTCCTCGAACGGCATCGACTGACCTTGGCGAATTGGGCTGCTGCGGAGCAAGCTTCTTCCCGCGCCCGCACCGGCTCGCTCGTAAGAAAAAATCATCGCGCTCTGAAGCCCGAGCGATGCTTCAGAGCGCGCAACCCTTCAAGAAAAGGTCGGCGCACATCTTCGCCCGCGCCTGTATTGCTTCGATCGTCGGCGGCGGCTCCTGGCGCAGGATCGCCGCGCGCTGCGGCTCCATGGCCATCATGCCGCGCAGCATGCCGCAGGCTAAATGCGGATCCTCGAGCGCAATGAGGCCGCGGTCGACCTGCCGGCGCAGCCAGTCCTCCATCAGCGCATTGGTGCGTAGGATCGCCTGTTCGTAGAAGGACGTGGCGATTTCAGGGAAGCGGTCCGACTCGCCGATGACGAGGCGCATGATGGTGACCGTATCTTCAGAGAGCGACAGTATGCCGTAAGCCATCAGCATACGTTCCAGCCCATCTCTCAGATCGGCATTGGCGAGCATCGGGGGATCGAGCGCAAGCAGGAAACCGACGATACGCTCTGAGATCATGCTGGCAAAGAGATCGGCCTTGGTCGGAAACAGCCGGTAAAGGGTCTTTGTGGAAACACCGGCCTCCTGGGCGATCGTGGCGATGCTTGCCGCCGCGTAGCCATTCTCGTGAAACTGGGTATTTGCCGCCTTGATGATCAGGCCCCTGGTGTCGTCGTCACAGCGCAACTGCGGCCTTCCGCGCGGCCTTCTCTCAATTTGTTGATTTTGGACCATAATGATTTTCCAAATTCCTATTGACATCCATTTTATAGTGCATATTTTGGAAAACATCAAGTTTCCTAAATAGGATTTCACTTGAATTCAGAGGCCGCAGCCCAAGAGACGGCGACCCGTCATCCGGAGAAAGACAATGACTACCAAGAAGCTGCGTGCCTTGAACAACAATAACGCCGTCGAAACCGTTGCCGAAGCCGCTCCCGCGAGCCTGGACGCCGGCAAGCCACCGCTCATCGCTGAGGCCGCTGCCCCCATTGCCGAGGAAAAGCCCGCCCGCAAGCGTGGCGGCCGCTCCTTGCTTCTCGGCGCCACCGCCCTCGTGCTGATCGCCGCCGGCGCCTATTACGGCCATGATTACTGGACAGTCGGGCGTTTCCATATCTCGACCGACGACGCCTATGTGAAAGCCGACAGCAGCACCATCGCCCCCAAGGTTTCGGGCTATCTCGCCGAGGTCCTCGTCATGGACAACGAGACCGTCAAGGCCGGCCAGCCGCTCGGCCGCATCGATGACCGCGACTTCAAGGCAGCCCTTGATCAGGCAAAGGCCGATGTCGCAGCCGGGGAAGCCACCGTCAACGCCAAGCAGGCTTCGCTCGATATCCAGCAGTCCACGATTGCCGCCGCCCGCGCGACCGTCGACGTCGACCGCGCCAACGAGACCTTTGCCGAGCAGAACAACAAGCGCTATTCGAACCTTGCCACCAGCGGTTACGCCCCGGTCCAGACGGCGCAGCAGGCCGCCTCGCAGATCGCTGCCGCCCAGGCCTCGATCGTCCGCGACACCGCCTCGCTCGATGCCGCCGTCAAGCAGGTCGATCTGCTGAATGCCGAGCTTGCCCAGGCAAAGGCAGCCCTTGCGCGCAGCCAAGCCGTCCAGCACCAGGCCGAGCTCAACCTCTCCTATGCGACGATCACAGCGCCCGTCGACGGCACCGTCGGCAACCGGACGCTGCGCATCGGCCAATATGTCCAGGCCGGCACCCAGCTGATGTCGGTCGTGCCGACGACGGCTGCCTATGTCATCGCCAACTACAAGGAAACCCAACTCACCGACGTGAAGGCGGGCCAGCCTGTCGATATCGAGGTCGATATGTTCGCCGGCCGCACCTATCACGGCCATGTCGACAGCCTCGCACCGGCAAGCGGCCAGGAATTCGCCCTGCTGCCGCCCGATAACGCCACCGGCAACTTCACGAAGGTGGTCCAGCGCATTCCGGTCAGGATCGTGCTCGACGGCGACGCCGCCGCCAACGGCGACCTGCGACCCGGCATGTCCGTCCAGCCGAGCATCGACACCAAGAACGACCGCAGCTAGGCCGGGGACGAGGAGTTTGTGTCATGTCCACCATCGCAGCAACATCAATCGCCGCTCCGCAGCCGAAAACCGGCGCCAGCACCAGGGAATGGATCGCCGTTCTCGCCGGCATGATCGGCGCCTTCATGGCGATCCTCAACATCCAGATCACCAATGCCTCGCTGCTCGACATCGAGGGCGGCATCGGAACGGGCGTCGACAACGGCGCCTGGATCTCCACCTCATACCTCATCGGCGAGATCGTCGTCATTCCGCTGACGGCCTATTTCAGCAACGTCTTCTCATTCCGGCGCTTTATCCTCGTCAACTCCGTCCTCTTTCCACTGTTTTCGATCGCCTGTGCCTTCGCCCATGATCTCGGCACGATGATCGTGCTGCGCGGCCTGCAGGGCTTTGCCGGCGGCGTGCTCATCCCCATGGCCTTCACCATGGTGCTGACCAAGCTGCCGAAATCGCAGCAGCCGCTCGGCCTGGCGATCTTCGCGCTCTCGGTTACCTTCGCACCGGCGATCGGCCCGACCATCGGCGGTTACCTCACCGAAAACTATGGCTGGCAGACGATCTTCTTCATCAACGCCATCCCGAGCGCCATCATGGCGGTCGCCCTTGCCCTGACGCTCGACAAGCAGCCGATGCAGCTTGGCCTACTCAGGGAGGGCGACTGGGCTGGCATCTTCACCATGGCGATCGGTCTTTCGGCGCTGCAGACGGTGCTTGAAGAGGGCAACAAGGAAGACTGGTTCTCCTCGCCCCTCATCGTCAAGCTCAGCATCGTCGCCTTCGTCTTCCTCGTCGCCTTCATCTGGATCGAGCTGACGGTGGAGAAGCCCCTGGTCAAGCTGCGGCTGCTCAAGCAGCGCAATTTCGGCATCGGCGTTGCCGTCAACGTGCTGGTCGGTGTGGCTCTCTTCGGCACTGTCTATATCCTGCCGCAATATCTCGGCCAGGTGCAGCGTTATAATGCCGAGCAGATCGGCAATGTCCTGGCCTGGACCGGCCTGCCGCAGCTGCTTTTGATCCCGCTCGTGCCGATGATGATGAAGCGCTTCGATGCGCGTTACATCGGCTTCCTCGGCATCTCGATCTTCGCGATCAGCTGCTTCATGAACATCACGCTTTCGGCCGATACCGCCGGCGACCAGTTCTGGATTCCGAATATCGTCCGCGCCATCGGCCAGGCCCTGGTGCTGACGCCGATCACCGCCATCACCACTGCCGGCATCGCTCCATCAGATGCGGCCGCCGCCTCGGGCCTGACCAACATGCTGCGCAATCTCGGCGGCGCCGTCGGCACGGCGACACTCGGCACGGTGCTGACCAAACGCGAGCAGTTCCACTCTAATATCATCGGCCAGTCGGTGACGCTCGGCCGCGACGAAGTCCGCAACCGTCTCGACCAGATGACTGGCTACTTCCTGCAGCATGGTGTTGCCGATCATGCCGTCGCAGCCCAGAAAGCCATCGTGGCGCTTGGCCAGATTGTCAGGCGCCAGGCCCTCATCCTGGGTTTTGCCGATACCTTCGCCGTCATCGGCGTTGTTCTTGCCATTGCAGCCGTTGCCCTGCTGCTCACCCAGAAACCGCGGGCCGGCGGTGGCGCCGGCGCTCACTGAACGAAATACCGGCGCGCGCCGGGCTTCCTGGCGAGCGCTTTCTATTGCGGGATTTCGACCGTAAAGGCGAAGCGGGCGACAGCACCCGGTTCCAGGATCGTGGTCGAAGGCCTCTTCGATAGCTCGCTCGAACCTCCCGCTTCCGCGGCCGTTCCATGCCAGGGCTCGACACAGAGGAAGGGCGCCCCCGGCTTGGTCCACAGCGCAAGATTGGGCAGGTTTTCGAAATGGAAATGCATGGCCGGCCCGCCTTCTGCGCCATAGCGCAGCCCTTCGCCCGCACCGCTCGGGAAAATCATCGCATCCTGCTCGAACATGGCATGATCGAGCACCAGCCGGCCGGCATCGAACGGCGAGGGCAAGGCCGCAGGGTTGATGAGGCCGCCTTCCAGCCGCACGAGCGCCGGCTCGCCTTCATTGTCTAGGGTGACGATATGGTCGCGCCCGGAAGCACCGGGTAATGGCCAGGCGAAGGCCGAATGGAAGCCGAGACCGAAGGGCATCGGCTTCTGGTCGCGATTGCTGACCTCCGCCGTGACAGTCAACGCCCGGCCCTCGACCGCATGCACCACGGCCAGCTGAAACTCGAAGGGATAGACCGCCCGCGTCGCCTCCGAGGCGGTCAGTTCGAACCGGCACATCGTCTCGGTGGATGCCGCAAGCGCGAATTCGCTGCGGCGGGCAAAACCATGCTGGGCCATCGGATAGACCGTGCCGTCGATCGTGATCTTGTCGTCAGGTGTCTTGCCGACGATCGGAAACAGGATCGGCGAACGCCCGGTCCAGAAGGCCGCGTCGCCCGTCCACAACCATGAGCGCCCATCGCTTGACGTGAGCGCCTGCATCTCGGCGCCGAGGGTGGAGACATCGACGGTGAGATCCTGATTGCCGATCCGGATGGAGGTTGGCATCGCGTTTCCCTTTCGCATGGGTTGGGCACCAAGCCATACCTTTCCGCACCGGGGATTTCCACCCAATAGAGAGAGGCAGGACGGCAGCCACGGTGACAATAGCAGAGCCGTCGCAGTGCGCTACTTCCGCACCGCGCCCAATCTGGCGATCACTTCATTCGGAATGCCGTAGCGCTGGATGGCGTCGCGGTTGTTCCGCAACCCGCAGATCTCACGCTGGATGAAGAACGCCCAGACGGCGTCGGAGGCTTCATTGAGAAGCCTCTCGCGTTCCTCAGTGCTCTGGCCGTCGGGAGCCCAGGCCTTCAGGGCGGCAAGTGCCGCCTCCGCTTTCAGTCCGTGACGTCCAAGCGAATCCGCGCGTTCCGACATCAGCTCGTATTCGAGGACGTTGAAGCCGTTTTTAGTCTGCTCGGATGGTCTGAAGGACTGCGGCGGACGAACGCTCATTGGCACAGGTCTCCGTTGGCGTGAGCCGCGATAATATCCAATCCGGTTCCAAATTAAAGAAGGCGAGCATGTTCGCCCGAAAACCGCTCACACCTTTCGGCATCATACTCTTGAGATCAAGACGGTCGGAAACAGGGCTATCCTGCGATTTCCCCGCATGGCATAAGCGCGCCAAAATCTCCTTCTCCAGGCTCCCGCGCAAATCATGATCCGTATTGAAAATATCAGCAAGCAGCTCAGTCACCGCATCCTCTTCATCGAGGCGTCCGCGGCTCTTAACAGAGGCGAGAAGATCGGCCTCGTCGGCCCGAACGGCGCCGGTAAGACGACCGTCTTCCGGATGATCAACGGCGAGGAGCAGCCCGACGAGGGGCAGGTCTCCGTCGAAAGGGGCGTCACCATCGGCTATTTCAATCAGGATGTCGGCGAGATGGCGGGCCACAGCGCCGTCGCCGAGGTGATGAACGGTGCCGGCCCGGTCAGCATCGTTGCCGGCGAATTGCGCGATCTCGAGGCCGCCATGGCCGATCCCGAGCAAGCCGATAACATGGAAGAGATCATCGAGCGTTACGGAGAGGTGCAGGCGCGCTACGAGGAGTTGGACGGTTACGCGCTCGAGGGCCGCGCACGCGAAGTGCTCGCGGGGCTCAGCTTCAGCCAGGAGATGATGGACGGCGATGTTGGCGCGTTGTCGGGCGGTTGGAAGATGCGCGTAGCGCTTGCTCGCATTCTCCTCATGCGCCCCGATGTCATGCTGCTCGACGAGCCGAGCAACCATCTGGATCTCGAAAGCNTGATCTGGCTNGAGGAATTCCTGAAAGGTTACGAGGGCGCGCTGCTGATGACCTCGCATGATCGCGAGTTCATGAACCGCATCGTCACCAAGATCATCGAGATCGATGCGGGCACGCTGACGGCCTATTCCGGCGACTACGAATTCTACGAGCAGCAGCGGGCGCAGAACGAGAAGCAGCA